>Ga0316187_10000343_pt1 | contig 35281 bp, 28 predicted proteins | sample CroRivburrow1_MG_FD_204927 | JGI IMG/M metagenome (GOLD analysis project Ga0316187, IMG submission 204927) | Coastal sediment microbial communities from Maine, United States - Cross River worm burrow 1 | ecosystem: Environmental > Aquatic > Marine > Coastal > Sediment | place: USA: Maine... | reverse complement strand
ACCTGCGGTCCGGCTGGCAGGATCAACAAGCCTATTTGCCGGCAGGCTGCGATAATATCGCCAGCCGTAATCCCAGATTCTTCATCCAGCTCTGCACCGATCAATAGACCTGCGCCGCGCACCTCACGGATCATCGGGTATGACTCACGCAGGGTCTCAAGTCCGGCGATAAGTTGTGCGCTGCGGCTAAGACAATTGGCCAGCAGTTGTTCCTCTTCGATCACGGCCAGCACCGTGAGGGCCGCCGTGCAGGACAATGGATTACCACCGAAAGTGGAGCCATGCGTGCCCGGAGCAAAGGATGTGGCTACATCTTTGCCAGCCAGCATGGAGCCAATCGGCACGCCACCGCCCAGTCCCTTGGCCAGGGTGAGGATATCCGGCCGAATATCGGCCTGCTCGTACGCGAACATCGTGCCGCAGCGACCAATGCCGGTTTGTACCTCGTCGAGCAGCAACAGGATGCCGTGTTTATCGCACAGAGCGCGAACCTGTTTAAGGTAATCGGCATGCGCCGTATTCACGCCTCCTTCACCCTGCAAAGGCTCCAGAAGAATGGCTGCGGTGTGCTCGTTCACTGCCACTTCAAGGGCGGCCATATCGTTCAGCGGCACATGTGAGAAACCGGGGGGTAGGGGGTCAAAGCCGATCTTCACCTTATCCTGTCCGGTGGCGGTCAGGGTGTTGATAGTTCGACCATGAAAGGATTGGGTGGCGGTAATGATGTTTCGGCGCGGCGAATTGCGGTCGAAAAAATACTTGCGCGCCAGTTTGATCGCAGCCTCATTGGCCTCGGCGCCGGAGTTGCAGAAAAATGCCTGATGCAGTCCGGAAAGCGATGTCAGTCGCGCTGCGAGTTCCTGCTGCTGTGGGATGTGAAACAGATTGGAGCAATGCAACATGCTGCCGGCCTGTTTGCATAAGGCCTGACTCAGGCGCGGGTGGGCGTGGCCGAGCGTGTTCACGGCGATGCCGGAGATGAAATCGAGGTATTCTTGACCGGCATCGTCTTGCACCCGGCAGCCGCTGCCACGACTCAGGGTGAGCGGGTAGCGGGCATAGGTCGGCATGACGGCGGATTCGTTTTTTTGCGTGCTCATTGGCGTAATCTAACCCGATTTCACGGGGAAACCACAGGCAAGCGCATCGCTGTCTTGTCACATGGAAATTGGCGTCGGGCATTTCCACTTTTCATCGCTTCCTGCAATGCCTAGGTTGTAGCGCTTATGAATCATTTTCCAGAGACCCGGTGCACGCGAATCAAGGTGTGCGGAATCACGCGCCTTGAGGATGCTGTGCATGCTGCGACCCTAGGTGTGGATGCGCTGGGCTTTGTGTTTTACCCGGCTTCGCCGCGTTATATCGAACCGGGTGCTGCCGCAGCCATCATTCGCCAACTGCCACCTTTTGTTTCCGCTGTCGGTCTGTTTGTAAATGCCAGCCAGAGTGAGATTGATGCCGTGCTGGATATATGTCCGCTGGATATATTGCAGATGCACGGTGATGAAAGCTCGGCTTTTTGCGCAGCCCAGACGCGCCGGGTGATCAAGGCCGTTGCCATGCATGAGGCAGCCGATACAGCTCGTATCGCTGATTTCGATTGCGCCGTGTTGCTTGATGCCAGAGCGCCAAGCGGTGTTTATGGGGGGGCTGGCAAGGCTTTCGACTGGGCGCTGGTAGAAGAGCTGGAGCATGCGCATCCGTTGATTCTGGCCGGAGGCCTGCATGCCGACAATGTGGCACAGGCACTGGCTGTTCGCCATTGGGATGCACTGGATGTATCCTCCGGCGTCGAAATCTCGCCCGGCATCAAGGATGGCGAGAAATTACAGCGGTTTATGGCCGCTGTTCATGGTTCCGCACACTATGCAGGTAATGGGGTGGTCGATTGAGCAAACAATCTTCGATGTATGATATGGAGATTCGGCATGCGCCGGATGCCGGTGGGCATTTCGGTCGTTTCGGCGGCAAGTATGCAGCGGAAACGCTGATGGGTCCGCTGGCTGAGCTTGAAGCGGCTTTTCATGCATCCTGGGAGGATGAGGGCTTTCAGGCCGAACGTCTGCGCCTGTTGCAGCAGTATGTTGGCAGGCCGACGCCGCTGTATCATGCTGAACACTTGTCGCGAGCCATTGGCGGAGCACAGATCATACTCAAACGAGAGGATCTGACGCATACCGGGGCGCACAAAATCAACAACACCATCGGCCAGGGCTTGCTGGCCCAGCGTATGGGCAAGAAGCGTGTGATTGCTGAAACCGGTGCCGGCCAGCATGGCGTGGCTACGGCAACCGTTGCCGCGATGTTTGATATGCAGTGCGACGTTTACATGGGGCGCGAGGACATGCTGCGCCAAGCTCCCAACGTGTTCCGCATGGAACTTCTGGGCGCGCGCGTGATTCCCGTCGATTGCGGTTCGGGAACGCTCAAGGATGCACTCAATGAAGCGCTGCGTGACTGGGTGGCAAGCTGCGAAACAACCTTTTACATCATCGGAACGGTGGCCGGCCCGCATCCCTATCCTCTGATGGTGCGACAGTATCATGCCGTGATCGGACAAGAAGCGCGCGCCCAGTGTCTGGATCAATTCGGGCGATTGCCGGATGTGGCGATGGCCTGTGTCGGTGGTGGTTCCAATGCGATGGGTCTGCTGCATCCGCTGCGCGATGATGATATCCGTCTGGTGGCGGTGGAAGCCGCTGGCCACGGTCTTGAAGGCGATGAGCATGCAGCTTCCTTGCTGGCCGGTCGTCCCGGCATTCTGCACGGCAATCTCACCTATCTGCTGGAAGATGCCGAAGGCCAGATTAAAGGGACGCACAGTATCTCGGCTGGCCTGGATTATCCCGGCGTGGGGCCTGAGTTGGCCGCGATGTATGAAGAGGGAAGGCTGGAGCTGGATTCGGCTACTGACAGCGATGCGCTGGAAGCCTTTTCGCGGCTGTCGCATACCGAGGGCATCCTGCCGGCACTCGAATCAAGTCATGCACTGGCTGCGGCCATGCGGATGGCCGCCAAGATGAGCCCGGATGAGATGATACTGGTCAATCTTTCCGGGCGTGGAGACAAAGATCTGGATACGGTCATGAAGGTGTTTGGCAAGAATGGCGCGAAGCCAAAGCAGGGGGCGGCAGCATGAGTCTGGATCGCCTGCAAAGCTGTTTTGAGCGCTGCCGATCGGAACATCGCGCCGCATTGGTGGGCTACCTGACCGCAGGAGACCCCAACCCGGCAAGCTCCGAAAAGCTGCTGCATGTACTGTCCCAACAGGCCGATATTGTCGAAATCGGCATGCCGTTTTCCGATCCGATGGCCGATGGCCCGACCATTCAGGCCGCCAGCGAGCGCGCCCTAGCTGCCGGTGCCAAGATGCGCGATGTTTTCCACCTGACTATGAGTGTGCGCAAGGCACGCCCCGAGGCGGGGATTGTCCTCATGGGGTATGCCAATGTGGCGTATGCCATGGGTTATGAGCATTTTGCCGAGCAAGCTGCGCTGGCAGGAACCGATGGCGTGCTGATCGTGGATATTCCTCCCGAAGAGGCCGGGGATTTCGATGCGGCTCTCAAGGCACACGCTCTGCACAGCATCCGCTTGGTCGCACCGACCTCATCTCCTGAACGCCGCGAATTGGCGGCAAAAACAGCCAGCGGTTTTATTTATTATGTCTCACTGACCGGGATTACCGGCGCAGAGATGGGTGCAGTGGGTGATATCCGCACACAGGTGGAGTCGCTGCATAAGCAGTCTGGGCTACCAATATGCGTCGGTTTTGGTATCAAGACGCCTGAGCAGGCGCATGCTGTGGCTGAATTTGCCGATGGGGTGGTGATCGGCAGCCATTTTGTGACCTGCATCGCAGAACACAGTGGGGATGAGTCTGCTATGCTGGCCGCTTTGCAGAAAAATTCTGCTACCATGCGTGCAGCGATGAACAAAGGGAGAGCCACTTGAGGATCAAGGTGCTGGGTTGTTACGGAGGCCAATTACTGGGCTTTCACCTGACCTCTTTGCTGGTCAATGATTCCATTCTGCTGGATGCTGGCTCGCCGACCGAGTCGCTTGATCTTGAAGGGCAGTTCGCCATTCGTCATATCTTTGTTTCGCACACTCATCTCGACCATATCAAGGATATCGCTTTTCTCGCCGATAACCGCTCCTTAAAGCGCATGGGAGGGGCCAGTACCAATCGCCAGATTGTGGTGCACAGCCTGCCGGAGAATATCGAGGTGATGCGCAAGGATTTCTTTAATAACCGCGTGTGGCCTAATTTCGAACGCATTCCTTCGACCAGAGACCCCATTTTGGTTTTCGAACCGATCGAAGCGGAGCAGACCGTCGAGGTCGAAGGCGTGAAAGTGACCGCTATTGAAGTGAATCATCCTGTGCCGTGTACCGGTTTTCTGGTTGATCAAGACGACAAACAGTTTATCTATACCGCCGATACCGGCAGTACGGATCGCATCTGGGAAGTAGCCAATGCACAGCCCAACTTGAAAGGCATCGTTGTCGATTGTTCCTTCCCCAATGCTTATGAAGATCTAGCCGAAATGAGTGGTCACCTCACTCCCAACGGCATGGCCAAGGAACTGGCCAAATTCGAACAACTCGGCAAGGTGCCGGTTTATCTGTATCATATGAAACCGGAAACTTTGGATGTGCTGACCGCCGAGGTGAGCGCGCTGTTTCTACCTCATCTGCGTATGCTGACGCAGGTGGATGAATTGTTGCTGTAGTTATTTAACAGGACTTAGGAGTTTTTCCATGAACTGGATTACCCGTCTTATTGAAAGCCCGAAGAGCATCCTTGGTGGTGACCGTGCAGGTACCCCTGAGGGGCTATGGATCAAATGTCCCGATTGCTCGGTGGCTATCTATAACAAGGAAATGGAGCGCAGCCTGATGGTGTGCCCCAAGTGCGGTTATCATCATCGCATTGCGGCGGCTGAGCGTGCAGCCTCGTTGTTTGAGGAGAACACCTTCGAGGTGATGGACTCGGGCCTGCGTTCTCAGGATCCTCTGGATTTCCGTGATAAGAAAAAATACAAAGACCGTGTGCGTGATGCCGATAAGAAGGCTGGCTCCGAGGATGCGGTGCACAACTATCTTGGCGATATCGGCGGGCATACCGTTTCCGCTTCCCTGTTTGAGTTTTCCTATATGGGCGGAAGCATGGGTTCGGTGGTTGGCGAGAAAATTGTACGTGCCATGGAGCGATCCCTTGACCGCGGTTGCCCTTATCTGCTGGTTGCAGCCTCCGGTGGTGCGCGTATGCAGGAAGGCGTTCTCTCCCTGATGCAGATGGCCAAAACTTCAGCAGCAGCCAAGAAATTGCAGCAGGCGGGCATTCCGTTTGTCTGTATCCTGACGCATCCAACCATGGGCGGCGTGTCCGCATCCATGGCATGGCTTGGCGATGTGGTGCTGGCCGAGCCCGGTGCGCTGATTGGTTTTGCCGGTCCGCGCGTGATCCGCGAAACGGTGAATCAGGAATTACCTAAAGGTTTCCAGTCGGCAGAGTTCCTGGTTGAGCACGGCTTGATCGATGCGGTTGTGGATCGCCGTGAGCTGCCTGAGTATCTGAAGAACACGCTGGATAAACTGACCGAGCGGCCTTACCGGCAAGTTGGTTAGGACCTGATTCCAGACCTTTCCTTTAGCCTGTAACATCCATGACTGAAAAGAGCAGTGTCGAGGCCTGGCTGAGCGGGCTAGGCGCACCTGCGGCTGACCGTGATTACAAGCCGGGGCATGCCCGCATGCATGATCTACTCTCGGGTATGGGGCTAAGACGCCCGAGCCTACGAATCCGCATTGCCGGCACCAATGGCAAGGGCTCCACGGCCCAGATGCTGGCTGCTGGGCTGGCAGCTTCCGGCCTTAAGGTCGGGCTGTATACCTCGCCTCATATTCACGCTTTTAACGAACGCATCCGCATTGCCGGGGAACCCGTTAGCGATGGCCTGCTATTTAAGCTTCTTCCCACCATTGTCGAACGCGCCATGCATATCGGTGCTTCCTATTTTGAAGTGGCAACAGCACTTGCCCTGCGCGCATTCTCCGATGCGCAGGTCGATGTCGAGGTTCTGGAAGCGGGAGTGGGGGCAAGGCTGGATGCGACCACGGCTGTGCCCGCCGACATGGCGCTGCTCACCCCGGTGGCGCTGGATCATCAGGCATGGTTGGGTAATTCCTTGTCTGAAATCGCCAGCGAGAAGGCGCATGTGTTTGATGGCTGTCGCTGGCGCATCAGTTCTGCCCAGACAACCGAGGTCAGAGCGGTGGTGGACGGCCTGATAGACGGTGTTGATTACGTCGATGCGGTGCGCTTGCAGCTAAGCATGCGTGGGGCCCATCAGCAGATGAATGCCGGTCTGGCATTGGCTGGACTGGATGTTTTGCGAAACGAGGGGCTAGTTTCTCTGTCGCGACAAGATGCCGAGCAGGCGGTGTGTACTGCCTGCCTAGACGGACGAATGCAGGAGGTCGTGCGAGGCGCGCAGCGCTTCTGGTTGGATGCGGCGCATAATCGACACGCAGTCGAAGCCCTGTTGCCAGAGTTGCATGTCCTCGGGCCATTTGATGCTGTGTTTGTATTTACGCGCGAGGATCGTGATTTGTCGGAGACTCTGTCGTTGTTGCGACCACTGACAAAGCGCCTGCTCAGTGACCGGCAGGGGGCAGATGCGACCTATCCTTCAATCAAAGAAGCCTTGGAGAAAGAAACGAATAAAGAAGCAGGGTGTTTTCTTGTATTTGGATCATTCATCACAGTCGCCGCAGCCGAAGACTGGCTCGCAAACTGCCGCTAAAACCTTTCAGCACGAAATACCATAGATCACCTTCTTCTTTGCGTGCCCAAAGAAGAAGCAAGAAAAGACACCCGCGGGTGGCTTTGACAACCGGCCCGTTCACTTGCCCGGCGGGCGCAAAGCGGGAGAAAGGCCCCCTTTATTTGCGCAAGACTCCGCCGCGCAAGCGTCCGGCCCGGCACAGCCACAAGCGGGACCCGAAGTCAAAAACCGACCACTGTAAAGGCACAGAAGTCAGTTCTTATTGTGACCTTAACCCCGATTAGTTGGCTGCCGAGGCAAGTGGAAAAATGGGATGAAGCAGCAAGGTCGCGCCCATTTTTTCGCGTAGTCGAGGGAATCCGCAGGACAGGCTAATGCCGGGCGGCTTTCTTTGCTTCTTTCGTGGCCGTACAAGAAAGAAGAAAGAGCTTGGGCAGAGCATTTCAAGTTTGAAACTCCGGTTCGATGAAAGGCACCCACGGGTGGCTGTGACAAACGGTCCGAGCACTTGCTCATCGGCCACAGCCAAAAGTGTGACCCGAAGTCAAAAACTTAAGCACACCCATTCTATAGATGGTGAAAGACATTCTTTGTACCCCCTGTTTGGGGCACGGTGGATTAGTCGACGGTGAAGCCCTTGATGCCGCGGCGCATGCCGACCGAGCCCGTGCGGGTGATCTCGATAATGCCGTAAGACTCAAGTTCCTTGATGCAGTCATCCAACTCTTCAGCCGTGCCGCTCATCTCAAGCGACAGATAGCTGATTTCGACGTTATCGACGATTTTGGCACGCTTGTCTTCGGCGAACTTCACCAGTTTGGCACGGTTCTTCGAATTACTTTTCACCTTGATCAATAGCATTTCGCGCTCGATGTGAACCAGATGCGAGATATCCTCGACCTTGATAACGGGAATCAGCTTGTTCAGCTGTTTCTTGATCTGCTCGATGACATGCTCATCGCCACGCGTGACCAGCGACATGCGGCTGACCGTTTCATCCAGGGTGGGGGCCACGTTCAGGCTTTCGATATTATAACCGCGCGCCGAGAAAAGACCGGCCACACGGGTCAGCACACCGAATTCGTTTTCAACAAGAATCGTGATTGTATGTCTCATGACAGCACCATCTCATCCAAAGCCGCACCGGCAGGCACCATCGGGAAGACGTTCTCCTCCTTGGAAACCGCCACATCAACAATGACAAATTGATCGTTCAGGCCCAGCGCCTTATCCAGGGCGGGACTCAGTTCTTCCAGTTTATCTACGCGAATACCGGTTCCGCCATAGGCCTCGGCCATTTTGACAAAATCGGGCAGCGAATCGAAATAGGATTGTGAGTAGCGGGACTCGTAAAACATTTCCTGCCACTGGCGAACCATGCCCATATAGCCGTTGTTCAGAATCACCACGACCACCGGCAGGTTGTACTGGAAGGCTGTGGAAAACTCCTGACTGCACATCTGAATCGATGAATCACCGGTAAAGATCACCACCTTTTCATCGGGCATGGCAACCTGCGCGCCAATACCTGCTGGCAGGCCGTAACCCATGGTTCCCAGTCCGCCCGAGGTCAGCCAGCGATGCGGTCGGTTAAAGCCGTAGTGCTGTGCAGCCCACATCTGATGCTGTCCAACATCGGTAGCGACGATGGCGCCGCCTTTGGTTTTTTCATGCACCATGCGCACCACGGTTTGCGGCTTAATCGGGCCATCTTCAGGCTGATCAAAGGCAAGCGAGTCCTTGCTGCGCCATTCGTTGATCTGTTCCCACCACAGCAGCAGCGCTTCTTCATCCGGCTTACCATCGCGGCGGGCAATCTCTTCAAGCAGTTGAGTCAGTACTTCTGCTACATCGCCCACAATCGGCAGGTGGGCATGAATATTTTTGGAGATGGATGACGGATCTACATCGATATGGATTACCTTGGCATCAGGAGCAAAGGCATCCAGACGCCCGGTCACTCGATCATCGAATCGCGCGCCGACGGCTATCAGCAGGTCGCAATGCGACACGGCCATATTGGCTTCATAGGTGCCATGCATGCCGAGCATGCCGAGAAAATGTTTATCGTCATGCGGGATGCCGCCCAAGCCCATCAGGGTGTTGGTCACCGGTGCATCAAGGGTATGCGAAAGCTCATGCAACAGGGCTGCACTGCCAATCGAGTTCAGTACGCCGCCACCGGTATAGAGCACGGGGCGCTTGGCTGTCAGCATCGACCTGACCGCCTTCTTGATCTGTCCAGGATGGCCGTGGGTCACCGGGTGATAGGAACGCATGTCCACTTTTTCAGGCCAGACGAATTCGCAGGTTTCGCCGCTGATATCCTTGGGGATATCAATCAGCACAGGCCCCGGGCGTCCGGTTGTGGCGATATGGAATGCCTGACGCACAATCAGTGCGATGTCTTCCACGCGTTTGACGAGAAAATTGTGCTTGGTGGCCGAGCGGGTGATGCCGACAACATCGGCTTCCTGGAAGGCATCGTTACCGATCAGGCTGGATGGCACCTGTCCGGAAATGCACACGGTCGGTATCGAATCGGCCAGTGAATCGGCAAGTCCCGTCACCGCATTGGTTGCGCCTGGGCCGGAGGTCACCAGTGCCACACCACACTTGCCGGAAACGCGCGAATAGCCGTTGGCTGAGTGCAGCGCAGCCTGCTCATGGCGGACCAGATAGTGTTTGATGTCGCTCTGATTAAAAATGGCATCGTAGATGTGCAATACCGAGCCGCCAGGATACCCGAAGATGGTATCAACGTTTTCACGTCTCAGACATTCAACAAGGATTTCAGCGCCGGTCATTTTCATGCGTGGTTTGCCACCTTTTTTGATTGGCCCGCGACATTAGGGATAGGGCTTAATTATGTCAACCTAAGTAACGCTTTCAGGGTTTTTTTGGCACACATTAACAAGGGTTTTAAGCGCGCTTCGACTGCCGCTATTTCTTCGCGTCTTCCTTCTTGCGAATCTTCTCTTTCTGTCTCGCGGTGCGGTTCTTTTCCTCACTGCTGAAAACAAAGCGCCCGGAGAGGGTGCATCCCTTCATGCCGGGGTCGCAGGCTTTGCCGGGAACCTTGCGGCACTTGCCATGCTCTTCGTGCGGGCAACCCCAGCTGCCGCTCATGCTTTCTGCTTAATCCCGAATGTCATCCCGCAATCCTACATTGCCTGAGCCTAGAGGTGCAGGCCCCATTGCCAATTTATGCGGCACCATTCAGCGGAGGGGTGTAAATTATAAGTTGTCAAAAGAGCGTTCTTTGTCTCCTTATATGTAGTTTTTCAATCCCGCTCTGCAATTCGGCATAAGAAAATACTTATATCTAAAGCACCCTATCTATTCGACATAAGGCTTGATATTACTCGTAGAAAACCTTCCCGGATTTACAATTGGACGATGCAAACAAGGCGTTTTCGGGCTTGGGGTCAATAACCACACTATTCGAATTGCGCAGAGATGCGGAAAGTATTATTCTGGACGGCAATTGAAAGTAGTTACATCCAAAAAAAGATAATAGTGGAGGAAAAGAAAATGAGTTCATTGACAGACATCCCTGGGATCGGCGAAAGCACGGCAGCAGCGATGGTCAAGCATGGTATCGGTTCGGTCGAGGCGCTGCGCGCAGGCGGAGTGGAAGGGCTTTGTGAGGTTCCGGGTTTTGGTGCGCTTCGTGCGTCACGCGTATTGGCTGCAACCGAGGCATTGAGGGATGATGCAGTGGTGGAAAAAGTGGCCGCTCCGGCCAAGCCAGCCGCTGCTCCTATCAAGCCGGCAGTCAAGAAGCCCTCCAAGGCTGATGCAAAAGCAGCCAAAAAGGCCAAGAAAGTCGCCAAGAGTGTAGCCAAGAAGGCTGCGGTCGCCGCCAAGAAGACTGCCAAGGTTGAAGCGAAGGCTGCGAAAAAAGCAGCCACAGCTGCAAAGAAGGCCGAAAAGAAAGCCAAGAAGAAAGCCAAGAAGAAAAAGAAATAAGTAACGCTTTAAGGCAAAAGAGGGAGGCAATCTATGCCTCCCTCTTTTTTTGGGTTGTCCGCATTCCCCGCCCGGGCTGAGTGATCAGGGTATAAAGGCTTTTTCTTTGTGAAACTTTGCGTAACCTGTGCTTTGCGCTTTTTCATTACAGTCAGGGGAAGAAAGCCATGCCGTATCTGAGTGTGCAAACCAATGTGAAAGTCGAGGATGAGGCGGGCTTGCTGTCCCGGCTTTCGCAGCAGGTGGCCAAGCTGCTTGGCAAGCCTGAATCCTATGTCATGCTGCATATCGAATCGGATGCAGCCATGCTGTTTGCCGGCAATTCCGGGCCACTGGCCTTTGTGCAGTTAAAGAGTCTGGGTCTGCCGCAGGCGGAAACATCCTCCTTCTCGGCCTGTCTTTGCAGCCTGCTACATGACGAACTCGGCATTGATGTGGGGCGCGTCTATATCGAATTCTCCGGACCCGAACGACATATGTGGGGCTGGAATGGTTCCACGTTTTAACTTGTTCGGAAGAGGGGAGTGATAGTGTTGGAAAAAACAATCATTAAACAATCCATGCGCATCGCAGGTCTTTGCCTGCTGACGCTGTTTGCCGGTGCGCAGTCGGCCTATGCCGGGCTGGGCGACACCATCGGCATCAATGATTTTTTCGGCACGATCAATGGCTATCTGGCCCAGGTGCTGTTTTTTGATGTGCTTCCCGGCGAGGGTAATATGCCGTTCATCGTTGCCTGGCTGATCATCGGCGCCGTCTATCTCACCTTCCGTTTCGGTTTCATCAATCTGCGCATGATGGGCCATGCCTTCTCAGTCATCCGTGGGCGCTACCATTCGGACGATGACAAGGGCGAGGTCAGTTCGTTTCAGGCGTTGACAACCGCACTTTCCGCCACGGTGGGTTTAGGCAATATCGCCGGTGTGGCGATTGCCGTGAGTATCGGCGGCCCTGGCGCGACCTTCTGGATGATCGTCGCCGGTTTCTTCGGCATGACCACCAAGTTTACCGAGGTGACGCTGGGGCAGATGTATCGCGAATACCGTCCGGATGGCCATATCATGGGCGGTGGCATGCAATATCTGTCCAAAGGTTTTAAAGAGAAAGGTATGCCGCGTTTGGGCAAGGGACTGGCGATCCTGTTTGCGCTTTTGACCATCGGTGGCTCACTCGGTGCGGGCAATCTGTTCCAGGTCAGTCAGTCGATGGGAGCGGTGCAGACCGAAGTCGCCTTCTTTAAAGAATTCCCGCTGGCCTATGGCCTGATTATGGCCTTCGCCGTCGGCGTCGTGATTATTGGTGGCATTCGCCGCATTGCCCATGCAGCCGAGGCGATCGTGCCGAGCATGGTGTTCATCTATTTGAGCGCTTGCATCTGGATCATCTTCTCGCATGCATCTGAGGTGCCGGCAGTCCTTGGTATGATAGTGACTGAGGCCTTTTCGCCCACGGCTGTGGCTGGCGGCATCATCGGCGTGATTATTCAGGGCTTCAAGCGGGCTGCCTTTTCAAGTGAGGCGGGCATTGGCTCCGCTGCCATTGCCCATTCGGCCGCATCGGTTAAATATCCGATCCGTCAGGGTTTTGTGGCGCTCTACGAACCGTTCATCGATACCATCGTGATCTGCACCATGACGGCTCTGGTGATTGTGATTACCGGGGTGTACAACGCGCCGGAATATGCGCACCTGGTTGATGCCAGCAAGGGCGCTGCGCTCACAGCAGTGGCATTCGGTTCGGTGATTTCATGGTTTCCGATTGTGCTCTCGGTTTCGGTGGTGCTGTTTGCTTATTCGACCATGATTTCATGGTCCTATTACGGCGAACGTAGCTGGACCTATGTGTTTGGTGAGCGCTATTCGATGGTCTTCCGCGTGATCTTCGTGATCTTTGTCGTGTTGGCCTCGATCACCAGCGCCGGCAATATTCTTGATTTCAGTGATCTGTTGATCCTTTCCATGGCCTTCCCGAACCTGATTGCGCTGTACTTGCTGCAGGGCAAGGTGGCCACCGCACTTAAGGAATATATGGTCATGTTGCGCAGTGGCGAATTTGAGCGTGATGAAGGAAAGGGATAGGTCCTGTGCTGCCGTGCCGCAAGGGGGATTGCTATAGCCGCTTCCCCCAGCCTTACGCCTGTGTATGCTTCGCCGTTTGAATTTATGTCTGAATCAGGAGTTGTTTCGTGGCTTTGATGATTACCGATGAATGCATCAACTGTGCGGTATGCGAGCCGGAGTGCCCCAATAATGCCATTTTTGAGGGCGATGACATCTATGAAATCGATCCGGCCCTGTGCACGGAATGTGTTGGCCATTTCGATGAGCCGCAGTGCCAGCAGGTATGTCCTGTGGACTGTATCCCGCATGATCCCGACGTTCAGGAAAGCAAGGATGAGCTTTTGGTCAAGTATCAGGCGCTAACTTCGGGCGATACCTGATTTGAGCAAGCATAACGATACAAGCGACCGTATGGAGCCGAACAGCGGATCGCTGTTTGTGGTTTCCGGGCCTTCCGGGAGTGGCAAAACCACTCTGTGCGCGGCCCTGCTTGAGCGTTTCTCCCAGATTAGATTAAGTATTTCCACCACCACCCGCGCACCACGGCCGGGCGAAGTCGATGGCGTTGATTATCATTTTATCGATGAAAAAACATTCTCGAGACTGGTGAGCGAGGATCAGTTTCTTGAATATGCGACGGTGCATGGTAATAGCTATGGCACGCGGCGCGCCGATGTCGAAAAGCTGTTTGACGATGGCTTTGATGTATTGCTTGAAATCGACTGGCAGGGCGCAGCCCAGGTGGCAGCTCGGTGCCCCGATGCTTGCCGCATCTTTATTCTCCCACCGACCCTTGATGATTTGCGCCAGCGCCTGACCGAGCGTGAGCAGGATGATAGTGAAGTGATCGATCAGCGCGTGGCAGCAGCAAGCTCGGAAATAGAGCATGCCGGCGAGGCCGATTACCGCGTTGTGAACGAGGTGTTCGATCTGGCGCTGAATCGTCTCATGAACATATACCTAAGCAGGACAGCCCGGCGCGGCTTGGCTTGAGAGCATCCTTTTTGGGAATTCCGTTTGCTATTCCCATCTGCAAATCCTAGGCTCGGCACTCATTTTTCGGAGGTTTGATAAATCATGGCACGTGTGACTGTTGAAGATTGTATTCGCTACTACCCCAATCGTTTCGAGATGGTGCTGCTGGCTTCACGTCGGGCCCGCCAATTGCTCAGGGGTTTGCCTGCCGTCGCTGAAGACGATGAGCAGCATAAGCCGGTAGTGCAGTCGTTGCGCGAACTGGGCGATGGTCATATCACCTGGGAAGCCGTGTATGACGCCGAAACGCAGGAACGTCTGCGTCTGCAGGCAGCCTATTCCGAAGAGGCCGAAGAGGCCGCCTGATATGTACTCGGGGAGTTGCTGGAGTAAGTTCCGCTTCGCCCCCGCGTGCTTTTCGTCTGCTCAGGTTGCCTGAGCTCCATTTAATATCCATGGCTGACTTTTCTAATTCGGGCCGCAAACCGTTTGTCATGTCGGTTGCTTCCTTGGTCGCTTTGTATGGCCTGAAGGCCTAAGTATGAGCCGCATTTTCGAGGTCACCGATAAGGTCCGTTCGCATGATCCACGGGCCGATATCGATATGATCAACCGCGCCTATGTTTTCGCAGCCAATGCCCATGCCAATCAGAAACGCAGTTCCGGAGAGCCTTATCTGGCGCATCCGCTTGCTGTAGCCAATATTCTGGCCAGCCTGCGTCTGGACGATAAAAGTATTGTCACCGGCCTGCTGCACGACACTGTCGAGGATACTGCGGTGACCCTTGAGGACATCGAAGACCGTTTCGGCGGCGAGGTGGCCAGTCTTGTGGACGGGGTCACTAAGATCGGTCAGATCCGTTTCACCTCCAGCGAGCACAAGCAGGCGGAGAATTTCCGCAAGATGATATTGGCCACGGCCAAGGATTTACGCGTGCTACTCGTTAAGCTGGCCGACCGCCTGCACAATATGCGTACGCTGGGCTTTCTGCCGGATCGAAAGCGGCGGCTGATAGCCATGGAAACCATGGAGCTGTATGCGCCTTTGGCGCACAGGCTTGGGATCCACTGGCTGACACAGGAGCTTGAGGATCACGCATTTTCTCACCTTGAGCCCGAGGCACATGCTGATTTGGCATCTAAGCTGGCGGTTCATCTCGATGGCCTGAATCAAACACGCGAGCATCTTGAAGCGATTCTTCAAGAAGCGGTGAATCGTCAGGGATGCCCTGCCAGTGTGCAGGGCCGCATGAAGCATATGTACAGCTTGTTTCTCAAGATGCAGCGCAAGCAGCTGGATTTTGATGATGTCTATGATCTTGTTGCCTTCCGGGTCATTGTTGAGGACATCCCAGCCTGCTACCAGACGCTGGGCATTATCCACAGCATGTATCGGCCAGTGCCGGGGCGATTCAAGGATTATATCGCGCTACCCAAGCCGAACGGTTACCAGTCGCTGCACACCTCCATCATCGGCCCGGATAATTACCGTCTGGAGGTGCAGATTCGTACCGAGGCCATGCATCACTATGCCGAAGACGGCATTGCAGCTCACTGGCTATATAAGAGTGAGGGCCTGGATGCCCGCGATGAGAAGAATTTCAAGTGGTTGAAGCAGTTGACAGAATTGCTCAAGGACAGCGATCAGCCGGGTGAGTTTCTCGAGAATGTGCGGCTGGATTTATTTGTCAAAGAAGTCTACGTATTCAGTCGTGACGGAGATCTTTTTGCCTTGCCGCGCGGCGCGTTGCCGCTCGATTTCGCCTATGCAGTGCATACCGATATAGGCCATCACTGCATGGGGGTGCGAATCAACGGGCAGTCAGCCGATTTCGAGACGCTGTTGCGCAACGGTGATCAGATCGAGGTGCTAACAGATCCGGAGCAGACGCCAAGCAGGCACTGGATGCAACATGTGCGCACGCCAAAAGCCCGTCAGGCCATTCGTTCGTGGTTCCGCCGCGAAGAGCGTGATGCCAGCGTTCGGGTGGGTGACGAAATCATGCATGAGGTATTCGGTCGTAAGAAGAAGCTCAGCAAGGATATTTTGACAACATTCGATTGTAGCGATGTGGATGATCTTAAAGTGAAGCTCGGGCGCGGTGAGGTTCCTCTGGATCAGCTGTTGGCTGCAGCGAAGCGCGATACGCCGCGCCTCTTACATCTGAAGGGGAATGAGCAGGGGCTGATTCGTGCAGCCAAGTGCTGCCGACCCTTGCCCGGGGATGCGGTGTTTGGGCACTTCGAGCATGGTCACGGCATGATTGTGCATCATCAGGAATGTGCTGTAGCCGCCTCCGAAGAAGGTGAGGCATGGATGAATGTCGACTGGAAGCCCGAGGAAGGGAAGCTGTACAAGACTTCACTGGAGGTGAGTACACGCAATCGGCACGGTATGCTGGCCTCTGTTTCAGGCGCTATTGCCAAGCTTGAGGCAGGCATCGTTGACTTGAGCATTCACCAGCTGGCAGGTGAGATGACAACCCTGAATGTGTTGGTTGAGGTGAGAGATCGTGTTCATCTGGCAAAGTTGATTCGCGGGCTGCTTGCCGTTGAGGATGTGGTTAAGGTTCGCCGCAATATTAAGCAGCGTCGTTCGGAAAATGTGAGTCGACGCATCGGCCGCAGGTTGCGCTCCATGATGGGCCGGTCGACGGACGAAGTAAGCGACATCAAGGAGTAATAGATGCTTGAAACGATACAAAGCCAAGCAGCCCCAGCAGCCGTCGGCCCTTATGCTCAGGCCGTTCGCCATCAGGGCACCCTCTATCTTTCAGGACAAATAGGTCTGGTTCCGGCAACGGGAAAACTGGCGGATGATACGCTGGCAGGGCAGGCGCAGCAGGTGATGCAAAATCTTCAGGCAGTCCTGCAGGCCGGAGGTTGCTCGTTGACGGATATCATCAAGGTGAATATCTATCTGCTCGACATGGCCGATTTCCCGGAGCTGAACACACTCTATGCTGCATGGCTTGGCGAACATCGTCCGGCGCGTGCTACGGTGGCTGTGGCGGCTTTGCCGCTGGGTGCCCGGGTGGAGATGGATGTGATTGCCCGCTATGCCGGAGACGCCTGAACAACGCCAATGATTTTCCGGGAGAGCAATAAGAAAGGGCGCCAATGGCGCCCTTTTTCATATTCAGTTCAACTTGGGTTAAACACAGCCCTGATTAAGGACTTGGCTCAGGCTGGTTTTTTGACCTTGCCTGAACGCAGGCAGCTGGAACAGACGCGAATCTGTTTAACGCTGCTGTTCACCATAGCACGCATGCTATGTAAATTGGGCAGAAAGCGACGACGAGTCGTGTTGTGAGCGTGACTCACATTGTTTCCGCTCATCGGTCCCTTGCCGCAGATGTCGCAACGTTTGGCCATAATATTTTCTCCTGCAATTCGGTAAAGGTGGCGCACTTTAGGGGAAGTATGCCCTTCAGACAAGCCCTCTTTGCAGGCATTCCCCGGACATGGCATTAGGAAACCTCTGAATAACTCGCTCATGGCCGCGACAACGGCATTTCGGGATGGGATGCAAGGAGAGAAGTGAAATGCATGGTGGTTCCATGCATAAGTCGAGCAACGCCGACAGACCGCTCGAAATGCCTTGTCCCGAAGGGTTGCGTATGCATTGAGCCCTTGCTGCGTCAGCCGGCTTGGCATCGTAGCTACGGCTACGACCTGCGCCGACTTCCTTGCAATCATCTCAATGCATGCACAACGCGACTCTTGATGGAGTTATTCAGGGGTTCCTTAGTTCTCCATTTCTTATGCGGCCGCCCGGATGTTCTCGCGCGGCTTGTCCACTCCCTCGCTGTAAGCCAAGCTTGGCCTGTGTACGGCATACTGGAACAGGATATCAGCATATTAAGCGGGGTTGGCCCGGCGATTGCCGGACGTCTGCGTAAGAGCGGCGTGTGCTGCGTGGGGGATTTGCTGCTGCATCTTCCCAAGCGCTATGTTGATGACCGCAGCAGTATTCCCATCCGTGAGCTGCAAGAAGGGCAGGAGGCACGCACACGCGGCAGGGTGGTGAGTGTCGATGGCTTTGGCCGCGGCCCGCGTCGACAGGTGACGATAGTCATTGCCGACGATGATGGGGCGATCCTGCATCTGCGTTTTTTCCACTCTCCCTTTCTTCTGCGTGATGCCCGCTTAGCGCCCGATCGCTGGCTGAGTGTTCGCGGCAAGCCTGAATGGTGGCGCGGTCAATGCCAGATGCTGCATCCGGATTGGCTTCCCGAAGGCAGTTTCCATGCCGGTTGGCGACCGCTATATGCCTCGCTGGCAGGCCTTGGCAGCTTGCGCATAGGCAGGTTGATCGAGGCCGCTCTGAGCTTGTTGCAAGCGGGCGGTGAAAGCCCGTTCGATGCTTGCCTTTCACCTCGCCCAAGTCTGATTGGAGCTCTAAGACTGGTGCACAGGCCGGGTGCCGAGGGTCCGTATGGAGAAGCCTTGCAACAGGCCTCAGAGCGTCTGCAAATCGAGGAATTACTTACCTATCTGCATCTGATGCGTGGCATGCGTAAGCTGGCCCGGATTGATGCGCAGAAGTTGATTGAGTCTTCGCTGAGCCAAACCCTGCTCGATACGCTTCCCTTTGCCTTGACCGACGGACAACAGAAGGTGTGGCAGGAGATATGTGTCGATCTGGCGCGCGGCCAGCGCATGCATCGCCTGTTGCAGGGTGATGTCGGAGCGGGCAAGACCTGGGTTGCGGCCTTGGCCATGTTGATGGCTGTAGGCCACGGCAGGCAGGCGGCACTGATGGCCCCGACAAGTGTGCTAGCCGGACAGCATGCCGAAACCCTGAATGCATTGTTTGCACCGCTTGATCTGAAGGTGAATTTATTGACCGGAGGAGTGAGTGCAGCGGCGCGTAGAAAAATCGTTGCGGGTTTGGGTGATGGTAGTATCGATATGATTGTCGGTACGCATGCGCTGATTTCAGAAGATGTTGCATACAACAATCTTGGTCTGGCCATTGTAGATGAACAGCATCGCTTTGGTGTGCGTCAGCGATGGGCGCTAACCGAGCGCGGCCAGGGTGTACATCTGCTGGCCATGACGGCGACGCCGATTCCACGTTCTCTGGCACTCTCTTTGTACGGCGATATGGATTTAAGCCTTATGCGAGGCATGCCGCCGGGGCGTAAGCCGGTGGACACGCGAGTGATCGGCAGTCGAGGCAAGCTGGCAGAAGGCATGCACCGCGTGCTTGATGAGGGCGGGCGAATCTACTGGATCGTGCCGCGTATTGATGAGGATGAAGATGGCGCATCGGTGGAGCAACGTGTGAGCGCACTTGAAGAACGTTTTCCCGATGCCGCTGTGGCTGCCCTGCATGGGCGCATGAAAGCGGCCGACAAGGAGAAGGTTCTGGCTGCGTTTGCATCCGGGAAATGTCGGTTGCTGGTGTCCACCACCGTGGTTGAGGTCGGGGTGAATGTACCCGAGGCAAGGTTGATTGTGATCGAACAGGCGGAGAACTACGGGCTGGCGCAGCTGCATCAGTTGCGCGGCCGGGTGGGGCGCGATGCACAACAGGGCTATTGCGTGCTGCTACCGACTGCGCAGGCATCCAAGCATGCGCTGGAACGCTTGCGTCATATGGCAAGCTGTCATGATGGTCTTGAACTGGCCGAACTGGATTTAAAGTTGCGCGGAGCCGGCGATGCACTGGGGGCACGGCAGAGTGGAGATATGGGGTTCAGATTGCTTGATGTCAGTCGCGATGGTGCACTGGTTCGGCATTGGCACGAGCATCTTCCCGAACAAGAGCCGTCTGAGGCCATGCTGCGTTTCTGGCGTCCGATGGCCGAGAGCGTGGATTAGTTACTGAGTCATGGTGACTTGCTTCGTAACAGGCGGGGGATATGCCCCTTGCTGTGTAACATCTACCCTCCATGCATACGTTAAATATTTGCTATACTTGTTTCCAATGATGATGACGGAGTGGTCAAGCGTATGATGCGATTAGTCCTTGTTGCCTGCCTGGGCGTGTTATTCCATCTCTTCAACATGCAAGCCGTATTTGCGTGTGATGGAGCTGCGGACGCTGTCCGTGGTGCACCTGTTATCGTGGCGTCAGTAGAGACGGACATGGGTACAACAGAGGCTTCGAACAATGTGAACGCGAAGAAGAAGGAAAAAATAGCGGAAACCCATGCGAGTCTTAACAGCAAACAGGGGAAGGTAGTGGTAGACAGGGGAGGGCAAAAGGCGCCTGCCGAAACGACTGCCACGAAAAAACATTTTGACATGGATGCATTGATTGAGCGGATTAAGCAAAGCCATGCCATCGGGATGTTCACCAAGTTGGCGCTGCGCTCTGATGCGTTGGATATGGTTGATCTAATCAAGGCCTATCGACAAAAGGTAACTCACATGTCCTTGGATGAGGTGCGGGCTCGTTTCGATGGTTTGTTCCTTAAGGTGTTGGCGCTGCTGGACGATGATCCCGTTCTGTCTCGTGAAATCAGTATGTCCCGCGAGGGGATCTGGAAGAGTTTATTGGAGGTAAAGGCATGAACACACTGAATTTGTTTGCACGGGGCCTGGCTGTAGCGCTGGCTCTGATTCTTTTTCCGGTCGGAGCTTCCGCTGTGACCAAGGGGGAGGATATAGCCACCACCATCATGTTGCGCGGCCAGCCATGTGGCGGCAATGCTGTGACTAATATTTCCGAGCAGAAGGATGCGGCCGGCAATACCGTGATCAAAGCGACCTGCCCGAATGGCAAGCGTTATCAGGTTGATGTGTCGAGCAGTGGCCGGGTGAGTGTTAAGCCGATTCCATAACGCGGCAGGAGCGCAGATTCAGTTCACGGACGTGCGCCCATGCCGTATCAAGCGATTCATCTCCATGCAGGCGCCATTGCCAGTTGCCATCCACCGTTCCGGGTGTGTTGAAACGGGAGTCTCCTCCCAGAGCTAACAGATCCTGCATCGGAATGATGGCCAGCCTGGCATTGGATTCGATGGCCACGCGAATCAATGGCCAGGGCATATCATCGCCGCTGAGGTCGGCATGTTTCGCCAGGTTTTTAATCTCTTGTTCAGCCAATCCAGAAAACCAGCCCAGGGTCGTATTATTATCGTGCGTACCGGTATAGATAACGCTGTTGGCACTAAAATTACCCGGCAGGTAGGGGTTGTCCTCAGAGCCATCAAAGGCGAAATGCAGCACTTTCATGCCCGGCAGACCGAAGGCATTAAGCAGTGCGGTCACCTCAGGGGTAATTAAACCGAGGTCTTCGGCAACGATTGGCAGGCTACCCAGCTGATCCTGTAGCGCTTCCAGCAGTTTGTCTCCGGGTGCTTTGATCCACTCGCCAACCTTGCCATCCTGACGATAACCCGGAATGGACCAGTAGGCTTCCAGGCCACGGAAATGATCGATGCGCAGCAGATGCATACGTTGCATCTGTGTTGCCACACGACGCACCCACCAGCTGAAATTGGTTTCTTCAAATGCATCCCAGCGGTATAACGGGTTGCCCCAGCGCTGGCCATTTTCGGAGAAATAGTCGGGTGGCACCCCGGCCACCTCATCGCATAAGCCATCATTATTGACTGTGAACAGGGATTGATTGCTCCATACGTCTGCTGAATCGTGTGCCACATAGATGGGCAGGTCGCCAAACAGGGCTACACCGCGTGATTCGGCATGTTGCTTGAGTGCATGCCACTGGCGTGCAAAGGCGAACTGTTCGAAGAGTACCTGCTGTATGTCAGCGGCGTAGTCATCTGCAGCCATAGCCAGATCTTTTGCATTCCGCTTGGCATGTTTGGTCTCCCATTGCCACCATGGGAGATTGTCATAATGCTTTTTCAGGGCGGTGAAAAGTGCGAAGTCTTCGAGCCAATCGGCATTCTCCTGACGAAAGGCTTCGACATCCTTTTTAAGTTCGTTATCTCGGGCAACGGCATGCCAAAAGCCGTGGCCGGCATGAACAAGCGGGGCATCGACGTCGCTGGACAGGAGCCAGCCTTCAGCCACACAGGCGCGCAAGTCAATCAGATCCGGATTGCCGGCAAAGGTGGATAGCGATTCGTAAGGGGAGCCATGACCATGCGTGGGGCCAAGCGGCAGGAATTGCCAGACAGAAAAACCACCTTTGTAGATGCTATCGATAAAGGCATGGGCCTCACTGCCCAGCGTACCGTTTTTTTGCGGTCCCGGGAGTGATGTGATGTGAAGCAGTACGCCAGCACGGCGTCGATCCAGCCAGGAAGTCATATCTGAGCTTTCCTTCTACCTATGGGTTTGCGATTCGTATGCCTAATTACCACGACGCATGGTCCCGCCACCCTCTGCACCACCCCCCCCTTTGGAGATGGGTGCATCCAGGCTGTTGGGAACAGCTGAGCCGATCAATTGATATAGCTTGCGCAAATGATTGCGGTACAGGCGGTCGAAATCACGCACCGCAGGCCCGGGGTTGTAATCACCGAACCACCAGCACCAGTCAGAGCCTTCACAGATGCGTAATTGCTCTTCGGCTGCGGCCAGATGAGGGCCGTTCAGTCGCCCTCCGGATATTGCTGCATCAAAGACCAGTTTAGCCTCGATGAGAAGCTCCCAGGCGCGAGTTTTGGCTTCGTCACCAATCCATGTAGACAGGTTGCCATACACCCAGGAGCCGGCAGCCATGTGTTTGAGTTTCGGTTGTTCCGGATGTTGTGAGAGATACTCCGTGAAGGTGGTAAGTTCAAATTCCTTGTGCTCGGAAATCGCCTGATACAGAGAGGTCAGGAAGGGCAGGGCATTCTCATGGAAATGTTCCCAGGCATTTTCTCCGTCCATAATGATGGAGGCCACAGGGGCAGCTTCTGCCTGCGTACGATGATGGATGCCGCTTAGTTCATGGATGAAGTTGGCAACCGCATCCTTGGTGTCCCAGCTTTGATACTCGAAACCGATCAAATCGGAGAGATGGTCATCGCGGAAGAAGCAGGCGATTTTACCGTCTTTGCCGGTGCGCCATGGATGGTACAGGTCGCGACCACCCAGCTGCTCGCGCAGGTTGTAGCCAAGGGAGTGGTGTAAAACGCCTTCGCCGGTAGCGCACCAGTCAAAGCCGGATTGGCCGAGCATGTCCACTGTCGATTGCGATACCGCGCCCTCGGCCGGCCAGCAACCTCGTGCCGGGTGTCCGAAGCTTTCAGCATGCGAGCGCTTGGCCAAATCAATGTGATCCTGCGCGCGTTCGCGCCCTCCCGGATAGGCCTTTTTGGGGATCAATGCATCCGGCACTGTCTCTAATGCCGATTTGAAATCCAGCTGCAGCGGAATGATCGGATGCGCATAAGGCGTGGTGGATATTTCAATCTTGCCCTCTTCGGCAAGTTTTCGGTAACCCGGTGTGACCTCTGCCAGCAAGCTGGCAATCAGCGTGATCAGATCACGTCGGTCCTGAAAGGAGAAGTTGCTTGCTTTTTCGATCAGCCGCCGGGCAATGAAATGTGTGTTGCGTACGGTTTCGCCCAGCCATGCCAAGTGGTACCAGGTGACCAGATCGGTAAAGTAGTTATCGCCAAGGTATTCGAGGTCTTTGTGATGGCGGCAGTGCTCGGCCAGATGCCACAGGCGGCTGTAGGCCGGGTAGCGATGCAGATTGCGCTCATGGTTAAGACGGAAGCAGGATTCCAGCAGCCAGTCGCGTTCATCGCTGTTAAAGCTGCCGTCTGTATGGGCCAGTGCGGTAAGCAGCGGGTCGGGCAATGCGCCACCTTGATCCAGCCAGTCGCGGATGCGCACGGCATAATCATCGATTTGCGCGGTCAGCGATGGAACAAAATTAACCACCGCACGCGCGCCCGGCACTTGCTGCAGGATGGCAGCCATATCGGTGTAATCCTTCATGGCATGCAGATAGACCCATGGCAGGGCATAGCTACCGGATTCGGCATCGCGATAGAATGGCTGGTGCATATGCCAGCAGAAGACTACCGACAGCTTATGTGGCGCTGCTTTTTTCATAAGGCTTTCCTGTGTGGAGCAGTTTTGTTGTGTCAGGCCGAGTGCAAATTCTGCCCCAGCATTTCCGGCGTGACCAGAACAATCCCACCTTCACTGACCTCGAACCGCTTGGCATCCTCAGCGGCATCCTCACCGATGATGGTTCCTTCGGGGATGATTGCGCCCTTATCAATCACGCAGCGACTGATGCGGCAACCGCGGCGGATTTCCACATCCGGCAGGATGACGCTGTCGGTAACCTCGGAAAAGGAATGCACACGCACATTCGAGAACAGTACGGAATGACGAACGGTAGAGCCGGTAATCAGGCAGCCGCCGGAAACCATCGTATCCACAGCCATACCGCGGCGTTCCTCATCGTCAAAGGCGAATTTGGCGGGCGGGAGTTGTTCCTGATGTGTCCAGATTGGCCATTTATTGTCGTACATATCGAGATCGGGCTGGATTTCGGCCAGATTGATATTGGCTTCCCAGTACGCATCAATGGTGCCGACGTCGCGCCAGTAGCCGGGGCCACCGGTATTGCCGTTGATAAAGGAGAAGGAGAAAATATTCGCGTTCTCGATGGCGTCTGGGATAATATCATGACCGAAATCATGGGTTGAGTTCTTATCTGCGGCGTCTTTAATCAGTCGGTTGCGCAGATACTCGGCGCTAAACACATAAATGCCCATCGAGGCAAGCGCCTGCGTATCGTCTCCCGGCATGGACTTGGGGTTCTCTGGTTTTTCAGCGAATTCAATCACACGGGAGTCTTCATTGATGTCCATGACACCGAAGGCCTTGGCCTCTTCAAGTGGAACCGGAATGCAGCCGACGGTGATATCAGCGCCATTGGCGGCATGTGCTGCGACCATTTTGCCATAGTCCATCTTGTAGATATGGTCACCAGCTAGCACCACCACATACTCAGGATTGTACTCGCGCATAATGTCCAGATTCTGATAAATCGCATCGGCGGTGCCGGAATACCATCCTTCGCCGGTACGCTGCTGTGCGGGAAGTACCTCGACAAACTCACCGAACTGACCGGAGAGGAATCCCCATCCGCGTTGCAGATGGCGTTGCAGGGAATGTGATTTGTACTGTGTCAGAACCGAGATATGACGGATGCCGGAATTGATGCAGTTGGATAGAGGGAAATCGATAATGCGGAACTTGCCGCCAAAGGGAACGGCCGGCTTGGCGCGCCAGTCGGTGAGTTGCTTAAGGCGCGAGCCTCGACCGCCGGCCAGTACGATGGCCAGTGTTTCGCTGGTTAGCTTGCTGATATGACGTTGTGCGGTAATTTCAGACATGTCCCTTCCCTTTTCGCCCAAGTTTGATGAAAAAATGCGAGTCGCATGATAGCAAGAAGCGGGCTCAATCTCCACCATCGTATTAATATGCCTGTTCTGCATTGTTTGTGGGTGTAATGGGCGCTATGCTGCACAACCGCTATCACTAGTTCCTGGAGGGGAATCGCATGTCAGTCAGCACAATCAGCACACAGCCATTTGATGATCAAAAGCCGGGAACATCCGGCTTGCGTAAAAAGGTCAAGGTGTTTCAGGGGGAGAATTATCTGGAGAATTTTGTCCAGTCGACCTTTGACTCGATCGGTGATTTTTCCGCCAAGACTCTGGTGGTCGGAGGTGACGGGCGCTTTTTCAACCGGGAAGCCATTCAGATTATTCTCAAGATGGCAGCAGCCAATGGTTTTGGACGAGCCTTGGTCGGTCAGGGCGGTATTCTTTCCACGCCAGCGGCCTCACATGTGATTCGCAGATACAAGGCATATGGCGGCCTTATTCTATCGGCCAGCCACAACCCAGCCGGCCCCGATGAAGATTTCGGCATTAAGTACAATATCGGCAATGGCGGCCCGGCCCCGGAGAACGTGACGGATGCGATTTATGCCCGCACGCTTGAGATAAGCGAATACCGGATTTTACAGACAGGCGACATCCCGCTTGACGGGCTCGGCTCGTTCAAGCTGGGCGATATGCAGGTCGAGGTGATCGATTCGGTGGATGATTATGCCGAACTGATGCAGTCCCTGTTTGATTTCAAAGCGATTCGCGCCCTGCTGGCCAGCGGCTTCAGAATCAAGTTCGATGCCATGCATGCTGTGACCGGCCCCTATGCGACACGCATCTTTGCTGGTCTTTTGGGAGCGCCAGCCGATTCGGTGATGAACTGTGTAGCAAAAGATGATTTCGGCGGCGGGCATCCCGATCCGAATCTGACCTATGCTCATGAACTGGTGGATATCATGTATGGCGACGATGCCCCCGAGTTCGGAGCGGCTTCCGATGGCGATGGCGACCGCAACATGATTCTGGGTAATCATTTCTTTGTTACGCCAAGTGATTCGCTGGCGATTTTGGCCGCCAACGCCGAGGCGGCGCCGGGTTATAAGGCCGGCATTGCCGGCATTGCTCGTTCCATGCCTACGTCTGCTGCTGCCGACCGCGTGGCTGCTGCAATGGGTCTGGATTGTTATGAGACGCCAACCGGATGGAAATTCTTCGGCAACCTCATGGACGCAGACAAGGTCACCATGTGTGGCGAGGAATCCTTTGGCACTGGCTCGAATCATGTGCGCGAAAAAGATGGTATGTGGGCCGTGCTTTTCTGGTTGAATATTCTTGCTGTGCGTAAGACCTCGGTGCAGGCCATTGTCAGTGAGCACTGGAAGCGTTTCGGACGCAACTATTATTCGCGGCATGATTACGAAGGTGTGGATTCTGCTGCAGCCGAACAGGTGTTGCAGAATGTGCGTGATCAGTTCGGCTCGCTACCCGGCCAGACGCTTGCAGGGCGTGTGGTGGGAAGCTGTGATGATTTCGCCTATACCGACCCGGTGGATGGCAGCATCAGCCGCAATCAGGGCGTGCGCGTGCTTTTCGAGGATGGTTCGCGTATAATCTTCCGGCTTTCCGGTACCGGCACCAGCGGTGCGACGATTCGCATCTATCTCGAATCCTATGAGGCTGATGCGACCAAGCACGATATGGATGCACAGGATGCGCTGGCCGAAATGATTACTGCAGCTGGGGAAATGTCCCGACTGCGCGAACTAACAGGGCGGGATACGCCCACCGTCATTACCTAAGGATTTAAAACCATGAGTGATAAAGATCTGATGTACCAAGTGATCGAAGCAAGAGGCCATGATCCTTTTGCCTATCTGGGTAGGCATGAGGCAGGGAAGGGCGGCGGTGTTGTGGTGCGAAGCTTTGCGCCGCGTGTCGAAAAGGCATGGGTGCTGGATGAGGCGGGCAAAGCCACGCCGATGAAGCGAATTCATCAGGACGGTATTTTCGAGGCGAAATTACCCAAGATGGGGTTTGATGAGACCTATCGCTTGCGCTATGAGAATCATGAAGGCCATGCATGGGAACTCGATGACCCCTATCGTCATCTGACTGTGCTTGGCGATATGGATCTGCACTTGATTGGCGAGGGCCAGCATTTCGAGAAATACAGCATTCTGGGTGCGCATGTTCGTGAGCATGAAGGTGTGTCAGGCGTATCCTTTGCAGTCTGGGCTCCGAATGCCACTCGTGTGTCTGTGGTCGGCAATTTCAACCACTGGGATGGCCGTGAACATCAGATGCGTGCGCGTGGTGGTTCCGGTGTTTGGGAGTTGTTTATCCCCGGCCTGTGTGAAGGCGAGTTGTATAAATTCGAGATTCGGGCTCAGAATGGCGATATTCTGCTTAAGGTGGATCCGTATGCGCAGCAGATGGAGCTGCGTCCGGCCACGGCCTGTGTGGTTCATGATCCGAAGCAGTACAAATGGTCGGATGATAAGTGGATGACCGAGCGGCGCGCCTACGGCCCGCCGATGGACAAGCCAATGAACATCTACGAGGCACACCTTGGCTCATGGCGCAAAGCGGACGGTGAGTACATGAGTTACCGCGATCTGGCGCATCAGATGGTCGAATACTGCAAGTGGATGGGCTTTACCCATATTGAGCTGATGCCGGTGACCGAGCATCCGTTCGATGGTTCGTGGGGTTATCAGACAATCGGCTATTTTGCGCCAACCAGCCGCTTTGGCACGCCCAATGAATTCCGCTATTTTGTCGATCACTGCCATGAAAATGACCTCGGCGTCATGCTTGACTGGGTACCGGCACATTTTCCCAAGGATTCCCATGGTCTGGCGCGTTTCGACGGTACGCCGCTCTATGAGCATGAGGACCCGCGTCTTGGCGAGCACAAGGATTGGGGTACCTATATCTTTAATTTCGGGCGGAACGAGGTGCGTAATTTCCTGATTGCCTCCGCACTCTTCTGGCTGGATCAATTCCATCTCGATGGTCTGCGCGTTGATGCTGTGGCCTCTATGCTTTATCTGGATTATTCGCGTGAAGAGGGCGAATGGGTTCCGAATAAATACGGTGGCCGCGAGAATCTGGAGGCAGTCGAATTCCTCAAGCAGTTCAACCATCTGGTGCATGAGCGTTTCCCCGGTGCGGTAACCATGGCCGAGGAATCCACGTCCTTCCCGATGGTATCCAGGCCGACATGGCTGGGTGGTCTGGGTTTCACGATGAAGTGGAATATGGGCTGGATGAACGACACCTTGAGTTTTATGGAACAGGATCCAGTGCATCGCAGCTATCATCACGGAGAGATTACCTTCTCGCAGATTTATGCCTACACGGAGAACTTCATCCTGCCTTTCTCGCATGATGAGGTTGTTCACGGTAAGGGATCAATGCCGCAGAAGATGCCCGGCGATGATTGGCAGAAGTTTGCCAACTTGCGCACCCTGTATGCCTATATGTACACCCATCCGGGCAAAAAGCTGTTGTTCCAGGGCACCGAATGGGGTCAGTGGAGTGAGTGGAAAGACGCCGCCAGTCTCGATTGGGATGAGGCCCAGTTCAATCCGCATCGTGGTCTGCAGCTTTTGGTGCGTGATCTCAATCATTTGGTGTGCGACGTTCCCGCTTTGCATGAGGTGGATTTCGAATCGCATGGTTTCCAATGGATTGACTGCAACGATGCGCCGCAGTCCACCCTCAGCTATATCCGTCGTGACAAGAGCGGCGGGGCAGTGGTGGTGATACTTAATCTGACGCCGGTACCACGTTATGATTATCGTCTTGGCGTACCTGAAGCTGGTTTCTATAAGGAAGTCTTAAATACGGATGCCGAGATGTATGACGGCTCGAACATGGGTAATAGCGGCGGTGTTTCCTCGGAAGATGTGGCATGGATGGGACAGCCCCATTCTGTACGCATCGTTGTGCCGCCGCTGTCTTGTCTGGCTCTGCGTCGGGAGTCCTGATAGGGAAGGGACCTGCTTCGTAAAACAAGCTCAGGCAAATCGGCTTGATTAAACCAGCCCCGGTCCTGCTTGCAGAGCCGGGGTTTTTTCGTTTCGGCAGGTGCTTTACCTATTCTGACAATCCGGAGTTTATTGTTTGCAATCACTTAACCAGTAAAAGCGGTAGGGCGGTACCACCAGTTGGTCTTTGAACAGGCTCGGTGTTTCACCGGAACAGAGGTCACGAATATTGCCATACTCGAAGCTACAACGGTTCCCCAGATCGCTGAGCGTGAGCGATTGTGGTGAGCTGTCAAAATTACCTACGACCAGCACATCACCGCCGCTATGCAAGGGGTTGCTGCGCATGAACACGAATAGGTGAGGGTTACCCGTATCCAACAGGTCACGGTTATTGTAATCAGCAAAGGCCGGAATGGTTTTGCGTACCGCAATCATCTTTTTCAGTCCGTCGAAAATACGCTGCTCCGAACTGCCCCGTTTGTGTCGTAATTCGGCTCTCTCCCAGTCGATGACCGGTCGGTGGATCCAGCGGCTATCCCCACCCTTGGTTTCATCTTGCATGAAGGTGTAGCTGTTCAGCGTGCCGGTTTCGTCACCGTAATAGAGCAGTGGGATACCGCCGAAAGACATGACCATGCTATGCAGCAGAAGAATTAAATTGATACTTTCGTCAACGGCTTGGATATCATGCTTTTCTAAAGCCGTTTCCAGCCCGATCAACGAAGCCAATTCGCCGGAAATCCTCGCATCCCCGGTCTTTTCGTTGTACCCGAAAGGCTGGCCACGAGCTGGCGAGTCCTTAAATTTTCCGGTGAAATAATCGACCAGAAAGCGACGGTGAGAATAAGGTTCGTATTCAACCTGTACAATATCTGCATCGTCGAAACCTAGTCCGATATCATCGTGACAACGCACATAATTCAACCACGTCGCCCGATCAAGTTTGTTTGGAAGATTGCGGATGCCCTGATTAAGCAGTTTGGCGTTTTTGGTCGCCACGGCATCCCAAAGCAGGGCCATAAAGGTGGCGTTGTAGGCAATCTCACATTCCTTGGCAATCACCGCATCCTCTCCAAAATACTTGGTGATTTCGACCGGAGCGACAATCGCCTCGGCAATAAACAGCACTCCTGGTGCGGTTACCTGACAGCAATCCTTCATCATTTGTAGGATCAGATGCGCTTCACGTTCGTTCTGGCAAAGTGTGCCGATCTTTTTCCACAAAAAGGCCACAGCATCCAGGCGCAGAATGTCGGCACCCTGATTGGCCCAGAATAGAATGATGTCGATCATCTCGATAAACACTGCAGGATTACTGTAATTCAAATCCCACTGGTAATGATTAAAAACCGTCATCACCCACTTGCCCATTGCCTCGTTGTAGGTGAAATTACCCGGCGATGTTTCCGGAAAGATTTCCGGCATCGTCTCCTCGAACATATCGGGGACATCGCGGTTATCGAAAATATAATAGTAATCCTGATGTTTTTCCTCTCCGGCGCGGGCGCGTACGGCCCACTCATGCTCGTCGGAGGTGTGGTTTACCACTACATCGAGGGTGAGGAGGATGCCGCGGCGGCGCATATCTGTTGCTAGGGCACGTAGATCGTCCAGCGTGCCGATGCGCTCATCCACATCACGAAAATCACTCACCGCATAGCCGCCGTCGCTCGCCCCCTGCGGGCATTGCAGAATGGGCATAACATGCACCATATTGATGCCAAGCTCCTGCAAATAACTTAATCGGCCACGCATGCCCTGCAGGTTTTCTGCAAAGCCGTCACTGTACAGGGCCATTCCTACCCATTCCTGACTGAGAAACCAGTTATGGTTACTCTCGCGTTCGATATCAAGCCGTTTCAGAGCTTTGTCACGCTTGAGATAATTGATGGCCATCACCTCGACCAGACGCACCATCTGACGTTCGAAGTCATCGCGCTTTCCATACATGTGATGGAACAGGGAATAGATCGCATAGAAATTGGCACCAAGACGCGTATAGAAATGACGCAGATCGCGCGCCCGAATTTCGGGCTTCAGCTCATCCAGAATGCGGTTGAGTATGGAATGGGATACCTGTTCATACATCGGCGAACTCCTGTCTGCCATCAATCTGCCAATCGCTCATAATATCCTGGTAAAAGTGCGGGTCACTCACAGTTGCACCGCGCTGGCCGACAATCCTGCAGGCAAAGTCCTGGGCACGCTGGACGGTCAATTGCATAGGCCAGGTTCGCAGTAAGCCCAATAGCATCACGGAGGCAAAGGCATCGCCGGCCCCCACGGTATCAACCACGCTTGAACCCTTGTCAGGGCTGACCCTGACGGTTGCACCATCAGGCGAAATAATCTCTGCACCGTCGGCGCCATGCGTCAGAATCAGACCCTGTAAGCGATGTTCCGCGATAAAATCCTCCGAATTGCTCGTGGCAGGTGCCAGCGAGTGCATTTCGTCAGTATTGAGTTTGACCCAGTCTGCATCCAGCAACAGCTGGGCCACTTGTTCTTTTTTCCACCATGGCGGACGCAGGTTCACATCGACAAACACGGCGGTAGACGTCTGCCTCTTTAGCTGCAGAAGCGCATGGCTGGATGCCTCATCGCGAAGGGCCAGTGAACCATGATAGATCATCCTGCAAGGGCTGACGGCCTCATCCGGTTCAATCGCATCGTAAGCGCTGGGGTGAACAATGTCGTAGGCCGGCTCTCCATCTTCTTTGAAGTTGATGTCAACACGGCCGGTTGGCAAAACCTCATCGATCTGTACACCATCGGTGCGCATGCCCCACTTCAACATGGCATCCAGAATAGAGTTGCCGTCCTTATCGTTGCCGACCCGACTGATAAAACGAGGGGACTCGCCAAAGGCCTGTAAATGCCAAGCAACATTGAAGGGGGCACCGCCAAGTACGCGCTCTCCGGTCGGGAAACAATCGAACAATACTTCTCCGAAAATAAAGGGATGCGCGCAAGCCATCAGGAAGTCTCCGGCGATGCTGATAGCAGCATCCAAGGGACGGTTTCAGGATGATAATAGGCAATGCCTTCCAGCATACCGGCAGCATAGTTACCGTTCATACCCATCCAACCACCTTGGGCAACATAAAGACGATCCGCTTGTTCGTTCGCTTCGGCTTCACTTACTGCCTGAGTGCGAACCTCGTCGGAGCCGTTGGCCACCAATACCGATGGGATAGGGCTGACCAGCACCTCGATGTCGTTGCCGCTGTCGCCACAGAAAACGGTATCCTCAAGATTGAATTCATGCTCTCTGACCAAGGCCCTGATGGCATGATACTTACTTGCACCTTGCGGCAGGATGTCGAGCAGGCCGACATCTGCTTGCTCATCGATACTCCATATCAGTCGGCAGTTTGCCCCCGCAGCCTTCAGGCGCGTTGTGATGAGCTCTGAGAGTGCAATGGTGTCCACTTGTAGCGGCACATAATAACTGAGCTTGCAGTGATTCTGTTTATCACTCTCCTGTATTTGTAATGGTGAAAGATCGGCTAGCAAACGCTCCAGATCAGCATGACGATTCTCCCCCCAATCCTGGATGATCTCATTCTCCCACATGCCATCGTGTTGCCATTCATGGCTGGCACCAACCCGGTAAATCGTGGTGCCGACATCGCCAATCACAAACTCCGGCACAGGCAGGGAATACTCGGTGATGGCCTGCTCGACGAGCGAGCGGTGTCGTCCGCTTACGTAGGCAAGGCTAATTTCAGCATGGCTCACGAGGATAGAAAAATGCTGCCTGGCCAGTGGTGATTCAGCTTGCGGCCCATTGGGGATCAGCGTCCGATCAAGATCGGTGCAGATAAGCAGGCGCTTGCTCATTCGCTCTCCGGAGCCGTGCAACGATTGAAGAAGTCGTAATGGTCTACTGCTTCCAGTATACCTGCCGCATGCGATTGCTCGGCAAAATAGATGCCTTCAAGGTTTTCCAGCTGCGATAATTCTTCGTGATGCCGATTGCCTACCACGACAGCCAGGGTGTTGCCTCGCATCATATCCTCATCGCCCCCCGATCCTCCGGCCACCAGCACATGATCGAGCGCAATATCAAGACGTTGCATCACATAGCGCAGGGCCTGCCCCTTGGAAGCGCGCGAAGGCACGATGTCGATAAACTGGCCAAAGGAGAAAACTACGTTGGCAGTGATTTCTTTCTGCCGCAGTTGCGCGGTAATCTCCTCAATCGATGGCGCGTGCTGCGCATCGTAATAATACGATATTTTGAACTCACTTTGTTCGGCCCTGGGCTGCAGCTTCAGGCCGGGCATACCGGACATCACCCGCCGCACACGATGACGTTTCCAGTCATGATCGATATGCTCAAGCCAATAATCGTCCTCGGTCAATGCCTTGCCGTAATGGATGTGCGTACCCATGCTGCTGATCAGGATGTCCGGCTGCGGAATGTGATATTTCTTGATGACAGCCAAGGCCGAGCCGATTCGGCGGCCTGTGGCGATGCCGAAACTCACACGCTTGCGATTTTCCCGCACGACATCGGAAAGTCGTTGTAGGGATTCCGGATCGCCCATGAGATTCTGGTCCAAATCCGAAAAAATAGCCCTGTCACGATAGCGCAGCATGGCCGGCACCGGTTTCTGGCTGGACGGCGACTGATATTGACCCTGAATATCCGCGACGCAGTGAAGATACCTCTCGGTATGGGCTCGCCATGTGTAATGACGGGCCACCCCTTCAATGCCATTGCGGGAAGCCTGCAGCCAGAGGGTATGATTATTGAGCAGCTTTAACAGGGCATCGCGAATGGCATCGCTATCCAGCGGATCGACCAATTCACCATTCTGGCAGTTGCCGATGATATCCACCGGTCCGCCGTTTTCGGTTGCCACCACAGGCAAGCCACTGGCGGCTGCTTCCAGAATAGTTAAGCCAAAGGGCTCGGTCAGCGCCGGGTTCACAAAGATGCCGCCACTGGCTGCCGCCAGCCGGTAAATATCAGCCACCTCTTCAGGTTTGTGATGCTTGGGTACGGCAACCTTGCCGTAAAGATCATAGGCATCGATTAACAGAAGAATATTGGTCAGCACCTTCTGTGCCCCTAAATCCAGTTCACGGATGTCGTCACGTGTGCCCGCAATAAGGACCAGATTGGCAGCCTCTTGCAGCGCCTCGGATTCACCATAGGCCTCAAGCAACATCAAAATATTTTTCCGCTCATCGGGTCTCGACAAGGCCAGTATGATGGGTTTTTCTGCGTCTTTCAGATAGCGCTGTAATTGTCCGGCAAAGGCGATCCGCTCATTCTTGACCGGGGGGTGGAACTGTTTCATGTCGGTGCCGGGCGGAATCACCTCCATGGGCTTTGGATCATAGTAATGATAGAGTTCGTACTGTTCCTCGATTTCGTTGCGCGTACTGGTGACAACCAGGGCTGCATTGGCCAGCACTTCCTCTTCTGCATCAATACGGCGCTTCATATTGTAGGTGGTTTCAATCTCTTCGCGTGACAAGCCCTTGGCTAACAATTGTTTGCGTTTATCACGTCCCAGGGAATGGCCGGTATGAACAAGCGGCACGCCCAACTGGTTGGCCAGCCTGACGCCAACGTAACCGGCATCGGCATAATGGCTGTGGATTACGTCCGGCATGCGCTCCTGCTCGTTCAACCACAGGAGAAGGTTATCCATAAAATTATCGAGATGGTCCCACAACTGCTCTTTGACAACATACTCATCGGGACCGGCATCGATACGAACAATGCGTGCCTTGGATGAAAGTGCTTCGATAGGTTCAGAATAATCCTTACTCAACCCGTCATCGACAATGCGGCGGGTGATAAGATCGACTTGTGCAACATCCTCATGCTCGGCGAGGCTACGAGCCAAGTCGAGAACGTACTTGGTCTGCCCGCCAGTATCGGCATCACGGCCAAGCTCTAGGTCATGGCCTCGAATCAATCCATGGATGCTGATTAGCAGTAGGTATTGTTTTTCTTGGATCGCCTTCAATTTAGCTCTCCTCTATGGGGTGAATTCGGCTGGCATCATGATTCGATGGCCGAATATGCATGCTCAAAAAAGAAATTGGTGGCTTCAATAAAGCCTTCAACACTACCGCAATCAAAACGACGGCCTTTGAAACGGTAGCCGATCACATTGCCTTGCTCGGCCTGAACATTGATGGCATCGGTGAGTTGAATTTCCCCACCCTTGCCGGCAGGTGTGGTA
>Ga0316187_10000342_pt1 | contig 35291 bp, 32 predicted proteins | sample CroRivburrow1_MG_FD_204927 | JGI IMG/M metagenome (GOLD analysis project Ga0316187, IMG submission 204927) | Coastal sediment microbial communities from Maine, United States - Cross River worm burrow 1 | ecosystem: Environmental > Aquatic > Marine > Coastal > Sediment | place: USA: Maine... | reverse complement strand
ACAGTGACTCGCCTCATTCTAATTTAACTTTGCCATGTCTTATTCGCACCATTTACTGACTAGCTTAGTAATTTTGTGTGTTATTCTACGCCCTCCTTCACAACTGTTACTCACTTTTCTTACATGACAAATGTAGTAAGACAAACAAGAGAGCGACGCTTTCTTTCCGAAGCGAAAGCATTGCTACTTTTAGCCACCCCCATTGTAATTAGCCAACTGGCACAGATGGGAATGAACTTTACAGACACCGTGATGGCGGGCCGCCATAGTGAACAAAGTCTGGCTGGTGTTGCAATTGGGTCAAGCTTTTGGGTTCCGTGTTTTTTATTTCTAGTTGGTGTACTTATGGCAATAACCCCAATGGTTGCACAAGCCTGGGGGGCAAGAAATAAAAAAGATATTAAACACACTATTCAACAAGGCTTATGGTTAGCCGCCGTACTCGGTCTCAGTATGATGTTTGTTTTACAGTTATTGGGTAACGTATTTTACGGATTGGAAATGGAAGCACAAACGCGAGCACAGGCGCAAGGGTACGTCTATGCTGTATCATTTGGTTTACCAGCATTGGCTTTTTTCCAAATATTACGCGGGCTAAATGAGGGAATGCATTTAACACGACCGTTTATGTATGCAAGCTTAATCGCGTTATTGATTAACATCCCCCTCAATTATATTTTTGTTTATGGAAAACTAGGCTTACCTGAACTAGGTGGTATCGGTTGTGGGTGGGCAACTGCTATTGTGCTTTGGATAGAGCTTTTTTTAATGTTATTCATCACTATAAGAAATCAAAAGCTCATCCAAATTAATTGGATGTTCGATTGGCGCAAACCTGAATACAAAAAGATCATTGAAATTTCAAAACTAGGCTTACCCATCGGCATTGCTTTGCTTATTGAGTCTAGCATGTTTGCTCTAATCGCTTTATTTCTTGCTAAACTCGGTAGCACCGTTGTAGCGGGCCACCAAGTTGCCATGTCCTTTATTTCCACTCTTTTTATGATTCCATTGAGTTTATCGCTGGCACTTACAATTCGCTGTGGCTATTATATCGGCCAAGGAATGCCACAACGTGCGCGCTATATTGGAGTACTTGGTCTCGGTTTTACACTTGTCAGCGCCACTTTTTTTTCGTTGCTCATACTATTGGCCTCGGATAACATAGCAGCGCTATATTCTACTAACCTCATGGTTAAATCCTTAGCTGTTGAATTACTCTTCCTCGCCGCCATATTTCAATTTTCGGACGCCGTGCAAGTCACCGCTGCAGGAATATTACGTGGCTACAAAGATACTCGTTTTGCATTTTTTACTGTCTTATTTGCATATTGGGTAGTGGGACTACCGTTAGGATATAGCTTGGGATTAACTTCTTTTTGGGGAAAGGAATATGGTGCGCAAGGGTTTTGGATTGGGCTCATCGCTGGTTTAGGCGTAGCGTCGGTTTTGCTAGCGCTTCGCTTCCTAACCATTAGCCGAGAACACATCAGTACACAACAAGCTTAAGCAAAACTACTTAGTTAAATCGTTGCGAAGATTCTGTTTTTTTATTCGGTCACTTTATGGTTTCGCGTAAACATTCAAGATCTGATTGTCCTAAATTATTTAAAATCCCAACGAAAACCTAAGGTATAGACATCACCTATTTCTGTACCATCTTCTGATGAACTGTCGTCCAGTTGCGCCATGAGATAGACCAAACGATCAAAGTCTTCATTTAGTGCATAGCGTAGGCCAAGCACTCCATATTTTATTTGATATTCCCCTGCTTGTTTTTGATCGCTATGGGGTTCCAAATAATTCCAACCCGATACCAACCATAATTTCTTGTACAAATTGTAACGCCCGTATCCTTCCCACCCAACCCCACTAAAATAGGTACCCTCATCGGTGGCTTCATGGTTTCTCAAGTCTGCAACAACCGTACTTAAATACCAGTTTTCGTTAAACCATCTTACTCCCAATACAGTAGCTTGCTCATTACCTTGTAGACCTGCATTGATGATATTTTCTTCTTTTTGATTGATCACATCAGCGTGGTTAACAGCCAGTCCGACAGAAATATCGTTGGTGAAATTTACGATGGCGCTCATACCAACTGCCGTACCGTAATTTTCTCCGTCAACCTGGGGTATGGGTTCGCCGTGCTGTATCTGTAGATTGACCATAAACGGTTTTAGCTTCCACTTAGCCGGGAAAACATCGGCCAACAAACGTGTTTGTATCACACTATCCGCTCGCCCCGTGCCGGTGGCTCCCCCATCCGTTCCTGCGTTAAAAGCACCTGCAGCACTGGCGCCACCCACATCAAAGCGATCGGTAAAACCGGCAACCTGGTAATAGGTGGACCAGTTTTTACCGTAGGTGAACATAGTATCGGGGGTTTCCACACCCACATATAAAAGCCGGGTAAAGATGGAGTCACCATGCGAACTTTCAGAAGAACTTGCGCCACCACCAAATATTTGGCTTACCTCATCCAACAAATTGATGCCCGCTTCGGCGCGACCAAAAATCCATTTTTGAGAGCCATAGTGCCAGCGTCCATCAATACCAAAGCGGGAATTGCCATCGTTCCATACAGTCTCACCATCGACCGATTGGTAACGCACTCGAATACTGGCGTATAGGTTGTAACTGCTGGGTTCTTCGGCCGCCGCCTCAGGGTCATCCTGCTGCTGTGTCTGGCGTTGTGCCAAGGGATCTTCCTCTGATGTTTTTTCCCGCTCTCTTGCCTGCTCCTGCTCTATTGGGACTTCTACTGCTTCTTTTTTTGCCAACTGGGTTTGTTCAGTCTCATTAGCATGATCGCTTTCGCTAATCGGTTTTTCATCTGCTCCGAATACAGTATTTAGCATTGCTAAATTAGCAATTGGCGCAAAAAATAGAATAAAGAATGATTTCAACAAGCGGCGCTCCTGCCGTATAGGACTTCAAAATCTATTAAAATTCCACAAAGGCCTTTGGAATGTCGTCGACATCGCCAATAGAATAACCACAATCACGTTGACACAGCTCTTGAGCAAAATTGTAATCCGACTGAAACTCTGCATGAATTCGATACAGAGGCTCGCCTTTTTGGACCTCATCCCCCAATTTTTTCAACAAATCAACCCCTGCCCCCTTATCCATGGGCGCCCCGGCAAAGCTTGCGATGCGCGCCATTTGCAAGTTATCGATAGCGGTGACAACACCATTGGCCGATGCTAAAGCTTCATAGCTGAGATACCCAGGTTCATATTTTTTCTGCTGCACTCCTTGGGCCTCAATGATGTTATTCATTTTGTCCAGTGCCCGGCCGGAATCTAGAATATCACGTGCTACTGCAAAACCTTGACCACCACGTATATCGGGATCAAATTCAAGCACTCGACCTGCAAGTTGCAGTGACTTTTGCCTTAAATCATCGGGCGCCTGTGGATCGTTTTGCAATACTTGCATGACATCACGCGCCTCAAGGACGGGACCAATACCACGACCAATGGGTTGTCGTCCATCGGTGAAAACGACTTCCAATTGTATATTCATCTGATCCGCAACATATTCGAACAATTTTCTGAGTCTTTGTGCTTGACGCATGTGACGCACCTTGGCGGTTGGCCCTACAGGGATATCTATTAGTAAGTGGGTGGATCCAGCCGCCAGTTTTTTGGATAAAATTGAAGCTACCATTTGTCCATATGAATCAATTCCCAAAGGGCGTTCTACGGAAATCAGAATATCGTCAGCGGGTGAAAGGCGCGCAGTCCCTCCCCAAGCGAGACAACCACGGTGTTTGCGTACAATATTGTGTAGGTCCTTTATTTTAAGCTGTACATTGGCCAGCACTTCCATGGTATCGGCTGTGCCGGCTGGCGATGTGATTGCCCGACTGGATGTCTTCGGTATAAGCATACCGTGTGCGGCTACGATTGGGGCAACCAGCATTGAGGTACGGTTGCCAGGTATACCACCTATACAGTGTTTATCCGCCACCTGGGGCTCATTCCAATCCAGTTGTTCTCCGGACTTCAACATGGATCGAGTAAGGTAAAAAATCTCGTCACGATCCATATCGGTTTGACCAGAGGCAACCAGGAAAGCGGATATTTCAGTCTTGGAATAACGGCTGGCGGTGATATCACTGATAATGGCGTCATAATCCTCTTGGCTAAGGCGCTCACCCGCAACCTTACGACGCACTGCATCCATCGATACCGGTGGCTCTGCGTGTTCCACTGTTACCAGTTCACCTTCTTTCAATGCTAAGCGGTCGAACGCTTCCTCTGAGAGACCTAATTCATTCGTAGTGACAATATCGGTGTCGTCAACCACATTGAGAACCGCAAGAATATGGTGGCTATCGGCACAAACATCCACTTTAGTAAGTGCCTGAAAACCTTCAGCGCGATACAGTTCACAGTCACGATGCAAATAAGCGACATTTTCACGATAGGTGTCGATAGCAAGCCGTCTTAGCTTAAGCCGTGCTTTACTGGTTGTAGCTTTGTTTTTTTTGGTTGCGCTCATAATTGTCGAATTTAGTTAATAAATTAGATACATCTATAAGTAATAATAGAGTGGTAATGGCGTGAGTTGCAACAATTTAAATTGGCACGCCGCTTCGTTATCGTTGAGAACATAGGTAATGTGGGTACGTATTTTCCTATTAGAGTGTGGTATGAATTCCCACGCAGGAGCGCACATTGTTATACATAAGTCAGCTGGACGCTGCGTAGGGTGCGTTTTACGCACCACAAAGCCTGCCTTTTAGCACTGTACTTTTGTTTCTATCGCTATGGACCGGCCAATATCGTAATTTTGGTGCGTAAAACGCACCCTACCGTCTCCGCTAATCGCCGGCACGGCCGGCTCCTACGGGTTATCTGCGAGAATCCGCCATCGTGTGCTGTAGGAGCTAGCCCTGCTGGCGATAAAATAAAGCGAAACCACAATACTTTGTGGCGCTGTGCGCACGTGATGTTTGGGAGATGTTGCAAAGTAAACGTGCGCACGGCGCACGCTACGTGCTTTGATGCTGCAAGAACCGGAGTTTGGTAGAGTTCCCACGCGGGAGCGTGGGAACTAGAGGACGTAGGAGCGTGAGAACTAGAAGTATGAAAGTGGCAATATTAAAAAGAAATTATTTGCCGCTTGCTTCTTTATCAACTAGGAAGTTAACAACCTTGAATAAGTTGGCGTTACCACCTGCAAGATGCCCGCTACTGCGGTATTTGCCATTAACTATAATCGATGGCACTCCCTTAATCCCATAGCGCTGGCTCATATCTTTTGAACGACGGATTTTCGCTTCAACGGCGAAGGACCGAAAGGCGCGATTAAAGTCCTTATTGCTCACCCCATGCTGCTTGAAAAAATCCATAAGCTGCGCTTCGGTGTCCATTTTCTTTTTTTGGCCATGCATTGCCTCAAACATGGCGGGGTGGATTGTATCGACCACACCTAAAATTTCCGCGGTGTAATAAGCACGTGCACCAATTTCCCAACCTGGTCGAAAAATTGCCGGCATTCTGATGAACTCAGCTTCTTTAGGCTTTTTCTTCAACCAGCGTTCTACATAAGGTTCCAATTTATTACAGTGGGGGCAACCATACCAAAACATTTCAACAACTTCGACCTTACCCTCGACACTGGTGGGTTGTGGCGGTGTAACCAGTTCGTAATGGATTTTTTCCTTGTAAATCACGCCTGAAAATGCAACACCAGGAACCAAACTAACGAGTAATAAAAAACATATTTTTTTTGATTTTTGAAGCATGAATCACCTTAGCATTTGTTAGATATAACGGCTCTGTTACTGCAGGTAAAATGTGCAGGTAAAATGAGCACGACCTTATGTTTGACATTGTAATTTGCGAAAAGTGCATGTCGCCAATCACCTAAAGCTACAATAAATTGAGCTCCTAGTGGATTTGACGCTTGCATTGAATAGCACGGAGATTATCTAAAAACCCGCAAAAACGCAATTTTCTACAAACTAATAACCATATAAAGTAGCGTAAAATTCTCCAAATGGCACGCTATGGGATTAAAAATAAATGTCCTATCACGATAGTCCATGAAACTATTGATGTTTTTTCCCTTATGTTATACTAAGGTCGAAAATTTATGGGAGTGAGATCGAAATGAGTGATAATAATAAAGTTGAATTAGCGCAGCTCTTAAATCAACAATATCTATGCGAATCATTAACCATTAAGGAAGTACAAATTTTACTCGATTTTACCGATCTTATTGAGGCAAAAAACCAAGAAGTAGTCGCTGAAATCGGCGAAGTGGGTGATGGCTTGTATTTTGTTACGAAAGGCGAGGTGGGATTATTTTGTGATGATCATAACAAAGAGGTCGAAGTAGCGCGGGTCATAGCCGGTGAGTTAATGGGTGAAATGTCATTTTTTGACCGACAACCACGCTCGGTCCGTATTCGTTCTTTATCCGATGAAACCCAATTACTGAAATTATCACGCGCCATGTACAAGCGACTTCGCGTTGAGCATCCTTATATCGCGGTTAATGTCGTGGAACATGCTATTGTGAGTCTCGACCACCTGTTTCGTCAGGTCAGCAAAGACGTAAGCACTTTCACCAATTATTTTTATGGCACAGGCAGGAAGTAAGAGAACTATTTCATTTCGGCAATATATGCCGCAACGACCTTTATATCGTTATCTGACATCTTTGCAGCAACATTTTGCATTATGCTATTGGTGTCATTAGAGCGTGTGCCACTTCTAAAATCCTTTAAGGATTTTACAATATATTGCATACGCTGTCCCGCAAGGGCAGGAATTACTCCTGGACGATTGCCTGCACCGGTGGGGCTGTGACATCCAGCACAAGCAGGTATACCTTTGTAATAATTACCACCTTTATATAAGGTCCTGCCAGCGGCCACAATTTTTATTTCATTTTTCTCTTCTTGTGTGGTTATGGACTTACTTGCAAAAAATGCAGCAATGTCGTCTATATCATTCTTGGAAATTCCAGTAACCATGGCAGACATGGTTGGATCAGATCGCTTACCCTCTTGAAATGCCAACACCTGCTTGGCGATGTAATTGGCGTGTTGACCCGCTAAGTGTGGCCACTCCGGTCCATAACTATTGCCATCAGCACCATGACAACCCTGACACGTACTTGACTTCTCCTGGCCAGCATCGACCTTCCCTACTGACGAAGACGCCGCCGACGAAGCGTCTGCCCACGCAGCGAACGAAAAGAACAGTAAGCTAAAAACCGCAAGTAATGTTGAACTGTAGCGATATTTCACGGATAAACTCCAAATGATTCCAAAATTGGATTATAACACTGCCCCACAATCTATGGCAGTTAGTAATATTAATATATAATTAGGTTCTAATAATGAGGATAATAAGAAAAGTGTACGAAAAAATCGCAATTTAAATACTTTACAATCATCTATTATTCTTTTATTTCAACAAGTTAAAAGCGACAAAAGACCTACTGTTGTTGCGTATTACTGGAAAAATAGGCGGCTACATCTTCTATATCTTGCTCGCTCAGTTTGGACGCCATACCGTTCATTATGGGATCTTTTCTGGTACCCGTCTTAAAAGCTCTAAGTTGTTTCTCAATATATTTTGAATGCTGACCCGCCAATATGGGATAGGTTGCGTTAGTGCTTCTACCCCCCACTCCGTGACAAACCTGACAATGACGTGCTTTTTCAGATCCCGCAGTTCGATCGCCTTGCGCGTAACTTGCTGTACTAATACAAATAAAGACGCTTGCAGTAAATGGTAATAAAAGATTTCGTACTAATATTAAGTATTTCATATTGAAATAACCCTAGACATCTACACTTTACTCAATAAGTTAGTTTCCTGATTTATTCAACAGTGAACTACAAAATTGAGCGTTAAAGAGTAGTGCAAACTTGAGAGAAATGCTACACATTAACAGTACCGGTTTTCTTTTCGTAGAGAAAAATTTACAATTTCAACCAGATACCTGTATTGTATGCTGACTCGAAAGCGTCTACTCGGTACGCATTGATTAAATATTATACAGGTTAAAAATGAATAAACAACAGTAAACCAGACAAGCCCATCCATAACCCATTTGAACCTTAGATAAATTCTTATACGCTTTATGAATAATCGATATCACGAACTTAGCTTTAGTTTGAGCGTTAATAAACTGAATCAGTTGCCTGACGACAATGGTTACGAAGTAGCCTTTGCGGGGCGTTCCAACGCGGGGAAGTCGAGCGCAATTAATGCCATTACACAAAATAAAAAACTCGCAAGAATCAGTAAAACGCCAGGCCGCACCCAGCTTATAAATTATTTTAAGCTTGACGCTGAACATCGTGTGGTCGATTTACCAGGTTATGGCTATGCAAAGGTACCGTTAAAGATAAAACAGCATTGGCAGGAATTAATCAACGCCTATCTGACAAGCAGGCAATCGCTTAAAGGCATTATTTTGTTAATGGATATTCGTCATCCCTTAAAACCCTATGACGAACAACTATTGAAATGGTCCGCATCAGTTGGTTTGCCCACCCATATACTGTTGACTAAGTGCGATAAACTAAAATCAAACCCAGCCAATAATGCATTGTTTACGACGCGCAAGTCCCTAGAAAAAATTAATCCACAGGCCAGCATTCAATTATTCTCAGCGACTAATCGTACCGGATTGGATGTGGTTATTAACAAACTTGACCAATGGCTCCATCTCAATCAAGATGGACACAAAAAATAACCTTGTGGAATTTACAGGTATCTTAGTATTTTATAAAATACTAATAAAAAAGACCCCGGTGATAATATAGGGGTAAAATCGAACACCGGGGCCATACACTTCAGCCTGGGGTAGGCTGATTAAATACTAACCCGCTAGGGAGGAGATGCGGGTAAGTGGCGTTTCCGCCCACTCAAATAATAAGACGCATATCGGTTTAAAAAGTTCTCAGCCACCTAAAATTATTTTTACAAAAAAACCAATTATTCGTCTAACATATTGATAATATTGACTTTATATTTTAATTATAATTCCTACTAAAAGGCTAATTTAGTTAATCCTTGCGCTGCTTTTTTGAGCAACCCTCATTTTTTAAGGACTTTAATGTGCCTCGTCCCAATTATTACCCATACCAATATCTACCTGTAGAGGTACTGACAATGTGGCCACGGAGGTCATTGCCTCATTAATACCCACCACAGCTTCTTCCAGGTGTGAATCCGAAATTTCGAAAACTAATTCATCGTGAACCTGCATTATCATATTGATGGGATAGTGACATGATCGTAACAACTCATCTGTACGAATCATGGCCAACTTGATGATATCGGCTGCCGTACCCTGCATAGGCGCGTTAATGGCAGTGCGTTCCGCATATTGGCGTAATTGGGCGTTACGGTGATTAATCTCAGGTAAATACAGACGGCGCCCAAACACCGTCTTAACATAGCCTTTGGCTCGCGCCTGTTCCTTGGTTTGATCCATAAAGGCTTTTACGCCAGGATAGCGTTCAAAATACAAATCAACGTAGGCTTGCGCTTCCTTTCTCTCGATTCCGAGTTGACGCGCCAGACCGAATGCCGACATACCATAGATTAAACCAAAATTGATTGCCTTGGCACGTCGCCTCGCCTCTGTATTTACAGCCTCTGGGTCCAATCCGAAGACCTCTGCCGCCGTGGCGCGATGAATATCTTCACCAGCAGCAAACGCTTTTAACAGACCCTCATCACCCGATAAATGCGCCATGATACGCAACTCAATTTGCGAATAATCCGCTGCGACAATCTTCATGCCCGGTGGCGCTATAAAGGCCTGGCGTATGCGCCGCCCTTCTGCTGTGCGGATGGGAATATTTTGTAAATTAGGATCAGTAGATGACAACCGTCCAGTACTGGCAACAGCCTGGTGATAAGAGGTATGAACTCGGCCAGTATCCTTATCGATCTCTTCAGGCAGTTTGTCCGTGTAAGTAGATTTGAGTTTTGCGAGACTGCGGTATTCCAGTATCAACTTTGGTAGCGGGTAGTCCAATGCCAAATCTTGCAATACGCCCTCCGCAGTAGAAGGCTGACCTTTTGGCGTTTTCTTCAACACCGGCAAGCCCTGCTTCTCATAGAGTATGGCCTGGATCTGTTTGGGCGAAGACAGATTAAAGGCTTCTCCCGCACTCTCGTGCGCTTCCTTTTCTATGTCTGCGATACGCTCAGTTAATTGAGTGCTTTGTTGCTGCAACATTTCAGCATCAATCAATACACCATTACGTTCAATACGCGACAATACCGAAATTAACGGTATCTCAATATCCTCATATAACTTAGCGAGTTGTGATTCCGCACTTAATATAGGCCAGAGATTAGTGTGCAATTGAAAAGTAATGTCGGCGTCTTCAGCTGCATAGGGCGTTGCATCCTCAACTGCAATTTGGTTAAAAGTAAGCTGATTTTTTCCTTTACCGGCAATATCCTCAAAATGAATGGTTTGACGGTCGAGGTATTTCAAGGCCAATGAATCCATGTCATGACGCGTTGCCGTACTGTCGATGACATACGATTCCAACATAGTATCGAAGCGAATACCCTGTAATTCGATATTGTGATTGACCAAAACATTTTTATCGTATTTAAGATTTTGACCCAGTTTTGCGTATTGCGGATCCTCCAGAATAGGTTTTAATTGGGCCATTACCTCTTCCCTAACCAGTTGTACCGGCGCTCCGGGATAATCATGTGCCAATGGGACATAAGCGGCCTCGCCTGCTGCCACACTGAAGGAAACCCCTACAATCTGGGCTTGCATATAGTCAAGGCTGGTAGTTTCTGTATCGAAGGCGAAATAGTCTGCTTTTTTTAGTTTGCTCAGCCATTCATTCAATAAGGCCTGGGTATCGATCATTACATAGTTAGCGCTTTCCACCGGTGATGAACTGGACGGATCGACGCCTAAGTCAGACAGCGGTTCACCACTAGCACCCTTGACGGCTTCAGCTAACCAGGTTCTAAATTCAAAGTGAGAATACAGAGACTGCAAGGCATTATAATCGGGTGGCTCTGGGTCCAAATCGGCTGGAGCAAACTCCAGTCCCACGTCGCATTTAATTGTTGCCAATTTGTAAGACAAATCTAATTGGTCAAAATTATCGCGCAAGCTTTCTCCAACTTTACCACCGATTTCATCGGCGTGTTGCTTAATACTGTCCTTCGAACCATATTTATTGAGCCATTTTGCCGCAGTCTTGGGTCCAACCTTAGGCACCCCTGGAATGTTGTCAGAACTATCTCCCATCAAGGCCAAATAATCGATGATTTGCTCTGGTCTAACCGAAAATTTATCTACGACCCCCTGCGGGTCTAGTGTGCTGTTATTCATAGTATTGACTAAGCTGACATGTTCATTAACCAATTGAGCCATGTCTTTATCGCCCGTAGAAATAATGGTATCAATACCTTGCGCTGTTGCCTGTACCGCCAAAGTTCCGATGACATCATCGGCCTCCACACCCTCTTTGACGATTAGAGGTAGCCCCATGGCCTTTATGATATTGTGCACGGGATCGATTTGGCTGCGTAAATCATCAGGCATCGGTGGCCGGTTGGCTTTGTATTCCGCGTAGATATCATCTCTAAAGGTTTTACCCTTGGCATCAAACACCACGGCTATATGGCTCGGCGCATAATCCTTCATAAGTTTTCGCACCATATTTACCACACCGTATATGGCGCCTGTTGGCTCGCCACTGGAGTTTGTCATCTCTGCGGGCATGGCGTGATAGGCTCGAAACAAATAGGACGAACCATCAACCAAAATTAGTAACGGGGTATTGGTTTTTGTTGTATCAGAATCAGTCATAATTAGAAGAACTAGGTTAAAGGCTAAAGGAGCTAGATTAAAGGTTAAGAACTAATCTTAAGATAGGCAACTCTAACGCTACTAAAAACGCAGCGCAAGAGTTACTAATCTTAAGATAAGTAACTCTAGCGCTATAAAAAACACAGCGTAAGAGTTACTAATCTTAAGATAAGTAACTCTAGCGCTATAAAAAACACAGCGTAAGAGTTACTAAAAGTCAATATTTGTAGTTGGTGGTTCGTGTATAGTGTAAATCTTTATTCTATTTAATACACTACATAAGATATGTCTGTATATACTGAAGTCACATTATCCAATTTGAGGCAGTTTTTACAAGCCTATGCCATCGGTGAGCCACTGCAACTGCAGGGCATTAATGATGGCATTGAAAACACAAATTATTTTGTCACAACCGAGCAAGGTAAATTTGTACTGACTTTGTTTGAGGCCTTATCGGCACAGGAGTTGCCATATTTTCTAGACTTAATGGCCTTTTATGCAGAGCACCAGATACCTTGTGCACACCCAGTTGCAAACATTGATGGTTATTTTCTTGGTGAACTTAATAGCCGACCTGCCGCTTTAATAGAATGCCTTTCTGGTGAAAGTGTGACCACACCGACACAGAACCAATGTGAACAAATAGGAGCTGTCCTAGGCAAAATGCACCTAGCTAGCCTTAAATTTAAATGTCGTCGCCCCAACCAATATGGCCCAGGCTGGCGAAATCTCGTAATTCGCAAATTAATACCGCACTTATCTAAAGGCGAAACACAATTACTAAAATCAGAACAACACTATCTAAGAGAGCGACCTATGTCCGATCTTCCCACTGGGGTAATTCATGGGGACTTATTTCGTGACAACGCCTTGTTTAACGACTATGAATTAGCGGGTGTTTTGGACCTTTACGACAGCAGTGACGGGGTATTTGTATACGACCTCGCTGTAACAGTAAATGATTGGTGTACAAAAACAAATGGTGAGCTCGACAACATTAAAACCCACTCTCTTTTAGCCGCGTATCACTACTACCGCCCCTTAGAAAAAAACGAACAAAATGCCTGGCCCACGGCGCTTAGAAGTTCAGCGCTGCGTTTTTGGTTGTCACGGCTTTTAGATAAATATTTTCCGCGAGGCGGCCACTTAGTTCAGAAAAAAAATCCCGAAACTTTTAGACAAATTCTACTGTTACGCATTGCCGAAAACGCGAAACTAACTGATTTGTGGCTATAATTTCGCCTCAAAAGAAACAAGTGCAAACCAATAGAATGAAATAATAGAGTAATAGACTAGGGTAATAATTTCTTGACACGAGCGTTTCGAGATGGCATAAACGTGTCCTAACTTTGCTTAGCTTGAAAAGCAAGTTGCTAGGGGACCATGATTTGGTTTCCATGATAAATAGACACAGTCTCCATTTTTGAGCTGGTGTACGCAACAGCCGACCATCGGAATGAAATTTTTGGGGGAGGATGCGCACAGTCAATACGAGTCGTATTACTTTACTATTGAGTAAGTCGTATTTATCGGGTCGCATAAGTTATATTTTTGTTATATACATGAGGGGAAATAAAATGAAAGCAAAATGGTTAGCAATTCCAGCAGCAGTTGCTGTATTAATGGTTTCAGGACAAGCAAGTGCTGATCTTGATTTAGCTAAAAAAAGCGGCTGCCTAGCATGCCACAGCGTTGACAAGAAAATTGTCGGTCCAGCTTGGAAAGACGTTGCTGCACGCTACAAAGGTAAAGCCGATGCAAAAGCTACTTTGATTGAAAAAATTAAAAAGGGCGGAAAAGGCAATTGGACTGAAATCACCAAAGGTGCGCCAATGCCTCCTTATTCTCCAAGAGTTTCTGACGCAGACATCGCCAAAATGGTTGATTTCGTCTTAGCTATGTAGGATAGTCCATATAAGTAAGTTTATTTGGTTCCCTTCCTGCAAAGTGCTTAACAGATCTCACAGTATTTAAGCACTTAGGGGACATAAAAAGCCAGCGATCACGCTGGCTTTTTTTATGCCTATGATAAATAACCACTTTATCCTCACACCCATGGAAAACACAATCACTAGGTCAGAAAATGTCAGATTTATCGTAATACGATCTGTATATTTTCTGAACGTATCTATGAATTTTACGAATAATGCGCTGCTTTCGGGCAAAAAATTGTGAATATGTCACTAAAATAATCCATTTGAAAGAGATATAATGATATGCTCGATGTTGGCTACTCAGGATTAGTAGTCAAAAAATAATCGGTTGCACCTATAAAAAAACGGCTACGGTTGGACGCTCGACGCTTATGAAAAACAAAATTTCAGCGCAAAAAATGAACACTGGGGAAGCACACTTACAGCAAAGTGGGCTAAAAGACAGCTTTAATGGTCTTGTGACGGAGCAAATCCCGACATTACGACGCTATGCCACTGCCCTAAGAGGCCCTATAGGCGATCACGATGAAATAGTCAAAGATACACTTGAACAAGCCATCAAAATAAAAAACACATTTTCACAAGACAATGACATGAGGCTGTGGTTACTCAGAATTCTGCACGATGTGTACGCCACTCAATATGGTAATAGAATGCCAACCTCCTCCATTATACCCTTAGATATCGCTTTTGATGCCACTTCTGCGGAAAATCCGAATAATGAAGATATTGACATTGCCGATTTGGATTATGCCCTGGCACTGTTGCCCGAAATCCACAAAGAAGTATTCTTATTAGTAAGTCTGGAAGGGCTTAGCTACAAGCAAGTCAGTAGCATACTCGACACACCGGTGGGCACGCTTATGAAGCACCTAACTCAGTCCCGCAAGATGATTCATACAATTGTTTCCGTAGACAACAAGTAGTGAAATACGAAAATAGAGCAAACAGAGGCTTATAAATGTCAAAATCCAACCTAATGTCGGAAAATTACATTCACGCCTATCTGGATGAACAACTTAGCACTTTACAAGCGTCTGAGGTATCTGAGTACTTACACACAAATAAAGAATTATTTGACGAAATAGAATCTTACCGGTTAATCAACAACGAAATACACAAGCTTTACGATTCAATTTTAGATGAAGCCGCACCCGAATTTTTACTGGAAATATTAAACACGACAGCTAATACTGACAACAGCACAAGCGGAATAAATGATATAGACGAATTATTAGAATCAGATCGCGATTATTTCCGCCAATGGGAAGACAATGATGTAAATTTTAGTGCACCGAAAGAGCAGAATCCTGTTCAAACTAAAGAGTCCACTAAACAAGAGTCAACAATAGCAAAGCCACCTAAGTCAGAGTCACCAAAACCAGAGCCGTCCAAACCAAGCTCAACCAATTCCGATAAAATAAAGTCTATTCCTGATAGGAAAAAGAAACTTATTCCGCAAGACCTGGGCCCAGCTGTCGCAAAATTCGATGCGATGAATGCCGATCTTAAAGAAAATGACGAGCCGGATGAAATGGAGTCACCAACGGCTGCCAATCGTATCAGACTTGAATCGGCCATTGAAAAATTGGGCCAAGCATCAAACAAGAAATTACCAGAAAATTCAGCAGGTAAGCTTTCATTGGCCGAAACTTATCTTCAGGCGCAGGGCATTACCGACAGTACTGAAGACAGCTTTAGTATCAAACCTGATTCCAATAAAGTACCTATTAAAGAAAAAGCAATAAGCAAGTCACTGGAGCCACAGAAAATTGGAGCAACAAAGTCAAATAGCGCAGGTTTTAGCCTGCCGGAAAATCTGGATAAGATGCTCGAAAAAGACATTACTTTATTAGAACAGAAAGCTAAGTATTTAGGCCATCAACCGTCTCAAAATAAGGCCTTTGGTGATTCTTCCAAATTTGCTTTACCCGGCTTTTTACGCACTTCAAAATCCTCGGGCTTAAATGGCCCAACCATCGCCACAATTTGGATTTTAATGTGCCTTACCTTAGGTTGGTTTTTATATAACAGTTTGATCAATCCCAGTGATGATGAATCTGCAATCATCACACGTTACGCCATAGACGCCCACAAAGTTTATTCCCGTGAAGCGCTGTACGCGGTAGAAATGGACGCTACAAATAAAACCGAGTTATCCAACTGGTTATCAAGCCGACTAGATGGCAGCATCAGTACGGCTGATTTAAATTCGGTTGGTTATGAACTGATGGGTGGTAGATTATTACCGGCGATGGGTAAAAATGCTGCATTCTTTATGTACAGCAACAATAAGAACGAACGTATTTCAGTATTTATTAGTAATATCTCGAAAAATGACAAACAAGCTTGGTTTGATTGTGAATTTACCAGCACGACCAGTGTTTGCTCATGGTTATCTGATAAGCTCAGCTTTCGTGTTGTTGGAGATCAGCCGCTGGTTGAACTGCAACTCATTGCCAAAGTCATCTACCAACAAATGCCTCACCTTTGACCTAGCGTACTACAACTTATCTTAAGATAAGTGTTTCTACTAGATCCGCTAGAAACACTAGCCTAATCGGCGACGGTCACTTTGTTTCGGCCGCTATGCTTTGCTTCGTATAAGACATTGTCGGCGCGTTTTACCAGTGATTCGACGTCATCGTCTGGATTAGCAAAAGCCACACCCATACTCATGGTGACATGTAATATTAGATCTTTCAAATTGACAGGGTGATCGGCAATCTTTAGACGGATACGTTCTGCAATTCTAATAGCGGTATCCAATGGTGTCTTCTGTAATACCAACAGAAATTCTTCACCACCGTAACGTCCGACCATATCCATATCACGCAATGATGATTTGATTCTTTTTGCGATATCAACCAAGACAAAATCGCCTGCTTGATGGCCATGGGAATCATTTACCTTCTTAAAGAAATCAATATCGGCCATAATCACACATAGGGGTTGCTTGTGTGCCTGATGTTGATCGAGAATTTCACTAAGTTTTTTAAATATATAGTCATGGTTTACCATACCGGTTAATGAATCAGTAATGGCCTGTTTTTGCAACTCCTGCTGACGAACCTCCATACCACCAATAGATTCCTGCAAATCTTGTACTTGCGAGTGGTGGTAGGTCTCTATGGCTAAAGTCATGTCTAGAGCGTTAATTTTGTATAAAAATTCTACAAGTTTTTCGTATTGCGTCTGGTCTTGTTTTAAACTTTCTGGGATATGGTTAATAATGGATTGGGTTAATGCCCGATAGGCACATAAATACAAACTTAAGGATAAATTTATACTCCTATGCGCCAAACCAACGTGTAGCCTATGTTCGAAATATTTTGCGCTATCAAAACCACTACCCAGACTGAGCAGGAATGTCGTTACGGTGTGCTTCACCTGTTTGGTGATATTGTCGTCCACTAGGACGTTGTTAACCTCATCATTACGAAGCATTTCGTCAAAAAATTGGCTAATAATGGCACTAAAATACGGCAAAATAACGTCATGCTGCAACCGCCCGGCTAACTCGTGATCTGCTTCAGACAAATTTAGCAGTGCAAGCCGTCGCTTAATTGTTGCTGCGTTAAAGCCAAACCTGTCGCAATATGGCAGTCCCATAATACTCCTGCAAATTCATCACACCAATGTTATATTTACCCTAGAATAATCCAGGCTGAAGAAACCAAACTAAAACCAAGGTATCGGAAGGATAACCGGTTATTTAACTGATATACCATAGCAAGAGCCAAGCCAACCAGCGTATTTATTTCCATTCACATTTTAATTGCGAACTGACCATTGACCTTTGTCTAATTAGATATATTATATGCCCCTAGATTAATCAGGCATTTTTACAGCAATGGATACGTAAATTAAGTGCAAACTGACACGTTTATAGAAGTTAAAAACCTTTCACGCTACTACGGCTCACTTTGCGCCGTAAACAACATTGAATTTGAGGTAAAGCGCGGTGAGGTGCTTGGTTTTTTAGGTCCTAATGGCGCGGGTAAGTCCACTACCATGAAGATGATTACCGGGAATCTGGCCCCCAGCAGTGGCCAAGTCGCGGTAAATGGTATTGACTTGTTCGATAAACCCAAACAAGCTAAGGCCCATATTGGCTATTTGCCAGAACAACCACCTCTTTACAGTCAGCTGACGGTTGACGAATACTTGGTGTATTGTGCACAAATCAACCGCGTGGCCCGTAATGAAATAAGTCAAGCAGTCACCCGAGTTAAACAGCGTTGCGGCTTGACCGAAACAGGTAATCGACTCATTGCCAATCTCTCCAAGGGATTTCAGCAAAGGGTGGGATTAGCCCAGGCCATTATTCATTCGCCGGATATCGTTATCCTGGACGAACCGACCGTAGGCCTGGATCCCATACAAATCAGGGAAATAAGAGAACTCATCAGGGAATTAGGCAAAGAACACTGTATTATAATTTCAACCCATATATTGCCCGAAGTACAAGCATTATGCGACACGGTTCAAATTATTAATAAAGGCCAAATAGTGCTTAAAGATTCCGTTGAAAGTCTCGCACGCTACATGCAAACAACAAGCCTCACTCTTGCCATGAAACGGCCACCCGCATTGGACAGTTTGTCGCAAATTTCCGATATTATTGAAGTTGAGCAGCTCAAGGATGAACGATTTTGCTTGCATTATTTACCTGAAAAAAATCCAGCTGAGGAAATCGTTAAGTTGAGCGTAAAAAATGATTGGGGCCTAGTTGAACTATCGCCACACCGACGTAGTCTTGAGGATATATTCGTCGACATTACCACTTCAGAAAACAACCACCCTGATGATGAAAACAAACATGATTCAGACAACCCGGATGAAAAAGCACAATGATTGCGACTATAGCAAGCCGGGAATTTCGAAGCCTATTTCTATCACCACTCGCCTGGTCAATATTGGCCATTGTCCAGTTGATACTTAGTTTTTTCTTTTTAACCTCGCTGGAATATTTTGTTAACATCCAAAACCAACTCGGCATGATGCCCAATGCACCCGGGTTAACCCAAATTGTGGTAGGCCCACTATTTTCAGTAGCATCAATTGTCCTATTATTCGTCGTACCATTGTTAACTATGCGTTTGATTAGCGGTGATCGACACAACAATAGCCTAAGCTTGTTACTTAGCGCACCCATCTCCATGACAGAGATAGTCGTCGGAAAATATGTCGGTGTCTTATCCTTCCTATGTGTCATGTTGACTCTAATTGCACTTATGCCACTAAGCTTGCTATTCGGCGCCACTTTGGATATGGGCGTTTATCTTTGTGGTCTTTTGGGCCTGTTTTTGGTGGTCGCTAGTCTGGCAGCAATCGGATTGTTTATCTCCAGCATGACGGCTCACCCTACCGTCGCTGCCGTAGTAAGCTTTGGCATTATGTTAATTTTATGGGTATTTGATCTATTTAGTGCCACTGGCGACAAAACAGAACTCACCGCCTACATCTCTATGCTCAGCCATTTCCACCCCATGCTGGAAGGTCGATTTAATACACGGGATCTGATTTACTATTTGCTGTTTATCAGCACCTTTATTGTTCTTAGTATCCGACGTCTGGATATCGAAAGACTCCAAGACTAAGCTAGAATCAAAAAGCACAAAAAATGAACATTGAGAAAAACACACACAGACAATTACGCATTCAGAACTACAGCTTCGTTATACTATTTCTTGTGGTTGCCGGTTTCATAGCCTACCTCAGCAATGAACATAACGCTCAATTCGATTGGTCTGCTTCCAACCGGAATACTCTCTCACCCACCAGTATTGAATTTTTATCCCGACTTGATAAACCGATACATTTCAGTGTTTACGCCACCGAAGACAACACTGTACGCGCTCCCATTAACGATCTTATTGAACGTTACCGACGGGAGAAACCTGATATTACCGTGGAATATATAAATCCAGAACTAGAACCGGTTTTAACCCGCGAACTTGGTATATCCATAAATGGAGAAGTCGTCGTAGATTATGCTGACAAAGACGAACATCTGACTGAACACACAGAGCAAGCCTATACCAATACCTTACAACGTTTAGCACGCAGCGAACAACGCTGGTTAAGCTTCATCACCGGCCATGGTGAACGCGATCCTTCTGGTGTGGCCAATCACGATTTATCTGAATGGGTACAACAACTATCATCAAAGGGCATTAGCGGCCACTCCTTAGATCTTACTCAACAACCCAGCATTCCAGACAATACTTCCGTATTAATTATTGCCGGACCACAGCTAGACTATTTACCCGGCGAGACTCAAATCATAAGCGACTATGTCGCCGCCGGCGGAAATCTTTTGTGGTTAGCAGATCCCGGACCTTTATTCAATTTGGAACCACTGGCTATCCAATTGGGTATTAAATTTCAAGACGGCGTTGTCGTTGATCCGACGACAACGGTATTTGGCATATCTGATCCCAGAGTTGCGTTAATCACCCAATACCCACGCCACCCAATCACCAATAACTTTAACGTGTTGACTTTATTTCCCCAGGCCAGGAGCTTCAAATTAGAACCTCCGGAAAATTGGGACTCAACTGTATTGCTAAGCACCTTACCGCGAAGCTGGGCAGAAGTCGGGGAAGTTAAAGGTGAGATAGAATTTAATCAGGGTAGCGATATAGCGGGCCCTTTGATTATCGGTGCCGCCTTAACAAGGAAACTGACGGAGCAAAATGACAAATCCCCATCAGCCTCAACAGCAAACAATCAAACCAGTATCGCACAAACTCAAAAAATTCAGCGAGTAGTTGTTATTGGCAACGGTGATTTTCTTTCTAATGCATTTTTAGGGAATGGCGGCAACCTTGATTTGGGTCAGAATATCGTAAACTGGTTAAGCCATGACGATAAACTCATTGCTATCCCGGCTAAAATTGCGCCTGACATTCATCTGGAACTAAGTCAAACTTCATTAATCGTATTGGCTTTCAGTTTAGCCATTGTCATACCATTAAGCTTGATAGCTAGTGGCATAGTGGTCTGGCTAAAACGACGCAATCGTTGAATAATCAAGGCACACCCGCATGAACTCACGCAAGCTACTCAATTTGGGCTTATTGGCTATGGTTATTGGCCTTGGCATCATTGTTATGCTGGACTCTTCCAATGATATAGACGCCCCAGAGCCCAATAAAATAAGTAAGCTTAATTCGACAGATATCAACCAGATTTTGATCACAATCAATTCTAATAAGCGCATCGAATTAAAAAAAACAAACAAACTATGGCGTATCATTGAGCCTATTAATATTGCCGCAAACGAAGTTCAAGTTTTTGTACTTTTAGGACTACTAAACACCATCAGTTATGGTCAGCATAAGGTTGCTGAAGCTGATTTAGCCAAATATGGACTAGACCCACCTTCTGTTACTATAAATTTTAATCAAAACAGTTTTGCTATAGGCGATGAAGACCCGGTTCAACACCATCGTTATATATTATTTAACAACACGGTACATCTTATTCGTGATCAATACAGTAGTATCGCAAAATCCGCTCCAAGTGGCCTGATCAATTTGGCCATTATGCCAGAAAACACCAAAATTAAATCCTTACACTTACCTGACATGAAACTGGACTTGATTGATGGTAGTTGGATCATTACACCTCCACCCGACAAAACAATTTCACAAGATACCATACGCAAACTTGTTGATGAATGGCAATTTGCACAGGCACTGGAAGCTTCCTTATTAGATAGCGTAGAGCCACCCGAGTTAAAAACCCTGCCGGTACACATAGAGTTTAGTGGTGATACTCCTGTTATGGATTTACAGACATTTTCAACTGACGATGAAAGACTTCTTATAAATCCTGCTTTGGGCATTCAATATCACCTGACAAGTCACGCCAGTGCGCGAATGTTCCAGCTCACCGAAGCTCAAACAACACCTTAAATCGATGCCTGAATTACCGGAGGTCGAAACCACCCGCCTTGGCATTACTCCTCTAATCAAATTACAACGGATAAAAAAAGTTATTATCCGTGATGACCGCCTACGCTGGAAAATACCCCCTGTACTAAAGACAAAATTGCAGCAACAACAAATTTTGGACGTCAAACGCAGAGGAAAATATTTACTGTTCTCTACAAGCGCTGGCTGCGTCATTTTACACCTGGGAATGTCTGGCAGCCTGAGGTATCTAAGGGCAGATACCCCCGTAAAAAAACACGACCACGTCGATATCATTTTTACCAATGGTGATTGTATACGTTTTAACGATCCACGCAGATTTGGTGCCTTACTGTGGACCACGGAAGATCCATTAAAACATCCTTTATTGGTAAAACTAGGTCCTGAACCATTTAGCGATGAATTTAATACTGAGTACTTATACAGGCGTTCACGCAAACGAAGTGTGGCCATTAAAAACTTTATAATGAATAGTCAGATTGTCGTCGGTGTGGGGAATATATATGCCAACGAGGCCTTGTTCGATGCAGGTATAAAACCAAATATTGCAGCTGGCCGAATCAGTAAACGTCGTTATAAGAAACTTGTTGAAGCCATACCACATATATTGGAAAAGGCCATAAAGTCAGGTGGTACTACCCTGCGTGATTTTACCGCTAGCGACGGTAAGCCGGGTTATTTTTCGCAACATTTAAATGTTTATGGAAAAAACGACAGCGCTTGCACAATTTGCGGCCACAAAATTCGGCAAATAACAATCGGTCAGCGCGCCAGTTATTATTGCCCTTATTGCCAACATTAGGAACGAGGTTAGATACGAGGTTAAAGGTTAAAGGTTAAAGGCTAAAGGCTAAAAGACAATAGGATTATTTTTGATTTGCTGTCGTTAAAATAAAAAAAGCCCGCGAAATCGCAGGCTTCTTTTATGGGACATACTGATTATTGTTTTTAGGCTAGTTGGACATTAACTGCCGCTAAACCTTTTGGTCCCTGTTCCGTTTCGAAAGTAACACTTTGACCTTCAGCCAAAGTTTTAAACCCGTCAATATTTATTGCAGAATAGTGGACAAACACATCTTCAGAGCCATCCTGTGGAGAGATAAATCCGAACCCCTTAGTTTCATTGAACCATTTTACTGTACCATCAGCCATAACGAACCTCTTTATACACTTTAATTTTTTATAGTAGATTTAGTTTTATTGCTAGCAGAACAGATAAACGAAAACTTCAGGATATCAATTTGGAAGATTATCCGACTTGAACTGCGCCCCCTTTGTTACGTCCCCCCTACTGCAGCTAGACTCAGTATAGACCGCAAAGACCTAAATTTCCATGTCTTTTTTATTGGCCTATAGGATTTTTTGCATAATATTGTCGGAAAATCTATGAAAATGTTGTAAATATTAACTGACAAAACAAGGCGCTGTACGCTTAATAAATAGTCGATGCAATATCTGTATACTTAAAACTGATAACAACACCCACTCTAATTTCATAATACGATAACCTGCATTGTAATCATTCGCTTCGCCTGCACTCAGCAACTTGTCAAGCAACTCTTTCACCCTTTGGGGATTAAAAATGCCAGCTTCTGACAGAGCGGCTTCAGATAAATACACGTCGGACAGTGCTTGATGATTCGAGCTAAAAAACCATTCCCTTATAGGAGTGTAAAATGCTCTCTTTTTAAAATTGTAAGGATGTGCCGGTAAATTAGGCATCAATAGTTTTCGTAATATATATTTTTCATCCATGCCATTAAGTTTAAGCCATGGTGGAATACGTGCAGCAAGCTCCACAAGTTTATGATCCATAAAAGGCAGCCTGGCCTCTACACCATGTGCCATCGTCATACGATCGGTCTTCCACAATATCCAACTCGGTAGCCGTGTTTTAGTCTCGATATATAACGATTGATTTAAGGGATCCAGACCCTCAACATGCGGTTTCATTTTTTCGGCTAACACATCCATTTGCGTATTGTTTTTAAGTTCTGAGTCAAATGACTCGGTAAACAGCCCGGGCATTTTGTCATCCAAAATATGCCAATAATCGTGCCACGCAGGATAGCAGCCAAATTTTTCTATGATCTTGGCCTGTCTTTCCGGCTCATGTAAATGCATAAGCATACGCATGAAATCATCCGAAAAATTTTCCTTATAGTCATTTAGATAATAATGTTTACGCGCCTCTTCTTCATTAATTTCATTTCCCCAAACACGAATAGAATCTTGGCGATAGCAATCATAACCACCCAAGATCTCGTCAGCACCATCGCCAGTATAAACAACCTTGTAATTACTCTCCTTTACCATCTTAGACAACAAGTGAAGTGGAACATCCAAAGCCATCCTTTGCGGTTGCTCAACATGATAAAGCGCTTGCTCTAAAACATCCATAAAGCCCCCAGGCCTGTCATCATCCAAGACAACTTCCTTATTGGCTAAATTTAAATGTGCGGCAATTGAGCTGGATATTTGCGATTCGTCACTTTGCGGATTTTTAAACTTCATTGTGAAGGTCTGCACTTGGTCTGAATAATATTCGCTCAGTAAAAAACTTGTCGTTGCTGAGTCGATCCCACCCGACAAATAGGCGCCGATTGGCACCTCTCCAATCAAGTGCGACTGGGTCGCTTCGTGCAAGCCTTCCGCAAATCGTTCGCACCACGCGAATTCTTCAAGTTCCTCATAATCTCCGGCTTCAGGGAATTCGAGATCCCAGTATTGTTGTAACTTTGGTTTGCCACCCGGCGAAATTGTCAAAGTATAGCCTGGCAATAATTCATAGACCGATTTAAAAGGCGTATGAGGAGGAACACTTGACTGGTAAATAAAATAATTTTGGATAGAGTGCGGATCAAAAGCCACTTCGATTTTTCCAGTAGCAAACAGCGACTTCATTTCGGATGCGCAACTAAGTGTCTTATCATTCCAATGGTAAAAAAGCGGTTTAATACCTAACCTGTCTCGCGCAACAAAAAGCTGTCCGGTTTGCTTGTCATGTATGGCAAAACTAAACATGCCTACCAAATAATTGACGCAAGCTTCTTTGTATTTGATAAACATCTGAAGAATTACTTCGGTATCCGAATGGCCTGAAAATTCAACCTTATCTTTTTCTAATTTGTTTTTTAGGAGCTGATAGTTATAAATTTCGCCGTTAAACGTGATAGCATAGCGTCCATCTTGGCTAAGCATCGGTTGGGCACCACCCTTGATATCAACAATACTCAGTCGAGTATGACCTAGGGCAACATTGCCTCGTAATAATGAATTCTGGTCATCAGGCCCACGATGATATAGGGCCTTCACCATTCGATCGATATCTTGATTTTGCGCAGACGCGCCATCGGTATGATAAAGCAAGCAAATCCCACACATAAAGTCAGCTCAATTGGATTTAATTGGAATAATTCAGGTTTATTAGTGGCCAAAACTTAGAATAATCCAAGTCTAAATTAGTATTTTTTATAATGCTAACACAAAAAGGATAAAAAAAATTGAAATTAAAATCTTTAAAATTCAAACAAATGAATCTACATTTGTCGCCACACTGGACGTACAAAACAAAATTTACAAAAAGCTTTTCGATAAACAAATCCTTATTGGTAGATACAATATTGATCAGCTATGATATTAATAACAATGAAGGGGGGCACTATGTTACTGTATGACCCTGGTTAAATTAAGGTCAAATAGTTTCTTAGTTGAATAACATATAGCGGAGAATTTCATGGCAAGTCAGTATAAAAATTTATCTTACAACACCTTGGTACGCGGCACTAAAATAAATCGTAGAGCCCAAAACAGGCAAACCAGAGTGTCTATGAATAACCCGGCAACAATCGTAATGACTGACTTTAGTCAAATCTCACCATTTTCCATTGAGCCTACGGCCTCAATTGATGAAACAAACGCCAAAATGATTGCCTGCGGCGTAAGGCTGTTATTTGTCCTGGATAACTCTGACGGTTTAATTGGCCTGATAACCGCCTTCGATGTGCTGGGCGAAAAACCGGTACAAATTATTCAGGAACGCGGCGGCAAACGCGAAGATGTTATGGCGAAAGATATCATGACGCCTCACGATAATCTGCAAGCCCTGCAAATGTCTGACGTAGCAAACGCCTGTGTAGGTGATATCGTGGAAACCATGAAAACCTTCGGTCGACAACATATATTGGTTGTCGAAAAAGACCCCGCAAACGGCACAGAGTATATCCAAGGACTGTTTTCAAGTAGCCAGATAGAACGCCAGTTACATATGAATATCGAACTATCAAGTCGTGCTGCCAATTTTGCTGACCTGGAAAAGGCCTTGCGGTCTGCGTAGGTTTTTTCGACTGGGATTTAAATCACTACAAACCCATTGTATGGATGTCCTTAGATAAGGTTTTATGATTGTTAGTCGGTTTTAACTCAACTGTTAAAAGTGCCGTGAGTATAATCCGATCCGCCTTATTTTCAACATTAACAAATTTGAGCGTTTTTACCATCTTCCACCATTTTACATTTTTAAAATTATTCTGAGAGTATAACGCCCTATATTTTAGTCGTTTTCCAGTTTGCCCAACGTATAACACTGATCCATTTGCTCTATAAAATACGTAAATGCATCCTTTTGCGTTATCGCTTTCAATCCGCGAGTTTAAAAATATATTCTTATTGTATGACTCAGCGTTTTTATCGAACCACAATTTCGTTTTATTGACGGCATTCCACACGCTGTTACTTAGATATTTAGGATATGATTTCATTTAACTTTGTTTCCAATAAAAACCGTTATTATCGATATTTGGCTTGCATTTCACTAATGATTTATGGATGCTTAATAAGCAACCGGCGCGTTCCAGCAAATCCCTATTGGCGGATAAAGGTTCCCCACTCCGATAGCGAGACAACGCACCTCGATTCGTCGTTGACAGTCCCAGAAGCGCCAGTTGATCTTCACTGGATAAGTTCCAATGATGAAAAAAATTCATTAACATTCCAGCAAGTTCGACTCGAACCGTCTTATTTGCTTCAAAATCGTGTTCGGCCAGCATAATCGTTTCCTCTCCGCATGTTGTAATTATAACTTTTAATGTTATATTTACAACTTTTTCAATACGTTAAGTAAAAAAAGGGCGCCACCCTGAGGAAACCCTTTATAAACGCCCTGTAAACAGGTGCTATAATAAGCACTAATTTTTAAACATACGCCAGCAGAAAACGAAATTTAACCAGCCGCTCGAGAAGGGCGCCGCTAAAAAGCGCGGCGCCTCTCAACTTTGTTGCTTGCAATAAAAAAGAACCATGGGAATACCGACAAAAATAAATATCGTTATGCGGATAACTGCCATTATTGCCCTGGTAGAGTTTGTCATAATGCTTAGTTTCGCGAACTTGACGTTTGATATTGGAGTATACGCAGAGGCGATTCTAGATGTCGCCATGCTTGTAATATTATCTACCCCGATGATTTATATTTGGATAATAAAACCATACGTGGTCGCACGTGACGACGCTCTAAATCAAATCAGCCATATGGCATATCATGACTCGTTAACACAATTAGCAAATCGCCGTTTGTTAAAAGAATACCTGGAAAAGTTGATATCCAGGTATGCTAGAGAGAAATCGTGTGGGGCACTTCTTTTTATAGATCTGGATGGATTTAAAGTAATAAACGACAATAATGGGCATGATGCAGGTGACGCCATTCTTATTGAAGTTGCTAAACGACTAAATTCTATTGTGAGGAATGAAGATATTGTCAGCCGTGTTGGCGGGGATGAATTTGTTGTTGTATTAAGTTATCTTGATACTGATAAACAACTGGTAAGTCACAAGGCACTGGAGATAGCCGAAAGAATCATTAAAGGATTGAATAAAGTAATTAATTTTAACAAAACATCATTTCAGATTGGCGCAAGTATTGGGCTGCGTCTTTTGGAACCTGAAATAATAAGCTCTGAGTCCGCACTAAAAGATGCTGATACTGCAATGCTTCGTGCTAAGCGAGAGGGAAAAGGACATATTGTTGTTTTTGGTAAATAGATCCACAGGCTAAAAATGTCTACCGAGACAACTGGTCTCGTTCATTCAACTGTTAGGGTTTTTGGGAAACATAATGAATACAACGCCACACTCAAGATCCCTCAGGGTTGCTACCCTTTATTTATACCTCACAACGCTACCCTACATCATTTTCGACTGTTGCTGCTCTTACAACCTGATCAGTAAAGTGTAGCGTCCCACTATATCAATTTAGCGAGGTTCCTCGTTATCAAAAACCTTTCTTGAAATTAATTTCTCAATTGACTACTATAACACGAGTTATGAGAATACTAATAATGCAAGTATGATATGAGCGCGTTTCCACTAAAGACCAAGACCTAAGCCTACAATTCGAAGCACTTAACCTAGTGGGCTGTGACAAAACCTATGAAGATAAAATCGCGGTACCAAGTTACAATGGTAGGTGAATTAGAACGAGAACTCATGGTAGAACGCACTCATGCGGGACTTGGTGCGGCACGAAAGCAAGGCCGTGTCGGAGGTCGTAAACGAACCATGACCGAATCTAAACCTCAATCCGCCAAGCGACTATTAGCCGACGGTTTTCTGCCGAAACACGTTGCGCATGACCTAGGTGTATCAGTACCGACTTTATATCGATGGCTTCCAGCATCTGGACGATCTAAGTTTTTAGATTAATGAGACGCAAACATGGGGTGCCTGTAGGTACCACTTCAAATCTAAGTCAATAGATACCCAAACCAAACTGAGGTAGCAATGAAAAAAAGACATCTAATACAGTTTCCAAAGGCCGAATTAACCAATGCCAATCAAGACGAAGCATATTTTTATCTTCAAGGATCAGGTGGTAATAGGAAAATTAGGTTCCACGACTATGATGAAATATATCAGATAGAAGGTCTATATGAGCAAATTTTTTATGACCGACTGAAATGCGTATCTCCAACTAAAGTCGCCTCAATACTTGAATCCGCTGTAAAACAGAACCAAAATAATTTTAGTGAACTTCGGATATTGGATTTAGGTGCAGGCAATGGCATGATGGGGGAGGAATTAAAAAAGCACGGCGTTTCTCGCTTAGTCGGCGTAGACATAATTCCTGAAGCCTATGATGCAACAATCCGAGATAGGCCAGGAATATACGATGCGTATTATGTTGAGGATTTCACGCGTTTGTCTGATGAAAAAAGAGAAGAAATATGTTCATGGCAATGTGATTGTATGGTAACAGTTGCAGCACTTGGGTTTGGTGACATCCCTACTAAGGCATTTATAGAAGCATTTAATATAATTAAAAGCAAGGCGTGGGTGGCATTTAATATCAAGGATACTTTCTTTGATATCGGCGATGAATCTGGTTTCTCAAAAATGATTCGAGAATTAATATTTTCGAAATATCTTGATGTCTACTACATTGAACGTTATCGGCATAGACTATCAATTGAAGGTGAGCCACTATACTATTTTGCCATTACAGGTTGGAAAACTAAAGATGTTCCTGACGGTTTTTTAGAGTCAAAAAACATAATTGTCGGATAACACATCCTGTGGCAGAAAAATTCTCAGAAACATTATTCCATATCTATAAGAAGAGTGCCACGTTCAACGTGGCACAGCGTCCACTTTACTTTTAATCTAACTACAAGATTGCCAAAACACTTAAACCGATGCTAAATCAGGTTCGCTACAATGTTGTAACATATAAGCGCGAGTCTTATTGCGAAGTTCCAGTGCGTCTTGCCAAGTATCTTGTGGTTTGTCTAAGCCAGTAGAATCTATTGTGATGGGTTTACCGATATGCACTGAAATATTTCCATGGCTAGGCAACCAAGAATCGGCACGATAAATTGAGCGTGTGCCGCGAATAATGACGGGCACAATGGGTGAGTGGCTGGAAGCAGCAACGCTAAACGCACCCATATGCATCGGTAATAATCCGGGTATGCGAGAAAAAGTTCCTTCGGGAAAGAATAATAACGAACGCTTTGATTTTGCGATGTCAACCAAGCGATCAGTATCGCCGACACTTTTTTCGATATCAAAACGCTCAACAAATTCGCTACCAATACGACGTAAAAATATTCGTGACACAAAACTTTGCAATAATTCAATCTTTGCAACAAAGCTAAATTGCCGTTCTAATGCCATGACCAATAAGGGACCGTCTAGATAAGACGCGTGATTGGCCACATAAATACAAGCTTGTTCAGTAGATGGTAAATTGTCTTGGCCCTGTATTGACACAGGTGTCATTGTTCCTTTCGCTAATAGGCGCGTACCTGCACGCATAATCTTCCAGCGATGAGCAGACTTGGGTAATACTGCGATTAGCATCCATACAGGTGGTGCGATTAAATAAAACAAGCTAAGTGAATAAATCCCGTATACAAATCGAGAAACGAGTTGACGTATTCGTCTTATTTGTGGCACAAAACTTGAGAAAATCAGGCGTGTAATTTGCCACCAAAGGGCCTTGGATTTTTTTCCAATTTGTCCTTTTTCGTACAAATCCCGGCAGGCAGCCCGGCGAATTTTCCCACTGGATGTTTTTAATATGGTATTAATGGGTGCCAGTACCACATCATCCGGTGCCACCCCAATTAAGTCGGAAGTTATGCTGTTTATTAGGGAGCGAATTTCCGCAAGGTTCTTTCGATTTTTTTCTCGAGTTTCAGCGATTATTACCAGACGCTCCGTACCAGCAGTACTACCGACATGACTACCAAATACTGCAACACGGCCTTTACGAGTTCCCTTAATATTACCGACACTTACTTCCAGCTCTTCGGGATAAAGGTTCCGCCCCGCTTTTATAATAATATCTTTAATACGGCCAGTTGGGTAAACATCACCGTCGGCTATATAAGCGAGATCACCCGTATTTAACCAACCATCTTTAAACAAGGAATTCGTTTGCTCTGCATTTCGGAAGTAACCGCTGGTCGCAGAGGTACTTCGGAACTGTAACTGACCCTCATGACGCTCGGGTAGTTCTTGGTTAGCCGCGTCGACAATACGGATTTCGCAATCGCGCAATGGTGCGCCGCAGGCGACAAACTGAATGACATTAGTATCCGTTTCGTCTGCTGGCATAGCATGGCGACTCGATGTAAATGATTGTCGATTTACTCGATCAATTACTGGTCCACGATCCGGTACGGGAAAAGCCAATCCTACGGAATTTTCGGCCAAACCATACACTGGCATAAAGGCTTTTTTATGAAAACCATAACGGGAAAAACGTTCACAAAATCGCTTAACCGTTTCAGGACTGACGGCTTCCGCTCCATTAAACGCAACCCGCCAACTATTTAAATCAAGACCTTGCAATTCACTTTCTTGCAATCGATGTAAACAGAATTCATAACCAAAATTTGGAGAAGCCGCAAGTGTGCCATGGTATCGATGAATCGCCCTCAACCAGTGTTCTGGACGCCGTAAAAAATCCAATGGCGACATAACTACAAAAAGCATTGAATAATAAAGACTTCCCAACCAAGAACCGATAAGCCCCATATCATGATACAAAGGTAACCAACTCACAAACACATCTGAGGAATTGGCTTGAATGCGATCCCCCATTGCCCGTATATTGGCCAGAATATTAGCATGCGTCAGTATCACGCCTTTGGGATTGCCAGTACTCCCCGACGTATATTGTAAAAATGCCGTATCGTCAGGACTGATTACAAATTTTGACAAAGTGCCAGCCATGCCCATTAACTCTTCAACGGTCGTCACCGTATGTAAAGTATTAACCTGAACCTTTAATAATTTTGCCACTTGCTTGGCTTCCGGCATGGTAATTAATACTGTCGCCAAACAATTTTTTAAAATACCACTGTGACGCCGTATATGCTCTTCCAGCTGAGAAGGTCGAGCCGGTGGATATATAGGCACAGGCACACAACTCGCCAACAACACACCGTAGAAAGAATAAAAATAATCTTTCCCGGCCTGTAACATTAATGCCACACTTTGACCCTGCTGAACTCCCGATTGCTGCAGCCCAATTGCGATTTGTTCCGCGCCTTGCAACAACTGTTCATAGGTAATAACTTCCCCACTGCCTTCGTCATTGTACATCTGAATATGGGGTCGTTGGGGATGAACGGCATTGTGCCACTGTAATACTTCTATAAGTGTTTCCGCACCGTGAGGATCGGTAAGTTTAGTGGCTTCTAATGGTGTAACCGCCTGTCCAGGCGTATACCTTGTTGAGGTACGCGCTTGTTTTATCGCCCGTAATATATCCCGTGGTGTATTGGCATCGACATAAATGTGCTCAGGTAAGGCTATGTTAAAACGATTTTCAATCCGGCTTAACAACTCTACCCGTGACAAACTGTCCAATCCGATTTCACGCTCAAAGCGGCTATCAAGATTAATATATTCAACAACTTGATTAGTTTGCAACTCACGAACCAATTGCTTTACCACGTCCAATACTATGGCGGCCGTATCACCACTTGGTTTCTTAGCTTTCACTTCGGCTATAGTTGCAGGATTTGACATGGCTATTCTGCTCCATTCACTCGTCTATAAGCTTAGTGTAGTTTTACTAAACAAATTATGCTAAGAAGCTTTGGCTATTTTTTAAGCGAAAAAACAAATCCATAACATAGTGACAAATACTGCCCACTAAGACAAAAAGATGCCAAATGCCATGAAAATGACGCACTCTTTTATCAAGCGCATAAAAAATACCATCCCCAGGCATTTTGGAGAAAATGCGAGTGTAAAGGGTGTATAAGTTCCAGCGATCAATAGGTAAATAGCGACGTGATCAATATCATGTAATCTCTGTTTCTTCTATAATGTTAATTGGTATACAATCCTAAACACCTTTGACATATTCTTTTGCTGAGCCATTTATGAATACTCAACAAACGACGACCGAGCCAGCCCTTATTGGCGCGGATGGCTACCTTACTTTCGCACTATCAAATGCACTGTTGTTGGCGAGCTTTGGCATTTTTTGGTTACGTGAGGTAAACCATGTCTATCGTGTTGCCAAATCTGCACAAACTCAAGTACCCAATCGGGACACTATTTTGGTATTTGGTTTGAGGCTTGAAAACAATTGCGCCAGCAAGGATTTTATCAAACGCCTCGATAGAGCGGTTAAACTGTACCAATCCGGCGTGGCTTCGCGCATAGTGGTGTTGGGCGGAATAACTGGCAAAAACACCGCTTCAGAGGCAGAGTGCGGGAAAAACTATTTAGTGAATAATCACAACATACCCGCTAAGGCTATATATATGGAAGATTCATCCCGTAATACATTAGAAAATTTATTCAACGCCAGAAAAAATTTGCTTGAAGTAACGAAAGGCCAATGTATTCTTATATCAAACCGCTACCACTTGGCACGTAGTCATGTAATAGCCGATGGACTTAAGGTGAATCATCTTATTTGTCCAGCCGAAGATCGCTTTAAGCACAGTAGGAACAATATCAAGAGAATATTACTGGAAGGCTACCTAATTCACTGGTACAAAGTGGGTAGGGCATGGGCAATCCTGACTAAGAATCAAAAAAGCCTGGATCGAATTACGTAGTGTCCATCCGTAATCCTACGGCCCCATATAAATTGCTTCGACCTCTAAAGACAAATCCTTGCGGCAAATATCGCCATTTAAATAAATGATGGGAACCGTGTGATCAAAAACCGAATCAAGATGCTGCTTCACCATTGGGTAGTCAGCTTCATGCCTTAAATAAACGGTAACCAAGGACAAATCCTTAAGTCGACCCACCTGAATATCGGTCATGGTCTTACAATTCTCGATTAAGGATTCTAAGTTTTTAAGCGTCTCTTTAAGTTGCGCCAAAGTGTCACCACAGTGTTTTGATTCATACCCTACGATACTTGCCGTACCTGATATATATAAGTGCTGTTCCTGCCCCCAACTCTTTAGGGTGGCACGTGAAAATGAGGGACTGGTGGGCCCATATTGTTTTGGGTACTTAAACGCACTTTCCTGGCGAGGATTTTCAACTTGGAGACCCGCTTGTTTTGCTGCCAGAAAAGTGATTAACACACCCGAACCATGACTCCCAATGGCACTGGCTGCCGGAAATTCATTCACACCTTCAATGGATATGAGCGTCTCATACCGCCCAGTACAAAATGAACGATAGCGCTCCATATCGGCAATTTCCTGGTTTATTTCTGGTAGAAAATTCCAGACTCTCACCAGCTCCGGGAAACCCAATTTCTTTATTGCACGTACAATAGAGTCATAACCATTCTTGGCAATCGTATAGATATCTTCATAGTCGCCTTCGTTGAGCAGGATATAGCCAAACATAGCCTCACTGTTGCAACTATAATTCACATCACCTTCGATACCAAAGCTCGGAATCTCACGGCTAAATATGGCCATCATTTGGCTATCAGGCTCCAATGGTGCGAGCCCTACGGTTATGCGCCGAGGATCATCAGATGCAATTCTGGATTGTTTTTTAAAGTCAATCAAGGCCATCAGATGCTTATCATGCAGCACCTGCTCAGTTTGCTCGATAGGAACATATTTAAACCGGATAGACGTGGCTTCTTCCAAAACATCCTCTTCTGTATGCTGTACCTTATACACGTAATAAACCCTGGCCCGACCATTTAATGAAGGATTCATACATCCGGATATTATTATCCATAGGGTATAAACAACTTATCCACAGATTACTAACTGCATTGAACCCGTATTCCAGTCTAAAGCTCTCTTTCATAAACAACCACGTAACTTATTGTTGAACATGTATTGACTCATCACACACAAAAAAATGGGTTTAGGCATCAAGCTCTTGTATTTTTTAGAGTTTGCCTATGTCATTATTCTATTAGTATGCTAAAAAATACTCATTATAATCATTACTATTACTATTTTTAACTGCATCATGCGAATTTACTAGCGTATTTATCGTGCGAACTTCATGAGACCTTAACTTAGCTCTTAACTGACGTATTTTGCCATGTTGTCATGTTAAACAAAAGCCCCTACAATTTAATATGGCTATTATAATTTTCAAGCAGTTACTGAGTAATTCACTGCAAATAGGGGAAATTTATACCAACATAAGACACTACGAAAAGCGGCAATTAACAATACCCATTAAATTAATCAATCTCAATGTGGTACAATCTGCCGGCTTTAGGCCAGGAGAGGTCTAATAGTAACCAATTGTAACGATAATAGCGACGAAATTTGCCAAAAATGACAACGTTGCAAACGACTGGAATCAACGGTTAGCCACATCAATTGGCTATCGATTCCATTGTGTTAACCTAAACTATTATTTATTATTTTAAAAAGAGTGTAAAAAATGTCGAAACATTCAGGTCTGGAGCTCGAAGTCGCCCAACTTATAATTGACACCTTAAATATCGAGGACTTAGAGCCCATAGAAATCGATCCAGAGCAACCTTTATTTCGTGAAGGCTTGGGGTTGGACTCAATCGACGCTTTAGAACTATCACTTGCTATATCTAAGCAATATGGATTTCAAATACGTTCAGACGATAGTGAAAACAACCAAATATTTGCCA
>Ga0316187_10000340_pt1 | contig 35378 bp, 36 predicted proteins | sample CroRivburrow1_MG_FD_204927 | JGI IMG/M metagenome (GOLD analysis project Ga0316187, IMG submission 204927) | Coastal sediment microbial communities from Maine, United States - Cross River worm burrow 1 | ecosystem: Environmental > Aquatic > Marine > Coastal > Sediment | place: USA: Maine... | reverse complement strand
GACGATCCGGGTACGGCCGAGTTCCTCGAGGCGATCAGAGCTTGGGCTCGACGCTGATCGTGAACTTCGTCGCCTTGAAGACCTCGCTGTTGACGTTCGTGAACTCGAGCGTGTACTCGGCCTTCCTCTCCGGCTTGAGCGGAAAGGTCGTACCGTGGGTCGCAACACCGAGCAGTCGGTCGTTGTCATCGAACAACGCGATGACGATCCCGAACTTCTTGGCCACCTGACCGAAGTTGGAGATGGCAACGTCCACCTTCAAGAGACCGGTCTTCCAGAACCCCTTACCCACGCTCGACGGTGGCTTGAACAGCACGCTGTCGAGTTTGAGCCCGTCGCCCAGATCGACGTCCGTCGTGAGCTTGACCGCGGGCTTGTACTCGTATTGTTTGGACGTGAGCGCGGCGTCGACCGCGGGCACCGTCATCGCGAGAGCCGTGGCGGCCACGACCATCAGCGCTACCTGGCGTCGCATGATTTCCTCCACTCCTGTTCGGGGATAACGCACTAGACCACAGCCCGTCGCCGCGGTCAACTCAGCTCCGCCGCGAGGACCGCGCGCCGCGTTTCCAGGTCCCCGAGCGGCCCCCGCGCTTCTCCACGAGGCCGATCGCGCCGATGGTGATGCCTCGATCCACCGCCTTGGCCATGTCGTAAAGGGCCAGGCACGCGGCCGAGACCGCCACGAGGGCTTCCATCTCGACGCCCGTGGTCCATCGCGCCGTGGCCGTGGCCGTCACCTCGGCGGTGCGCTCGGCGTCGTCGAGGTTGATCTCGATCTCGAGGTGGTCCAGGGGGACCTGGTGACACAGCGGGATCCACTCGGGCGTGCGCTTGGCCGCCTGGAGACCGGCGATGCGAGCCACGGCCAGCGCGTCGCCTTTGGCAAGGCGGTTCTCCTTGAGACGTCGGTACGCGGTGGCGTTGAAGCTCACCGTCCCAGTCGCGACGGCGGTACGCCGAGTGGGGCGTTTGGAGCCCACGTCGACCATGCGGGCACGCCCGCGCTCGTCGGTGTGGGTGAGACGTTTCATGCCGGCCTGCTTCCTGTTGCGCGCGGACCCTCGTGTGCGATACCGTTCGGCGACCCACCGGAGGATACACGAAATGAGCGATGTACTGGCAGGGCTCGAGCCTCGTTCGCTATGGGGCCACTTTTCCGAAATGACCGGCGTCCCCCGTCCCTCGAAGCACGAGGAACGTGTGGTGGCGTGGGCGCGATCCGTGGCCGAAAAACACGGCTTCGAGGTGCGCACCGACGAGATCGGCAATCTCGTGGTCGTCGTGCCGGCCACCCCGGGACGCGAGAGCGCTCCCGTCATCATCTTGCAGGGCCACCTGGACATGGTCTGCGAGAAGAACAACGACGTCGAGCACGATTTCATGAACGACCCGATCCGTCCGAGGATCGATGGCGACTGGGTCTATGCCACCGGGACGACACTCGGTGCCGACAACGGCATCGGCGTCGCGGCCGGGCTGGCGGCCGCGACCGACCCCGACGTCGTCCACGGCCCCCTCGAGCTGCTCTTTACCCTTGACGAGGAAACGGGCCTGACCGGCGCCCAGCGACTGGACGGCTCTTTGCTCCAGGGCCGCACGATGCTGAACCTCGACTCCGAAGAGGATGGCGTGATCTTCGCGGGGTGCGCCGGCGGCGCCGACACCCATCTGATGTTGACCCCGAAGACGAACGCAGCGCCCTCCGGCACCACGGCCCATGCGGTGGAGGTCGGCGGTCTGCGGGGCGGCCACTCGGGCCTGAACATCCACGAGAACCGCGGCAACGCCATCAAGATCCTGGTGCGACTGCTCGATCGCTTGGCCGCCTCCGGGGTCGCCTACGACCTCGCCACTCTCGGGGGCGGCTCCGCGCACAATGCCATCCCACGCGAGGCGCGGGCGGTGATCCACCTGCCGGACGGCGGCGACGCCAAGCTCGACAAGGTCCTCGGGCCTTTCAAGGAAGACATTCGAGCCGAGCTGAAGGGCATCGACGAGGGTATCGAGATCCGGGTGACGCCCGCGGACGGGGGAAGCGATGTGATGGTCGCGGCCGACCGCGATCGGCTGATCGCGCTCCTGATGGCGCTTCCCCACGGCGTCCTCGGCATGAGCCAGGAGCTTCCCGGGCTCGTCGAGACCTCCAACAACCTCGCGACGGTCGGTGCCGACAACGGCCGGATCAAGATCATCGTCAGCAGTCGCAGCAGCATCGGCCCGATCCAGGAGGGGCTGTTGGCCTCGATCCGGGCGGTGGGAAACCTGGCCGGCTCCGAGGTCCAGACCCACGACGGCTACCCCGGCTGGAAGCCGAACATGGCCTCACCGGTGCTCGGGGTCGTTCGGGAGGTCTACGGCGAGCTGTGGGACCGCGAGCCTGAAGTCACCGCGATCCATGCGGGCCTCGAGTGCGGCCTGCTCGGCGAAAAGGTCCCCGGTCTCGACATGGTCTCGTTCGGTCCGCAGATCGAGGGCGCCCACTCGCCGGAGGAGCGCATTCAGATCTCGTCGGTGGCGCGATTCTGGGAGGCCTTGAAGAAGACGCTCGATCGCCTGTCGTCATAGCGAGTCGAGGTCGGCCCGGGTGTTCAGGTTGATCAGGGCGGCGTCGGGGTCCTGACCGGGGAGATCCGTCGGATCCAGGCGCCGAACTCGCGCCTCGGCCAGCAACGATCGAACCTTGTACAGCCCGATCTCGAGGGCCGTTCGGACCGGCTCTTCCATCGAGCGGCGCCACAGGCCGACCAACGGGTGGTCGCGCCCGCGTCCGTCGGTGACAATGACCATCTCGTCGTCGGGCGTCGCGACCCGCAGGATCGCCTCGAGCATCTCCGTATCGACCCGCGGGTAGTCGCAGGCCAGAACCAGAAGGTCGGCGCTGCCGGTCGCCCCGAACGCCGCGGCGATCCCGGCCAGCGGCCCTCGTCCCGCGGGCTCCGGATCCCGGATGACCGAGTAGTCCGGCGCGGGGTTCTCTCCACCGGGTGCCACGCTGATGACCACGGTGCCGCACAACGGACCGAGCGCGAGCGCGGCGTGCTCGGCGAGCGACACGCCGTCATCGACCGCGAGGTCGCCCTTCGCACGGCCCATTCGCCGTCCCTCACCTCCGGCCAGAACCACGCCTACCAGTTGCGCCATGACGCAATCCTACGAGGTCGGCTCTCTTCTTTCCAGTTTTCGGCACGGTCGGTCTCGTTCTCTATAATCGCGGGATGAGCGAGCGGTTGATCTTGTTTGCCAAGCGTCCGCGGCTGGGGGCCGTCAAGACGCGGCTCGTGCCGCCGCTGTCGGCCGAGCAGGCCCTGGCGCTCTACGAAGCGTTCCTGGAGGACCAGATTCGATTCGTGCGCTCGCTTGCGGGGCCCGGCCGCGAGATCGAGCTCTCGACCGACAAGACCTGGGCCCCGGAAGGCAAGCTCGCCGCGGCCGCCGGAGAGATGACACTCACCGAGCAGGGCACCGGCGACCTGGGCGATCGGCTCCACCGGGCCTTCGTCCGATCACGGGCGGGCGGCGCCGAGCGAACGGTGATCGTGGGGGCCGATGCTCCCACCCTGCCCCCGGACCGCGTGGAAGAGGCGTTCCGGGAACTCGCTACGGGTGCGGCGGCGGTCGTCTCCCCCGCCGACGACGGAGGCTACGTCCTGATCGGCCTGGCCGACCCTTCTCCCGCGCTGTTCGATGAGATTCCGTGGGGTGGCTCCGAGGTCATGGAGACCACCCGCCGCCGCGCTGAGGTCGAGGGAATCGCGCTGGTCGAGATCGCCCCGTGGTACGACGTCGACGAGTCCGAGAGCCTGGGTCGCCTCGAGCGTGAGATCGAAACCCCAGCGGGGCTCTGCCGCGCTCCGGCAACCGCTCGAGCTCTCGGCGCTCCTCCCCTGTCGAGGACCACCGCAGAGAACGGGTAGACGCTGGATCGCGGGCCGTGGTATAGTCCCGCTCCGCAGTGCCGCACGGCATTCCTGCCAGACACGCCGCGGCGTTGGATACTTGCCCAGGAAGATGTTGCTCCACCTAGATCCAGATCGTCCGGGTTCGTCGTCTGCGTTTCCCGTGCGCGCGACGCTACCTGACGCCTGAAACCTCACCGCACCCGAGGTGGAGGGAGGACCCCATGCCTGAAGGACGCTCACGTGGTCGTCGCGGCTCCGGCGATCGCAACAAAGAAAGCCGACGACGCAACGCTCCCAACGCGGCCACCCAAGAAGAAGCCCCGCCGACCGAAACCGACGACGGCGGCGACGTCGCCGTGGCCGAGAGGGGGGTCGATCTGAACTCCCTCTACAAGATGACCAACCAGAATCTGGTGCAGGCCGCCAAGAAGCTGAGCGTCACCGGCGCCGCCTCGATGCGCAAGCAGGACCTGATCTTCGAGATCATGAAGGCCCAGTCCGAGCAGAGCGGCCTGGTCTTCGCCGAGGGCGTCCTGCAGGTCCTTCAGGATGGCTACGGCTTTCTGCGCCATCCCGACTACAACTACCTTCCCGGGCCCGACGACATCTACGTCTCACCCTCTCAGATCAAGCGGTTCGGCCTGATCACCGGCGACACGGTCTCCGGACAGGTGCGTCCTCCCAAGGAAGACGAAAACTACTTCGCCCTGATCAAGGTCCTGGCCGTCAACTTCGACGACCCGGAGCGGATCCGGGACCGCATCTTCTTCGACAACCTCACGCCCCTGTACCCCGAGGAGCACCTCTGTCTCGAGACCGATCCCGAGAATCTCTCCGGCCGGATCATGGACCTGCTGACCCCCATCGGGAAGGGCCAGCGCGGCCTGATCGTATCGCCGCCGCGCACCGGCAAGACGATGCTCCTGCAATCGATCGCCAACTCGGTGGCCAAGAACCATCCCGAGGTCTTCCTGATCGTTCTCCTGATCGACGAGCGCCCGGAAGAGGTGACCGACATGCAGCGCTCGGTCAACGGCGAGGTCGTGGCCTCGACCTTCGACGAGCCGGCGCAGCAGCACGTCCACGTCGCCGAGATGGTCATCGAGAAGGCCAAGCGACTCGTCGAGCACAAGAAAGACGTCGTCATCCTGCTCGACAGCATCACTCGGCTGGCGCGCGCCTACAACACCGTGCAGCCGCCCTCCGGCAAGGTCCTGTCGGGCGGTATCGACGCCAACGCGCTCCAGCGGCCCAAACGCTTCTTCGGGGCCGCCCGCAACCTCGAAGACGGCGGCTCGCTGACGATCTGCGCCACCGCCTTGATCGACACCGGCTCGCGCATGGACGACGTCATCTTTGAAGAGTTCAAGGGCACCGGCAACATGGAGCTGCACCTTGATCGTAAGCTGGTCGACCGCCGCGTCTTCCCGGCGATCGACATCGAGCGCTCCGGCACCCGCAAGGAAGAGCTGTTGATGAGCAAAGACCAGCTCAACAAGGTGTGGATCCTACGGAAGATCCTCAACCAGATGTCGGCCGTCGAGGCGATGGAGCTGCTCATCGACAAGATGACGAAGACGAAGTCCAACGAGGACTTCATGATGATGATGCAGGCTCCCGGCGCCAAATAGACGCTTCTAGCCGATTCTGGCCAGCTCGAGGCGCTGTTTCCACGCGGGGCGGAGCGACTCGAGGATCTCTCGGGCCCGTTCGCGTCCTCCCGGCTCCGCCGCCAGACCCTGGGCTTCGGTGCGGGCCGCGTCCAGAAGCCGCGGGTCTCCCAGGATCACCTCGAGGAACTGCAGGTCGGTCAGGCCGTGCTGCTGGGTTCCGAAGACCACCCCCGGGCCGCGGAGCTGCAGGTCTTTCTCGGCAATCTTGAAACCGTCACTGGTCTCTTCCATGACCCGCAGGCGATCGAACGCCTGGGTGCCGGCCCCTCCCTCCCCCACCATGAGGACGCAAAACGAGCGCTCCGAGCCCCGCCCGACCCTGCCGCGAAGCTGGTGAAGCTGGGAGAGGCCGAAACGCTCCGCGTGCTCGACGACCATCACGGTGGCGTTGGGGACGTCGACGCCGACCTCGATCACCGTGGTGGCGACCAGAATCTGGACTTCCCCCGCCGCGAAGCTCTGCATCACGGCGTCCTTCTCGGCCCCCTTCATCCGACCGTGGACGAGCCCGACGCGAAGAGCGGGAAAGACCTCGGTGCGAAGTTGCTCCGCGAGGCTGGTTGCCGCCTTGAGGTCGCTCTTCGCGGTCTCCTCGACGAGCGGGACCACCACGTAGACCTGCCGCCCCTTCACCACCTCTTGCTCGACGCCGGAATAGACCTTGGCGCGCTGCTTCTCCCGCCGGACCACCGTCCTGATCGGCACGCGTCCCGGAGGAAGCTCGTCGATGATCGACAGGTCGAGGTCGCCGTAGAGCGTCAGGGCGAGCGAGCGAGGGATCGGCGTGGCCGTCATCACCAGGAGATCCGGCCTCGGCCCCTTGGCCACCAGGGCGGCGCGCTGCAGCACGCCGAAACGGTGCTGCTCGTCAACCACCACGAGGCCGAGCCGTCGGAACTCCACCCCGGGCTCAAACAGCGCGTGGGTGCCCACGATCAGCTGGATCTCTCCGGAGGCCAGCCCTTCCAGAACCCGCCGCCGGTCGGCCGCCCGGGAGGATCCCGTCAGGATCGCCACCCGGTAATCGGCGCCCTTGTCCGCGAGAAGCCGTTCGATATTCCTGAAGTGCTGCTCGGCCAGGATCTCGGTCGGGGCCATCAGTGCGCCCTGGTAGCCGTTTTCAACCGCCACCAGCAGCGTCAAGAGCGCCACGATCGTCTTGCCGGAACCGACGTCGCCCTGCAATAAGCGGTTCATCGAGTGCGACGAGCGAAGATCGTCGCCGATCTCCCGCAGCACGCGCTGTTGCGCACCGGTGAGCTTGAACGGGAGCAGGCCTCCCAGGCGGGTCCTGAGCGCATCGGTCAGCTCGTACGCGATCCCCCGTTCCTCGGATCGCACGGCGTGGCGGCGGAGGACCAGCGCGAGCTGCAGCAGGAAGATCTCCTCGAACGCCAGGCTTCGTTGTGCCTCGGTGCGCCGATCTTGAAGCTCGTCGAGCCGGGCATCGACCGGGGGGAAGTGGGTGCGGCGTAGCGCCTCCAGACGATCGGGGAGCTTCCTCCGACGCGCGATCTCCACCGGCACCGGCTCGGGAAGGCTCCCCGGCGCCAGCGAGGACAGCGCCCGGTGCATCAGGGTCCGCTGCACCCGCGACGACAGCTCTGCGAGCTTGCGGTAGACCGGGACGATCCGGCCCGTGTGGATCCCCTCGGCATCGTCGTCGTCGAGAAGCTCGTAGTCGGGGTTCTCGAGGAGTAACCCTCTTTCGTAGCGGTCCTCGGTGGGTCGGCCGAAGATCACGGCGCGACGGCCCTCGACGAACAGCCGCTCGAGGTAGGGCTGGTTGTACCACACCGCACGCACCTGCCCCGTCGCATCTCTCAGGTGGGCTTCGAACAATGTGAAGCCTGGACGGCGGGTGGGGATCACGCGACTCGACGCGACCCGGACGTCGAGGGTCGTCTCGGGCCCGTCCACGACCAGGTCGGCGACCCGTGCGAAGCTCCGTCGGTCCTCGTATCGAAACGGGAAGACGTAGAGCAGGTCCTCGACGGTGTGCAAGCCGTCGGCCGCGAGCTTCTCGGCTCGCCGCGGCCCGACTCCCTTGAGGAACCGCAGCGCGGTGTCCGAGGTCAATGCGGTCGTCACGGGAAGCGCACCGGGGATTGGATGGTAGCTGAGAGACAGTGCAAAGGGACGCCCTCGGTGGGACCTGCCGCGGGCATTATATCGGACGACTCCGCCCCGACTCATCCCACACGGCCAGCGCTACCCCCCCGACGATCAACGCGGCGCCGGCGTAGAACGACGGCGTGGGGACCTCCGCGAGGAGCAACGCCGCGTAGAGCGTGGCCAGCAGCGGCTCTCCGAGAATGGCGAGGTTCACCGTCAGCGCCCGCAGCCGCCTGACGCTCCAGTTGAGCAGGCTGTGGCCGAGCAGGTTGGGACCGGCTGCCAGCAGGATCAGCCATAGCCAGGTCAGCGCGGGATAGCCCCGCAACGACACGCCCCCGACCAGGGCCATGACGAGCAGGCTCGCGGCCGCCGAGCCGTAGATCACCGTCAAGTACCGGGCGAATCCGATACGCGCCCGCACCCGCCGGCCGATCATGAGGTAGAGCGACGCCGTCAGCGCCCCGGCCAGGGCCAGGGCATCTCCGAGCAACGCCCGAGGATCGCCCCGCCAGTCCCCTCCCGCCAGCACCACCGTCCCCGCCAGGGCCAGGGTAACGGCGGCCCACCCGCGTCCTCCCGGACTCTCGCGCAGCAACAGGGGCCCGAGGATCGCGGTGAAGACCGGCTGCGCCGAAACCAGCACCACCGACGACGCCACGGTGGTGAAGGCCAGCGAGGAGATCCAGGTCGCGAAGTGAAGGCCGAGCAGCACTCCTGCCGTGACCGCCAGGCCGTAGGTTCGGACCGACACCGGCCCGGTGCTCCGCAACCCCCAGGGCGCGATCGCCAGCGTGGCGAAGAGCATGCGGTAAAAGGCGATCCCCAGGCTCGGGGCGTCACACAGTCGTACGAGGATCGCAGCCCAGGAGACCGCCGCGACCGCGATGAGCAGGGCAAGACCGGCGGGGAATCTCTGTTGCCGGAGACCGTCGGCGGTCACTCTCCAGCCCGGAGCACGCCACGCTCGAGACAACCGCACAGTGCCGCTGCGACCTCGGCGTCGGTCCGGGCACACCCGTTCAGAATGTCGTCGACGGTGGCGCCGGCGCCGGCCAGCTCCAGCAGCTCGCGCTCGATCGTCTCGACAACGGCGCTCGCCGGGTCGAGGCTCGCGGCGGAGTCGACCTCGATCCGGATCTCGGAGGCGGGCAGCTCTCGCTGCCAGCGATGCCACTCGTCGAGGGAAACCAGACCGTCCATGATCAACCTCGCGGTCGGCGCATCGATCGTTCGCTCGTCCTCGGGACCCGGCTCGCGCGGGATCAGCCTGAACGATGCCGCGACCCACCCCAGCATACGATAGAGCGCCTTGACTCCGCTGGCGGCATCGCACTCCGCGTGAACGATTCGGCCGTGGTCCAGGACGATGCTCCCTTCGTCCGGCGGGCTCGACAGCGCGAAGATCCCGTCGGTACCGTTGAGCGAGAGGATCTGGAGCAGGTCGGGCATCGCCAGCTGCTCGATCGAGCCCGCGAGGAACGCACCGCACTCCGCACGGTCCTTTTCGATCGACCGCCGGCGCTCGATCAGGCGCTCCACCCGCGCATGAAGCTCTTCGACATCGAAGGGCTTGGTGACGTAGTCGTCGGCTCCAACGTTGAGACCTCGCAACCGCTTTCTCAGCTCGGCCTCGGAGGTGAGGAAGACGAACGGGGTCTCGGACAGCCGGCCGCGCTTCTTGACGGCCTCGAAGAACGCCCAACCGTCCATGCCGGGCATCAGGATGTCGGCAACAATGGCGTCCGGCGACACCTCGTCGAGCAGCTCGAGGGCGTCCTCGGCGCACGCCGCCTCGTAGACGACGTAGCCCCGGGAGGTGAAACCCTCACTCACGAGCTCGAGCATCAAACGGCTGTCGTCGACCACCAGGAGGCTCGCGCCACGGGTTGCGTCGAAGCGGGCCGCGGTGGCCGCCCTATCGTTCTCCGGGTCTCGTCGTCCGTCGATCACGAACCGCCGACGCCTCCGGCGAGCTACTGAATCTGCTCGATCAGTTGATAGATGGTGGGTGTCGTGTCGGGCAGCTCCTCGTGGATGATGCCCTGCTCGTAAGCCTTCTGGAGATGCTTGACGCATTCCGGGTCGAACTGGATGCCGGCGAACTTGACGATCTCTTGCATGGCGTCGGCGACGGTCACCTTGCGACGGTAGATCCGGTCGGTCGTCATGGCGTCAAAAGCGTCGCCGATGTGGATGACCCTCCCCAGCATCGAGATGTTCTCGCCCGCGAGACCGCCGGGATAGCCCGAGCCGTTCCAGTACTCGTGATGCTCCAGGATTCCCGGAATGACGTTGTCGAGTGCGGGGATGTGGGCGAGCATCTTGGCGCCGGCGGTGGTGTGCCCTTTCATGATCTCGAATTCTTCCTTACTGAGTCTGCCGGGCTTCTTCAGGATCTCGTCGGGGATCGCGATCTTCCCGACATCGTGGAGCACGGCGGACAGCAGCAACGGCTCGAGCTCCTCGAACGACATCCCGCGCTGTTGCGCCACCAGCAGCGCGATTCGCGCCACGCGCAGCGAGTGGCCGTGGGTGTAGGCATCCTTGGCGTCCACGGCTCCGGCCATCGAGACGATGATGTTGAGGAACATGGAGCGGACGTCCCGCTCCAGCCTGGCGTTCTCGATAAAGATGGCGGCCTGCGAGGCCAGCGCGTACATCAGCTTCTGATCGTTGGCCGAATACTTTCGTGTGCCCCCTTCGAGGTCGATCTCGATGCCGCCGATCAGCTGTTCCTTCGCGACCATCGGAATGAACACGGTCTTCCTGGCGTCGTCGTCGTACAGCCGGATGCCGATCGAGCCACCCGCGCTCTCGAGATCCACCAGCGGCAGCTTGTCGGAGATCCGGAAACGGTCGCCGACCTTCGGCGCGCCGTCGCCGTTGTAGCCGATCGCCCCCTTCACCTCCAGCGAGCCCACGCTGCGATCCAAAAGGAGGATCGATCCACGCCGGGCCTGCGCCGCGACGAGCGCCTGACGGAGGATGATGTCCAGGTCGTCATCGACCTTGAACGGCGACGTGATGGCCGAGCCGATGCCGAACAGCAGCTCAAGGTAGAACTGCCCGAGCCGCTTGCTACCGTCGATGTTCTCCTTGACCCGGAGGTGAGTGCGCAGACGCACGACCAGCTCCTTGGTGAAGAACGGTTTTGTCAGGTAGTCGTCGGCCCCGGCCTCGAAACCCGCCAGCTTGTCCTTGAGCTCGTTGCGGGCCGAAAGGATCAGCACGGGAATGTGACTGAGCGCCTCGTCGCCTTTCAGGATTCGACAGACCTCGTAGCCGTCGCCCTCGGGGAGCATCAGGTCCAGCAAGACGATGTCGGGGCGCTGGTCGCGGGCCAGCTCCAGTCCGCGTTCGCCGGTCTCGGCGAGATGAACCGCGAACCCTTCGGCCTCGAGCTCTTCTTTGAGGATGCTCCGGAGGACGTTGGAATCGTCTACCACCAGGACGGAATGCGGCTCGGTTGATCCGTTAGTCGACAGCATTTCCTTGACTCGTGAGAGCGGCGCGGCCTGGGCAAATCGTAGGTCCCTGGGCCGTCAAGTCAAGAAAGCGTCTTGGGGTAAGGCTTTTTGACCTTCAGCGGGACCCGGCAGAGGGATCACCTGAGGACGTAGAGCGCCACCAGGCAGGCCAGTCCCCACAGCACGAAGGTCAGCATGAGGGGAACGTCTCGGACCACGACGTCCGTGGGGCTCTCCCCTTTCCCTCGCTGATGGACCAGGTAGAGGTAACGGAAGATGCCGAACAGCACGAACGGGAGGGTGAGTCCCATGTACCGTGTCCCGAGCTTGTCGGCGACCTCCGAAGAGAAGACGTACAGCGCGTAAGCGAGCAGCGTCGAGGAGGTCACGATGGCGATCATCTGGTCCAGGAACGGGAGGGAGTACTCTCGCAGGATCGGACGGGTGCTCTCGGTCGGTGCGCTGCCCACGATCTCCTGGCGACGCTTCACGAACCCGAGGAAGAGCGCGATCAATCCGGTGCACAGAATCAGCCAGTGCGACATCTCGACGCCCAGTACCACCGCGCCACCCCACGCTCGCAGCAGGAAGCCCGCGGCTACCAGCATGACGTCCAGAATCACGACGCGCTTGAGACGCAGCGAGTAGGCGATGTTCATCAGGACGTAGGCGCTGGCCACGGTGGCGAAGCCCGTCCCCAACCACAGCGCGCCGCCGAGGCCCGCGACGGCCAGAACCGCCGAAACGGTCCCGGCGGTTGCCACGGAGACCTGACCCGAGGCGATGGGCCTGTGCCTCTTGGCGGGGTGCGCTCTGTCGGCTTCGCGGTCAAGGATGTCGTTCAGAAGATAAACGGCCGAGGAGAGCAAACAGAAGACGACAAACGCCGCCGCGGATCGCGCGATCGCCTCCGGGTCGCCGAGTTCCTGCGCGAAGACCAGCGCCGCGAGGACGAATACGTTCTTGATCCAGTGGTTGGGCCGGAGTGCCCTCCAAAGCGCGGGTCCCTTCGCGGCCACCTCGCCTCCTTCCTGTCCACAGCCCAGTGCCGACGACGGAATATAATACGCCCGCATCGGAGAGACGAGGGAGATCGAGAGTTCGATGAAAGCAACCCGCTGGCCGGTGGTGGATGTGATCATCCCGGCCCTCAACGAGCGGGCCTCCATTCCCCTGGTCCTGGCGGCGATTCCGCGGGATCGAGTGCGCGAGATCGTCGTCGTGGACAACGGCTCCACCGACGGCACCGCCGAGGTCGCCTCGGCTGCCGGGTCCACGGTGATCGCCGAGCCTCGACGCGGATACGGCGGAGCCTGCCTGGCGGGGATCGACTACCTCGCCCGCAAGGCCTCGCCGCCCGAGATCGTCGTCTTCCTCGACGCCGACTACAGCGATCACCCCGAGGAGTTGCCGGTGGTGGTCGAGCCCATCGTGGAGCACGCCGCGGACCTGGTCATCGGATCGCGAGTCCTGGGACAGCGTGAGCGCGGCGCCCTTCTCCCGCAGGCACGGATCGGCAACCTGGTCGCGGCGCGTCTGATCCGGTGGTTCTACGGGCTGCGGGTCACCGATCTGGGCCCATTCCGCGCCGTGCGCTGGGACGCCCTGAAGCGCCTCGAGATGAAAGACCGGGACTTCGGCTGGACGGCCGAGATGCAGGTCAAGGCGGCCAAGCTCGACCTTGCAGTCGTCGAGGTGCCCGTCTCTTATCGCCGCCGCGTAGGAGTCTCGAAGATCAGCGGCACCCTGACGGGAACCGTCAGAGCCGGCTGGAAGATCCTCTACACCGTCTTCCGCCACATCTAAGAAAGGGGACACTCTCCTTTTCTGCCTCAAACAAGGCAGGTCGGTGAGATATTGCCCAAGTCTCTCGGGGGCTGCCCCATTTGCGGCGAAAAAGGAGAGTGTCCCCTTTTATTTGCATTTGCGGCGAAAAAGGAGAGTGTCCCCTTTTATTTGTCGTGGACGGTGGTGAACTCGAGGACCTCGAAGCGTTTCTGGCCGGACGGGATCTTGATCTTCACGACGTCGCCTTCCTGTTTGCCGACGAGCCCCTTGCCGATCGGAGAGGCGATCGACACCAGCCCCTCGGTGAGGTCGGCGAGCTCGGGGAAGACCAGCTCGTAGGTGATCTCCTCGTCCCGGTCGAGATCGAGGAGGGTGAGCTTCGTGCCGAGGGAGACGCGGTCCCTGGGAATGTTGTCGAGGTTCATGGTGCCCAGTTCCCCGAGCCTCGTCTTGAGCTGGCCGATCCGGGCGCGAACGAAGCCCTGGCGCTCCAGCGCCGCGTGGTACTCGGCATTCTCGCGGAGATCCCCCATGGCCAGGGCGGCCTTGATCTCCTTGGGCAACTCGATGCGCAGCTCCCGCTCGAGGCCCTTCAGTTCTTCGATGAGCCGGTTCCGGACGGCCTCCATCGGTTCTCCTCAAAGTCGAAACGTCCCGTTCAATCTACCACCCGCCAGGAATGTCGCCAAACCGGACCGCAAACATCCTCTTTAGTCACAACAGGTAGCGCCCGTTGGTCCTCCCCCGCCGGCGACCCGCGTTGACAGCCCTGGTGGCCGTTCCTACAATTGGTAGGCAAGTTGTTGCAGGCTGAGGAGATCGCATGGATAGGCGCCGTCTGAAGTTCCTGTTTCTGAGCCTGGGCATCGTGGGCGTCATGGCCTTTCTTCTGGTCGTGGGGATCACGAGCTCGGGTGGCTTCGTCTACTACCTCACCGTCAGCGAGTTCATCGAGGACGGAGCGGAAAACGGGGCCAACTTCCGGATCAACGGAAAGGTCCAGCCGGGCTCGATCGAGCGCCTGGCCGGCGGCTCCCGGGTCCGCTTCGTGATGGTCGAGGGCGTCGCGGCTCTACCGGTCGACTACGAAGGCATCATTCCCGACACCTTCGTCGACGAGGCCGACGTGGTGGTCCACGGCGCGCTCGAGGCTGACGGAACCTTCCACGCCGATCAGCTCCTGGCCAAGTGCCCGTCCAAGTACGAGGCCGCAGCCGAAGCCGGCGAAGAGATGCCCCACCCCGATAAAGCGACCGGCGAGATCTGATCCCGATCGTTCCAACGCACCGCGCCGGTGCCTGAGGGGTGAAGCTTCCCATGGTTGATCTCGGATACTTCAGTCTGGCCCTGGCGTTTGCAGGCGCAGGATGGGGAGTGGCCGCCGCTCTTCTGAGCTCGGTCGTGGGCCACGGCGGTTTGCAGCGGAGCGCCGAGCGGGGCGTCTACGTCTCGTGCGCCGCAACCGCCCTGGCGACCGTGTGCCTGCTTCACGGGTTCGTCACCGACAACTTCCGCATCGACTACGTCTACCACTACTCCAGCGTCTCCCAGGCCCTGCCCTACAAGCTGAGCGCCCTGTGGGGCGGCCAGGCCGGCAGCCTGCTCTTCTGGGTCCTGATCCTGTCGGTGATGGCGACGGTCATGCTCTGGACCAATCGCTCGAAGAACCGCGCGCTCATGCCGTGGGTGACCGCCGTGGTCGCGGCGACCATGCTCTTCTTCCTGGTCCTGGTCAACTTCGTGGAGAGCCCGTTCGTCCTCGGCCCCGAAAGGGCCGACGGGGTCGGCCTCAACCCACAGCTCAAGAACTACTGGATGGTCATCCATCCGCCGTTCCTCTACCTGGGCTACGTCGGGTTCACCATCCCGTTCGCCTTTGCCATCGCCGCCCTCGCGGGCCGACGCACCGGTCAGGTGTGGTTCCGAACGACGCGGCGCTGGACGCTGTTCTCGTGGTTTTTCCTCGGCATCGGGATCCTGATGGGATCGTATTGGGCCTACATCGAGCTGGGCTGGGGGGGCTACTGGGCGTGGGATCCGGTGGAGAATGCCTCGCTGATGCCGTGGCTCACGGGGACGGCGTTCCTGCACTCGGTGATGATCCAGGAAAAGAAAGGGATGCTGAAGATCTGGAACATGGTCCTCATCATCCTGACGTTCAATCTGGCGATCTTCGGAACCTTCCTCACCCGCAGCGGCATCATCTCGTCGGTGCACGCCTTTGCCACCTCAGGCATCGGGCCGGCCTTCGCGGTCTTCCTGGGAATCACCTTCTTCGGGTCGTTGATCCTGCTCATCCTGCGCCTCGAGGACCTTCGTTCCGATGCCCGCCTCGAGTCGATGCTGTCGCGGGAGTCGAGCTTTCTGTTCAACAACCTGATCCTCGTGGGGATCGCGGCCACGGTACTGCTGCTGACGACCTTCCCGCTGATCTCGGAACAGTTCACCGACGAGAAGGTCACCATGGGGCCGCCGATCTTCAACCTGGTCAACATCCCGTGGGCTCTGGCGCTGCTCTTCCTCACCGGCGTCGGCCCCTTGATCGCCTGGAGGAAGGCGTCTGCCGCGAACCTCAAGCGCAGCTTCACCGTCCCCCTGCTCGTCGGACTGTGGGCCCTGATCGGCACGGTCATCCTGAACTTCCGCGCCTGCTTCGAGTCCATCCGGGGCCTCGGGAGCGCGATCGCAACGCTCGATGTCCGGGCCATGTTCGAGCAGCTCGAGGCGTTCTACCCGCCGCTGACGTTCGCCATCGGCGCCTTCGTCCTGGCGACGCTGGGCCTGGAGCTCCGACGCGCGATTCGCGCACGGCGCCGCCAGCACGGCGAATCGGCCCCCCGAGCCTTCGGGACGGTCGTGTGGAGAAACAAGCGACGCTACGGCGGCTACACCGTCCACGTCGGGATGGTGGTCCTCTTCGTCGGGATCGCCGGGTCGTCGGCCTATCAGCTCGAAACGGTCGAGACGCTCCGCCCCGGAGAGAGCCTGACCGTCGACGACTACACCTTGCGCTACGACGGCTACCGTCTCGAGGCAGCGGACGATCACCTGGGGTCGGTGACCGAGGTCTCTCTCTTCGCGAATGGCAAGTTCGTGGCCAACCTCGAGCCGGAACAGCGTTACCACCCCAACATGATCTTCCCCGACCTCAAGGCCGCCTTCCTGCAGGCCAAGTCGCTGGCGGACGGAGACCCCGGGCGCTATCGGAACGCGGTCCAGGGGTTGTACGGCCTGATCGCCGACCTCGAGACGCGAGCTCGCCGCGAGGTCAAGACTCCATCGACGGAGGTGGCGATCCACTCGAGCTTCTCGCTGCTCGACATCACGCGCTTCGGTGAGGACTTCTACGTCATTCCGTTGTGGGTCGATCCCGCCACCGGACAGGCCAACTTCCGGATCTTCGTGAACCCCATGGTGAACTTCATCTGGCTCGGCGGGCTGATCGTGGTGCTCGGGGCTCACCTCTCGGTGCTGCCCGACGCGCGAGAGCGAAAGCGCCTCGCGGCCGCCATCGACGTGGAGGAACGGGCCGTTGCATAACTCGCGACGACGGCGGCCGCCTCGCGTTTTGGCGTGGCTGATCGTGCTGGCCGCGCTGGCCGCGCTGGGCTCCGGCCCCGCGCCGCCTGACATCGACTCCGACGAGTACGAGAAGGCAACCCGGGCCCTGCTGTGCGACTGCGGCTGTCACCCGCAGTCGATCCGGGATTGCGCGTGCGGTCGCGCCGATGAGCTCGGCGACCAGATTGCAGGAATGATCCGCGGCGGCATGAGCGGCTTGCAGGTCATCGACGACTTCGTCGCCCGCAAGGGCGAGCAGATTCGCGTCGCCCCCCTCGCCCGTGGGTTCAACCTCGTGGCCTGGCTGGGGCCGGCCGTGCTCCTGATCGGCGCTGCCGTGGGGGTCACCTTCCTGCTTCGGCGCTGGCGCCGGGAGGCTCCCGTGGAAGTCACCCCGAACGATACCCCGGAGATCGACCCCAACGACCCCTACCTCGCCAAGCTCCGCAAAGACCTGGAGCGTTACTCGTGAGCGCGGGCATCGTGGTCGGGCTCCTCCTGGCGGCCGGCGCTGCCGCCTTCGTCCTGGCCCCGCTCTTTCGCGAGCAAAGCGAGATCGACCACAAGCGGACGGCCTCGAACCACGAGCTCCAGGACCTCCAATCCCGCCAAGACATGGCGCTGGGAGCCCTCAAGGACCTCGAGGACGACCGAAGCACCGGCAAGATAGGCGACATCGACTACGCTGAGCTGAAGGCAAAGCTCACGGCCGAAGCGGTGGAGATCATGAAGCAACTGGACGCCCACACCCCGCACTCGCCGCCCATTTCGCACGACCGCCGGACCGGAAGCTCTTGAGTGCTCCGGCCGGTGCGCTCGCCATCGAGGCCCGCGGGCTCACCAAGAAGTTCGGCGACCGCAAGGCGGTCCGGCCCCTCGACCTCGCCATCGCCCAGGGCGAGTCGGTAGCGCTGTTCGGTCCCAACGGATCGGGGAAGACCACCTTGATCCGCATGCTGACCTCGACGCTCCGGCCCTCCGCAGGCAGCTTCAAGATCGCCGGCCTCGACCCCCGCGAAGCGGACCGCGCCGCCCGACGTCGGGTCGGCGCGCTTTTTCACCAGACGTTCCTCTACGACGAGCTGAGCGCGCGGGACAACCTCCTGTTCTTCGGGGGGCTCTACGGCGTCGCCGATGCACCCGAGCGCGCCGACCGGTTGCTCGAGGCCATGGGCCTCGCGGACCGCGCCGACGACACCGTGGGGGGCTTCTCTCGTGGCATGCAGCAGCGCCTGGCCCTGGCACGGTGCCTGATTCACGATCCCGAGGTGGTCTTCCTGGACGAGCCGTTCACCGGCCTCGATCCCCTGTCCGCCTCGACCTTCATGCAGGCTCTGGGCGAGCTTCACGAGAGGGGCCGGACGGTCCTGCTCGTAACCCACAACCTCGCTCGCGGGCTGGAGCTGTGCCAGCGGTGGATCATCGTCAACCGTGGACGCATCGCCGACCAGGGTGATTCCGCGGGTCTCGACGCGGCCGAGATGGAACGGATCTACATCGATCGCATCCGTCGGGCGCCGGCGAAGAGGCGGCCATCGTGACGGGCCCTCCGGCTTCATCGTCCCTGCCGGGGTTCTTCCGGGCGTCGTGGCTCGTCGCCGCCAAAGACCTTCGAATGGAGTGGCGGACCTACGAGCGCCTGGCTTCGATGGCTCTGTTCTCGCTGGTGGTTCTGGTCATCTTCAACTTCGCCTTCGATCTCGTCACCGTTCAACGCATCGGCGCGGAAAAGCTCGTGCCCGGCGTGCTGTGGATCACCTTCGCATTCTCGGGCATCATCGGGTTCACACGGTCGTTTCAGCTCGAGCATCGCCGCGACTCCCTGGTCGCGCTGGTGCTTGCGCCTACCGATCGGGGGGCGATCTTTCTGGGCAAGACCATCGCCAACCTGGCGACGGTCTGGCTCCTCCAGTTGCTGATCGTGCCGCTGTGCGCCGTCTTCTTCAACTTCGACCTCGTCTCCGTGGCCTTCCCCATGACCGTCGTCGTGGGGCTCCATACGATCGGTCTCGCCGAGCTGGGGACGCTGTTCGCGGCGATCGCCACCCGTCTCGGGCGCGGCGAGGCGCTGCTCGCCACGCTCTTGCTGCCGGGGTCGACTCCCCTGTTCCTCTCGGCCGTGAAGTGCACGGAGGGGGTCCTGAAGCATCAATCGCTCGGTGACCTGAGCCACTGGCTGTATGTTGCCACGGGTTTGAATCTCCTCTACCTTCTGGTGGCCCTTATGACGTTCGAGTACGTCCTCGAGGACTGACGCGATGGGAACAATCAGATCGATGTCACTGTGGGTCGTGCTGGGCGCGGCGATCGCGCTGATCTTCGCGGCCATCTACATGACGTTCCTCTACGCCCCGACCGAGTCGATGATGGGACCCGTGCAGAAGATCTTCTACTTCCACGTCCCGTCCGCCATGGTCGCCTACCTCTCGGTCTTCGTCCTGCTGGGGTCGTCGATGGCCTACCTGTGGACACGGCGCCGGGTCTTCGACTACGTCGCCGTCGCCGCCACGGAGCTGGCCCTGCTGTTCTGCACGGTGGTCCTGATCACCGGGCCGATCTGGGCGAAGCCGGCGTGGGGCGTGTGGTGGACGTGGGAAGCGCGGTTGACCACCACACTCGTGCTGTGGCTGATCCTGGCCGCCTGCCTCATGGTCCGGGGGTACGCCACCGAGCGCGACGCGGGGGCGCGGATGGCCGCCGTCCTGGGAATCGTGGCGGCCCTCGACGTCCCGATCAACTACCTCGCCGTCCACTGGTGGCGAGGCCAGCACCCCCAGGTCTTCGGGCCCGGAAAGAAGGACCCGCTGGCGCCCGAGATGATGCACGCCTTCTTGCTCTGCATGGTCGCCATTCTCACCCTGTACCTGGCCCTGCTGTTTCTGAGGAGCCGGCTGGCGGCCGCGGAGGACCGGGCGCAGAGCCTGATGGACCGCATGAGGGATTCCTGATGAACAACTACGTCTATCTGTTCTGGGGTTACAACGTTTTTTGGGCCCTGATCGCCCTGTACGTCGTCTTCCTGGCGACGAGGCTGGGCCGCGTGGGTCAGCGCCTCGATCGGCTGGAGAACAGCCTCAGCGCCTCCGACGACGACTGAGTCCCGGGCTCCCTTCGACAAGCTCAGGGGGCCGTCGGGACGTCGAGATCTTCGAGCGCGCCCAGCTCTAGCCCCTCGAGCATCGCCCGGCGCGATTGGAACGAGGGACGGAGGGTCTCATCGACCCCTCGCTCGCCTTGGAGCCACGCGAGGTAGGCCCTCCGGATGCGGTCGTACTCGGCCCCCGACAGTCCGACCCGCGCGAGCATGCTGAGTTTGCGATCCGCGATCCGGCGAATGATCTCGCTCAGCTCGGGGCGCAGCCGTCCCGTGGCAGGATCGACGACGGATGTGATTCCCTGCGCGTTCTCGTCGACGGCCCTCCGGACTTCCTTGCGCACGGCCGCGAAACGGGCCACGGCGTCTTCCGACGAGGGGGGCGAGGAAGGAAGAGTCTGATTCCCTCGGCGGCTGTCGGCGGCTCGAGGCGGTTCTGGCGCCTCGGTCAGCACGCGGCGATAGCGATCGGCGATCACCGCGAGAGAGGTCACGCCCAGGACGGCCAGCACCCCGATGATCAGCAACAGCCTCGATTCACGGCTCATCGGAGCCCCGCGCCGCCCGCCCGGTCAGGCTTCCGGCCCGAGCAGTTCCCTGATCTCTTCTTCGAGCACGTTTCGCGGCTTCGCTCCGACGAATGTCTTGATGATCGTGCCGTCCCGGTCGAGGAGAAATGCCATCGGGTAGCCCACGATCGGACCGAAGGTCTGCTCGATCTCCGCGTTGCCAAGGAGGTTGGGATAGGGGATGTCGTGCTCGGCGACGAACTCTTGCACCAGGGCCCCGTCGTCGTCCATGGAGATCGCCAGAAGGGTGAACCCCTCGGGTCCGAACTGCTCGTGGAACTCCTTGAACATCGGGACTTCTTCGCGACACGGCGCACACCACGTGGCCCAGAAGTCGACCAGGCGAACCTGGCCGTCGAAATCGGACAGGTTCACGGGGTTGCCGTCCAGGTCCGGCAACTGGAAGTCCGGCGCGATCTGTCCGACCGCCACCGCCGACTTCGTCACCGAGCCGCCTCCCTCGGCGCCCGGGCCGGTGCCGCACGCGCTCGCCAGGGCGATCAGGCCCAGGACTGCGATGGTCAGGTAGTTCCGTTCCGATCTCTGTTGCCGTCCCATGCGTGCTCCTCGTCGCCCGGGGCTTCGTGCGTCGCGTTTCAAACCCCGCGGCGGTCCGATAATTCTAGCAGGCCGCTCTTTGACGCGGCTTGGCGCGCCGTGCTAGTGTCCCGTCCCCGTAAGCTCGATCTCCCATTCCACCACGAGAACGCGCCATGCCCAGGCCGTTATTTCATTCCCGTCGCGCGACCTTCGCCGCCCTTGTCGTGCTCGCGATCGCGGCGCTGGCGATCCCGGGCCTCGTCAGCGAGACACCCGCCGCGGCCCGGCCCGCCCTTCGGGGCGCCAACGCGATGGCCGTGACCGTCGATTCTCACGCCAGCCGGGTTGCCGCGGACATCCTGCGCGACGGTGGGAATGCGGTGGACGCGGCGGTGGCCGCCGCATTCACGCTCAGCGTGACCTACCCCTGCGCGGGTAGCCTCGGCGGCGGAGGGTTCCTGCTGTACCGCTCGGCAGACGGCGAGTACTTCGCCCTCGACTTCCGGGAGGTCGCGCCGCGGGCGCTCCGTGCCGAGCTTTTTCTGGACGACGACGGCCATCCGATCCCGGAGCGCAGCAAGACGGGCGGCCTTGCCGTCGGCGTGCCGGGTGTGGTGGCCGGACTGGCCGAGGCCCACCGCAGATGGGGAACGCGTCCCTGGAAAGAGCTGCTCGCGCCCGCAATCTCGATCGCGGAAGAGGGCTTGACGATCTCACGCTGGAACGCTGAGACCCTGGCCCGTCGAGCCGAGGACCTCGCGGAGGGCCCGGGAACTGCCGAGCTCTTCACCCTGAACGGCGCGCCGCTTTCCGAGGGCGATCGGCTGGTTCAGCCGGAGCTCGCCGCGACGCTGCGCAGGATCGCCGACAACGGCTCTCAGGGGTTCTACGTGGGTCCGACCGCCGAGGCCGTGGTGAGGACGGTACGGCAGGCCGGTGGGGTGATGGAGGCCGAGGACCTCGCGACCTATGCGCCTGTCCTGCGTGAGCCGGTGCAGGGCAGCTATCGCGGCTACCGGGTGACCTCCTTCCCGCCGCCCAGCAGTGGGGGCGTCGTCCTGCTCCAGATCCTGGGGATGCTCGAGCGCTTCGACCTTGCCGACTCCGGCTTCGGGTCGTCCCTGACCGTACATCGGATGGCGGAAGCGGAGCGCCGAGCGTACGCCGATCGATCCCGCTGGCTCGGGGATCCCGATTTCTCCGAGACCCCCGTGGCGGCCCTGCTCGACCCGGGCTACCTCGACTCCCGCGCGAAGACGATCAAGAACCGCAAGGCGACCCCGTCGCGCAAGATCTCGCCCGGACAGCCGGCGGTCGCCGAGGCGACGGAGACGACCCACCTCTCGGTGACCGATCCCGACGGCGGCGCCGTCGCCATGACCATCACCCTGAACCAGTGGTTCGGCGCCGCGATGGTCGCCGAGGGGACCGGCGTGGTTCTCAACAACGAGATGGACGACTTCGCTCTGGCCCCCGGGATCCCGAACCTCTACGGCCTGGTCGGCGGAGAGGCCAACGCGCCCGCGGGCGGTAAGCGTCCCCTCTCCTCGATGACGCCCACCATCGTCGAGGCCCCCGGGGGAGGACCGCGGCCGTTCCTCGTGCTCGGTTCTCCCGGAGGATCTACGATCATCTCGGCGGTGCTTCAGGTCCTGATCAACGTCGTCGACCATGACATGCCGCTGCAGGCGGCGGTCAATGCGCGGCGCTTCCACCACCAGTGGCTCCCGGACCGCATCGACCACGAGCCACGCGCCTTCCCCGCCGATGTCGTGAAAGCCCTCGAGAAACGCGGTCACGAGCTGCATCCTCGGGGCCCCATCGCCAACGTCTCGGCCATCGGCCTTGCCGAGGACGGCGCCTGGCTGGGCGCCGCCGATCCCCGGCGCGAGGGCCACGCGGCGGGGTTTTGAGGTTCCGATGACCCAGGCTCGACCTTCCAGAGGCTCGATCGCCGTCTTCGGCTCGTCCGAGCCGATGCAGGGCGAACCGCTCTACGACCAGGCGCGGCACGTCGGAAGGCTGTTGGCAGAGGCCGGATTCCGGGTCGTCACCGGCGGTTACGGCGGCGTGATGGAAGGAGCCAGCCGCGGCGCCACCGAGGCCGGCGGAAGCGCGGTCGGGGTCACCTGCTCGATCTTCAACGACCGGAGCCCGAATCCGTACGTCGACGAGACCATCGAGACCGCAGACCTCCACGATCGGACCCGGGAGCTGGTGGTGCGCTGCGACGGCTTCGTCGTACTGACGGGAAAGTCCGGCACCCTGGCGGAGCTGGCCTTCCTGTGGGCGCTGCATCGCGCCGGGTGCCTCGACCGGCGCCCGATCGTCCTGCTCGGAGATCCTTGGCGGCACGTGCTGCGCCATCTGGTCCGGGCCGGTATACTCGAAGGTCCGCAGTTTGACGTCACCCGGGTCGTGGACACACCCGAGGAGACGGTCGACACGCTGATGCTCCATCTGGAGAAGGACTCGCATGGGTAGTCGCACGGGATACGGCGAGGGCGACGGGACGGCCCTCGAGGGACCACCGCCCAAGAGCGTGCTGCGCGAGTACGCCGAGACGATCCTCGTCTGCGTCATCTTCCTGATCTTCACGCGAGCTTTCGTCTTCCAGCAGTCCAAGATCCCCAGCGGATCCATGGAAGACACCCTTCTGATCGGCGACTACATCATGGTGAATCGCTTCGTCTACGCCCCGTCGTTGTTCGACTGGGAAAAGAAGCTCCTGCCGGTCCGCGACATCCGTCGCGGAGACGTCGTGGTGTTCAAGCACCCCCCGGAACCGGAGGTCGACTACATCAAGCGCGTCATCGGGCTTCCGGGCGACACCCTCGAGCTTCGCGGGGGACGGCTGTTCGTCAACGACGAGTGGATCGACGAGCCCTACGTCAGCGAAGACTACCGGGTCAACGAGAATTACGGCCCCTACCAGGTCGAGGACGGCCAGTACTTCATGCTGGGCGATCACCGGAATCGATCCTCCGACAGCCGGGTCTGGGGACCGGTTCCCCGTGAGCTGATCAAGGGGCGCGCGCTGCTGGTGTGGTGGTCGTACGAAGAAGGCGCCGACGCCGCTCGGCGACAGGGCGTCGACAATCTCAAGGCGATGCTCAGCAAGCTCGTGACCTTCCCGTGGCGCTCCCGGTGGAGCCGCTGTTTCACCCTCATCCGGTGATCTCGCGCCTGTCCGGCAGCCTTTTAGGACCCCACGACCCGGTATAATGCTCGGATGGCCCTCCGGGGCTATATTCCTGGTGTGGTGCCGGGCCCCCCGGCGTTCGAGGTGGTATGGCCAAACGTCGCGACCGTGAAGCGCGCCCTTCCGCGCGTGGGATCCTCGACGAGCGCCGGCGACTGATCGCCGCGGGGTCGCTCACCGTGGCCGTCAGCGTCGTCCTCGTCTCCGGAGCCATCTTGCGAACCGACGCGCCCTTCGCCGAGATGACCGTTCCCGTCTCCGAGCCGCCCCCGGCGCCCGGTGTCACGGAGGAGCCCGCGACGGTGGAGATCGAAACGATCTCGACCCCGGCGCCCGACACCCAGCCGACGGCGGCCGCGCCGGCAACGCCGCGGTCGTCCCCCCGCGCTCCGACCGCTGGCGCCCTCGGCGAGCGCGCCGCGGCCGACCGCGAGCGACTCCTCGACAGCGGAGAAAGCTACACGGTCCAGCTGATGGTTTCCTGCGACCCCGACAACGCACGTCGGGTCCTGGGCCTCATCGGTGGCACCTCGCGGCTCTACGTCCTACCGGTCGAGCTGGACGGCAAAGCCTGCTATCGCCTGTGCTGGGGCTCGTATCCCACCCGAGAGAGCGCCGAGCGCGCCACCGATATCCCGGCATCGTTCGATTCGCCACGGGTCCGGGCCGTCGGGGAGCTGACTTCGTGAGATCCCCCATCACACGCTTCGCCTCGCTGGTCTTCCTGGCGTGGCTCGCGTCGATCCCTGCGTTCGCCGATCGGCTGCATCTCGAGGGCGGCGGGATCGTCGAGGTCGACCGCTGGTGGGTCGATGGCGAGACGATCCTCTACGAGGGGCCGGCGGGAACGGTAGGGCTGCCCAGATCGATGGTCGTCACGATCGAGGCGACGGACGTTGCCGACGGCGGCGTGGCCCGCGCCGAGTCGCCACAGAGCCCGGTGGAGCAACCTTCCTCCGGTGCGATGCCGATCGCCGTCCCGAGTCCCTGGGAGACCCACGACGACCGCACCCGAGCCGAGGTTCGGAGGATGATGGACGACGCGGTCGCGGCCGCCACGGACCGAGAATTCGAAACAGCGTCCGATCTCTTCCTTCGCGTCCTCGGCGAAGACACTTCCGTGAATCAGGCCCGCATCGGGTACGCCCTGTGTGAGATCGCGCTGGGCAGGAACGAGCGCGCGCTTCCAATGGTCCTCGAGGGCCTCTCCCGGGCGCCCGACAGCGCCGACCTCCACGAGCTGCTGGGCGACCTCAGAAACGCCGAGGAACGGGTTGACGACGCGGTGAAGGAGTGGAAGGAAGCCTTCCGGCTGTCCCCCAGCGACCGTCGCCGCGAGAAGATCCTCAAGGGCGAGCGAGAGCTCCACGCCGGGCGGGATTACGGCTTCACGGCAACCGCCCACTTCAACATCCGATACGACGGCGATATTGCGCCGAAGCTCGCGGAAGAGATCACCGACTACCTCGAGGAACGCTATCGCGATCTCTCGGACTCCTTCCGGCACGCCCCGCCTCAGCCGATCACCGTGCTGCTCTACCCGGATCGCCAGTTTCGAGATGTAACCCTGGCGCCGGAATCCGTGGCCGGACTCTACGACGGCAAGATCCGTGTCCCCCTGGGCGGGATCTCTCGCGTCGACGAGCGCGCCCGGCAGCTTCTCGTGCACGAGCTGACTCACGCCGTGGTCCACTCCAAGACGCGGGGCAACTGCCCGCGGTGGCTCCACGAGGGGCTGGCGCAGCTCATGGAGGGCCGCACGCTCACGCGCGCGGCCACCGGTGAGGTCCGCAGGCTCGTGGTTTCGGACCCACCGACCTGGGAGACCCGGGGATTTACCTATCCCGCCGCGCTGTCGCTGACGCAGTACCTCGAGTCGCGCCGCGGTGTCGGGGGGATCGTCGTCCTTCTCGAGAACCTGGCCGACGGCCTCGACCTCGACGCGGCGCTTCGAGACGCGTTCAGCGACGACTACGCGACCCTGTGCCGACGGTGGGCCGAGGAGCTGAGCGAGGCCCGGCGATGAGTACCGTTCAGTCTCGCGACCGCACGCTGCCGAGGATTCTGGCCGAAAAGGCCGCGTCCGGCACGTCCGGTGTTCTCCAGGCGACACGAGGCAAGCTCAAGCGTGTCTTCTGTCTCGAGAAGGGCTGGCTCGTCTTCGGTGCCTCGAACCTCATCGAGGAGCAGCTCGAGGAGTACCTGATTCGACAGGGGATGCTGAGCCCAGGCGCGCGCGCCGAGGCCTCGGTCCGCGCCGCAGACACCAAGACCTCGGTTCTTTCCGATCTGATCCAACGGCAGGTGCTCACCGACGATGTCCTGCGGCAGGCCACGGAAGGTCTCGTCAGCACGCTCCTGACCTCGTGCCTCGAATGGCCCGACGGCGACTACCGATTCGCGGCCGGGCGGCCGGAGCTCTCCGGCAAGATCACGGTTCGGCTGTCGCCCATCCAGTACATCCTGGAGCACGCTCGCCACTATCCCACCTCGATCGACGCGGTGCGTGGTCGTCTCGGACCGCCCGATATCCGTCCCCAGCGAACCGCCGAAGGCGACAAGATGCTCGAGGCGCTCGCCTCCGAAGGTGCGTCCCGCTTCCTTCTCGAAGGCAGCGATGGAAGCCGGACACTGGGGGAGTTGCTCGCGGACTGCCCTGCCGCGGAAGAGGACACTCTTCGATCCCTGTACGGCCTTTTTCTCGTGGGGGCGCTGGACGAGACCGCGGCCCAACGGAAGCGAGAGTCTGCCGCGGAAGCTCCGCTGACCGAAGAAGAGTGCGTCGCGCTGCTGGGGCGGGCGGACGGCGTCGATCACTACGGCGTGCTGGGTCTCGACCGCCAAGCCACCCGCCCTCTGATCCGGGACGCCTACTACTCCCTGGCGAGACGCTACCACCCCGATCGCTTCCGCTCCGGGGAGCTGAGCGGCTTTCTCGGACAGATGGAGAAGTACTTCACCCAGGTCACCGAAGCGTACAACACGCTCTACCACGCCGACCTCCGCAAGGAGTACGACCAGCAGATGGACGAGATCTCTCCCGATGCCGCCGATAGCGGAGGCACGGCGCATCTTGCGCGGCAGAACTTCCTTCGCGCCAAGGAGCTCATCGAGCGTCGGCGCTTCTCAGAGGCAGCCGGCTACCTCGAAAACGCCATCAGGCAAAACGACGGGGTGGCCGAGTATCACCTCGAGCTTGGCGAGCTTCTTGCCGGCAACCCTCGGCGCCGGGCCGACGCCGAGGAGCACCTGTTGCGCGCCGCGGAGCTCGATCCGTCGTTGCCGCGAACCTACCTCGCCCTCGGCCACCTGTACCGCAAAGCGGCTCGGGAAGCGGACGCCGCGCGCCTGTTTCGTGAGGTCTTGCGCTGGGACCCGAGCAACTCGGAGGCAGCAGCGGAGCTTTCGCGACTACGCGATGTCGGCGACGCGAGCGAAGGGCTCCTCCGCCGCCTGTTCCGTGCCTGATCGCCGTGCCGCGCATCATCGACGGCGACAACCTGCTCGGGACCTGGCCGGGGCGCCGGCGCTCCGATTCCGATCGCAGGGAGCTCGCGCGTAGCATCGGGCGGTGGTCCCACCGCGAGCGGCGTCGCGTCATCCTGGTCTTCGACGGTCCCGACCCGCCCGTTCCACCGCCGGTGCACGACGTCCACTTCTCGGGTCCCGGAAAGAGCGCCGACGACTGGATCATCGACTATCTCCGCCGCCTCCCCACTGCCGGCGGCTGGGTCCTGGTCACCAACGATCGCTCGCTCGGCGACCAGTGCCGCCACCTCGGTGCGCGCGTGGAGCGCTGCGATCAATTCCGCCGGCGCCTCACCCCACCGCAAGGTGGCGAGAAACCCGAAGGCCCCGTCGACGTGGACGAGTGGCTGGAGATCTTCGGCACGCCCCCCGACGAGTCCACCTAGCGGTCAGCGCAAGGTGGCGATGGTGGCACCTTCTCCGCCTTCGGCGGGGCGGCCCGAGCGGTGGCTCTCTATCAGAGGGTGGTCGCCCAGGAAGCGGCGGATCGCCGTGCGCAGGCGACCGGTGCCGTGGCCGTGGACGATGCGGATCTCGTTACGGCCGGCGAGGGCGGCGCGGTCAAGCTGTTTGTCGAGCTCGGACAGGGCCTCATCCACCCTCTGGCCTATCAGGACGATCTCGTAAGGCATCGCGGCCGAGACGTCCGGGGCCCGGACCCGCGCGAAGGGTGCGGCGGTCTCCGGGGACACGCTGCCGGCAGCCGCGGCGGCAAGGTCGTCGCGGTCGACCGTGAAGGTCGCGCTGCCCAGTCGAACCTGGACCGTGCTTCCGCGTGTGGAGACGATCTCGCCCTCGCGGCGTAGCGAGCGGACGAGGACTCGGGTGCCGGCCCGGAAGGTGGCCGGGGGTCCGGCGCCGATCTCCGGTTCGGGGGAACCGATCTCCGCCTTTCTGCGGGCGGTCTCGGCGTGGAGCCGGGTCTCCCCTTTCGAGCGCTTCTTCTCCGCACGGGCGCGGGCGGCGACGTCCCGAATCGAGGCGACCTCTCGGCGCCCCAGCCGGGTTAATTCGTCGAGGGCGGCATCGAGGGCTCTTTCGGCTTCGCGACTTCGCTTACCCTCATCGCGCTCGAGGCGTTGGGTACGGCGGAGGTGCTCGGCTTCCAGCTCAGCGCGCCGCTCGGCAAGCTCTCTCAGCTCACCGTCGAGCTTGCCCAGGCGCTCGTGGATGGCGTCGAGGTAAGCCTCGGTGCGCCGGGTGTCGGGGCCGAGGAGCTCGCGAGCGCGCTCCACGACCTCGCGAGGCATCTCGAGACGTGAGGCGATGTCGAGCCCCGCGGAGACCCCCGCGACGCCGAGGATGACCCGGTAGGTCGGCTGAAGGGTCTCGACGTCAAATTCCATGGCCGCACAGACCGCCCCCTCGGTCGTGGAGGCCCACGCCTTGAGCGGACTCTGGTGGGTCGTGGCGACGGCGTTGACCTTCAGCTCGAGGATGCGCTCCAGGATCGCCCGCGCCAGCGAGGCCCCCTCGGAGGGCTCGGTCCCGGTTCCTATCTCGTCGAACAGGAACAGCGCCGGTGGCGAGGCTTCACGGAGGTAGCGCGAGACCGCTCCGACGTGGGCCGAGAAGGTCGAGAGGTTGGCCTCGATCGACTGGTGGTCGCCGATGTCGGCCCGAAGCTGATGGAAGAGCGGCAGGCGTGCCTCGGCCGCGCTGACGGGCAAGCCCGACTGGGCCATGAGGGTCGCCAGGCCGAGGGTCTTGAGCGCCACGGTCTTCCCGCCGGTGTTCGGACCCGACAGGACCAGCACGCGTTCTCCGGGATCGAGCCGGAAGGTCAGCGGCACGCATCGCGAGCCCAGCTCCCGGAGACTCCTGTCGAGCAGAGGATGGCGCACCTCCCGTAGCTCGAACCCCTCCGTCCCGCCGACCTGGGGTCGGATCGCTCCCTCGCGCTCCGCCCACAGCGCCCTTGCCTGCAGCGAATCGACTCGTGCGACGGCGCGCAGCGTCGTCTCGACGTCGCCCAGGCGATCCCGGAAGACGGCGGTCCAGACCCGCAGGATCCGGTCGGCCTCCTCTTGCTCGCGCTCCGAGAGCTGCACCAGCTCGTTGTTGAGCTCTACCGACTCCATCGGCTCGACAAACAGCGTCGCCCCCGACGACGACGACGCATGAACGATGCCCTTGACGGGCCGGGCCGCGTCCGTCCGGACCGGGATGACGAAACGGCCATTGCGCTGGGTCACGAAGTCGTCGCGGATGAAGGACTCGGAACCGGGGTCGCGGACGAGTCCCTGGAGCATGCCCCGAAGCCTCTCCCCCACCCGGCCGATCTGGCCCCGGATCCGCCCGAGCTCGCGGCTCGCGTGGTCGGTGAGGCGCCCGTCCGGACCGACGCTCTCGACCACCACCTCGGCCTCGTCCCGCCATCGCGGTACGGCGGCGCCGATCTCCTGGAGCCGCGGATAGTCCTCCTGTGAGAGCGCGGCGAGGCGTCGGGCGAACTCGTCGGCGGTCGCCAGGACCGTCGCCAGGTCTCTGAGCTCGCGACCGTCGAGGCGTCCGCCCTCGGGCGCCAAGCGCTCCAGGACGGGACCGGGATCGGGGAGTCCTCCGGTAAGACAACGGCCGTGCTCGGCCAGGTGCCGGGAGGCCTCCGCGACGGCTGTGATCTCGGCGCCGATCCACTCGCCGTCGGCCATCGGGCGCAGCTCGCGGATCGACGACGCACCCATCGCGGTGGCGGCGTGCTCCGCCACCCCGTCGAGCACGGCATCGAACTCCAGCGCCCGGCGCGTCTCGGCGTCTACGTCCAGGGAACGCATCAGCCGGGTTGGGAGGGCTCCGGCCCTTCGTCCCGCACCATGCGCGCCGCGTGGAAGAGATAGTGAAAGCCGGAGTAGAGAATCAGGGCGAGAGTGACCCACGTCGCGATATCGAGAACGATCGTGGTTCGGCCGAGCGCGTTGGCCAGGAGATAGACCCCGATCAGCAGCGCCTCGGCGACCGTCGTGAGCTTGCCCCAGAGGGTGGGCTCGAAGCGGGTCCGTCCATAAGCCAGGTACATCAGGAGCGCGATCAGCACGATGAAGATGTCTCGTGAGATCGCGAGGACCGACAACCAGATCGGCAGCCGGGCGGCCATCGCGATGTCCTTGAACATGCTCGGGTAGTCGGTCATCAGGATGAAGGCGGCGGTCATCAGGAGCTTGTCCGCGGCGGGGTCGAGGTACGCTCCGAGAGGAGTGCGCTGCTGTAGCATGCGAGCGGTGAGCCCGTCGAGGATGTCGGTCACCGCCGCCCCGATGAACAGGGCCAGGGCGATGTCGAAACGAGCGCTCAGGATCGACAGCACGAAAAACGGGACCGCCACCAGGCGGAGGAAGGTGAGCTGGTTGGCCAGCGTCACGATCCCGAGGAGCCTCTTGATCCTCATCTTTCCTCGTGCGTCCGCCCTGCCGCGCCATGCCTCTGATTCGCCAGGAGTTCTGGGCGGATCCCCCGACTCGCCCGGCGTTATAGTGCAGACCGCTCGGCGAAGTCAATCCGGGGCCCACGGCCGGGTTTGACTCCGGCAAGCCCGGTACCTATGTTCATTCTGGTCGGCTTCGGCTGTGGACTTATTATCGATATTCCGAACCGGGCAGCGGATCGCGCTTCCGACCCCTCGGCCGGACGGTCTCGCTGCCGGGCTGTGTGAGAAATGGCAAGCTCCATCACGACACAAGACCCCTTCGCGGTGCCGGACTCGGAAAGTGCCGGCAGTGAGCCCCTCAACAGCGTCGCAGAGGCTGATCCGGGCGCGGAGACCGGCTCTATGACCATCGACGATCTCCTGCGGTTCATGGTCAAACAGGAGGCATCGGACCTCCATCTCAAGCCCATGCGTCCGCCGCTGGTTCGCATCAAGGGCAAGCTGCTACCCCTCAAGGTCGATGCGCTGCACCCGGACCTGATCCGGGAGATGTTGGACTCGATCCTCTCCGACCGGATGCGCGAGACGCTCGAAGAGCGCTTTGCCGTCGACTTCGGGTACAGCCTCTCGGGCGTGTCTCGTTTCCGGGCTGCGGTCTTCTATCAGCGCGGGACGCTCTCGGGGATTTTTCGGCGAGTGCCGTTCAACTTCCCGTCCCTCGAAGATTGGGGCATGCCGCCGGTCCTCGGAGATCTGGCCAACCTGCCCCAGGGGCTGGTGATCATCACCGGTCCGACCGGCTCCGGCAAGTCCTCGACGCTGGCCTCGATCATGAGGAAAATCGCCAACACCCGGCTCGTCCACACCGTGACCATCGAGGACCCCATCGAGTTCCTGCTCAAGGACAACCTCGGTGCGGTGACCCAGCGCGAGGTCGGCACCGACACGCCCACCTTCGCGGACGCCTTGCGGAACGCGCTTCGGCAGGATCCGGACGTCATCATGGTCGGCGAGATGCGCGACCGCCAGACGATGCAGACGGTGCTGACCGCCGCGGAGACCGGGCACCTGGTCTTTTCCACCCTGCACACCAACAGCGCCGTTCAGACCATCGACCGGATCATCGACTCGTTCCCTGAAGGCAACCACCGTCAGATCCGACAGCAGCTTTCCCAGGTTCTGCAGGCGGTCGTCTCGCTGAAGCTCGTCGAGAAGATCGACGATTCCGGGCTGGTGGCCGCGGTGGAGATTCTCCGGTTCTCACCTCGAGTTTCGAAGCTCATCCTGGAGGGCAACTTCGGCGCCCTCGAGGAAGAGATCGAGAACTCGGTCACCTACGAGCACATGCAGTCGATGAACCAGTCCCTCGCGGCACTGGTTCTCAACAGCGTCATCTCTCGCGAGACCGCCCTGGGCTCGAGCAACAACCCCAACGATCTCGATCTGCTGCTGCGGAAGTTTCTGTACGCTTCCGAGCACGGCAAAGGGGATCAAGGAGATTCCATGGCCGAACCGCTCAGCGACTACTCGAAGATCGTCGAGCTCCAGGAGATCAAGAAGCTCTACGACGAGCAGCACGAGCGTCACGCGACGGAGCTGTCCGAGCGTGACCGGGAGCTCGCGCAGCTGCGCACCGAGCTCGAGCGCCAGTCCCAGGAGCTGGCCAGCGGCGGAGAGCTCGAGAAGATGCGCGCCGAGGCCGAGCGCCTCACCCGACAGCTCGACCACCTCCGGCAGGAATACGAGGCGAAGATCGAGCGCCTCAACGCCCGCATCCGGGAACTGTCGGGTCCTGGTGGACACGCCGGCGTCGAGCCAGACCCGGCACGGAAGGGCTTCTTCCGCCGCTGACCGGAACGTCTCCGGGGTGTCTAGGTCTTGGTTGGAGCGGCTTGCTGAGGCACCCCGCCTTCAGCGGCTGCCGCGCGAGAAGAGCTCACGGTCGAGATGGCGTGCTTGAAGATCATCTGCTCTCCCTGCTGACCATCCAGTAGAACCGTGAACTTGTCGAATGACTTGATCCGACCCGTCAGCTTCTTGCCGTTGCCGAGAAAGATCGTGACGACCTTCCGCTCTTTGCGAGCCACATTGAAGAAGTCATTCTGAAGGTTTCCCGATTCACCGTCCATTTGGCCTCCGTCGAGAGCTGAACCGCGGCGAGTATACCACGCACTACCGGGCCCACATCGTGACGATACGTTCTGCCAGCGACTCGGGACCGGCAGCGGCGTCCAGCCACACGACGTCGGGCTCGCTACGAAACCAGCTTCGCTGGCGGCGCGAGTAGCGCCGCGTGTTCCTGGAGATCGCCTCGCGCGCCTCGAAAGGGTTGCGCCCCTCGTCGATCGCCTCGAGCACCTCGCGATACCCGATGGCTTTGAACGCGCCGGCCTCACGTGGAACGCCGGCGGCGAGAAGCTCGCGAGTCTCGCGCACCAGACCGGCCTCGTAGAACCGTTCGACTCGCTCGTCGAGGCGGGCGTCGAGTGCCGCGACGTCGAGGTCGAGACCGACCTTCAAGGAGTGGTAACGTTCCACGCCTCGGCTCCACGTGCCCTCGTCTCGGAGCCGATCGCTCCACGTCGTCTCCCCGCCGAGCGCGATCTCGAGAGCGCGGGTGATCCGCTGCACGTCGCTGGGTGCGAGTCGCTCGGCGGAGGCGGGATCGATCCGTGCGAGCCAGCGATGCAGGCGCTTTGCCCCGAACCGCGAGGCCATGGAGCGAAGACGTCGCCTGAGCTCGGGATCGGCGGGCGGCGCCGGTACGATGCCGCGCATCAGCCCCCGGAGGTAGAGCCCCGTTCCTCCGACGACGATCGGGACCCTGCCTCGGCCGACGATCGAACGAATCGCGACGTCGGCCTCCCGGACGTAATCGGCCAGTGTGAAGGCCGCGGTCGAGTCGGCGACGTCGATGAGGTGGTGAGGCACTGCCCCGCGTTCCCGCGCGCTCACCTTGGCCGTCCCGACGTCGAGTCCGCGATAGACCTGAATGGCATCGCACCCCACGATCTCGCCGTCGAGCCTGCGAGCGACCGCCAGCGCGGTCTCCGTCTTGCCCGTACCGGTCGGACCGATCAGGATCAGAAGCCGAGCGCGGCTCCCGTTCGGGATCTCGGGCGCGGTCATGCCCACGTCTCGCGCGCCGTTGCCGCCGGAGAGGATTCGTGCCGGGGGTCGTGTCGAGATTCGTGGGAGACGGGAGGAAGGTGCGAGGTTAGCGGCCGAGCATCCCATCGCGGGTCTGATCGCGGTACTCGTTGACCGCCGCCTGCAGGTGGTCGGCGCAGTAGGTCTGCCCTCGCTCGACGGCAGCGCCGCATCGAACGCATCTGCCGCGCCTCAGCTCGCGACCCACGGGCGACAGAAGTGCGAGCAGGACTCCACCGGCGAGACAGATGACCCCGACACGTGCCGCCCACCAGACGCCGACGTCGGTGACGCTTCCCTCGAGCCAGCCCACCCCCTCGGCCAGCATGAGGACGGCCGTGACTGCCAGAAGGAAGATCCCGACATACCTGAGGAAGCGACCCATCTCCACCATCCTCGGGTCCCATTCCGGGGCCCTCGCCGGAGAGACCCCGGCGCATCCGAGAATATAGAGCCGCGCTCGAAAGATGTCATCCTGCCTCCCGGCGACCTCACGAACCGGTCCCGGAGAGGTCCTGCAGCCGTGCTCCCCGGTAGTAGTGCCCCAGAATCTCCTGGTACTTGCTGCCCCTGAGGGCCATCCCGTAGGCCCCGACCTGGCACAGGCCAACCCCGTGGCCCCAGCCCTTGCCCGCGAAGACCACCGCCTCCAGCCGTCCCGCGGGATCCCGCTGGACCTCGATCACGGTGAGGGTCTCCCGCAGGCCCAGCAACCGCCGGATGTCGAACCCCCGAACCACCGTCTTCCCCGCGCTCCCCACGACCTCGAGCTCGACCGCCCTTCCGGAGCGCCCGCGCCGCAGGACCCGGAGGTCTTCCAGACGACCCACCGAGACACGGCGGTTCACGGCGGACTCGAGCTTGCGCCGGCTCTGGCGAACCTCCCACGAGTAGACCGAGGATGAGCGGTCGTCGGAGGTCCCCTTGACGGGGGGCATGACCTCCAGGAAATCCACGCCACCCTCGTTGTCGGTCCTGTAACGGACTCGATCCCCCGGCCACAGCTCGAGTCGCTCCACCGGGACCGACTTGCCCCCGGTCCTGGAAAACAGCAACGGGCTCTCCCTCACCGGCAACGTGACCTCGGAGGTTCCCCGATAGAACCGAATGCTGCGACCCGCGCGCCCTGAAACCGTTGCCTCTTTCAATCCGAACGCCCGGTAGCCCTCGCCGATTCTCGCCAGCGCCGGAAGGAGCCTGGCGGCGCTCGGTGGCTCCCCGACGTGGAAGCTGCCGTCGGCGAACGGCACGATGGCCTCGGCCAGGGCGAGGTAGGCCAGCGCCCGGCTCTGCTCGGGCGGCAGGGCCGCCGCTTCGGGATCCCTGAGGACGGCGGGAAGGTCGCCCTCGGCCACGAGCAGATCGGCCCTCTCGGACCACGAGAGGTCGGCCACGAGGCTCGATGCCGACTGTCCGAGGTCG
>Ga0316187_10000338_pt1 | contig 35423 bp, 33 predicted proteins | sample CroRivburrow1_MG_FD_204927 | JGI IMG/M metagenome (GOLD analysis project Ga0316187, IMG submission 204927) | Coastal sediment microbial communities from Maine, United States - Cross River worm burrow 1 | ecosystem: Environmental > Aquatic > Marine > Coastal > Sediment | place: USA: Maine... | reverse complement strand
GATGTTAATGGTGGCATGACCACCATTGGCAAGATTATTCGCGATGCCTGGGTTTTCGAATTGCTCCCGGAAACGGAAACCTGCGAGGGTTGGAACCTGGGGCAAGTTGATGTCCTGCTGGGCAAGGTTAATGCCGAGTGGGACAAGTATGGCTGCATGGTCAGCCATTTGCCCGACTCCTTGCGTGAGCGTCATCAGCGTATTTATGACGACGCTTTAGCCATGGCAAAAGCGGCCGGCTGGTCGGGCGAAGATGAAACCATCGACGACAAGTAACAAGGATTGATAAAAGGTGTCTTATGTCTGAATTAGTGGATATCGAACAGTACAGAATCAAAACCGAGCCGTATTACGAGCCCGTCGGCAATGAGCTTGAGCTCTACAGTTCTGCGTACGAAGTGCGCATGCCGATGATGATCAAGGGCCCGACCGGTTGCGGCAAGTCGCGCTTTGTTGAGCACATGGCCTGGAAACTGGGCAAGCCACTGATCACGGTTGCCTGTAACGAGGATATGACGGCATCCGACCTGGTCGGCCGCTTTCTGCTCGACAAGGACGGTACCAAATGGCAGGACGGTCCGTTGACGACGGCGGCGCGCATTGGTGCGATCTGCTATCTGGATGAAATCGTCGAGGCACGCCAGGATACCACTGTTGTTATACACCCCCTGACCGACCATCGCCGCACCCTGCCGCTGGACAAGAAGGGCGAACTGATCGAGGCCAACCCGGATTTTCAACTGGTCATTTCCTACAACCCGGGTTACCAGAGCCTGATGAAGGACCTCAAGCAGTCCACCAAGCAACGTTTCGGCGGGCTCGACTTCGACTATCCTGAAGAGGGTCTGGAAGTTCAAATTGTATCGAAGGAGTCCGGCGTTGATGAGGCGACTGCGAAGAAACTGGTGCAGATTGCGCACCGGGCGCGCAACCTGAAGGGGCATGGTCTTGATGAAGGCATATCCACACGCCTGCTGGTCTACGCCGGTCAGTTGATCGCCAAGGGTGTCGAGGCAGAGGCCGCCTGCAGCATGACCATGGTGACGCCGCTGACGGATGACCCGGATATGCGCGACACCCTGAATGCCGCCGTGCAAACGTTTTTTGGCTGATCATTTGACCGTTTTTTTGTCAGGACACTGACATGTCGATAAAACTAGAAGACTACGACGAGGCACTGCGGGACGCTGCTCCCGAGGTACGTGACGTGCTGGAGGCGACCTTTCAGGAGGCCTCCCGGGTGATGTCGCCTGCCGGACTTGAGGAATACCTGGATGGCGCCAAGGCCCTCTCGAATCTCGGTCGCGGCAGCGGTGTGGTGACCACCTACCTGCAGGAAATTCCACTGGTGGCGAAGGAGTGCGGCGAAGACATTATTACCGACTGCCTCACCGCTGCGATGAAACTGTCCTCGATGACCTCGGGTGAAGTCATCGAGTTGTTCTTTAACAGCATGCCCTCGGCCGCACGCCACCTCGGCGATGCCGAACTGTTCCGCGGCTACCTGACACTGATACACCAGATTGCATCGACCGCCTCGCGCGGTGTGCGCCCGATGCTCAACCATATCGATGACCTGCTTTCAAAGCTCACCTTGAGCGGATTGCGCCGCTGGGCCAACTTTGGCGCGCAGGCCTATCGCCGTGATTACAATAATCTGACTGCCTACTTCAATCTGGAGTCCAAGGACAGTCAGGCCATGCTGCAGAAAGAACGTCGCGGCATCCTGTTTGTTAAAACCCAGCGAAAGCTCAACTTTTATCTGCGCGCATTGTGGGGTCGGGATTTTTTCCTGCGTCCCACAGGTGCCGACTTTGCCGACTTTCGTCCCTATATCGAAACTCACGTGCTGCACATGCCGGACGCGGTTGATGATATTGGTGAAATTCCGGGACTTGAGGTCTATCGTGCCACCGCGGCGCACATGGCCGCGCACATGAGTTACACCCATGCGGCGCTGTCTGCCGAAGAACTGTCACCGGCACAGATGAGCTTTATCGGTCTGTTAGAAGATGCACGCATCGAATACAAGGCCATCCAGGATTTTCCCGGCCTGAAGAAGCTGTGGCGCTCTTTACTATCGCTGGAATACGAAGAGGCGCCTGAACACCCGTCTATCGTGGTGCTGGAGCGGATGGCATTAATGCTGATGGATGCCAGCGTCCGCAGTGATCAGCCTGGACTCAACGAGTTTGCCGATCGGTTTCACCAGCAGGTTGAAGAACGCCAGGATGATCCTCAATTTTCCTGGCACATGGGCCTTGAGTTGTTTAATTATTTCTCTGCCCGCAAGGAAGTCCCGAGCCTGCGCATCCTGGAACGCATCCGCTTTCCCTATCGGGATGACAACCGCTTTGTGTGGGAATTCGCGGAACTCAGCTGGGACGTCGAGCATGAATACGTGCCAGCCAGCCAGCGCCAGGTGCGCAAACAGGTCAGTGTCATTGAAATGGCTAATGAAGTTGATTGCGAACTCGCCGGTGACGACGCACAGGAAATATGGACCTGCTCCACTAACATGCGTCCCTATGAAGATGATCTGACCGATGAGCAAATCAGCTTCAATGATATGTGGGGCAAGGAGCCGGTTTCGGATCCGTTTCACTATCCTGAATGGGATTACCAGATCCAGCTGGCACGTCCTGACTGGGCGACGATCTATGAACGTCGTCAGCCCATGGGAGACCCGGAAGACATTCACGACATCATCACCGAATACCGGCCGATTGCACATCGCATCAAGCAGATCATCGACCTGTTAACCCCCGAGGGCGTGCAGCGCGTGCGTAATATGGAAGACGGCGACGAAATCGATATTAATGCGGCCATTGATGCCATGGTTGCGATTCGCATGGGTGAGCAGCCCAACACCCGCATTACCATGCGCAATGTCCTCAAGAGTCGTGACCTTGCCGTGGTGTTACTGCTAGACCTGTCCGAGTCCACCAATGAAACGCTGGGTGGTTCGGATAAAACCGTGCTGCAATTGACACGGGAAGCGGCAACCTTGGTATCCACCGCAATCGAGGGGATTGGCGATCCGTTTGCCATCCATGGCTTCGCCTCCGACGGGCGCCATGATGTGCAGTACTACCGCTTCAAGGACTTTACCCAGCACTTCGATGATGAAGCCAAGGCACGTCTGGCGGGAATGAAGGGGGGGCTTTCAACACGCATGGGTGCGGCACTGCGGCATGCAGGTCATCACCTGTTAAAGCAGCAGGAGAAACGCAAACTGATCCTGCTGGTGACCGATGGTGAACCGGCCGATGTGGACGAACGTGATCCTCAGCATCTGCGACATGACACCAAAAAAGCCGTGGAAGAACTCCATAGCAGCGGCGTGCTCAGTTATTGTCTGACACTGGACCCCAATGCCGATGATTACGTGAAGCGCATTTTCGGCGCGAATAACTATACCGTCATCGACAACGTAAATAGATTGCCTGAAAAGCTGCCGACGCTGTTTGCGAGTCTGACAGCCTAGTAGCGCTACTTTCTGGAATGATGGTGTCTTCCCGGGCCAATCTTCCTGGCTTATGAAGGTTTGAAAGGCAGGATGGCGGCTGTCTTTTCAGGATTGTTATTTTCCTTCAAGCGCTGTTTATAAAGGTCCATTGCCTTCGGGAATTCACCGATTAAACGGCGATGGGTCTCATGATCCTCGCGGATATAGTACACAACGTCGATCGGTACCGGTTCACTTAACGAGTCGCGGGAGCTGCGCATCGGGACTTGCCACGCCAGTATGATGAGCCGGCCTCCCTTGCCATCCTGAACGGCATAGCCCTGGTTGTCGACAAAAATAATTTCATCGTTGTCGATGACGGCCTGGTACTGCATGGAGCGGACCGGGATAAAAACATTTCTGATGGGGCTGTGATTCAGTAACAGCACACAGCGATTAAACAGCTGAGCAGGCAGGTTGATATGCTCACGAGCGACTTCTTCGGGGCGGAAAAATGTTTCAGTAGTAATATTCATTATTACTGTTAATGGATATCAGTGGCCATATTCCTGTTCGGGGTGTGATGGCCAAGTATACCCGTGGTGCAAGCTGTATTCATCCAGCTGAAGCGGGCGGTACCTGCGCAGAAGAACTCACGGATTGCGGGCTATGCGAGTGGCGTGCAGGAACGCCTGCCCGGTATTTTGTCGTATCTCTTTTCGAGGCAATAAAAACGGGGCACCGAAGTGCCCCGTGGTGTGCTTTTATTACCCAATGGTCAATTAATCGAAGAACCGGGCGTCATGCTGAATATCATGTGCAAGACGGGTAAGCTTTTCAGTCACACGTCCCATGTTCTCGAGCAAGGCGGTATCGAGCCCTGCCTCGATAATTAGTTTCAGCTCATTGTAGTGGTTGCTCGACAGGCTGTCGCCGGCATCCTCTACCAGCTCGCGAAACCGGCTGACCATTTGTTCTGCATGTTTTGTCTGTTGCATGGTTAATCCTCTTTGTCTTCTTCAAGTGGGCTGCTTTCAAGATAATGCTCGCCCTTTTCATAAATATCCTTGGCCGACCCGACGATTTTTGGATCAGGCGGGGTAACCACTTTGTTGTCCTTGTTCGGGTAATCAAGGCTGTTCAGCACGAAGCGCATGGCATTAAGCCGCGCACGCTTCTTGCAGTCTGATTTGACCACGGTCCAGGGGGCATCCGCCGTATCCGTATAAAAGAACATTGCATCCTTGGCCTCGGTGTAATTCTGCCACTTGTCCAGTGAGGCCATGTCGATTGGGCTCAGTTTCCATTGCTTCAACGGGTCATGCTGACGACCCTGGAAACGGCGGAATTGCTCGTTGCGACTGACGGAAAACCACAGTTTGTAGAACCGAATACCACTTCTCACCAGCATGCGCTCCACCTCCGGTGCCTGGCGCATGAACTCCAGATATTCGCCGGGCTGACAGAAACCCATGACCCGCTCCACACCGGCACGGTTGTACCAGGAGCGGTCAAACAGGACGATTTCACCGTGCGTGGGCATATGTTTGATATAGCGCTGGAAATACCACTGCCCGCTTTCCTCATCGGTCGGCTTTTCCAGAGCCACCACGCGCGCACCACGCGGGTTGAGGTGTTCCATCATGCGTTTGATGGTGCCACCCTTGCCGGCCGCATCGCGGCCCTCACACAGGATGACGATGCGCTGCCCGGTCTCCTTGACCCAGTTCTGCATTTTCAGTAATTCGATTTGCAGCTGCTGCTTACTGGTCTCGTATTCCTCTCGATCCATTTTCTTGGCGTAGGGATAATTCGCATTGGGAAATATTTTCCTTTTGCCGAGTTTCTTGATCTCATCTATGGAAGCCAGTTTCTGGGTCTCGCGTTCGGCGGCAAGCTCTGCCAGGGCATTTGCGTGTTCTTCACTCATGGTAATCAATCCGAAAAGTTGTTGTAGGCAACCGCTGATTGAATCAGCCACCAGGGAGTAGTGCCATGATATAGATCAAAAAAAGAGGACTTCTTTGACTGGCAATGTGGCGCTGTCAGTCATCAATGCAGCAGCTTGATCGCCTCTGACATGACAAAACCCATGCTGGCCAGAAATCCGGCTATTGGTATCCACAGAGGAAAAACAATCAATCCATGCGGTGGCGGCCCACGTCTTTTTATACGCCACAGTGACAGATTCACCAGTGCAAAAACACACAACATGATTAATGATGTTGCTTCAGCCAGTGTTGTGAGTCGGCCTGCAAGTGCAAACGCCAATATGACGACTGTAGCAACGGCTGTTGCGACCAAAGGTGTTCTGGTTGTGGTGTTAACCTGTGTGAATATGGCTGGCAGCAAGTGACGTGAACCCAGACCATATAACACCCTGGATGCCATGATCAGCTGAATAAGGGCACCATTAATCAGGGCAAACAGGCCAATTATACTGATTACCGTTGCGTTGCCGCCCGTGTAATGTTCGTAAAGCCGGGCCAACGGCGCATCACTGCCGGCAAGTTCCTCCGGTGGCATTGCAAAGACAGCGGTCACCATGACTGCCATATACAGGATCGAGGTTATAGCCAGCGTCAGCATAATAGCGATCGGCAGGTTGCGCCGGACTTTTCGCGTCTCTTCTGCCACTTCGACCATGTCTTCAAAACCGATGAACGCGTAAAAGGCGAGCAAAGATCCGGCATAGATACCGCCCCAGCTGATGGTATCCATACCCGGTAGCAACTCATGCCACCTGTCTGGCAGGGCGGCCAGGCCGCTGTGACTGACGGCTATCACCAGTAGCAAGCCACTGATTTCGATCAGCGTTATGAAAGCAGCAATGCTGACAGACTCAGCAATACCCCATGCGGCGATAGCACCAATGGTCAGAGTCAGGGCGATGATTGAAATCGAGCGATCGATCTGAATAAACTCATTCAGGTAACCGATGAACCCGTTTATTATTGCAGCAGATGACGTTAATCCTGCACAGATAACCAGCAGGCCAACGATCAGTGACAGACGTTCTGATGAAAATCCCTCTTTAACGTAAAGCGCCGCGCCGGCACAGCGTGGAAACCGTCCGGATAGCTCGGCAAAGCTTAATGCTGTTAATGCTGCCATGATCGTGGCAACCAGGAATGAAGCCGGTGCCAGGTAACCAGCAATACCGGCAAGCTCACCGACCAAAGCATAGATACCTGCGCCGATCGTAGTGCCCAGTCCGTAAAGCACCAGCATGGGCAAAGACAGGCTACGTTTAAGGGGTATTTTTTTTGAATTCAAGCTTAAAAATACCATGCCAGACGTGCAAACAGGCTGTCAGGTGGTGTCAATAAACCTCCATTTTGATCGGCCGTGTCCAGTCCGCCAAACTCACTGCCCTCCGGGCCGGCGGGAAGGTTGAAGCCGGCAAGCAGATCAAAGTTCTGTGCCAGGTTGTAGGTACCGATAAATTGCAGCATGCCACTGCCATCGCCGAGGTTGATAAACAGGATCGGACTTAGCTGCAGTAACGGCGTCATCTCGACCAGTACACTGCCGGCAAGGTAGTAGCGGCCGGTGGTGAACAGTTCGCCACGCAGCAGTCGCGAGTACAGGTCCTGGTCGTTAGCGACATCCTGAATTGAATTATTGCTACCGGACAGGCCAAAGCCGTTATAAAAGAATTCGATGAAGCCACTCAGATTGCGGTTGCGGACAACCGAGGAAAAATTGTAGTTGATGACCGCCGAGAACACCGTGTCATCATCGGTGTCTGTCAGGCTGATATTGGCATTGACGACATTCTCGCCCAGCTCGGTCGTGTAGCCGGCGCCCAGTATCGTGTCTCCGTAGTTCCTTGCAGCCAGCAGGTCCAGTTCATATTGATCCTTCAGCCAGTGCATCTTCGCAGCCACTGCGGATTCCCGGCTTTCCAGGTCACCACTCGTGACATCCCGTCGGGGGATAACCAGCACCTGCAGGTCACTGCCATCATCGAACAGTCCCTGGACGTAGAGCATGTCGTCACCGCGTTTGTATTCCGTGTCGATGGCATCCGGTGCAAACGGATTGAATAGATCCAGGGTGTTATAGACCATGCCATTACCCCAGCTGATCGCCTGGCGCCCGAATCGTGCAACAGTCTTGTCTGTTGAATAGCCGAGCCACAGGCGGTCGAGGCGTTGTACCAGCAGTGCATCGTCTCCGATGGAAGAGCTTGTTGATAAATCAAACAGCTGTCTCGCATCGCTGCCCAGATTGTCACAGCCGCCTGCCGTCACCGCGCCCCGTATCTGGCAGCTTGCCAGGTCCTTGCTGTACAGGGCATCCATGACGTAATGGACTTCGCCCGACCAGTTGGCACCACGAGTACCCAGTTTCAGGCGCAGGTTGCCAAGCTGTTCGATGTAGGGGTTGTCGTCACCGGCAAATACGGACTTGTCAGAAAAATCCGAGTACGTGATGAAATATTTCAGATGGCCGCCGTAGTCGATCTCTGCGGCGAGGGATGCTGGAGGACACAACAGCAGGGCAGTCAGTACGAAACACAGCCGTCGGTAAACAGTTTTCATAAAGCAGTGACTGTCCACCCTGTCTACAGGCTATACTCGCCTGGTACTTTGGGCGATGTCGTCAATGATTTTACCGTCATGCAGCTTGATCAGGCGCTTTGCATAACTCATCACCAGCTTGTCGTGCGTTGAGATCACAAAGGTTGTACCAATATTCGCATTCAGTTCGCGCATCAGTTGCATGAGCTTGTCGGCCGTGACCGAATCAAGGTTGGCAGTTGGCTCATCGGCAAGGATAAGTGCCGGTTTGCTGACAATCGCCCGCGCAACGGCAACCCGTTGTTGCTGGCCACCGGATAACTCGCCCGGGCGCCGGTTCTCCAGGCCGTCGAGTCCAACTTCATGGAGTATGGCCATGGCCCGATCGAGGCGTTCGTTGGCTGGAACCCCCTGCAGCTGCATGACAAACTCGACATTTTCCCGTGCGCTCAGTACCGGGATCAGATTATAGGCCTGAAAGACGAAGCCGATGTGTTGCAGTCGCAGGTCGGCAAGATCCGACATGCTCATCTGATCGATGCGCTGGCCGGCAACCCTGATTTCGCCCTCTGTGGGGCGGTCCAGACCACCAATCATGTTCAGCAGGGTGGTCTTGCCTGACCCTGACGGACCGGACAGGCAGACGAAGCCACCGCCTGCGACGTCCAGATCAACGTTGGACAGTGCGTGCACGGCGAGTTCGCCCTGCGCAAATATCTTGTTGACCTTACGGCAACGGACTGCATTATTATCCATTATTGCCAAATCCTTGTAATGGCTTCAACAGGTACCTTGCGCGATGCGCGCCAGGCAGGGAACAGGCTGGCGGCCACACCGAGCACCAGTACGATCGCATTGGCCAGCAGCACATCAGAAGTCTTTACGGCAGGCAGCAGGGTGCTGCTCATGCCGGCCCATTCCAGGCCTTCTGCAACGCCGGAGATATCGATGCCGTCCTGTATGGGCAAGATTGTCAGCCAGCTGAGCAGGTTGCCCGCAAGCAGGCCAATCACCAGCATGATCAGCGATTCGATCAGTACCATGAACAGGATATTGCCGGGTGGCATGCCCAGTGCCTGTATCAGACCGATCTCACGGGTGCGTTCGAAGACCGCCATCAACAGGGTATTAATCAGGCCGAACGACAGCGACAGAAAGATAATGCCGAACCAGACGAAAATAAAGCCGTCCATGACATCCAGCATCGAGGCCATGTAGGGGTCCAGTTGCAGCCAGGTCTTTGTCTCTGCAGCACCTGCGGCAGCGCGCACCTCAATAGCCAGTCCATCCAGGTGGCGGTAATCGTGTCCAAGTAATGAAATTTCCGACACACCACTGCCCATCCGCAGCATCTTGCGGACGGTTTCGATTCCCGCGAACACATAGCTGGTTTCCGTTGCCTGCAGTTCGGTGTCGTAGATGCCGCCGATGCGAAAACCGCGCTCGGCGACGTTGTTGTCGGGGTCCTGACTCATAATGACGATACGTCGCCCCAGCTTTGTCTCCAGCTGTTCGATCAGTTTGCGTCCCAGCAGGACGTGCTTGTCATCGATAGACTTCAGGTATTGGCCATCCATGACACTGTCGGCAATAAAGGACAGGCCTTTTTCCCGTTGCGGGTCGATGCCGACCAGTGTGATCCCATAGATGTCACGTTCACTGCGTATCACGGCCGGGACACGAATACGCTGTGACCAGGCGGTCACCTGCTGTGAATTCAGCAATGTGTGCAGCTGCGGGTTCTGGGTGACACCCGGAAGGGTGTGTTCGATAGAGGGGTCATCCAGGTAGCCCTCGGCATGGATCTGGATATGGCCGGAAAGCGTGCTGATGGCATCATCAATCATCTGGTCGACCATGCCGCGCATCAGGGCCGTCATCCAGATCATGCCCCACAGACCAATCGCAATGGCGGCCAGCATGATCAGGCTGCGGCGATGGTTGCGCCATAGATTGCGCCACGCAATCGTGATGAGCATGGGGAAGGGCGTCTGCATGTCAGACGGCCTGCAAGGCTTCGATCGGGCGTAGCTTGCGCATGTGCCATATTGGGTACAGCGATGCCAGCAGGGTTGCGATGAAGACTGCCAACGGACCGGGCAGCAGGCTGCGGATCGACACCTCGGGGTGGAATACCGACGGGATATTAAAACGTTCGCTCATGGCCTCCATGCCGGGATAGGTGAAGCCATTGACGAGGAAGTACCAGGTCAGCAGTCCGCCTGCGAGCATGCCAAGCAGCATGCCGGTCAGGGCCAGTACTGCCGACTCGGTGATGATCATCCGGCCCAGCTTGCCGTGGCGTACGCCCAGTGCCAGCAAGATCCCGAATTCATGGGTGCGTTCCAGCACCGACATCAGCATGGTGTTGAGCATGCCGAACGCCACCAGCACGATCAGCACGGCATACATGAACCAGGCACTGGTAAAGTCTGCCTGGATGGCCTGCTTCAGACCCGGCAGCAGCGCTTCCCAGTTCAGCAGTAGCAGATCTTCATTACCCTGCAAGGCAGCTTTGGCAGCGGCGGCAATCCTGTCAGCCTGGTCGCGGTCACCGCCGATGATAATGCTGTGTGCCTGGTCGTCCATGCTGAACACCTCACGGAAGGTATCGATGGGCATGCTCAGCATCTGCCGGTCGATGTCGCGACTGCCGGATTCGAAAATACCGACCACGGGTGATACGGTTGCGGCGATAGAGCCATCCCGGCCACTGCCCAGCAGGGTCAGTTCATCACCCGGGCTGATCTTCAGGTTGCGGGCCAGGATGCTGCCGACCACGATTTCATTGTCCATGCGGCCGCCCAGATAACGCCCCTGTTTGACCAGGCCCGGTATGGTCGATACCCGTGGCTCATAGTGCGGATCGACGCCGCTGACCTGTGCCCCGATGGTGCGCGTGTCGGATGAGATCAATGCAAAACCATAAGCACGTGGTGACACGGCATCGAGTTGTGTCTGCTTGCGAATGCGTTGTGCCAGTTTATCTGCTGCAGGGATGGAGCGATACATGTGCGGCTCGTCATGATAACCGCTGGCCTGCACCTGCATTTGACCGGTAAAGATGCGCAGTGAATTATCGATCATCATGCTGTACTGGCCGAACTGCAGGCCGAGCATAAACACCAGCAGGGTGTCCGCGAACACCATGGCCGCGATGGTCAGTATCGTCCGGCGCGGGTGGCGCCATATATTGCGCCAGGCGAGGGTAGTGGCCGTGCTGGTCAAGAGTGTTCTGTTACTCCCTCGGGTTTCTCAAATTAGACTGGGTAAACAGGTAATCCGGAATCTCCCTGTCGAAGTCAAGTTGCTGCACGCTGATCTCGGTCCATTCATTCTCTTTTTCCAGCATGTTCATGCGCTGGTGAACAGCAAACATGCGGCCACCCTTTTTCTGGATATCCAGTGTTTTCAGTATTTTTACTGTTTGCATGTCCTGGTCAAGGAAGTGGTGTTCCAGTTCGACATAATCGTCACGAACGTGGCTGATCTCCTTGCCCCAGACAATGGCGGCTTCCTCATGCGGAATGGATTCAATGATATAGACCTTGTGGCCCTCGATGTCATCGGTACGCAGCAGTGTGTGGTCATACTGTTCGACGATCTCATCTGTTCTCGAAATGTCCTTGTTGGAAAAGTCCGAACCCATCCAGCTCTGACTCATCATGCTGGAGGGTATGCGTATCACACGATTGATCTTGGGGGCGTAGCTCCACACCTTGTTATCGTCCAGGACCAGTGTGGCATTGCCTGCATCACGTGGTGGTGCTGTCACACGTACCAGGGTTTTCTTGCTGCCGGACGACCAGGCGTTCATTGACATGCTTCGTTCCCAGTCGGGCCGGTGGATGGTCATGGTCATCTCTGAATACGAGGTCAGACCGCGGAAGTGGTCAATGGCATCGCGGATGATGCCTTTTGCATCGATGCCGGAAGCGGCCGCCGACTGCTGCGTGAGCAGCAGCGTTACAAAAATCAGGAATGAATTGATTCGCATTATTTCCAGTGTTTATTGTAAGAAAGGGTGATCCGGTCAATGTACTCCAGTGTCTGTTGCTGTGCAATTTGCGTGTATTCAGGGTATGCGCGAAATCGCTTACAGCTGGATTCGTGAAACGTTATAGTTACCCGAGCAATGCTCGGTATTGGAATACTGTTAAGTAATAGATGAGAACCTGTCTGTGGGTATTGAGTATTTAACTGACATTATCATCCTGCTGGCTGCGGCAGTGATTGCTGTGCCCTTGTTTCAATCCCTGGGTCTTGGTGCAATACCGGGATTTCTGGTTGCAGGAATAGTCCTGGGACCTTCAGGGCTGGGATATATCGAGAATTACGATGAGATTGCACATCTCGCCGAGTTGGGTGTGGTGCTGCTGTTGTTTGCAATCGGGATAGAAATTAATCCATCACGTCTTTGGAAGATGAAGGGCCTGGTATTAGGGCTTGGATCATTCCAGGTTCTGATAACGGGTGGTTTGATAACGGTAATAGTCCATGCATTGCTTGATACGTCCTGGAAAATTTCGCTACTGACAGGAGTGGCGCTGGCCCTTTCCTCAACAGCCTTTGTGTTGCAACTGTTAGCGGAAAGGAAGCTGCTTTATTCAGAATACGGCAGGCCTTCTGTTGCCATATTACTGTTACAGGACCTGGCAGTTATCCCGCTACTGGTCTTTGTTTCACTGATAGCTGCACCGGAGCTGACAATTGCAGAAGATGTTTTTCTTGCGCTGGCCGAGGCGCTTGTCATTCTGGTGCTTATTATTGTTGGTGCTCGCTATATTCTGAATCCCCTCCTTAAGGTGCTGGCCCGGTTTGGTTCTCCCGAAATATTTACTGCATCGGCACTACTGCTGGTGCTGGGCACCGCACAGGCCATGGAGAGTATTGGGCTATCCATGGCCATGGGAGCATTTACCGCGGGTCTCCTGATAGCCGATTCATCTTATCGTCACCAGATTATCGCCGAAATACAGCCCTTTCGAGGTTTGTTGCTGGGGCTGTTTTTTATGACCATGGGGATGTCCTTAAACCTCGAACTCTTTTTGGCTGATCCACTGGTGCTGTTGCTGGCGATGGTGGCGTTAATGGCGGTCAAGTTCATCACGCTCTGGCCTTTGTCGCGCTTGTTTGGCATACAGCAAAAGGCATCGGTTGCGGTTGCCTTGCTGCTGGCTCAAAGTGGCGAGTTCGCGCTGGTGTTGTTTGCCCTGGCGAAAGGTATGGGGCTCTTGGATGAGCTTTTATTCCAGCATCTTCTCATTGTTGTCATGCTGAGTATGCTGGCTACACCGGCACTGGAGAAACTGGCTTACCGGGTGTTTTCGGCTTCGCGCAGAGACATCACAACGATGTCTGATGCTGCTGTCTGGACAGAACAGGATGTCAGGCCTGTCATCCTGGCCGGATTTGGACGCATGGGTCATAGAGTCGGCTATATTATGGAATCAATGCAGGTGCCTTATGTGGCCATCGATACAGATGCATCGCTGGTGGAGCGCGAACGTTCAGAAGGCAGATCTGTGTATTTCGGAGATGCCCGGTTGCCCGAAGTTCTAAGGGCGGCGGGGGCTGCAGATGCGCCACTTGTGATTGTTTCAATTGATGATCTTGAGGCGACAGAGCACGTTGTATCCTCGCTTCAGTCTGCCTTCCCGGCAATTCCTGTTTTTGCACGTGGCCATGATCTTGCCAACTGTCGTTCACTTAGAGCACTTGGTGCCTACTTCACGGTATCCGAGACCCTGGAGGCCAGCGCGGAACTGGCCCGCGCGGCATTGCTTTATCTGGGTGCGGAGCGCCCGGCAGTACGAGCCGCCATGAAAAACTTTCGCGAAGATTATTATGGACGCATCAATAAGGATAAGCGTGATGCGTGAACGGGCTTACTCTTCCAGGGTAACGACGCGAATCAGATCGGTTCCACCAGCATGTTGATGATGACCGGATGTTGATACCGCAATGTCACCTTTCTTCAGGTAGCCACGTGCTTTCGCCTGTTCGACAGCGAAGGCGAGGCGTTCACGGTCAGAGGGTTCACCATCATACAGAATCGGAATAACGCCCCAGTTCATTGACAGCTTGCGTGCCACCATCATGGAAGAGGTGATTGCCAGGATAGGCGTTTCCGGCCGGTATTTTGATATTAACCGCGAGGTAAAACCGGTTTCGGTCAGGCTGATAATGGCCCCCGCCTTGAGAGTGGCTGACATGCTGACCGCTGCCTGGCTGATAGCTTCGGTCACAAAGTTCGATGGATGCGGCTTTATCCTCTGTAAATAGCCGTATTCACTCAGCGAGGCTTCCGCACGCTGGGCAATGGTGGCCATGGTGCTGACGGCCTCCACCGGATATTTACCGACAGCGGTCTCACCCGAGAGCATGACGGCAGAGGTTCCATCCAGAATGGCATTGGCCACATCGCTGGCCTCGGCCCGTGTCGGCTTCGGGTTGCGTTCCATGGATGCCAGCATTTGTGTTGCAGTAATGACAGGTTTGCCATTACTGACTGTGGTGCGGATGATTTTTTTCTGGGTGGCGGGTACATCGGCCAGTGGTAATTCCACGCCCATATCACCGCGTGCGACCATGACGCCATCTGCGGCACTGACAATCTCCTCCAGATTCTCTACACCGGCCTTGTTCTCGATCTTGGCAATGATGGGGATATTTACGTCTTTCTCGAAGAGTATTTCCCGCATTTTGTAGATGTCGTCCGCAGACTGAATGAAGGAGGCTGCGATGTAGTCAACATCGTTTTCGGCGGCAAAGCCAAGCTCCCTGACGACATCCTCGCGGTTCTCCGGGCTGACGGCGCTGAGTGCAAGCCGGGTTTCGGGCAGGTTCACACTCTTGCTGTTACCCAGCCAGCCACCATGGATAACACGGCAAATGATCGAGGAATCAGTCACTGCCGTGACTTCAAGTTCAATGGCACCATCATCAAGCAGGATCGGTATACCGGCACTGACTTCCTCGGGCAGTTTCATGTAAGTCACGCTGACACCACTTGCATCACCGTCCTGCCCATTGGTGAACAGGGTGAAGCTGGTGTTCGGTAGCAGCTCTACTGTCTTTTCCTTCAGCAGGCCGGTGCGAATCTCGATTCCCCGGGTGTCGACCATGATGGCAATGTTGATGCCAGCCTGTGCAGATGCCTGGCGCAGCAGTTTGATCTGCTCCTTGTGAGCGGCAAGGTTGCCATGCGAGAGGTTCAGGCGTGCCACATTCATACCGGCCCTGATTATGTCGACAAGCTTGTCCAGCGATCCGCATGCCGGGCCAATGGTGGCAACAATTTTTGTCTTGAGCTTGATGGGGAGTCTGCTGTCTGGGTTTGTCATTCGGGTAGTGTTGCCTGTCTTGTTTTTCTACATTGATGAGGCCAGTGATTGTTTCACGCAGGCGTCGACCATTGAACTCAGGATTTCCGGCTTGAGAATTGTAATCAGTTTCTTGTCGACAGTCAGAATTTCTTCATCCTGAAAACGGGCAAACAGCCGGCTGACGGTCTCAATGACGAGTCCCAGGTAGTTGCCAATGTCCTGGCGTGACATGGGCAGGTAGAATTCACTGGCCGACAAGCCGCGTTTTTTGTAACGCGACGACAGGCTGAGCAGAAAAGATGCCAGCCGTTCTTCTGCATTGCGCTTGCCAAGCAACATCAGCATCTGCTGGTCTGTCGTGATTTCCTTGCCCACGATGCGCATCAACTGCTCATGCACACCCGGCAACTGGCTGCACAGGGTATTCAGTTGCTCGAAGGGCAGTTCACACACGCTGCTGGTCTCGAGGGCAACCGAGGCCGAGGCGTAATGGTCATTGGCCAGGCCATCCATGCCGGTCAGTTCGCCGGGCAGTATGAAGCCCAGCACCTGTTCTTCGCCATCCTCGGTGATGCAATAGGATTTCAGGGCGCCGGAGTGGACAGCAAACAGCCCATGGCTCTTTTGACCGGGACGGAACAGGTGATCGCCACGGTGATGGGGGGGGGTGTGATCGACGATGGCATCCAGTTTTTCGAGCTCACCTTTTTCCATGCCATGAGGCAGGCACAGGTCGGCCAGTGTGCAGTGCTGGCAGCTGATCCTGATTTCCTCGATATCCAGTTTCTGTTTCTTCCTGGGCAAACTTTAAACCTCCGGGCACCCGCGTGGCGCGCCCGCATAGTTGCTGCGAGACATACACGCACGGCCCCGAGTCGTCAAATCTGGGACTTTTCCATGTGTGTATAAAAAAATCCTTGTGAACAACGAGATAGGAGGTTTGTCCTCGCCACGATCGCTGTTCCCGAACAGTCTCCCGGGTGCGCAATGATGACTGCGCCCTGTAATTACTCCGTATCATCATACAGGGCGCGTCCTCTAAACTATAGACCATTGCAGCCAGGGACAGACTCCTGGCTCGTATATTTCGCCCCGCGGTGAGATATACGAACGGCGGTGAAGTCCACTACAGCCATATCATGCGGCCGCATTCCAGCGGGTGATTGAGGAGGGGGTGGCAGGGGTATAGCCGGATCTTGAACGCTTGTTGCCCGCCCTGCTGGCAGGATTCTGCCGTGCCGAACAGGTCACAGTGGTATCTGGCAACGTTGTCGGTGGTGCTGTCAGCCAGATCAAATGACAGGCGCTGGTTCGTTTCGAGGTGTCCGGTGTCGGTTTCCCGGCCGAGTACGCACTCAACGACAATATCGCAGGCATCCAGGCCATTGAGATAGACCTCGACTTCCACAGGCAAATGCTCCCGGGAACTGATTGATGCCGGAATAGGACTGGTCAGGCGTCCATGAATCCCGCCCCAGTTTTTTGCAATCAGCTGTTTCCAGCTGGCCAGTTTCTGCGCACCCCTGGCGTTGTCCTGCAGCAGCCGCCGGCCTTCCCGCGCCGCGGGGGCGTAGGAATCACGTAGATAGTCCAGCGCCATGCGAATGGTATTAAAGCGGGGCAGTATCGACATCATGGATGCCTTCGCCATACGGGTCCACGCCTCCGGCTCACCTGCCTGATTGCGTGCATAGTAGGCTGGGATAACCTGGTACTCGAGGATATTCATCAGTTCTTCTGCCTCAAGTTGCTCGCGGGTGTCGGCATCGAACTCCGGGTGCGGTGTGATTGCCCAGCCATTCTCGCCGTTGTAGGCCTCGGCCCACCAGCCGTCCATGACACTGAAATTGAGGACACCATTGATGGCGGCCTTCATACCCGAGGTGCCGCAGGCCTCCATCGGGTATAGCGGTGTATTCAGCCAGACGTCGACACCCGTCAGGAGTTCGCGGGTCATGGACAGATTGTAGTTCTCCAGCAGGATCACCCGGCCCTGGAATTCCGGCAACTGGCTGATCTCATACACTTTCCTGAGCAACGCCTGTCCAGGCTCGTCATTCGGGTGTGCCTTGCCGGCGAACACCAGTGTGAGCGGTCGTTGCGGGTCATTCACCAGTCGTGCCAGCCGCTCCAGGTCCCTGAACACCAGTCCGGCCTGTTTATACACGGCAAAGCGGCGCGCAAAGCCGATCAGCAGGGTATTGAGGTTGTGTGTCGACAGATTGCGGGTCAGGTGTTTAAGCAGTGACCTGGTTTGAGCGCAGCGCTCGTACTGAATGCTGGCGCGGCGCCGGATCTCCTCGAGTGCCGCTGCCTTGAGTAGCTGGCGTACGCTGAGGAATACATGGTCCGGGATTTCGCTGATGAAGGTCTCCCAGAATTGAACCTGCGTCAGTTGTGCCCGCCAGCCACCGCCCATGTACATCTCGAACAGTGCAGCCCAGGAAGGTGCCAGGTAGGTATCGACATTGGCACCGTTGGTGATTGCGGCAATCGGGTTCTCACTGGGCTGAATGTCGGGCCACAGGTAGGACTCCATCTCCGCGGCAATCCCACCATGGATGCGGCTGACACCGTTGCGGAATCGTGAGCCATGTATGGCAAGCGTCGTGGTGCAGAAGCCATCGGGATCACGCGGATTAGCTCCCAGTTCCAGAAACTGTTTCTCCGGGATACCCAGCGCCTGGATCGAGTCCCTGAAGTAGTGGCGCATGACATTTTCATTAAACACGTCATGGCCGGCAGGTAACGGTGTGTGCGTGGTAAAGGCGGTGCTGGCGGCAACCAGTTCGATCGCGCTGTCAAACGCCATCCCGGCCCTGATGTGTTCCCGGCAGCGCTCCAGTATCAGGAAGGCGGCATGTCCCTCGTTGATATGCCACACTGTGGGTTGCAGTCCCAGTGCGCGTAGTGCGCGTACCCCGCCGATGCCGAGAATAATCTCCTGCTGAATGCGCGTGTCACTGTCGCCCCCATAGAGTTGCGCCGTCAGCTTACGATCTTCGGGTTGATTGGCGGTGACATCACTGTCCAGCAGGTAGAGACGGATGTGTCCGACCTTGACCTGCCAGACCCTGAGGTCGATCTGTCGCCCCGGCAGGTCAACCTGCACGGTAACCTCCTGACCGGCCGCATCCAGTGCCGGCATCACCGGCATGTCGGATGAATCGCTGCGCAGACGTTCGGCAATCTGTACGCCGTGACAGTCGATACGCTGCCTGAAATAGCCCTCATGGTAGAGAATGCCGACCCCCACAAACGGTACCCAGAGATTGCTCATGGCCTTGCAGTAATCACCCGCCAGTATGCCAAGCCCGCCGGCGTAGATCGGCATGCTTTCGTGGAAGCCGTATTCGGCAGAGAAATAGGCGACCAGGTCCTTATCATGGTTCAGGTATTCGTCGATGCTTATGGTCGGTTTCTGTTCAAGATAGGTGTCATAGTTCGACAGCACCTGGCGGTACTCGGCCAGCAGGATCGGGTCCCTGGCGGCCGCATCAATCTTGTGCTGGCTCAGCCGCCGCAGGAACACCCCGGGATTGTGGGAACAGGTATTCCAGCCATCTTCATCCAGATGCCGGAATAGTCCCCTGACCGTATAGTTCCAGCTGTAGTACAGGTCATTCGCCAGTTCCGGGAGACGCGCGAACTGCTCGGGCAGGAGTGGCTGGATCTCGACGCTGAACTGTGTTCCTGTGTCCTGTTGTTTGACTCGGGGGCTGTCACTCATAGCTGTACTCCGTCGTTGCTGTCTGCCTGTCCCCGCTTCATTTCGCGTTCAATGTCCAGCACCACCGCGGTCATTTTCAGAATACTGTCCGGGTTGAGTGAAATGGACTCGATACCCTGTTCGACCAGCCAGCGCGTGACCTCCGGAAAGTCGGAGGGCGCCTGCCCGCAGATGCCGACATACTTGCCGGCTGCCTGACAGGCCTTGATGGCCATGCCCATCAGCACGGTAACGGCCTCGTTGCGTTCGTCATACCCGGTCAACAGACCGGAGTCGCGGTCCACACCCAGTGTCAGCTGTGTCAGGTCGTTGGAGCCGATGGAGAAACCGTCACAGTGCTCAAGGAACTGGCTGGCCAGCACTGCGTTTGCCGGGATCTCGCACATCAGCTTGATCTTCAGGCCGTTATCCCCACGCCGCAGCCCCTCCCGGGCCATCATCTCCAGCACCTGTTGTACTTCCACGACGGTACGGGCAAAGGGAATCATCAACTCCAGATTGTCCAGACCCATTTCTTCGCGCACCTTTCTCATGGCGGCACATTCCAGTGCAAAACATTCGGCAAAGGCCTCCGAGAGATAACGTGAGGCACCGCGAAAGCCGATCATCGGGTTTTCCTCGTGCGGCTCAAAACCTGCACCACCCAGCAGGGCGGCATATTCATTCGACTTGAAGTCACTCAGGCGTACGACGACCGGTTTCGGATAAAAGGCCGCTGCAATGGTGCCAACGCCCTCGGCAAGCCGGTCGATGTAAAAATCCCGTGGACTGGTATAACCTGCAATGCGGCCGGCGATCTGTTGCTGGATGTCGTCCGGCAGATGGGTGTGTTCCAGCAGGGCGCGCGGGTGAATGCCGATGCAGCTGTTTATAATGAATTCCAGACGTGCCAGCCCGACGCCATCATTGGGAAAAGCCGCGAATTCCAGTGCCTGTACCGGGTTGCCGACGATCAGCATGATATTGGTCTGCGGGCGTTCCAGGCCGGACAGGTCAACCCGTTCACTGGACCAGGGTAGCAGGCCCTTGTAGACAAACCCGGTGTCACCCTCGACACAGGACACGGTGACTTCCTGGCCCTCTGCAATGGTCTGGGTGGCGTCACCGGAACCGACCACGGCCGGGATGCCCAGTTCGCGCGCCACAATCGCCGCATGACAGACACGGCCGCCGCGGTTGGTGACGATCGCGCTGGCAATTTTCATCACCGGTTCCCAGTCCGGGTCGGTGATGTCGGTGACCAGTACCTCGCCGGGTAGCAGGTCATGCATGTGCGCGGCTTCCAGGATAATGCGTGCCCGCCCGGCGCCAATTTTGGCGCCCACACTTTTGCCCTGTGCCAGTATCTTGCCGCGTTCCTTGATGCTGTAGATTTCCTGGAAGGCCTCGGTGCGCACCGAGTGCACGGTCTCCGGGCGCGCCTGCACAATGAACAATTCCCCGCTGATACCGTCCCGTGCCCATTCAACATCCATGGGGCGCGGCTTGCCGGCACGTGCCGAATAGTGCCGTTCGATAACCGTCGCATAGCGTGCCAGTTGCAGCACCTCGTCATCGGTGATCGAGAAACGCTGCTGTTCCGATTTTTTCACCGGGACGTTGCGAGTGGCCTCGGCCGTGACCGGGTCCTTTGTATAGATCATCTTGATGGCCTTCTCACCCAGGTGGCGGCGGATGATGGGCCGGTGTCCCTGTTCCAGGGTCGGTTTGAACACCAGGAACTCGTCCGGGTTGACTGCACCCTGTACTACATTTTCACCCAGCCCGTAGGCCGAGGTGACCATGACCACGTCGCGGAAACCACTCTCCGTATCCAGGGTAAACATCACGCCCGCGGCACCGAGGTCGGAGCGCACCATCTTCTGCACACCGATGGACAGGGCAATGCTCATATGCTCGAAGCCCTTGTCGACCCGGTAATGAATGGCGCGGTCCGTGAACAGCGAGGCCAGTACCCGTTTGCAGGTACGCAGCAGCTGTTCGCTGCCACGGATATTCAGATAGGTTTCCTGCTGACCGGCAAACGAGGCGTCCGGCAGGTCTTCGGCCGTCGCGGAACTGCGCACGGCGACATCGGTATCGGGGCCATATTCTGCGTTCATTTCCGCATAGGCGGCGGCGATATCACTGACCAGCCGGGGCGGCAGTTCCGCATCCACAATCCAGCCACGAATCTGTGCGCCGGTCTTGGCCAGTGCCTCTACATCATCGACATCCAGCCTTTCCAGTGCCTGCCGGATGGGTGTTTCCAGGTCGTTGTGTGTCAGGTAGTCGCGGTAGGCCTGAGCCGTGGTGGCGAAGCCATTGGGTACCATGACACCTTCGCCCGACAGCGCCTGATACATTTCGCCGAGTGATGCATTCTTGCCACCGACCAGCGGCACATCGTCAATGCCCAGGTCATGGAAGCGGCGTATATATTCAAATTGCTGCATTGACTTGCCCTCCAGGTTTTTATCGCTATGGCAGGTACGGCGGTCAATGCCCCGTTACCGCAGTGCATGAGTGTGCCTGTATGCCATATCCCGTACAGACTTGTTTTGACGTGCGTCAACTAATAAGCAGACTTGATGCCTGATCACGCAACAGGGATGCATCGATGAGTACGATGCCTGCAAATTATTAAACAGGTTGGAATTTACGTCAATCACCCGGTGGCTATACGTCACTTTGCCGAAACTCATTCAAGCAACACTGAGGTATATAAGTGTGTACTTCCGTATCAGGAGTTCAGGGTTTCATGGATTAGATATTGCTAATTAGGATCAGCCTGTACGGCAACAGTCGGGGCAGGAAAGACGTTCCTGACTACAGAAAATTTCGCCGATACAGGGTTCCTAATCGGCGGTAACCGGCCACTTACGGACCTTTGCCACAAACAAAACGGCGACCAACGAATCAACTATGGCCGCCTGCATTCCAGGTTAATCAATACCTAACAAATTTCTAGCAAAGTTCTCATGACGAGGCACTAGGCTCTGTTAAATGAAGCAGAATAGCCGGAATATAGTGCGGGAACAGGGGCGTGCATTTAAGTTGTGGACTTGGATGACATTGCTAGCCGTGGTTGGTGCCTATCTGGCTGCATGGTTGTTCCTCCTCGTACTTGAAGCAGCACAAGGCTAGCTGTTCAACTCTTCCATCGATTGTTCAGACTGGAGGAAATCAATCCCACAGGCCAGCAAAGAATCGGGCTATTGGAAATGCTTTTCCTGCAGGATTTCAAGATCAGATTCCGGGAACCAGTAGTCACCGAAGCGCTGATCCTCCGCAGTTAATACCCACTGGTCGGAGTAAGGTGTATCGTCTTCATCGACAAACTTGTGGTAACGGAATTCTGCCTCCTCACCGACAAGATAAATCAGCTCTGAGTCCAGATCATCTGTGGTCATTGGTCTGAATCGGGCTAGCACACTGAGATTTCTGCGTTTTTTCACTTGTCCGTACTCCTTATGTTTTCTTCATCAGATTCCAGATAAATACTTCGGACTGATATGGCATCTGATGCCATTCTTGCATAAACGTGAAGAATATTTATTGAGCCAAATCAAAAGTTTTTTACTTAAGCTTGCGGCATATCGTCGCGCCGTCTAAAAAACGGCTGCCAAGATGGTAAACGTCCGGTTTTGCTATTCATCCAAACGATCAATCCAAGTCGCCGAACTTCAGGAAAGGGTCGTTCTTTCTCGTTTACTGATGGCTAATATTAAGAGGTCACTAAACGGGCAACTTCGGCCACTTGCGGTCATTCCCAGACAACATAGCGTATTTAATCCTACAAGCACTGAGTAATGAAGCCCAGTCCTAGTGGCGGGGTTTTCTATGCACAAATAAAAACGGCGACCCCCCTACGAAGAGAAGAGTCGCCGCCCGGTGGCTCGAAAGCCTCCGCAGAGTTAATCAAGTATTGATTTACTCAGAATGTCACTTTGCCACTGCAATCGCTATGGGACGTTGTAATGAGTCAAAAATTCTACCCCCACTGTCGGCTTTGTCTGACAGGCTCAGCAGGTATAAACACCAAACGCTGATAAGTACGTATAAATACGGATTGGTTAAAAAGAGAAGCAGCTTTATCCTGATTTCCAGAAATTAGATTATTTCTAGCTGCACTATCGGCAGTGTCATACACATAACCGGCCCAATTTATAGGAGTAAATCATGAAAAAATATTTATCTGTATTTGTTGCATCCCTGTTTGTGCTGGCAAGTCAGATGGCGCTGGCTTGCAGTCCGGAACAGGATGGCTGCCTTGGCTGTAACGACGAAGAGCTATCTGTTTGCCTGCAGGAGTTCGTTCAGAATGTTTGCCAGTCTTCTGGTAATTTGGTCAACTGTGACGCTGTCCGCGTCTACGATGATGCAGAACGCTATATTCTGACCAGCACCGGTAGTCATATGATACGCACACGCGCCATGTTTCGCAGTTCCCGCAAGTACCAGCTTCACTGAAGTCAGGTAGACTCGGTGACGCATTGGTGATGGGGTACCCGCCACCCGTTATTGAATACTGTCCCTGCACCCGAGCGACGCTGTCAGCGAACCGACCGAGGGAAACCGGGAAGAGTTGGGAGAGGGTGCGCACTTAGTCGAGGTATATACTTCAGGGGTCGTTGATAACAGGATAAGAACGTGGCTAATTACGAAACTAAGGAAGAGCTAGCCAAGATAATCGGAGAGAGGCGGGAGTCAATCCGTGAGAAGCTCGAACGCATGGAGGCGGAAGGTGTTACATACATCCCCATAGCCGATCTCCGCTTTATGCTGACCGGGCATTACAACTTTATGTATCGGCTCATTTGCGAAGGCAGGTGAGGGGTTCTTAATCGGTAACAATCGGCCAACTCCGGTCATCCGGACCCTATAAACTAATGTCCTGTTTGGAGCATTGCAGACGGCATTCAAATCACTGCCACCTGGCTTAGACAGAAAAGTCAGCAGGTTTGGCTAACTAAAAAGACTTGTGCCATCAGCGGGCATTCAGAGGTCCCGCTTAAAATCGTGATGTTTATTTCCAGGAAGTCAGCATTTTTTGGCGATCTACTTGCTTCCCTTTCATGAACAAGTATTCGATATTTCGTGTATCAGAAATATTCTTCCAAGGTTTTCCAGAGACCAACAGCAAGTCTGCCTCCTTACCCTCTTGAATAGAACCGTAGCGATTTTCATCTTCTAATATTTTTGCGCCGTTAAATGTGCATATTTTAATGGCTTCGATGGGGCTAATACCGGCCATCACCAGCAATTCCAATTCGCGGTGCATAGTTTCCCCAGCCCATAAGCTAGTGTGGTGTAACGAATAACGTGTACCTATCAGCGAGACGAGAAGCCGTTAGCTGCAAGGCGCGTCTCGCCGGGAATGGCGTGCCCTTTCCAAGAGACGCAACACCGCAGATGACGGCTTCTCGTCTCGCCCGAAGGGAGGTCCACAAATAACCCAATACGGCGTTGCAGCCCTTGTTAAGGGAATAACCATTAACTGCAGACTGCGCCTTGTCCTGGGTCATTTGTGGGCCTCTGATAGGTGCGCGTTATTCGTTACACCACACTAGCAATTAGCCTTCTGCAATGCATAGTTCGCATTCGGTTCACCACAGGTACATGCTCGATTCTTTATTCATGATTTGCAGTTTGAAATAATCTGAGCATGGCGCTTGTGCTAACCCATAGCAAATATGGAGAGGTAGCAAATGTTCCTCTCGGGGATGACAGAAGCGCGCACCAGGGGCATCCGCCCAACGAACAAGCATTTGCATTCTTTCTTCTTCCGAATAGTCTGAACTGCAACACGTTTTCAGCAACCATTCCTCAAACGAATGGTTCAGCTCCTGAGATTCAGGGGTGTCAGCCCGGAAAAACGCCTTCATATTGTGAAAGGAGAAACCGGAGCCGATGAGCAATACATTATCGAGACTTAACGCTCGAAGGGCTCGGCCTATATCAATGTGCTGAGAAGGATCAAGCGTGCCGACCAGAGATAGCTGAACACAAGGAATATTGGCCTCTGGATACATGATTTTGAGCGGCACAAACAAACCATGATCAAATCCTCTTTCCTCATCAAGCTCGGCCTGTATCCCCGAATCGCCCAATAATTCATGGATCTCTCGAGCTATGGATGGCTCTCCGAGACAGGGATAACGGATCTCGTAGGACGCTTCTGGAAATCCGTAATAGTCATAAATCAGCGACGGGGTTGTCCCGGATGTAATAGTCGGAAGGCGTTCTTCCCAGTGTGCGCTGACCACAATGATAGCAGCGGGTTTTCTGATACCCGATGCAATGCTTTCCAAGCATTCAACCATCTCTCTGTGCCCTGCATCCCCTAGAAGCGGCATCGGTCCACCACCATGAGATAGGAATAACGCCTTAGGATTATGTTCCATCGGAATAGGTACCTGGATTCGCGATCAGCTGAAGAGCGTGTTTAATCATGATTAGTGACGCTGTTGAATTATCGGCGACCTGAGAAGTGAAGACCCTGAATGACCACGTTGGGTCTGAAGTTTCCAATCCACATCCCCCCCCTGGATGGGTCCATATATGAACTACAGGCATAAATTCTGAATGTCCTGCATGTGGGCGACACCAGCCATCTGAGTCAATTACTCAGGTATTCACCTGAGAAGGTCTGAAAAGGAGCAGCAACTTGCCGTTCCCTAGCGGCTATCGAAGGACGTGAATGCCGCATAACTTGCCGTTCCCATCAGGCAATCTGTACTCACGCTTTCGGCCATAAGCGGAAGTTAGATAGCAGGATGCGCCTCATAAGCTAAAAAGCGGGCAGTTAGAGATTATTCTCTTCTGTCCAATTCTTTAACTGTTCTAAGATGCCCAACGCGCTTCGACCAAAATCCGTTGCCTGGTAAGCAACTGCTATGGGGCGATCACTTAAGACCTCTCGACGCACCAGACCTTCTTTTTCCATTTCCTTTAGGCGTTGATCAATCATCTTCTTACGGGCACCCCCGACCATACGCGTTAGATCATTGAAACGGACAGGCTCATCTTTCAAATGCCACAAAATAGACCCTTTCCATTTACCGCCAAGCACCCGCATACCTCTTTCAATTGAGCACGGCTCCATACAAGGATTGATCACATTTTTTCGGCCATCTGATTCCATCCAGTTACCGCCTGGAACAAGGATCAAGTCATGATCGAATCCGGAATAGATAGCTGAACCGAGTATCAGCACCCCAGATTAGAAATGAAACGGGTCTATTGTACACAATGCGGAGAAACTCTTTATAACACTAACGCCATGGACTGGCGGGTGGTATCGCAATTATTGATCAGCAAATGCTATGACGGCGAGTTACCGGAAGAACTGCATTCTGAGAGTCATTTTTTCTATGGTAGGCGGATTATTGATATAGATGATGATTTGCCGAAGCATGGTTGATACAAATTATCTCAACAGTGGTGTCTAACTATGCGTTATCCAATTTGCTAAACCGGAATGTCCGAAAAGGGTTGCCAGTTCAACCGATCCGCGTCCTCCCCGAGAATGACCGGTTCCATTTAAGACATACGAGCACTTACGGCGAATGGCAACTGTGGGTCGACTCCCGCCAATTGTTGAAATCTTATATATGAACCTCATGTAGTACCGGGTTCGGCCAGAACCGGTCATACAGCGGCCAATACATAGAGCGAGTCGTCCTCTTCCATTTCTTTGTAGACGACGACATCAATAACAGAGAATAGCTTGCACACGATCGACCGAATTCTATCCTCAGTCTGGTACACAAATTTCAAACCGTGATGTTCTTCGATGCCCGTCCCCCGCCAAAACGAATGCATAATCAAACCCGGCACTGCGAGTATTTCTTTTTGCCGGCAGAGGGACGCCGTTAGTTCCTCATCAGTCAAATGGTGGAGTACCTTGTTCGAGTAAATACATTCGAAAGATCGCTCTGTATCAAGTTCCACAGCGTCAAGGTAAATCAAGTCGGCTTTGGAATCGGAGTCGCGATAGCGGTCCAAGAAGAATTGTGAATTATCCGAGCCGGTAGCTCGAAAGTGCTTGTTGAGAATTTTCAAGTCGATGCCGGGTCCCATGCCGAGTTCGAGGACGCTTGCACCGTCCGGTAAGTGTTTTCTGAGGACTTCGACGAGCTCTCGTCCGTCATACCCCTCGGCCATTGCGATGTACTCCAGGGCAGTTTTTTTGTCGTCGTAGAAACCCATGTGGTGAGCATATTTCCAGAAATTGCGATGATCGCATTGTGTAAGTTTCAGACTATACCCGCCACCTAAATATCACCAAATCCTAAAGGACGGCTTTGGGTCGTTTAAGGAAGTACACCTGCTGCTTATATAATCAATCACTTAACGACAAGAAACAACCCAGAGGAGACATTCAGCCGATGCCGCAGAAAGGTAACTAAGCCGACAAAACAGGACCTTTATAGCCTATGATTTAGCTGGCACTTTCTATTAGTTGGGGTGTTATGACAAGTCTGACAGACTCACTCTAACAAATGTGTCAACGATCTGGCTATGCTGAGAGAAAGTGGTTGTTGCTTACAATTAATCTATACTTGAATTCGGCCTCAAGAAAGTAGGTGGTGTTTTTGTTCTTACTCATACCCTGAGGGGGGGAACGATGATAAATAAGAGATCCGATTTTGGCGAAAGGCGGCAGGATAAAGACATGCCCAAAGTTCCATTCAAGGACAGCCATGGAGTGACAATAAAGGGATGTCGAAGGAAGATTCCTGATCGGCGCATAGGCAACATACAAGACGAGTGGCTTGATACCAAGTGGATTGATAACTACCAGTAACCTGATGTGGTGTTGAATAGATTAATCTTAGCAACTCATTAATACGGATACTATGCTGTACCTGGCGGCATTTGCACAAGAGAGGCATTTTCTTTGGGTATATGGCCATGTGTCGATTGTATTACATTAAAAAGGATAAGCAGATGAAATTTCTCTTAGGAATATTGTTAACAGCCGTACTTGGCCTGTCAGCCATCCCGGTGATGGCAGTAGATTGGACGTCAGGGTTGCAGGGTGGTGGGGTGGTTACTGTAGATCCGGATACTCAGCGCGCCTCCGTAACCCGGGACGGGGTTACATCCCCGCTTTGGAACGGTGTCCACCGCTTACAGGATGGTTCTGTGATGATCGTTAATCACGGTGAAGTCGTACCAGGCAAATCTGTTGCCAGCCCATATTATCAGTTGCCGGCGTCCGACGAAACAGACTGGGAGGGCGCTCTCATTGCCGGGTATTCACCCTGTGAACAGCTGACTCATCATGTGTGCGGCCTACATAATGAATGTGCAACAGCAAAGGCCTGTAATCCGTCACGGCAATTACTGGCCATGGAACAGGAAGAGCGCACCAAGGAGGCCGATAGCTCCCGCATGACCTACACAAGCGGCCAGTGTATAAATGCAAAAAAAGATGTGGAATACTTCTCTGCATGCAGACCCGGAAAATAGATAAGGAAACTCTGGTTTATAAAAGAACTGAATGACCGCTTACCAGTATTAACCTGCCGTTCGTGAATAGGTTAGTTAATGACTTGTATTGGCCGGAGTTCACAGTACGTAGCAAATCCAACACCTGGCTCAGATAGTTCAGCGAACGGCAAGTTACCGGTCTATCCCGGAAGCTCCTGCAGTATCCGGCTTATAATCACGGGTAAAGGACAGATCACAACCTGGACATGCATGGGCCACACTCTGGCTTGAAGCTGTATGCCTGATATTATTAACGACAGATTGTCGTTAGATGCTAATAGTTTAAAACAAGAACTATATTTCTGGCGGTACAAACAGAAATAGAATGCGAGGAGCTAATAATGAATAAGTTTTTATCCCTTATATTCGCACCCCTGTTTGTGCTGGCTAGTCAGTTCCCTCGCATGTTTCATCCGGTTTTCAGTGCTTAAGGTTCGGTCTAAAACGGCGCCCCTTTCGCGAACCATTTTTGATTGGCATTGAATGTCTGGTTTTGGCCGACAGTCGCAGATTAGGGACACTGCATCGGCGACTGTCGGCCAACTCCTGACCTACACGGACAACCAGCGAACGGCAGGAGTGCCGCATATCCAGACACATAAAACCACCATTTTGACTTTGCCGCGCAGCGACGTGGCTCGCGACAGGCCGGGCTAATTCTCCTTCGCTGTCTGGAGCTGCCTGAGCGCGGTGCACAGGCGCTCCAGGGCCGCCGAGCCCTCGTTGGGCGGCAGGTGCAGATTGATGAACACCAGTCGGTCCGGATTTCCCCCGGCCGCCGTCAGGGCGGATTCCAGTTCGCCTTCGGTCCTGACCTCCAGACTCAGTGCGTCGCCGCCGAACGCCGCCGGCAGCTCGTGGTAGAGCCAAGGCTGGATGTCGTTGTAGGGGCCGTCGTGGATAAGCCGCTCGATCACGTAGCCATCGTTGTTCAGCAGGAAAATGATCGGGTTGCAGTGCTGGCGCAGCAGGGTTGAGAGCTCCTGGGCGGTCATCTGGAAGGAGCCGTCGCCCTGCAGCAGTACTGCCCGTTTGTCTGGTCGTGCCAGGCAGACCCCCAGGGTCGCCGGCAGGGCATAGCCGATGGACAGGTAGTAGGCCTGGGAGATGAATCCCTCGGGGTCGCCGATGTAAAGCTCGCTGGCGGCGAACATGGCATCCCCGGTCTCGGCCAGCACCAGGTGATCCGGCCGGAGAAAACGGTTGAGCCTGTCGTAGAAGCGCGCGACCCGCACCGGCGCGGAACTGTCCGCCGTGTAGTCGCCCCTGACCGCATGCGGGTCATCGGGGTGATCGACCGTGCAGCTGTGCGGACCCAGCCCCGCGGTGAGCGCCTCGATCAGATCGCCCATCCAGACCCGGTCGTAGAAGTGGCTGGAAATCCTGACCCGGTCCTTGTGCGCGCGCACCATATTCTGCTCGGGCAGGCGGGCGGTGAATCCGCCGGTATTGATGTCGGTGCTTATGGCGCCGAAGCAGAGCAGGCCGTCGGAGCTTTCCACTTGGGCGTTCACTGCATCACGGCTGAGCGCCCCCATGTAGACCCCTATGAACAGCGGATGCTTCTCGGGCAGTGCGGACTTGCCGTCGATGGTGGTGGCATAGGGGGTGCCGGTCTTCTCGGCCAGGCGGAGCAGGGCCTCGCCCAGACCGAAGCGGTGGACCTCCACTCCGGCCAGGATCACCGGACGTTGGGCGGCGTCGATCATGGCTGCGATCTCGCGCACGCACTCCTGCAGGGCCGGCGCATGGGAGCCGTGCGGGCGGTGGAAATCGAGCGCCAACGGGGCTCGACAGGGGGCGTCCACCATGTCCACGGGCAGCTCGATGTAGACGGGTAGGCGCTCGCTCAGGCAGTTGACCAGGACCCGGTCGATTTCATCCGGCGCGGTATGGGGATTAGTGAGCTGCGCCGAGTCCACCGTCACCCTGGCGAAGATCTCCAGCTGCAGCTGATAGCTGGGGAGAGTGTGATGCATATGTGTCCCGGCGATGCGCTGCGAGGCGCGCGGGGCACCGCTGATGAAGACTACCGGCGCACGTTCGGCATAGGCACCAGATGCGGCATTGAGGATGCTCAGCCCTCCCACGCCATAGGTCACGCAGGCCGCGCCAACACCCTTGAGCCTGGCATAGGCGTCCGCCGCATAGCCCGCGTTGAGCTCGTTGCAGTTGCCGACCAGGCGGATACGGCTCTCCACCACCCGGTCCATGAAATCCAGCACATAGTCCCCTGGCACGCCGAACATGTGCTCCAGGCCCGCTTCCTCCAGCCGCAGCAGCAGGTAGCGGCCAACCGTCATTTCATCCATCGCGTTCTCCGGGTAATCAGACCTACCAGTGTCTCACGCATTGGAGTATACGGGAGGCGAAGGCGACCTGTCGTCACGAGGTCACCGGCGACAGGGCTATCACACTTCACGCTTCGCCTGGCGTTTAATGCAATCACCGATACAGTCAGGGTGTGACCCTGGGCGACGACTGATGTACACCGCGTCTGAAAAACTGGCCATTATCCGAATTGTGGAAGCATCAGAGTTATCCGTTCGGCGAATCCTGCGGGAGATCAAGATCAGCCTCAGCAGTTTCTACCGTTGGTACCGGGCCTACGAACACAATGGCAACCGCAGACGTGACGAATACGCTGGAGGGCACGCTGAAGGCGACCAAGTTATCGGAAGCCCGGGTATCCCACAAGCCCCGTCTGTTGTCGGATAACGGTCCTTGTTACATCAGTAGCGAATTGAAGTCCTGGTTCAAGGATCGGGCCATAGAACATACCCGTGGCGCACCCTGTCATCCGATGACACAGGGCAAGATCGAGCGGTATCACCGATCGATGAAAAACGTGGTGAAGCTGGAGCATTATTACTATCCCTGGGAACTTGAAAGAGCCATCGCGGCATGGGTCGATCATTACAACCACGAGCGATATCACGAATCCCTGGATAACGTAACACCAGCGGATGTTTATGAAGGCAGGAGAAATGACATTCTGGATCTGCGCGCCAGGGTAAAAGCCCGTACGCTGAACCAGAGGAAAACACGCAACCTGCGATTAACAGGCTAAGCTGGAGTAGCAACCGGCAGAAAAGTATCTCTTAGAAATAGGGCCAACTGGTCCCAAATTGTTCGGCGACGTACAATGCTCAGCATGTTGCGTCAGGAAGTCATGCTGCTTGTGAGCTGGATCAGCGCTATCGTGTTCACGGTATACGAACACGAACTCATGAGTGAGTTGTCCAGACCGGTCTGGCTGGGGTTTATATTCATCTGGTTGTTCGGTGTGATTCTGTTCTCGGCGATGTCCGTGGTACGTCACGCGGACTGCCTGGCTATCAAGTTCGGCGAGCCTTATGGCACGTTGATCCTGACATTGTCTGTGATCAGTATAGAAATCATGATGATCTCGAGCCTGATGCTTCACGGGGAAAACAATCCCACCTCTGCGCGCGATGCGATGTTCGGAGTGATCATGATCATGCTGAACGGTATGACTGGGATCGCACTTTTGCTGGGTGGGCTGCGTTTCAGCGAACAACTGTATAATTTGCAAGGGGCAAAGGCCTATCTGGTGGTCATTATTCCGCTGGCTGCACTGGGAATGGTGTTGCCCGACTTCACCATCAGTACACAGGAACCGACGTTTTCATCCTACCAGGCGGCGTTCCTGCTGGTGATAACTTTCGGGTTGTACGGTATCTTCCTGCTGGTGCAGACAACTCGTCATCGGCGTTATTTTGAAGATGCCGAGCCCAATACATCATCTCACCACAAGAAAGAAACCGATCTGATTATCCGCTCGACACCAGCGCATGTTCTATTATTGACTGCCTACCTTCTGCCGGTGGTGCTGTTATCCGAATGGCTGGCGCGCCCAATTGATTATGGTATTGAAGTATTGAGTGCGCCCCCCGCGCTGGGTGGTTTCCTGGTCGCGATACTGGTCCTCGCTCCGGAAGCCATGGGCGGTATCAGGGCGGCCCTGAACAATCACCTGCAGCGTTCGGTCAACATTATTCTCGGATCGGTGCTATCGACCATCGGGCTTACCATTCCGGCCGTTCTGGCCATCGGGCTGCTGACCGGCAAGTCGGTTGTCCTGGGGCTGCCATCGTCGGAGGTGACACTGCTCTTTGTAACCTTTCTTGTCAGCATGACCACCTTCAGCGGTAATCGCACTAATATCCTGCAGGGCGCTGTGCATATACTGCTGTTTCTGGTTTATATCATGCTGATATTCAAGCCGTAAACCATCATCCTGGAACTGCTTGCGTTGTGCCGACTACTGGCATGAGGTGCATTCGTCGTCAAGTGGGCCGACCCCTCACCCAGCTGTAGACCATGATGTTTGTCTGCAAATGGCCAGTCCGATCAGTGGTCGAGCGCATCCCGAATGTCTACTTCAGATTCTGTTGAAACAGGGCCCTAAACGGCAACTCAGTACAAACATGACATGAAGCCCAATACGCTGGATGACCGGAGTGGGTCGTTTCCTGAAGTACAGTGATTGCTAATATTGGCAGCAGGTGTACTTCCTTAAACGACCGGTTCCTGTCATACAGGGTGAATGTTTGAACGGAAACTATGCAGCGGCTACCGGACATCCAACTGGAGTAAAGCTCGTTCGGTACCCGACCCCACGACAACATACGAGTATCACTCATGAACTATCGTGCTAATGCCGATATCCAGGCAGATTGGCGCAATCTGTACTGCGTCATGCTATTAGGGGACTGTTGGACTAAAAGGAGCATGTATGAATACAAAATCCGATCCTGCTTTTGAGTTTGTCAAGCGATTAGGTGAAGAGCTAGCTTGTAATGATTTTGATTTGCCCCCTTTCCCCGACACAGCGCTTCGAGTCCGGGAGGCGTTGAGTGATCCAGATGTCTCAATAGATACATTGAGCAACATTGTCCTTTCGGAACCGGCACTGACTGCACGCCTGCTGAGAATGGCCAATTCTGCCATGATACGGCGCGGCCCACTCGAGATTACCGACGTCAAGACAGCAATGTCCCGTGTTGGGCTCGATATGGTGCAGAACGCCGCGGTATCGCTTGCTGCCAATGAAGCGTTCCAAGTGGCTGACGGCAGCCCACTGCGCGAACACCTCGACAAGACCAGAAAACATAGCATCAAAGTCTGCGCAGTGGCCTACGCCCTTGCTAAAAGGGTGAAAATTTCTGGGAAACCGGATGAAGCAATGCTCGCGGGGCTGCTGCATGCCATTGGTAAGTTCTACATACTGACACGGGCTGATGACTTTCCGGAATTGTTCGCTAATGCGGAAGCACTGGAGGGATTGTTAAATGAATGGCATACCGGTGTTGGACGAGCAATTGTCGAATCTTGGGGTTTTCCGGAAGAGATCGTGGATGCAGTGGATGAGTACGAGTTGCTCGATCGAGAGAAATTAGGCCCAGCAGACATTGCGGATATTGTTATCGTTGCAAATCTCATCGCCAATGCTGATGAGGAGCAAACTACAGAACAGCTTGAACTGGATCAGGTACCCTCAGTGTTACGCATGAAAATTGACGGCGAGACTGTACGGAATTTCATGCTGGAGTCGGATGCAGAAATACGCTCCATGACACAGGCATTGGCCGGCTGACAGGATCTGGCAACCTCAGGCCCATTACAGTATAAATCTGCCGTTCGTTGGTTTTCCGCGAATGGCAGAAGTTGGCGTGCACCGTGCAAAGGCGGCGTTTCCCAGTGGGTGCGAATCCCACCCGGCGATTTTGCTCCAGCCGGAAACAATTGGAGCAGTCATTGAGATAACGAAGTGGCTGAAGCCTTCGATGTACGGCCAAGGCCAACCAGATCAGAGGCCTGGTTGCAGAGTATGGGATGGTGGCACCCCAACAATTGGCGCGCTTGCGAGCGGCGGTACCGGATTGGCTAGAAGATGCCGGGAATGGCTTGACGAGCCGCTTCCGCTGCTTACTGGCTGGCCTGTGGGTGACCTGAAGACTCTGGATCATCGTGTGGCGGAACTTGATCACGAGATAAATGTGATTGCTCAGAGCGACCCTGTCGCAAAGCGGCTGCAACAACTTCGAGGTATTGGGCCGATGGTCGCGATGGCACTGGTTGCCACTGTGGGTAATGCTGAGCAGTTCGCTAATGGGCGACAAATGGCCGCGTCACTGGGACTGACGCCCAGGCAACACAGTTCTGGCGGTAAAGACCGGATACTGGGTATCAGTAAGCGTGGCGATGCTCATCTCCGAAGCATACTGATTCATGGGGCACGATCGGTAATCCGAACGGCCAAGACCAAGGATGACCGATTAAGCCAATGGGTAACGAGCCTTGCGGAAAGACGCCACCCGAATGTGGCCGCTGTGGCATTGGCCAATAAAACGGCTCGCATTGCCTGGGCCATGTTGAGGAATGGTACGGACTATGAGCCTGATTATATTGTGGCTTGACGCATCACACAGGTTAGATGACTGGTTAATCACACTGTAAACAGGAGTACTTCAACCCCGATTGCAAAGCAAGCCGAACGATTGCGAACAGGTCAAACCGGCGAACGTGTTTTTGACTGATTTGTTAGTGATTCTGTTAAATCTCCAAAACATGACAAAAGAACGTGTTATATATTGGTTCCGTTGAAACCAGGCGCCCCATCCGACAGCCAGCGAAGATGGCTGTGGCTCGGTTTAGACGTTAACTTCTAAAAAAGGAATAATCATGAGTAATTATCCAAGAACATTTTCGCATATTGGTATTTCAGTTCCTGATGTTGAGAAAGCAGTCGAATTTTACAGCCATGTTATGGGCTGGTATCAGATAATGAAACCAACCTTGATAACCGAAGAATCAGATACACCAATAGGACAAATGTGTATTGATGTTTTTGGGGAAGGCTGGGGCTCTTTTAAAATAGCTCACAT
>Ga0316187_10000337_pt1 | contig 35428 bp, 32 predicted proteins | sample CroRivburrow1_MG_FD_204927 | JGI IMG/M metagenome (GOLD analysis project Ga0316187, IMG submission 204927) | Coastal sediment microbial communities from Maine, United States - Cross River worm burrow 1 | ecosystem: Environmental > Aquatic > Marine > Coastal > Sediment | place: USA: Maine... | reverse complement strand
ACGACTGGCTCCAATATTATAACTCAGAAAGGCGGCATCAGGGACTTGAACGAAAAACGCCTGATTCAGTATTTTTTGCTGGCCTGAAATGGAAAAAGCTTGCATAATCAACAACAAATGATTTCACCTAAGAGCCTGTCCGGTTTTTGGGGTCTATTTCTTTTCTTTCAAATACAGACAAGTAAGTCTGAGTTTGATAATTGGGTCGTCTACGTTGGACTTTTAATTCTCACCATGTCAACGTGGGCTTTCCGAACAGGTTCGGCGCTCGGAACCAAGCTGCTCCAGCGTAATTTTCAGAAAAAAAGTGGGGTAGCGGAATTCGTTGCCGTTTATAAAATATAGTAAAGAAAACAGAAGCGCAACTTCTGTTGATGACTTCATCAATACCAGAATAAGGAACCGTAAAAAGATGGGTGAAGCCGACAGTCAATTCACTGACCGGGCAAGCAAAATTTGGTCTTCGATTCCATATGACTTGCAAAAAGCGATTCTTACAAATGTTTGGTGTTCCAAATGTTCAGACATGACGACAATAGTTGACTTTAATGGGACTGTCGAAAGAAAAGATCTTATTCTGCGAGGTTACTGCAAAAAGTGCGGTGGCGAAGTCGCCAGACTATTAGAGAATGACGATTGAAGAATCTCTACCGTATAAGCATCCGGGGCAGGTGGCCAGGACGCAAAAAGATGAAAATGTGTGATGCGTGGCTTTAGCCAGTGACCGAGTCGTTATACGGAAAGATGAAAACCCCTCACTACATAAAGAATTGAGTATGAAAAGATTTGAGTACAAGATAGTAGACTCCATTGAGGTTGAATCTGAAGGAATATTTAAAGGCAGAAAGAAAGAAGATATTGAGGAATACCTGAATTATTTGGCTCTGATGGTTAGGGATAGTGAATGTAGATTTTCGCGAGCTTGAAGGCAGGCTTGAATTTGCGGGAATAATGAAAAAAGTAAATTAGACTTACGATAGTTTCGTGTGAGCGACTATTTCAATATTTTATATGTAGGCGCCGCCGCCGTAAATTTCAACGCACTGTTCATAGATTTCAGTTGGGTAGTTGCGGTGATATTAAAAAAAGGTTAGAATGATAAGCCCTACTTTCGGCAAGGAGTCGGGCTTTTGTTTTCCAGGCAATTCAAACCTGTAAAATCCAAGTTAATTGATTTTTTTTGCCGCATCGTCCTGTTGAAAATCGCTGGTCTGGAATGCTCTGCTCAACCAAAAGGCTTTCTTTAAATCACCCTCAAAAGCAATCCAGCCGTGAACCGTTGCGGCAAAATGTTACCCAATTATAGCCTGCGCAGAAAAACACTATGTAAAATCAACAAAACATTCGAAGTGGAATAGAAAGTTTTATTCTTTGGTTTGTAACCCTTAAAGGTCTACTCTGCAACAAATAAGGGAAAAAATGTCAGAACATCTTGTCATTGTAGGAAACGGCATTGCCGGAATTACGACAGCGCGTCATGTTCGCAAACGCAGCAACAGGAAGATAACCGTTATTTCGGCTGAGACAGAACACTTTTTCTCACGTACAGCGCTCATGTATATCTATATGGGTCACATGCGCTTTCAAGACATCAAACCATACCCTGACAATTTCTGGAAAAAAAACAAAATCGATCTGGTTTTTGATTATGTGGAAAAAATAGACACCGAAAATCGCCAGCTCTTATTAAAAGAAAACAGCCCTCTCGCCTATGACAAACTCGTGCTCGCCACCGGCTCAAAATCGAACAAATTTGGTTGGCCCGGACAAGACCTGCCCGGCGTGCAAGGGTTATATTCCCATCAAGACCTGATTTTAATGGAAGAAAATACCCGTGGAATTTCACAGGCGGTTGTGGTTGGCGGCGGTTTAATTGGCGTCGAAGTGACCGAAATGCTTTTGTCCCGCAACATTCAGGTTACTTTTTTGGCGCGTGAAGAATATTATTGGGACAATGTTCTGCCCAAAAACGAAGCAAAATTGATTGGAAAACACCTGATTGAGCATGGCGTGGATTTGCGATTACAAACCAACCTCCAGGAAATTGTTGCAGGCCAAAATGGACGCGCTGCCGGCGTTGTAACGAACTCCGGCGAGCATATCCAATGCCAGTTTGTCGCGCTCACTCCGGGAGTTCATCCCAATATTGACCTGGCCAAGTCATCCGGACTCAAGGTTGGACGCGGCGTTTTGGTCAATGACTATTTAGAAACCAGCGTTGCCGATATATTTGCAACCGGTGATTGCGCCGAAATCGTGGGCGAAGACGGTCAAAAAAACCGACTTGAACAACTTTGGTACACCGGGAAAATGCAGGGAATGGCGCTGGCCGGAACCATTTGCGGCAAACGCGTCAAGTATGAAAGGGGCGTCTGGTATAATTCAGCCAAATTCATGGATATTGAATATCAGACTTATGGCTTTGTCAGCAACCTGCCTTTAGAGGGCGAATCGAGTTTCTATTGGGAAAGTGCGGATGGTCGGCAATGCATTCGGATCAATTATCGCACCGACAGCGAACAGATAACCGGCCTTATTTTTTTTGGCATGCGAATGCGCCAGGAAATCTGCCAGCGCTGGATTCAAGAAGGACGCAAAATTGATTGGGTCATTAAAAATTTATCAGAAGCAAACTTTGACCCTGAATTTTTCAAAAGTCCCATCAAAAATGCAGCGGCGGCATATTATCGCGAGCATAATAAATCCTGATTGCGCTCCATTTTTTTTTGACAAACCCTTTGCATAACCGGAAATAAAAATGTCCCTCTCAAATCATAAATACCAAAATCTATCAGACAATCTAAAAGTAGCAGGCCTGATCGCCTTCTTCATTGGAATTGTTATTTTTTCAGGCAGCTTGTTTATCGGGAACTATCAAGTTTCAGAGCAAACTCTGATGGAATTAAACGAGATCATACCCGAAAATCGTCTGACCAGACTTTCCCCGCTAATCGGCAAGCAATACACCAGCAAAACATCTCTACTCCGCGCTATTGAAAACCATCTAAATGACGACGGTAAAGTTCAGCCCTACGAACTAAGCATTTTCAAAATTGCCATTCTCAAATCGACCCACACCGGTTTGCTCAAAGATAATCCAGGTTGGTTCTTCCTTGCCAGTATTTTTCTGGCGTCGCTCGGCGTCTTGATGTTTACCGCCTCAGGTTTGGCCAGGCTTCCGGGAATAAAGAACGACCACATCTTTCACAGTTCCGCTACGAACAGGGGGATTATTGGCTATGTCACCGGCATATACTTAATCATTTTTTATGTCATGCTCTATTGGTATCCGGAATATATTGTAAACTTGATCATTTTAACCGATCCGATCAGCGAGTTCATGCGAAACAAACCCGCAGATCGCTGGTTTCTCTACGGAACCCTTTACACTTTCGCAGTCATCGTAATGGGCGCCCGCATGTTGGTAAAATACCGTCACAACCGCTATCATCTGGTTCGAACCGCCTCGGTCATTTTTTTCCAGTTCATTTTTGCTTTCCTGGCCCCCGCGTTGATGGAACGTTTAAACCGACCCGGCTTTGATCTGAAAAATGCCTGGCCCCTGAATTATTCTCTTTTTATGGACTGGAATTTAAATAATCTCATTAATAGTGGACATTTTGGTTGGTTCCTCCTATTTTGGGGAATTGCCTTGTCTCTTGTTGTTGTTCCGGTGATGACTTATTTCTTCGGAAAACGCTGGTACTGCTCATGGGTCTGCGGTTGCGGCGGGCTGGCGGAAACATTGGGCGACCCTTACAGACAACTCTCAAACAAGTCTGTAAAGGCTTGGAAAATAGAAAGATGGACAATTTATCTCGTACTCGTTTTCGCCATAGTAATGACGATAATTCAAATTGTAAACTATATGTCCGACGGCGTTATTTTTTCAAACTATACCTGGCGAATAAACCAATTGTATTCTTTCGTAATCGGCTCCGCCTTTGCCGGTGTAATTGGCACAGGTTTCTATCCGATAATGGGGAACCGGGTTTGGTGTCGATTTGGCTGCCCGCTTGCCGCTATTTTGGGATTGATGCAAAAGTTTAAATCGCGGTTTGTTATCACAACCAATGGACAGCAATGTATTTCATGCGGTAATTGTTCCACCTATTGTGAAATGGGCATTGATGTTCGATGGTATGCTCAACGTAGTCAGAATATCGTCAGAGCCTCCTGTGTGGGCTGCGGCGTATGTTCGGCTGTCTGTCCGCGCGGCGTTCTCAAATTGGAAAACACGGCGCCAGAAGCTCGTTTCAACATTGTGATTGATGATGCAAAATTGTCCGGCTGAACCTGCTTTGATACACCGGTTAATTCCTCGCAATGCACGCAAAGTGAATGTAAACCTCTGAAATTAATATAATTCATAGACTCTCTATATCCCCTGAGTAAAAGGCGTTTTTTTCTCACTTGAAACAAACAACTCATCCATATTTAATCTTGACAGCGCTCTGGCTAATCGTTGTCTCAGTTAGCTCTCAGGTTTTGATCATAGCTCCCATATTGCCATTTATTAGCGCCGAGCTTGGGGTTTCAGCAAGCTTGCAGGGCGGCTTAATTTCTGCTTATGCGGTTATGGCGGCTGCCTTCGCCCTTTTCGCAGGGCCTTTTTCAGACGCAGTCGGAAGACGTAAAATTTTGTTGTTCGGCGCCGCCTCAATGACTGCGGCTCTTCTACTACATGGCGTTGTTGAAAACGTTATACTGCTATTCATGGCGCGGGCATTGGCAGGATTGGGCGCCGGTTTGTTGAGCGGCGCGCCGCCAGCTTACATTGGAGACTACTTCCCATACGAAAAACGCGGTTGGGCAAATGGTCTGGTGCAAAGCGGTCAGGCAATCAGCCAACTCGTTGGAATTCCCGCAGGAATATTGCTGGCCGAGACCTTTGGATTCAAGGCGACATTCTTAATGTTCGCATGCACCATGGGAACCGCTTGCCTGCTAATTTACTTTTTTGTGCCTCAACCGGATGTCGAACGCGATACGATCAAAATTGATCTGTCACGCATACTTGAAAAATATCGAAAAATATTACAAGATCAGACAAGCCGTGTGGCTCTGCTCAGTTTTTTTCTGATGTTTTTTAGTTTGCTGGCCTATGTAACCTATTTGCCGACCTGGTTAAGGGGAACACTTGGTCTGGCTGGAAAAGAATTGGCTTCACTATTTTTCTTCGGTGGACTGGCTACTGTTATTGCAGTCCCGCTGGCAGGAATTGTATCTGATCGAATTGGCCGCAAACCAATACTCGTCATATCATCATTTGGCTTGGCCATTATTATGCTTGCCACACCTTATATTTTAAAAAGCCTGATGATTGCATACATTCTCTTTTTTCTAGCAATGACCAAAATTGCCATGCGAATTAGCCCGCATCAATCGCTGCTAACCTCTCTTTCCAAGTCCACAAAACGCGGGTCATTAATGAGCCTGAACGCGACAATGGGACAATTGGGCGTGGCGCTGGGAAGCGCGATAGCAGGGCCGTTATACGCTGGTTTTGGCTATGTTAGCAATGCCATTTTTGCAGGTGTATTAATGCTTGGCGCGGGATTTATAATCGTAAAGTACTTGCCTGAACCCAAGATGGAATAGCCAAGCCGGAGAACTTATTCGCGCTTGCCATTCGGGGAAATACTGTCGGCGGCGCAGCTTTCATTTTGTCCGCTTTTGGAAAAAAAACCATACCTGTACAAAAACGGAAATGTCAGTGCTGTCACCACAATCTTATTGCGTTTCGATAGTTTCGTTTTCCACTCAACGTCTTCAGTTAATTTGATTTGTCCATTTTGTGAACGCGACGGATTCCCTGAAATGATATGACGTTTTTTTAATTGAACGGTATGCTCAGTAAGGTGGCTTAGATCTTCGGGACGAAAAGGTATTTCCATCTGGTACAAAATTTTCTGAAGAACTTCGTGCGGATTGACGACAAAATCGTGATACCGAATACGCGTATAATGCACAGCTTTTTTTTTCAATTTTTCGGCTAACAAATTCGCGGCTGACCAAAGCAGCGAGCCCATAAATGGTTTAAATTGATCCATGTATTCTTCTCGCCAGGGAATGCCCGGACGCCGACGTTTCTTGGTCAATGAAAAAGCAACACCCCGACTGTCCCTGATCAAGTGAATGACATGAAGCCGCACATTGGGAATATCTGCAAGGATTTGAGCGTAGGCGGCGTTTTTGGAAGAATCGACAATAACACGGCAATCCGTCAAACTCTGCAAGGAATGATAGATATGCGATACAAAATAACGGTAAATTCGTAACTTTTTGGCAAACCATTTCGGGCGCCATGGAATAAAGACAGAACAAACATTGAAAATATATTTGCCAATCTGTCGTCCATCGCGAAATGGATCTATAAGCGGGACAAGTCGGTATATCCTGTCGCCCAACTGACTAATCACTTTTCCCCAGATTTCACAGTCGCTTACCGGCTCTCCACAAGTGCACAATTCGTTATTGTTGATCCCCCGGGTAAAAAAATGCAGTATCTCTCCGGCAGGGAAAAAACCGTCAATTTCACCGAGAACCCGGTTTAAAACTGTGCTGCCGCTTCGGCCAAGACCCGCTATATACAAAACATTGATTGGGGGAGCATTGTGATTTTGTTGTTGAGCCGTCGGATGCGTCTTCGTTTTAGTCAATAACATTGGCACAAAAATACAACTTTTTTTAAATATATCAAGAGAAAGGTAAATAAAATTAAAGATTTATAACCCTAGCCACGCAATAAAAGCTGTTTCCAGACAAACAAGTTCAACAGACGCCAAATTATTCCTGACTGGATAAATTTGATATCCCCACGTGTAAAAGACGATTTTTTTCATGGATTTTCAATTAAAACGGCTTAATTTGAAACCTTGTGAAATCGCCTCTGACTTGATACATTTTTGTCTTGGCGAAAAAACATGGTCAGGGTAATCGTTTATCCATTTTCTGTTAACCACTAAATCCATTTTTAAGGGAGGTTCTTTTGCCTAGTTCACAATCAATGCGCGAAACCACATTCAGAGGCAATGTTGGCGCGGTAATCATAGATGAAGTTGGCAAAGTTCTGGCTTTTGAGCGCGACGACCAATCCGGAGCCTGGCAATTTCCACAAGGCGGACTTGAAGCCGGGGAAGAGCCAAATGAAGCCGTCTATCGTGAAATATGGGAGGAAACAGGCATCAAAAAGGCCTCGTTGGAACTATTGGCTGTGCACCCCGAATGGCTCGCTTATGAAATTCCAGCCGAATTAAGAAAGGGGGGCGCCCGCGGGCAGGTGCAAAAGTGGTTTTTATTCCGCTTTCACGGCAATGAAAATGAAATTGATCTATTAAATGCAGTGGAAACAGAATTCAAAGCCTGGAAATGGACAACCATCCAGGATCTCATTAAAGAAATTTTTCACTTTCGCTGGCCAACCTACAAAAAAGTTTGCGCAGAATTTGCCCCTTTCCTGATGCTGACCCGTTGACGGACTTGGCGCATTCCGCAAAACGACGAACGCTGAATCTTGTCGCTACAACTTTGTTTCAACATCAATTCGCCCGACTCGCTCCCCGGACAATCCCTTGCGCACACTTTTCCTCGACAAAATATTTATTGGCCGCTTGCCGAATATCCTCCTGACTTACTTCGGCAATTTTCCGATAAAATATTCCAGTCGAATCTCCTCCTCTGCCAATAATTTCCTCAAAGGCAAGCTCACTCATTTGCGCCTGATTTTCCTCAAGAGCGATTTTGTGTATTCCAATAGTATATTGAATCGCTCGCTCCAACTCCGTCTGACTAACTCGTTCTTCGCGCAAACGCCTGAACTCATTTAGAAGGGCGCGTCGGGCTTTCTCCTCATTCTCAGGCGAACAGGCAATGTAGGAAAAAAATGAGCCGCCAAATTTTCGCGCCACCAAATAAGCGCTTACAGAATAAGCCAAACTCTGTCGACCGCGTAATTCTTCAAAAAATCGTCCGCCCAGACCTGAAACAATGTTTTGCAAAACCGTCAGGGGATAATATTCATCATCCGTTGCTTTTGGCCCCGGAAAACCAAGAACAAGCCCTGTCTGCTGTTTATTTCGATACTCAACCCGCGGCTCGCTGTTCTCCCTAAACATACAATCCAAGACTTTCTCTTTCTGTTCAAGGCCTGTCGGAAGAAAGGCCATGCCTGACGCCACTTTTTCCAACATTTCATCCGCATCGCAATCTCCGGCAATGACAACCAATATATTTTGCGGAGAAAAGACCCGCGCGCGCCAACGAATCAAATCTTCCCGTTGCAATTCGGCGAGCGTCGCATCAACGCCAAGCGCCGGCAAACCATAGGGATGATCGATAAAAATATTTTGATAGTACAATTGCAAAGGTCGTTGCAGCATATCATCCTTTACTCGTTCGATTCTTGCCAGCATTTGCCCCTTTTCATAATCCACCTGTTCATCTGGAAAATTTGAACGAAAAAGAACTTCGGTCATCAGAGGCCAGGCGGCATCAAAATGCCTGCTTAAAGTTGATGTTTCGCATGCGAAATAGTCAGCTTGCGCAGAATAACTTATTGAAATACCAAGCTTGTCAATGGCCTTGGCAAGCCCTGCGGCTGAATAGTTTTCAGTTCCCTTCTTACTTGCCATCGTCAATAAAGCGCTGACGCCAGTGTTTGAAATCGTTTCCATGGCACGGCCGCCGGCGCTATATATCCCGCAAGAAATTATTGGCAATTGGCCAAGCGGCATAACCCAAAGTCTTCCGCCGCAAAGCAAATCAAATTGCCTTAATTGACCTGATGTTTGCGAGCCAAGCGATACATTAAAAGGCGCCTGCGTGGATATTTTAACCGGCTCGACAGTTTTCGATTGGCTTAATTTTGCAAAACGATCACTGACTTTAACGCTGTCAAAGGACGACAATTCAATATTTTTCGGCGCATACTCAAACAAGCTGCAATTTGACGGATGCAAATATCGCCGCCCGACATCCATCAGCTTTTCAGACTGAACAGTATAAAACTTTTTCATAAAGTCATCCACCAGACGATAATCTCCAAGCGCCTCATAGCTGGCAAGAATGCCTGCCTGTCCTGCGGCTGATTGCAGGCTAAAAACATAACTTGCCTCCAACCGCGCGCGCGCCTTCTTCAATTCATCCCCGGTTACGGGCGTATCCTGTATTTTAGCAATTTCATCGAATATGGCTTCCTCGGCGCCGCGGACTTTTTGGGGATCGGTTGTCGCTTCAATCATAAAAATGCCCAAATCCGCCAACGTATAGTTATACGAGGAAATGCTTTCCACCAGATTTTTATTCTCTTTCACATTCTGATAAAAGCGTGAACTCCTGCCCTGGCCCAGAATCTGTCCCAATATTTGCAAGGCAATCGCATCCTCATGCAGGTCCCCGGTGGTGTGAAATCCAGCGGCAAAGTGGGCGCGTTGAATATCACCGGTCATGAATTCGGCGCGCATTGACTGCTGTTGCGGTTCTCCGGGAGAATTTTCGAAACGTAAAATTCCTTTTGGGAAATTCCCATAATATTTTTCGATTTCGCTTAAAGCGCGCGCGGTGTCAATGTCTCCAATAACTGTAAGAATCATATTTTCAGGGCGGTAGCTCTGCTTATAAAAGCCGACAATATCATCTCTTGAAAAAGCGCGCAAACCTTCCTCAGAGCCAATTCTCCACCGACGCATTCGGTGTTTTGTATAAGCAGTTTCGAAAAGTTTTTCACGCGCAATACTTGCGGGCATATCAAGCTTGCGTTTTGCTTCCTGAATCACCACTTCCGTCTCTTTTTGTATTTCTTCCTGATTGAACACAGAATGAATCAAGGCGTCAGACTGCAAATCCAGCCCTTGTGAAAAATGCTCTTTGGGCAAAACGGTGTAATATAGTGTGTGATCATAAATTGTCGCGGCGTTCAGATAACCGCCAAGCTGTCTGGTCTCTTGCGCGATCTGACCAACCGTGCGCCTTTCGGTTCCCTTAAAAAACAAATGTTCGATCAGATGAGAAATTCCGGTAAGACGGTCTGGTTCATTGAAATAACCGACCTTGACATAGGTATAGATCGCTACAATCGGGCAACTCTTCTTTTCTTTGAGAAGTATCGTTAGCCCATTGTCTAAACGATGTTTTGAAACATTGCCTGTGAGACTCGCCATCTTACTGCTCCTTCATAATGTCAGGTTGGGCGCCAAGTAGGCAAGACGGTTAACCAGCCTGCATCATAGACTGGAGCGGCGCCTTTAGGGAAGCTTGGCTTGCACGGTGGGAATAGCTACGGTTTGTCCAGCTCGCAAGGTGGTTAAGTCTGCTTCCGGATTGTATTTTTTAAGCAGCCAGTGCGGCAATTCAAAGCGACGATTACAGATAACCCATAGATTGTCTCCACGCCGCACTGTATATGAACTTTCACCTTGAACCTGAAAATTACGGTAAAAGTCTTCCTCGATCCCTTGATGGTACTCTATCCTCCGATCATGAAATCCTTCCGGAGTAACATTTTTAAAAGATAAAAGGAGTCGTTTGCCAAGATGAATTGGATCGCCGTATGCAATATAGTTTATTTTCCGAAGCATGTAAGTTGGAATGTCAAGCCAATCCGCAAAATGACCTAGGGTTTCATCCGGTTCAACGACAATATATCCATTTAAAGGCATATTGATGTCACGAAAACTCTCATGTATGTCTTCCACTTTGGGGTCGCGAACAACCCTTACATTCATGCTCCGATCCATCTGAACGTGAAAGCCGGGCAATGCCATGGCCATGACCTCTTCAACAGAAACATCGCCAGGCGGAACAGCTAACGCCTTCTGATAGGTCAACTTGCCTGCGCGACTTCGTTTGTCACCCGAAAAAATTTTTCCGGGAGAAAGAGAAGTCATCGTCGTGCCGATTGAATCGCTAGATATTGCCGAACGTGTCACTCCCGGCGCATCAAGCAGCGACGAAGGACTGTTTTTCACAGCTGGCTTCGCGTCGGCCAAAACCGGTTCAGTTGGTGGAGCCGGAGAAGAACTTACCGAAGTCCTGATGGCGCCTGTGCGTCCCGGAATTTGCAAGTTTTGTCCAACATTAATACGATGCGCATTTCGAATATTATTTGCCGTCATCAGCTTTGCCATCGAGACACGATAGCGTCTGGCGATTTGGGAAAGGTTTTCTCCCCGGCGCACCGTATGCCAGGATGCTGCAACCTGGCCTTGATATTTTGAATCAGGTGAAATTTCAGCATATAATTTTTTCAGATCCAGCCCCTTTCTATAAGGCACGCGAATACTGAAAAATTTTGGAATTCTTCTCTGTGATTTTAAAACCGGACTTCTTAAGGCAGGGTTGAAATTTTTAAAAACCTCCAAAGAAACATCAACTTTTTTGATCAAAGTGTTTACAGTTATATAATCTGGTAAGTCGAACTCAATATAGGGCGTAGGTCTATAAAATTTTATTTCACCAAAATAGTCTTGATAATTGCTTGACACATGAAGGGCTGCCAAAAATTCCGAATAAAAATTCCGGGAGGCAAACCCAAAACTACGGCTGCGATAATAAAATGCAATTTTGCCCAAATCGTCGCCGAATTTACGCTTGGCGCGCTTCATTCCATTGCGCCCATGATTGTATGCCGTGATAGCCAATGGCCACACCCCCAAAGCCCGGTAATTCTCGGCAAGCAGTTTCGCGGCTGATTCCGTCGCAACCAGCGGATCGAGGCGCTGGTCAATGTTGTAATCGACTTTCATATAAGAACGACCGGTTGAGCGAGTAAACTGCCAAAGACCTGCGGCGCCCAATTTTGAATAAGCTTCATGATTAAAAGAAGATTCCACATGCGGCAGTGCCAACAGTTCCAATGGCAAATCCGCATCATTGAAAATCCGTTTCATTTCGGCCATATATTTTCCCGAACGAAGCAAGCCTAGCCGAAAACGTTCTCGCAGCCCGCTTTGCCCTCTGATCCGTTTTGCGGCAGCGCGCAAATCTTTACTGGTTGCATCAGGCGGAAAAAGCAAAGCGATTCGTTTTTCTTCCCCTCGTAATTTGGACACATCTATTTTGCCATGGCGAGCCAAACCGAGTAAGATAGAACTATATTTTTTCTTTATTTGATCAATTTTTTTCCACTCTATGCGAGAACTGACACTCGCGCCTTGAAAAAGAGAGTCAAGGTTCACGACTTCATAGATGAGATCCATTTGCCAGGAATCATGGACAACCACCTCACGCTCAGAGTACTTTGCGTAAATATTTTTCCAGAACTCGACATTTGGTTCAAGAACTTTCGGAAGGGGAAAAAGCTTCTCGTTTCGAATCGACTGGGCGTTTAACGCAACGCTGAAAAAAGAAAAAATGAAAATCTGAACAACTACTATCTTTAAGAATTTTTTAAATTTGGACAACTTCGTTCCCGATGGATACCTTAATTAGACCATGCTATCATTTCGTAATCATAGAATCGGCTCATTTCGAGCCACATTCAGATGTATTAAGAAAAGGTTACGGCATGATACAAAAAAGTCATGCGAGCATCAAGATAATTTGGAAAAATCACAAAGCTCATTTCCCGGAAAACCAAGGCAATACTTTGACCAAAAACATTTAATGCATATATTCTTCTCATTCTTTCAAATGCCTTAGGAGGACTGAAATTACGTATGGATAACTTTTTTTTAAAAGTCGGCGAAAAGGAATTCGGGTCGGTTTCACTCCCGAAATTAAAAACGCTAATACGAGAAGGCAGTTTTTCTAAAAATGATTATTTATGGAGCGCAGAATTAGATGAATGGGTGATGGCCGAATATGTAGTGGAGCTGAAAGAAACATTCCGGAAAAGAAGAAAAACGGATGCCCCTAAAACTAATATCTTTGCAATTGCAAGCGGCAAAGGCGGCGTTGGAAAAACTGTTCTTTCCTGTTCAATCGGTGTTGGTCTTGCCTCCATGGGACAGGAAATTATTCTGGTCGATGGCGATTTGGGCGGCGCGAACCTGCACACATGCATCGGTATTGTCAAACCAGAACTTACATTTTTAGATTTCTATACTTTGCAAAAAAAATCACTGCGTGAAATCCTTATTCCAACGCAAATTGATAACCTAAGTATGATTTGTGGTTCGTCTGGAACCCTTGGCCTGGCCAATCCAAAATATTTTCAAAAACAACGATTTATACGCGAACTCAAAAACCTTCAGGCTGACAGCATTATCCTTGATTTGGGCGCAGGCGCCAACCTAAATACCCTTGACCTTTTCCTACTCGCAGATGAAAAAATTCTGGTCATAACACCAGAACCTACTTCCATCTATGAGGCATTTGGCTTTATCAAAGTTTGTCTAATGAGGGAATTAAACAGGAACCTCAAACAACACCCGACGGCCTTGGCTATTATTTGCGAAGAAGGGAACCCTAAACCGAATAAGATTCAATTTACAATCGCTGATTTGTTGAGCAAGGTTACAAAAGTGGATTTCACAGCAAGTCAACTTTTCAAAAAAAACAATTGAGTCATTTCAGCCCAAATTAATTCTCAATATGGTCAGAACAGACGAGGATATGAAGGAGGCTCAAGCTCTCCAGGCGGCGGCGCTGGAACTTTTGAGCGTCAATCTAAGCCTGCTTGGCTATATCTCCGATGATTGCATTGTGAAAGATGCAGTCATGTCAATGTGACCCTTTCTTGTCCATGCGCCCAAATCGAAACCCGCGCAAGATCTTTCAGCGCTGCTGCGCGTCAACCTGCTTGGGAAAAACGGATTCATGGAAATTATTGAAAAAAGACGTTGGCGCAAGCAGCTTGAGAACCATTCCAACAACTATGATAAGCAGACTGAAATGGTGGAAGCGCCAATCTGTTCTTTCAAGTGTTTCTATTGGGACGATTGTGAGTTTGAAGATGGCGGGAATCCCTGCGTTGTCAGACATCTGGAACCTGTTTTGCGCCAAAATCTACCGCAAGCCTAAACAAGAAACTGTCGTTATTTAGACTGATACATACCCTTGTTTCCTGGCATATCCGGTCAAAGCCCGTTGCAATATCTTTCTTCCCCGGTGCAGCCTCGACATCACTGTTCCAATCGGACGCCCGATAATCTCTGCAATTTCTTTATAGTTGAAACTTTCAACGTCAGAAAGTAAAACAACAATTCTATATTCGTCTGGCAAACTTTCAATTGCTCTATTCAATTCATCATCAAAAATCTCTGAATAGGAAAAATCATTGTTTCGATCATCTAAGCGATCCCAATAGCCGTTGTCTGAATCTTTGAGCTTAAAAGCCACATTGTCAATTTCAACACTGTCCGGACTTTTTTTCTTTTTGCGGTAATTATTGATATAATTATTGGTCAGTATTCTGTAAGTCCATGCTCTGAAATTCGTTCCCCTATCAAACCTGTTGAAATAACGAAAGGCCTTCATCGCCGTATCCTGCACTAAATCCTCCGCATCCAAATGGTTCCGGGTCATGCGAATCGCCAGAGCAAACAATCCAGCTAATTGTTCATCGAATAGCCTCAAAAACTCCCTATGGCTTCCATGAGTATTATTCTTAAAATGAAACATGATCCTCACTCCAAACTATGGTTTAGAAATGCCTGAAAACAAAATTTGTTTCAGTGAATTCAGTTGATTGGTGTAGATATCGGGGGCTTTATTTAGCAATGCCAAAAGATTTGCGCCCATGATATTGCTTAAAATAACCCCGGCGATAGATCGTGTGCACAGTTCATTTTTGAACAGGCCGGCTGCTTTGCCCTGATCGATAATTTCTTCAAGTTTCCGACACCATTCTTTAAAAATAGCTTGCAACCGCTGTGATAAGGCGTCGTGAACCTCTATCATCTCTGTTGCCAAAATCAAGAGTAAAATCGTAGGCCGAATACAATCAGGCGTATTCAGACAATCTCCTGGTGATGAAAGAAGTATTTCTATTTTTTCAATGGCATTTCTACCCGCTTCCATGCCTGGCAATAATACATCACGCCAATATTCATCCAGCATATCAATGACCGCCTCGCAAAGCTCCTCCTTGCTCTTAAAATGAAAATAAAAGCCGCCTTTTGTCAGGCCTGTCGCTGCGAGAATATCACTCAATGATGTGTTTTTAAAACCATTGCGCGCAAACAAAATCATCGCGCGGTCAACGATAAAACTTCTTGTTTGATCCCCTTTGTTTTTTTGCCGCATTCCTCAATTCTTTCCTTTTAACGCCCTCATCAAAGATGGACAACCGATGCGAGAGGCAATTAAATTAATTTTATATCCATAAGCAATGCTTAAAAGTACCGACCGTTCGGTTTTTTTATTCCCCGAGAATTTAAATAAGAACAATTAAACTTGGAAATCGATAAAAATTGACGCCCCACTCGTCGCAAAAGTTTAAGTTGCTTTAGATTTTTACTTTTCTTAAAGTTAAATAAAACAGCACTATCGCGCTGCGAAAAACCAATTAATATGGATCCTGTTCATAACCCTTCAAAATTTTCTGGAGGAAAAAAATAATCGGCTCCTGTTTCGCCGATATTATTTTGTTTAACAATGTTGAGGGATGTGAACTCTATAAAATAGTATCAAAAGATAGACAGATAGCGTTATTTAAGATCATGTCATTGCCGAAGAACCGAACACCTTGCAAATTCCAGGATGAACCGGAATTATTTTGCAAAGGAGATCCGCTATGACCTGGTTTTCCGGCAACTACTCTTTAAGCCCAACTGATTCATCAGATGACAAATCTTGAGTCAGAGACAATTAAGACCAAAACACAGGCGAACGCATTGTCACATATTATTATTGGAACCGCAGGACATATTGATCACGGGAAGACCTCGCTGACCAAAGCCTTAACCGGTGTGGAAACCGACCGTTTAAAAGAAGAAAAACTGCGCGGTCTGACAATTGATCTCGGATTTGCGCATTGGGACGATTGGGCGACAATCATCGATGTTCCAGGCCATGAACGTTTTATTCGAAATATGGTCGCAGGTGTCAGCGCCATCGATTTAGCGATGCTAATCATTGCCGCTGACGACGGTGTTATGCCGCAAACCCGCGAACATCTCGAAATTTTAAAAATACTGCAAATTAAGCGCGGTATTGTGGTTGTCACCAAGATGGATCTTGTCGAAAATGATTGGCTTGATTTGGTTCAGGATGAAATTAAAACTTTGGTCGCCAACACCTTTCTCGAAAAATCGAAACGATTTGCCGTTTCCTCCATAACAGGCGAGGGCATTCCCGCGCTTGCCGAATATATAAGTGAATTTGCAAAAGCCTACCACCGCTCCCCGAATATGAAACCATTCTGGATGCCGGTTGACCGCTCATTTACCATGAAAGGATTTGGCGCCGTTTTAACCGGTTCGGCGCTTTCCGGCAGTCTGGAAAACGGACAGGTTATTGAAATTTTGCCGCAACAGATTAAAACCAAAGTTCGTGGTCTTCAAAGCCATGACAAAACCACGTCAAAAGTAAGTGTCGGCAACCGCGTCGCGATCAACTTGCAGGGTGTCAATAGCCGACTCATCGGTCGCGGCAGTGTGGTTGCCTTACCCAGCACAGCCACGCCGTCACAACATTTTTTTGCGCGGTTAGACCTCTTGAAAACATGCGCAAAACCGATAAAAACCGACGTTCGGGCGCGCCTTCATATTGGAACAGCCGAGGTGATGGCGCGGGTAGGCGTATTCAATAGATCGAAAATCATGCCGGGAGAAAGCGGTTATGTGCGTTTGACTTTGGAGCGACCATCGGTTTCGAGACGGTTGGAGCCTTTTGTGCTTCGGCAATTTTCACCGCCAGTCACCATTGGCGGAGGCGTAATCCTGCATGCAAACGCGCCCGCATGTAAGCTTTCGGACAAGAATATTGTCCATGAACTGATTGCATTGGAGCAACAAGACCCGCTTGAGGCGCTGGAGGCAAAGCTGCTCTCGGCTGGTCAACAAATGCAAAGCGCCGAAAATTTATCAGCGGAACTGGCTCTTGCGCTTGAGAACACACTTCAGATGCTTTCCGCTTTACACGATGCAAAAAAAATCATCCTGGTAAAAAAAGGCAAGAAAAGCAACGCTATTCATACTCATATTGTCATGGAGCTGCAACAAAGAGCCATTGAGAGACTCAATAAACATCACAAAGAAAATCCCGAAAAGCCTGGAATGCGCAAAGGGGAATTTGCCGGAGAATTATCAATAAAAGATGACCTTGTTACGGATATAATTTTAGGCGCGCTTCAGGAGGCAGGCGATATTATTGAAAAAAATGACATTATTTGCAAAAGAGATCATCAGATCGCTTTATCGTCTGAAAAAGAAAATCTAAAAAGACAACTCAAACAAATTTTATTTGAAACCGGCTTTGCAACGCCATCGATTAAAGATCTGGCGCAATCCCTGAAAAGAAGTGAAACTGAGATTTCTCAGGTTTTGCAGATCATGATTCACCTTGAAGAGGCAATCAGGCTTGAAGGTGAAATTTATTTTTGCATGGATCGCGTAAACGAGGCGAAAGCCCTGCTCAGGGAATATTTAAACAAAAACGGGGAGATTAAGATTTCCGGGTTCAAAAGGCTTCTCAAGGATACTTCAAGAAAATACGCCATGCCGTTATTGAATTTTTTTGACGCCAGCGGCCTCACTCTCCGAGACGGCGACGCGCGTATTTTGGCTGACTCAGAATAACTTAAATTTTACCATGCCAATCCCTTTTGCGCAGTCAATAAGTTGTGAGAGTACTACAGGTGGTAATTTATGGACAAATGAACGAAACGCTCTCTTCTTGATAAACCTTTGCAGCCAAATTAGTAAACTCTTTTAAAGGCGCCAAATGTGGAAACGTATTGAAGCTTATGCCATGCTGTGGAATTCACGCAAGCATCGAGGCATTATTAAAATTGTAATAACGGATGGATCGGAGTATAAAATCAAGGTTAAGTCATCTACCGAATTTGACGCTCTGGCCAATATTTTACGGTATGAAAAGCCGGTAAACTATAACACAGAATCAGGCGCTGTGGCCTCAGGCTGGGAACCTATTCGTGAAGATGAACTAACGCCGACCAGCTAAACGCTCCGCCGCAGTCTTCTCAGAACCTTTCCTGAAACGCAGCAAGAACCGCATCGACATCCGCCGGCAATTCCAATGGCTGATTCGCTTTTATCGCCCGCAAGCCCGCAAGACGACGTTCATGGTATCTGACTTTCATATCTGTAAACTTCAGGCCATGCGCGGTTGAAATGACGACAACCTGTTCGTCTGGCTTGATCTCCTTTTTTTCAACCAATTTCAAAAAGGCCGCCAATGCAACACCGGTTTGCGGACAGCAAAACAATCCATATCGATCAGCAAAAGCCGCAGCATTTGCCAACTCATCTTCATCTGCTTGTTCAACAATCCCGTCGAATTCTTTTAAAGTTCGAATTGCCTTTTTCACACTTACCGGCGCGCCAATGCGAATGGCCGAGGCCAACGTTTCATTTGCCGTTTTAGATTTAAATTCTACAAAACCATTTAAATAACTTTCGTATAGAGGATTGGCATTTTTAGCCTGGGCGCAGACCAGACGAGGCAATCTTTCGATTAATCCAACTGCTTTCATTTCGAGCAGCCCTTTGCCAATCGCCGAAATGTTGCCCAAATTTCCTCCTGGAACAATGACCCAATCCGGTGTCTTCCAGTCAAGTTGTTGAACCATTTCCATGCCCGCTGTTTTCTGACCTTCAATCCTGAGTGAATTCAATGAATTGGCCAGATAAATTTCTTTGCTTTCGGTTAGCTGCTGCGCCACTTGCATACAGCCGTCAAAATCAGTGTCAAGAGCAAGGGTTAAGGCGCCGTTGGCAATTGGCTGAATCAGTTGCGCTGTGGAAATTTTATCTCTCGGCAACAAAACCATGGAAGGAATATTAGCGACTGCGCAATACGCCGACAGCGCCGCAGAAGTGTCTCCGGTTGAAGCGCAGACCACCGCCTTGATCTTTTTACCGCGAGCTCTCATTTGCTTGACCATGGAAACCAAAACAGTCATTCCCAGATCTTTGAAAGAACCTGTATGGCTATTTCCGCAAAGCTTAATCAGGAGTTGTTTTACACCGACTGCTTTTGCCCATGGCGACGCATTGAACAGCGGCGTGCGACCTTCGCCAATAGAAACGATATTTTCATTGTCCAGGCCCGGACAAACCCATTCCTTTTTGCTCCACACGCCACTGGAAAACGACCCTGTTGACTGACACCATCGTTCCGCGAAAACAGATTTCCACTCATCGGCCGACTTGCAACGCAATTGATCCAAATCATGTCGCACTTCCAGCGGGTCATTGGAATGCGGACACCGATAGATCATTTCATATAGTGGATATCGGTCGGAATATTCAGCATGAATGCTTTGATACCAGGCGTCGTAATTGCCGATGACAATCTCCCGATTAGTGGTTGACGGTTCCAATAGATTTCAAATAAAACTCAAGAAAGCGCGCCATGGCTGGTAGAAATGGCTGAGCCATTCGCGCGTAAAACATTTTGGCTATTTTTCGATTTCTATTCAAAAGATGCCCTAATTTATCAGCAATGATTCGTTGTCGGTAGTTCGCAAAGGCAAAATTACGAGTCTGAAAAGCAGCAACAATTTCCGCCGCGGCAACCGGCCCATAGGCCAAAGCAATCGATATTCCCTCACCGAGCCACGGCTCAATTCCGGCTGCGTCGCCGACCAAAAGAAGATTGGGTTTGGCGTAAGCCGCATCGGGCGTAAACCAACGTTCAGGGTGTCCATCGGGCTTGCCTGTTTCCGGAATGTCATTTCTTGAAGCAAGCCGCGCATTCAGCAACGCGTTTAAATCGGCTCTTTTATAGTCATGCACACGGCTATCAAAAATGCCAACATTAAGACTTGGTTTTCCCTGCGCCAGACACGGAAAATCCCACATGTAACCTTGCAAGTGACTGTCTTTGGGACAAAACTCAAAAACCGCAGTGTTGCCGAACAAAGCGCTATTTTTTTCGTTTACCGAAACGGTTTTTTCCAGCAGACGCGACACACGACCCTTGCTTTCACGAAAAAACCTTTTGCGCAGGATGCTTTTTGCGCCGTCAGCTCCAACCACCACGCAAGCATGATATTCACTTTTGGTTGTGATAACCCGCACCTTATCGTTTTCCCGAAAAATATCTGTCACGGCTTCATTTTCCCGAATTTCAATTCCGGCTTCACGCGCATTTTCAACCAAGGCATGATCAAACTCGCTTCGTTGAATAATGCGCATCATATTTTCCCGCTCAAATTTGGCAACAGTTCCCCTGACATGGAATTCAACCCGATGAATCGGCGCGCCCGGCGTCTTGACATCAACTTCCAAATTATAGAGCATGCGCTCGGCCAAAGCGGTTAACCCGCCGCCACACAATTTGCGCCTCGGATGTTTTGCCTTCTCAAGAACGACAATATCTCCGGCCAAAACCGAATCCAGCTTCTTCAAACTCAACGCGGTGGAAATACCCGCAGGCCCGGAGCCAATAATAACAATGCTCCTTTTTTCAGGACTAAAATTTGACATGGCGGCAATATGATGAAAAAATGCCGAGCTGTCAAGAAAGGTCTGCCTCTTTGACAACGTTGCTCTGATCTTTAGAATTATTAAATAGTCGCTCCTGTCAAGACAGTATTTTGGGTAACATCACTTATGAGGCAACGACATTATTTTCAAATTACCTTGGTCACATTTTTCATAAGGCAATCCGCGCTAAAAAACCTCTTCGATTATTGTTGATTTTTAAAACCCGATGCTCTATATTGCGCCAACTTTTAGCAAATCAGGCATTTAAACGTCCTTTGAAGGGAGACATATATGGACTCAACAACCTTACGCTCGCCAATAGAAGAACTGACCTCCAAAAGCCCAATTTGTATCACAAAAAAAACACCGGTTACCGAAGCGTTGTCCATAATGAAAAAGCAAAATATTGGATGTTTGCTGGTTACAGAAGAGGAAAGCCTCATTGGTGTGATTTCGGAACGGGATATATTGAACAAAGTTGTCGCGCCGGAAATAGAGCTCGAAAGATACGTTGCTGAAGACATCATGAGCCGCGAAGTCGAATGCCTTTTTAGCAGCGACGACATTGCTTATGCGTTAAACCGCATGCATGTGGGCGGCTTTCGACATATCCCTCTAATCAATTTAAAAAAAGTTCCCACCGGGATCATCTCAATTCGTGATATTATTCGCTTTGTCAACCAAAACCTCAGCAAAAGCAACTAATCCGGGGAAGGTGTTTAAAGATTATGGTATATATAGATTTCGAAAAATTTGATGACGAACTGCGAAGCATGCAGGAGTTAATGAACGATGGTCAAATCGCAATAAACGACAGTGTTTTCAAAACCCCCCTCGAGTCATTGCATTTAAAAAAAGCCGTCACTGTTCCGTCCGGAGCCTCACTCAAAGAAAGTATCAATACGATGTTTGCGCGACAATTTGGTTGCCTGCTTGTCGTTGAAAAAAAACGTTTATGCGGAATTTTCACTGAAAGAGATGTGTTGCAGCGTGTTGCCGGTCAAGGCCTTGAACTCAAAAAAGAAAAAATAGATGACTTCATGACACCCAATCCGGTTATGTTCAATGAAAACGACCCCATCGAAACAGCCTTGCAATTTATGGAAAAAAAGAATGCGCGGCACTTGCCGATTGGGAATCAGGTAGGTGAACCTGTGGCAATTTTGTCTGTCCGAGACATCATTGACTATATCGTAGAATTTTTTCCACAGGAGATCTTGAACCTTCCCCCACACCCAATTCGCCTTGGGACAAAAAATCAATATGGCGGATAGACCCAAACAGTTACCAGCACCAGGCAAAAGTATTCAATTTTTCATTATGCAGCTAAACATTGACCAGGTCAGATTTATTAAAATGAACATATTTGGAACAAGGAGCAATTAATCCAATGGCTAAACCTGTTGAGTCGCTCAAAGATGTAACGATTCGATTCGCCGGAGACTCTGGCGACGGCATGCAACTTGTCGGCGGCGAGCTCGCAAACACATCCGCTTTAATCGGCAATGATATTGGCGTTTTACCCGACTTCCCGGCAGAAATTCGCGCCCCCATAGGCACCCTGCCAGGGGTTAGCGGTTATCAACTTCACATTAGCAGTAGAGATATCCACACGCCCGGCGAGGAATATGACGCGCTTATCGCGATGAATCCGGCCGCGTTAAAAACAAATATCGAAAATTTAAAGCCAAATGGAATTCTGATTGTAAATTCCGACAGCTTCGGAGATCGCAACCTGCAGCTGGCGCGCTATGAAGAAAACCCACTGGAAAATGGCTCCCTCGACAAATATCAACTTTTTTTAGTGGATATGACTGTGGCGACGCGGAATGCCTTGCGCGATCTGCAACTTTCAGCCAAGGTCGCCGACCGATGCAAAAACTTCTTTGCTTTGGGGATGGTTTTTTGGTTGTACAATCGCACAACAGACCATGCAATCGGTTTAATCAAAGAAAAATTTGCTAAACGTCCCGAATTGGTTGAAGCAAACCTGCTGGCGTTAAAAGCGGGTCAATCTTACTGTGAAATGACGGAGCAGTTCGCCACTTCCTATGAAGTCAAGCCCGCCAAACTCCCTTCGGGAAAATATCGCAACCTGACAGGAAACACTGCGATTGCCTTAGGGCTAATTGCAGCTTCAAAAAAATGCGGCCTGCCGCTTTTCCTGGGCAGTTACCCCATTACGCCCGCCAGCGACATTTTACACGAATTATCCAAGTATAAACATTTTGGCGTGCGAACTTTTCAGGCTGAAGATGAAATTGCCGCCGTTTGTTCGTCAATAGGCGCTTCGTTTGCGGGCGCGTTGGCGGTGACAACCACAAGCGGTCCGGGAGTGGCCTTAAAAGGAGAAGCGCTTGGTCTGGCGGTAATAACAGAATTGCCTCTTGTTATCTGCAATATCCAACGAGGCGGGCCGAGCACCGGGCTGCCCACCAAAACAGAGCAAGCCGATTTATTGCAAGCCCTTTACGGTAGAAACGGCGAAGCGCCGATGCCGGTGATTGCGGCGTCGCGACCTTCCGATTGCTTTGAAACGGTTTACGAAGCATGCCGCATTGCAATAAAGCACATGACGCCTGTTATGCTTTTGTCCGATGGATACCTTGCAAATGGCGCCGAGCCTTGGCCAATCCCTAAAATCGCCGAACTTCCCGAAATACCCGTTACATTCGCAAAAAATCCTGAAAGTTTCGCCGCTTATCTGCGCAACGAAGATACGCTGGCGCGTCCATGGGCAACACCTGGCACGCCAGGGTTAGAACATCGCATTGGCGGCCTGGAGAAAGAAGCCGTCACCGGCAATGTTAGCTACGATCCTCGCAACCATGAATACATGACTCGCATGCGAGCTGAAAAAGTGGAAAAAATTGCCGATGATTTACCGCCCACCGAGGTGCACGGATCGCAAAAAGGGTCGCTTCTTCTTGTTGGTTGGGGAAGCACCTATGGGGCGATTCGCACAGCTGTTGAACATAAACAGGAGGCGGGTAAGTCTGTCTCCCGGATCCATATACGCCATTTGAACCCGCTGCCAAATGATCTTGCGGACATTTTTAGTCGATTCGATAAAATTCTAATTCCTGAAATCAATTCAGGTCAACTTATTCATGTTATCAGAGATAAATATCTGGTGAACGCCATCCCATTCAATAAAGTCCAGGGGTTGCCGTTCTTTAGCTCTGAAATCGAAGCCAAAATTGATGAAATTCTTGGAGAGTAACGATGAGTGTTAAAGAAAAAACAGCGCCCTCAAATGGTTCGTCAGAACTAAAATTAACCAAAAAGTCTTTTGAATCAGATCAGGAAGTCCGCTGGTGTCCCGGATGCGGCGACTATTCAATTCTTGCACAAACCCAGCGCACATTGCCCAATCTGAACATTCCAAAAGAAAAATACGTTTTCGTTTCCGGAATCGGATGTTCAAGCCGTTTCCCATATTACATGAACACCTATGGTTTTCATACCATTCACGGACGCGCTCCTGCAATAGCAACCGGCGTAAAAATCGCAAACCCGGAACTCAGCGTATGGGTTGTAACCGGAGATGGCGACGGGTTGAGCATTGGCGGTAACCACTTAATTCATGCTATTCGCCGAAACATTGACCTGAATATTATCCTTTTTAACAACCGTATCTATGGCTTGACCAAGGGTCAATATTCACCAACTTCCGAGTTTGGCAAAGTAACCAAATCATCGCCATTTGGCTCTATTGACCACCCGTTTAATCCGATAAGTCTTGCCATTGGTTCAGGAGCGACCTTTGTTGCGCGCACAATGGATCGCGATCCGGCGCACATGCAACAAACCATGAAAACGGCCTCAGAACATCGTGGCGTTTCATTCATTGAGGTCTTCCAGAATTGCAATATTTTTAACGACGGCGCATGGACTAAGTATACAGAAAAAGAAACGCGCGATGAAAACGTAGTTTACCTGCAAGAAGGCAAACCGCTTGTTTTTGGGAAAAAACGAGACAAAGGGGTTCGCCTTGATGGCTTTAAGCCGACAGTTGTATCCTTAACGGAAGGCAAATACAGTGAGTCAGACTTAATCATTCACGATTCATCCCTCATGGACTCTACATACTCCTTCATTCTTAGCCACATGATGGAAGATCCAACCCTGCCAGTTCCGCTCGGCGTTTTCAGGAGCGTTGACAAAACGCCGTATGATAAGGCCTTAAACCAACAAATAGATGACGCCATCGAGACTTATGGCAAGGAGCCTGACCTGCAAGCTCTGATTGAAGCAGGCGACACCTGGGAAGTAATCTAAAAGCTAAAATCATAAACAAAGCAAAAGCCCGTGACCACACTTTTTCACGGGCTTTTTTGCAATCATCCAAATGAAAATGCGTCCATATTCTGATTTGGTAAAACCAATTGGCCTTTTCACGAAATAAATTACATTGCACAGCGGAAACGAGATTCGTCGCAAATTTCAAAAACCGCAACTGAACGACTCAATCTTCCGGAGAGAAGAATGACCGACAACCACTTAGGCGCTATACTCTGCCCCAACTGTCGCAAACTCATTAGCGTAAATGCTGAAAAATGCATTCATTGCGGCATGAAAAAACCGAACATCTGGGGAATTGCCGATTGGCTGCGCCGAACTTTTGGCGGCCAGTTCAGCTTTGTGCCAGTTATTTCAATGGTTTGCGTCGTTCTCTATGTTTTAAGTTTGTTGCTTAAAAGACCTGACTTATTTTCAGGAGGGATTTTTGGTCTCCTGAGCCCGCATAACTACTCACTGGCCTTTTTGGGAGCCACGGGCGCGTTTGCTGTTGGCGGTGAATATTGGTGGACTCTGTTCACGGCAATATATTTACATGGAAGCCTGCTGCACATCCTTTTTAATGTTATGTGGATCAGACAGTTAGGGCCAATGGTCGAAGAGTTCTATGGCATTCCGCGCAGCTTTCTCATTTTCACAATTTCAGGCGTGGCCGGCTTCATTTTATCAAACTATATGGGTATTTCTTTCACTATTGGCGCTTCCGGTTCAATTTTTGGCTTAATGGGCGCATTAATCTATTTTGGCAAAAAGCGCGGTGGAACTTTTGGCATGGCTATTTACAAACAACTGGGACAGTGGGCCATCGTCATATTCGTGATGGGGTTTCTGCTGCCGGGAATTAATAATTGGGCGCACGGCGGCGGTTTGGCAGCTGGTTACTTAACGGCGGCCGCTTTGGGCTACATCGAAATTAAGCCTGAAAAAAGATCGCATTTGCTGAGCGGCGCGATTGCTGTTGGCTTAACCGTTCTGGCTTTCATAACGGCGCTCATTTATGGCATTGCCAATTTACGCCATTTGCTTTGACACTTTTATCTTTCGCAGGAATCCCGGCAGCAACAAGCCGGTGATATTGGCCAATAAAATCAAAGCGGCTCCAGTCAATTTATTCAAAGTCATCTCCTCTCCCAGAACCAAAAAACTAATCAACATTGCCAGCGGAATTGTCGCATAGTAAATCAGGCTGCAAACAGTTATACTGAGCCGCGATGAAACACGCACCCAAAGCGTATGCGCGCCAAAAGTACAAAAAACAGAAAGTATCAAGAGTATAATCCAATCCTTACCATTCAAATTCCACTCTGCGCCAGGCGCTAAACAACTAAAAAAGACCAGACCGACTATAAATTGCCAAAAAGCTCTCACTGAGTCAGGAATCTCACGATTTTTTTGATGTAGAATGGGTAATAAAGCCAACATGAAACCGCTGCCCAGCCCCAGCAAAAGACCTTTCGTTGTATTGTTTTGCAGAGAAAATTCCGGAACCAGCATAACGTTGCCGAGCGCTGCTAAAATCACGGAAAAAAGCTGGATTACCGTCGGTCGGGTCTTTTGAAAAATTCGCCCTAAGATCAATAGATAAACACCATAAGATGATAAGCCAAGAACCGCAATTGACGGCGTGCTAACTTTTATACTCATGAAAAACAACAACCAATGTCCACTAAAAACCACACCGATAAGAAGCAATGGCTTCAGTTGGTCTAAATGAACCAAAATAGGTTGACCACGAAATTTTAACCAACCATACATCAAACTTACAGCGATACTAAGCCGAACAATTGCTATGGGAACCGGCCCCGCTGACACCATTTTTATCAAAACAGAAATAAAACTAAAAAGAACCACCGTCACCAAGGCTTCGACAGCAACCCTTTTGTCAATATTTTCCTCCACAAATATACCCCGTCAAATTTGTAAAAAAGAAAGCGAATATACGCTCACACAGGAGAAAATCAAACTGAATTATCGCAGCCAAAATCGTGTAAAAGTTACACTGCGCGCCCTATTCATCGATAGGTTTTTAAGGCTTTTGAGGTCAAAAACATTGCGGCACAGTCGTTGCCTTAAAGAAAGGCAAATGGGGATTTATTATTTTTAACAGGAGTGTAAATATGTTGAACAACAACAGCGGGTTTGTGAAACTCGCACTATCCATCCTTCTCTTTCCTACTTTCTTTCAAAGGGATTTTCTGCTGTTTTCATGGGGCGCAGGCGATCCAATGGCAATCATGGCTGCTAAACGACTTTTTCTTCTCCTTCCGGTTGCTACGATTATTTTGGCATGTTGGCTGAGCGTCGCATCTATCCTAACGGTGGTCATTCGCCCAAACCGTCAGGAGTATATTCGCAACCTTTTCATCACCTGGTGGGATCTTGGCAAATCCATCGCGCATTTCTGGGGCGGATTTTTCAAGTTTGCGCTTAACCTGGCTGTGACATCTATCGCTTTTACAAAAGTTGCAATTCTTGCGTTTTGGTCTCTGGCGCAGGAAATAATCTTCATCCCATTCCGTTTTCTTGGCCGACTTGGCCGAGGCATTGCGTCAACTTCAATTCCATGGATTGCAGTTGTATTGACTCTGTTCTGGTGTCTTATTGAGGCGATCATTTTCACTTATGTCACCACGCCGCTGGTGGTCGACACATTTTCAAACATCACAGGAGACACCTTGACCGAGAATGTAGTGCGAATTCCGCTATTTGTCTTTATGCTGTTTATTGTGCTCGGCAGTTATGCGGTTCTATCAACCCTGGTCGACTCAATCTCGGACAAAAAAGTTTCTTCGATTGCAGGAATAGCGGCAATTGAAATGGTCGTTATTTTTGTGGAGGTGATGTTTCTATACCGTGAATTTGTCGATGCTTTAGCGCCCTGGTTCGCGCAATATTCAGAGACTTTTGAGTTGGGTATTGTCGGCACCATCACCATATCGATATTTGTTTGGTTTGGCATAAGAAGTTTGTCCTGGTTTCTTTTTGCTTCACATGGCACGCCAACAATTATGTCAATTATACAAGGCAAGGGGCTGCAGCTTGCTGAAAATGACAACAAAGCCAAAGCGCAGATCCGTGAGTTTAAGCCGCTCTCCGCTGAATATTCACTTCAAATAAAACAGGATATGGAATGGGTGCAAGAGGCTGGAAAAAAATTATTAACATCCTTTGTATTGCCGCCTTTGCAAGTGGTTGGCGCAGGCATTAATTTTTGCACCCTTCTGATCAATGGCGACCATTTATTTGTCCTGCCATTTGAGCAGTTAACAGATCTTGACATAACTTCAGGAAATCAAAACTTGACGCTCAAACAGGAAAACCGACCAGCCAAAACAACAAAAATAGAAAGTACAAAATCTGGAATCAACCGCAAGCCGGTTAGCTTGGGAGAATTACACGATGTCAAATCTTAAATTACGATGGTTATGCCTGGGATTCACCATATTTCTATCAAATGGCTGTTCACTCTTCAATTCCAACGCTAAACCACAACCGCGTCTGACAATGTTTATCGGCGTAGATATTAGCGGGTCATTTCTGAATAGCGGCTATTATGAAGATTCTCTGAATTTTCTATCTCATTACATTTACAGCCACCTCAATGGCTCCGGCGGCCTGGAAACACCGAACGCATTATTTGTAAGTTCAATTGGCGGCGCAACAGCAAATGAGCCCAAAACCTTTTATCCAATTCAGACTTTCGAAAACAAGTCCGTCGAAGAAATTAAGGCAACACTTACTAAAATTTTCCCGGACAACAAAGCAAATCAATTCACCGATTTCAACGCCTTTTTCGAACAGTGCGCGCTGATGGTCAAAAATAAAAACCTTGTCTTGCGGCCGATCTCCATCGTAATGTTGAGCGACGGTCGCCCCGACATTAAAAAGGATGGCAAAACCGATTTCCGCAGCCTTGAATTTCACCCTTTGGAGAAATTGACGCGGAATATCACTTTGAGATTACTTTACACAGACGCTGTGGTTGGCACAAGTTGGCAAACCAAAGCGCCGCGAAAACGCGTTAAGGTCTGGACGCAGGATGCTGAGGTGATGGTATCGTGGAAAGACCCAAAAATCCTCTTGCCTGATCTCCCCCTTGCAGAGCAAACCCATTTTTTTGCATGGGTTGAGGACAATGTGAATTTTGGAGTTCGCGGTCGAAGAGTCGACTAAAGAGCCAGCGTCACTCCCCCCATAAAAGCAATCCGGGACTTATTGGGTTCCGGATTGCTCCTTTTTGCAAAACGGCCTCACTCCTCCTGACTCAAAAACATTTCGCCTTATTGTAAAACAGTCGGCAAACTGCCAACCTCACGACCACACGAACTCGCTGCAACGTTCGAAGCAAAAATATACGAATTGATAATTACAGCTAAGCAATACGTGTTTATCTTCCAATTTAACAGGTAAAAAAAGAGTTGTCATTTATCCTGCAGATATATTATATTCTTTTTATATTATCCATCTAAAATCAATAGAATCAAACTCGTTCAAAGATTATCCATCTTCATTTATTGAATGTTTAAAATAACGAGATAGACTTTTCATCACTGCGTGTTCTTATTAAGTACTTCTTTTCATAAGTCGATACTTTAATTAAAAGTTAGACAATGATTGTCAAAAAAAATGCTGAGGGAACAGATTATTATGTTCATAACAATGAAAAACCGACAACGAAAAATGATAGAAAGACTACAACAACGGCACGATTATCCGAGCCTTAAAAACGACTCCGAAATAAAAGCGCTGGAAGCCGCATTGGAAATTTTTTTAGAGACTTTGAACGAATATAAACATGAGTTAGATGATGACATCTGGGAAAAAGTCAACACAGAGATTTATGATGTATTCAATAAAAAGAAAGCTGAAGTCCATATAAATACCCTACTAAATAAATCTCTAACCGAGATATTTAAATTTGCTGCGCTTCAAGAAAAAAAGCCCGAGTCTGGCGAATTAGTTGACTACGCTAGAGTAGCATATCAAAAAAACATCGACAACCTTGATGACTAATCCAGACGAAAAAGATAAGAAAAGCTTGAAAATCGAGCAAACTTTTGATTTTTTGAGTTTACAGGCCTTATAAAGAAAAGCAGGAATGACAAACTTAATCTGTCTTCACTTACAGAACAACAAATGGACAAAATACTTAATCTCATAGAAAAAAATGAGAGCAAGACCTACGATTATCATTGCAAAAAGTTAGAGACTTCGAAAGAAATTGAAATAGCCAAAATAAACGCCGGAATAGTTGGTGAAAAAACTCATCGGTTGATCGCGTTGAGCCTTATGATAGTTCTTCCTGTTATTACCTGTCTTATCTTTTTTTTTAAAGAAACTTTTTTTGTGCCGTGGTTAACCTTTTTAACCGGATCAATTGGCGGTTTTGGCATTGGTAAAACTTTTGGGCAAAAAACTGCAAAGGAAGAAAGCCGAACAACTATAGATGAAGAAGAATAACACTTAACCCTCAAAATCCATCAAAGCAGTATCTCCACATTTCGGCTCAACCCGATTAAGTAACCGTAAAAATTCCTCCAAATTGGATCTGTTCGCATTCAGGCCATAAGACATTCTTTCAATTACAAATAGCATTATCTGGAGAAACAAAATAAAAACCAAAAATAGAATCCGTCTAACTGGCACCATTCACCAATATATCCCATCCGTCCGGTGGCTTCCGAACTATACCAAAGCAAGCCTTAAAACGGATTTAGGCGCCGCCATAACAGTTTCAATTGTGCTGATACCGCAAAGCATGGCCATTGCGTTAATCGCCGGCCTGCCGCCCATTATGGGTCTCTATGCTTCATTTGCGCCGATCATTGTCTACGCTTTGCTTGGCACGTCAAAACACATGGCAATTGGACCTGTCGCGTTAATATCAATGCTGGTCGCTTCAAGCATCACGCCATTTGCCGCGCCGGAGAGTGAGCAATACATTGCGTTAGCTGTGCTGCTCGCATTGTTGGTGGGGGCGCTGCAAGTTATGATGGGTTTAGCCAACTTCGGCTACCTGGTCAACTTTCTGTCAAAACCTGTTATTAGCGGATTTACTTCGGCTGCCGCCATAATCATAATCCTGACACAACTACGAAATCTGTTGGGCATAGAAATTCCGCGCACTCACTATGTTCACGAAATCTTTTATCATATCTGGCAAAACCGGGGCAACATAAACATTGCAAGTTTACTCATAGGAACAACCAGCGTTCTAACACTCATTTTTCTGGGAAAATGGAAAAGCAGCTTTCCCAGAGCTTTACTCGTGGTGAGCGTAAGCGCTTGCGCTGTACACTTTTTCAATTTGCACGAAGCGGGCGTCAAAACCGTGGGTTTCATGCAAAGCGGAATTCATGGCCTTTCCTTACCAGACATCGACATTTCATCGGTTTCTAAATTGTTATTTCCAACAATTGCCATCGCCTTGGTCGGCTTTATTGAAGCAACCGCTGTATCAAAACATTTTGCCACAAAATTTGGCTACCATGTCGACTCTAACCAAGAGTTAATTGCCTTGGGGCTGGCTAATTTAACAGCAAGTATTTTCGGAGGATACCCCGTTACCGGAAGTTTGTCCAGGTCAGCTATTAACGCTCAATCGGGAGCCAAAACCCAATTTGCCGCTATCATTACAGCGGCCATGGTGGCAGCCACATTACTTTTTTTTACACGACTCTTTCACTATGTACCTTTGACAAGCCTGACGGCAATTATTATGGCGGCTGTCGTTAATCTCGTCAATACCAAAGAAGCAAAATACCTCTACAAGGTTAAAAAAACAGATTTCATTTCCTGGATTTTGACTTTTTCCGCCACCATTGCATTGGGAATTGAAAAAGGGATTTTTGTAAGTATTGTCGCGTCTTTAATTCTGATGATGCGAAGAACCACACATCCTCACCATGCTATCCTTGGCAGGCTGCCCAGATCCCGTGTTTATCGCAATATCGAACGATACCCGGAGGCAATCACTTTAATGGGTTTAATTATTCTAAGGGTTGACGCTTCCTTATATTTCGCAAATGCGGCCTTTATTCAAGAGCTTTTCCAGCGTGTGATCGATGAATATAAATATCAGCTACATGTGATTATCTTTGACGCCAGCAGCATAAACGATGTTGACTCCACCGCCGACGGAGCCTTGCACGAAGTATATGACATTCTGAGCAAACGCAATATTAAGCTATATTTTACCAACGTCAAAGGGCCGGTTCGTGACATGTTTGAACGATCCGGATTTCAGGAAAAAGTCGGCAGCGGACATTTTTTTTACGGAAACTACGATGCGGTTGAGAGCTTCCTAAGTCAAAAGTTCGAGACAAAAAAAATATAAGCTCATATAAAAACTCCACCAAACCCGGACGCCTATTTAAGCCCATGTTAGCGTTTCTGAGGCCAAGAAACCTATCTCAAAAAGTAAGCCAGGCTCAGATACACTTCATTTTCACCATGTCGTTTCGTCAATTCAAGCGCAAACAAAATATTTGCCAATATGGGTGGACTTGCATTTGGGTTGAGCGCGCAGAGATAAAATGCTATGATGGTTATTCCTTTTGTTTTATTCTTTCCTAAATATTCTGTCTAAATTCCAGGAAGCTTGTTAAGCTATGCAAAGTAATTTCCCCTTTATTAACCAAGGACAATATCATGTATAAACAACCCTCAGGCATTTGATCGAAATAAACTTGCCACCTTCCACTCCATCTGAACTCATAATCCAAGATTTTCATGGTAATGTTATTTTGACCTGAACCCTTAGCGGATGAATGCGCCCCTTTCTATCATCCTTATATCAATAAATTGCCAGAACAGGAAATTTTGAAAATTCTGGCTCTGCAAAGAGATGAGGTCTGTAACCTTTTTACCTCATTAACAGAAAAAACTTCTTTGCACCGCTATCACCCGGAAAAATGGAGCGTCAAAGAAGTAATAGGCCATTCGATTGATGCGGAAAGAGTGTTCAGTTACCGGGCAATGTGTTTTGCGCGCGGTGAAAAAACGCCGCTGCCGAGTATGGATGAAAACAGTTATGTTGCAAATGCGGCCTTTTGATCAAAGAGGCCTCAAAAACCTGCAAAATGAATATTCTGGTCAACGCAATGCAACGATATCGATGTTTGAATCGTTGCAGCCGGAAACGCTGGCGATGCGTGGCGTTGCAAGTAATTGTTCATTCTCTGTAAACGCATTGGCGTATATTATTGCCGGGCATGAACGGCATCATTTAAACATTTTAAACGAACGATACTTTGTGTAGCATTGCTTGCTATTTTCATTTATGATCATTATTCTCAATTCTGTTTTATCATACACAAACGACTTCAATTCTGTGGCAAAACATGTCCTATTTATTACGTTCACTGCTTTGTTTAAGCTTGTTGCTCGCCTGCGGTTGCAAGAAGAAACAGTCGACGCCTGATCCGGTTCAGAAAAAAAGATTTGAAACATTGCGACGTGCATTGCAAAAAAAGCTTGGCGAGCAATATCACGCATCCATACCAGAGGCGAGCGCAGAACAAATAAGAAGAGGCGCTGAACTATTCAGCCAGTTGTGCGCGGCTTGCCACGGCAGTCGCGGCAATGGCGTGAGCAACTCCAGCGCATTAAGCGAACTCGGCGCGCCGTCCAATTTCACGGATCCGAAAGCCGCATCTTTTTTTTCCGACCGCGCCAGACTTGAAATTATCAAAACCGGTATTCCCGGCACAGCAATGATGGGTTGGGGTTCGATCTTAAGAGAAAAAGACATGATTTCAATCTATCTGTATGTAAAATCACTCATTAACCACTAAGGCATAATGCAAATACACCTTCTAAGTATTAGATTGATCAGCGCACTGTTACTCCTCCTTTCCTGTTTAAGCTGCAATGTCGAGAAAAGTATTAGAGGCCTTGAACTGACCGGAATGCCGTTAACCAATTTTACATTAAACGATCAACATGGCAACCCGTTTATATTGAGTGGACACCCTGATCAAGCCTCCCTAATGTTTTTCGGGTTCACCTATTGTCCTGACGTGTGCCCAATGACACTTGCAACATGGAAAAAAGTTGAGACCGAGCTTGGCAAACAAAGCCGACAGGTAAATTTTTTGTACGTTACGGTTGACGCCGACAGAGATACGCCGGAGAAGCTAAAAGCGCACCTTGAAAATTTTAGCAGTTCATTTATCGGGCTAACCGGCGCGCCAGACTCCTTAAAAAAAGTTTATGCAAATTTTGGCGTTTTTCGGGAAAAAGTTAAAATCGCCGAAAATGATGAAGCCTACCTGATAAATCACACAGCAAGCATGTACCTGCTTGATAAGGAGGGCAGATGGCGGATCAAACACTCAAACGATGCAAACTCAGAAGACATTGCACATGATCTAAAACTATTATTAAAAGAATAAGGCGCACCAATGTTAAAAGAAAAATCAATGCTACTCATATTCATCGTTTTATCCCTCTCATGCGCAAAGGAAGATGTCAGGCTCTCAGTTGAAAAAGCGTGGTCTCTGCCAGTAAGCGTGGATCAAATGGTCATAGCATCAGACGCATCCACAGAAACACAGCATGCGCATGGAATACACGGGCAAAGCAATGGCGTTGTCTATTTAAAAATAAATAATCCAACGCAAACAGCAGATACATTGCTTTCTATTTCAACCGACATCTGTGATATTATTGAAATGCACGAGACCAAAATCACCGACGATGTAATGCAGATGGAACGGCTTGAAGGCGGGTTGCCAATACCGTCAAAATCAACCGTTGAGTTCAAGCCTCGCGGGTTGCACATCATGTTAATCAACTTGTCCCAATCATTGAAGAATGGAGAAGCATTTCCCATCACTCTTAACTTTAAGAATGCCGGAAAAATTGAAGTGACTTCGCATGTGCGCACACAATAATGACAGTCCAACTACCATTGTTGTGAATGCAAATATCGAGATGGCTCTTCCCCGTCGCCTCACAAAAATACTTAATTTTATAGCATCATCTTTACTTACTTGCACGTAACTTTGCACTATATGCCACCTACTCTAATGTCCGGTACGGGCAGGCCTGGAAAGTCCTACGCCACCGCAAAATGGAGTCGTATATCGCCCTACCCTGTCCAAACTGAATTAGCGGTTTTCTCTTGCAAGTCAATGAACTGTTTGTAATCTTGCGGGCGCTGTCAGAAACAGTAGATTTACTTGTTGGACGAAGTCGCTTAACGCTAACATAATACAGTATTCATTCGAGTTAGGAGAAATTATGGATTGGGATTTAGATGAAGGAAAGCCAGCTAAATTGAAAAATGTTGTTTTATCCGTGTTAGAAGAAAAACTAGCACATGTTGTTGATGAACTAATTGAGGGTGAAGGTAAAACGGAATCTCGGATCAAAAGCATTGATTTTGGCAATGGCAGTGTTGGAGATGGAAGCGTAAAAATGACAATTACGTTCTATCAAAAAATGGATTTAGATGATTCACTTTAAACATAGAAATGGACCCCAAAAACCGGACAGGCTCTTAAGTGAAATCATTTGTTGTTGATTATGCAAGCTTTTTCCATTTCAGGCCAGCAAAAAATACTGAA
>Ga0316187_10000333_pt1 | contig 35650 bp, 27 predicted proteins | sample CroRivburrow1_MG_FD_204927 | JGI IMG/M metagenome (GOLD analysis project Ga0316187, IMG submission 204927) | Coastal sediment microbial communities from Maine, United States - Cross River worm burrow 1 | ecosystem: Environmental > Aquatic > Marine > Coastal > Sediment | place: USA: Maine... | reverse complement strand
AATGAGGCGGCAGCCTATATCGCCCACCGCACCAACGAGGTGATTGCCATTTATCCCATCACGCCCTCATCGGCGATGGGCGAGATGTCCGATGCATGGTCGAATCAGGGGCGCAAGAACCTGTGGGGCTCTGTTCCTGAAGTGATCGAGATGCAGAGCGAGGCCGGTGCTGCGGGAACGGTGCACGGTTCGTTACAAAGCGGCGCCTTGACCACCACCTTCACATCATCGCAGGGACTGCTGCTGATGATTCCCAATATGTACAAGATCGCCGGCGAGCTGACATGCTCGGTGTTTCATGTGGCGGCACGCTCTCTTGCAGCACAAGGTCTATCGATTTTTGGTGACCACTCCGATGTGATGGCTGTGCGCCAGACGGGCTTTGCCCTGCTTTCTTCCAATTCGGTGCAAGAGGTGATGGATTTCGCCCTGATTGCCCAGGCGGCAACACTCAAGGCGCGTATCCCTGTGGTGCATTTCTTCGATGGATTCCGCACCTCGCATGAAGTGAACGAGGCCGAAGTTCCGTCCGATGATGTGCTCAGAGCCATGTTGCCTGATGCCTTGATTCGAGAGCATCGCCTGCGTGCCCTGACTCCGGATAAGCCGGTGCTGCGCGGCACCAGCCAGAATCCCGATGTCTATTTTCAGGGTCGCGAATCGGTGAATCCTTTTTACGAGGCCATGCCGGGCATGGTGCAGGACTGCTTCGATCAGTTCGCCAAACTGACTGGCAGGCAGTATCAATTGTTCGAATACCACGGCGCACCGGATGCAGAGCGCCTGTTGATACTCATGGGTTCAGGAGCCGAAGCTGCTGTTGAAACCGTGGAGCATCTACTTGCTAGTGGTGAGAAGGTCGGTGTGCTCAAGGTGCGCCTGTATCGCCCGTTTTCTGCGGCACACCTGATCGATGCCATTCCCTCCACTGTGAAGAAGATCGCCGTACTTGATCGAACCAAAGAGCCGGGAAGCGATGGGGAGCCGCTGTATAAAGATATCATGACGGCGCTGGCTGATTATGTCGGCAGTGGTGGTAATCGATTTGCCGCCATGCCACGTGTGATCGGTGGGCGCTACGGCCTTTCCTCCAAGGAATTCACCCCGGGCATGATCAAGGCCGTGCTCGATGAACTGAGCAGGGATGCGCCGAAGAATCATTTCACCATCGGCATCCATGATGATCTTTCACACACCAGTCTTGAGTGGGATGAGATTTCGCTTGATGCCAATGCCAATGTTACCCGCTGCATGTTTTACGGTCTGGGTTCGGACGGCACGGTGTCGGCCAATAAAAATTCGATCAAGATCATCGGTGAGGGAACCGATCTGCATGCGCAGGGCTACTTCGTGTATGACTCGAAGAAGGCGGGGGCGGTGACTATTTCCCACCTTCGCTTCGGGCCTGATCCGATCCGCTCTACCTATCTGATCGGCCAAGACGAGGCGCATTTCATTGCCTGCCATCAACCGGTATTCCTTGAGCGCTACGACATGCTGGCTCATGCCGCCCAAGGTGCGGTATTTCTGCTTAACTCGCCGCATGCTGCAGAAGAGGTCTGGCATGACCTGACAGAAAAGATGCAGCGGCAGATTATTGAGAAAAAGCTGCAGTTTTATGTGATTGACGCCTACAAGGTGGCAAACGAATCCGGCATGGGCCGACGCATCAATACGGTGATGCAGACCTGCTTCTTCGCTATCTCCGGCGTGCTGGAGAAGGATGAGGCCATCGCCAAAATCAAGGAGGCCGTGGAGAAAACCTATGGCAAGAAGGGCGCAAAGATTGTTGAGCGCAACTTCGCCGCCATTGATTCGTCGCTTGCCCATCTGAATCAGGTTGAGGTTCCTTCGAGTGTTAGCAGCAAGACGGTCATGCATCCGCCGGTTGCAGGGCTTGTCCCCGATTTTGTGAAAAACATTACCGGCGAGATCATTGCCGGACGCGGCGATGCCATTCCGGTCAGTTTCATGCCCAACGACGGCACCTGGCCGCTGGGTACGGCGGCTTTCGAGAAACGCAATCTGGCACTGGAGATTCCGGTGTGGGATGAGGACATCTGCATCCATTGCGGCAAATGTCCGTTTGTCTGTCCGCATGCGGCGATTCGTTCCAAGGTGTTCCCCGAAAGTCTGACTGCGGATGCGCCGGAGGGTTTCAAGCATGTGCCGGTGAAGGGGCGCGAGTTCGACGAAGGAAATCATATTGCCTATCAGGTTGCGCCCGAGGACTGTACCGGCTGCGGTCTGTGTGTGGAGATATGCCCGGTTCGGGACAAGAGCAATGCAAGCCGCAAAGCGCTGAACATGGCCCCACAGCCACCGCTCCGCGAGCAGGAAAGGGCCAACTGGGACTTTTTCCTGGGACTTCCTGAATACGACCGTGAACAGATTCGCTGGAATGGCATGAAGGGTGCGATGCTGGCTCAGCCGCTGTTCGAGTTCTCCGGCGCTTGTGTGGGCTGCGGCGAAACCCCGTACATCAAGCTGGCCACTCAGCTTTTCGGTGATCGCATGGTGATTGCCAATGCCACCGGCTGTTCCTCGATCTATGGCGGCAATCTGCCGACTACCCCGTATGCCACCAATGCTCAGGGCAGGGGGCCGGCATGGTCCAACTCCCTGTTTGAGGACAATGCCGAGTTCGGGCTTGGTTTCCGACTGGCTATTGATGCGCATCGTGATTTTGCTTTGCAGCTTCTGCAAGAAGCGGAACTGGGCATTGATACAGCGCTGGTCGAAGCAATCATGCAGGCAGATCAGTCTGATGAGCCGGGCATCCATGAGCAGCGTCGCCGCGTTGAACAGTTGAAGGAAAAGCTGACTTCGCTGGATGGCGAGATGGCGCGCAATCTTGAATCGGTGGCTGATTATCTGGTCAAGAAGAGCGTCTGGACGATTGGTGGTGACGGCTGGGCCTACGATATCGGTTTCGGCGGTCTGGACCATGTCATGGCCAGCGGTCGCAATGTGAATATTCTGGTGCTCGATACCGAGGTTTACTCCAATACCGGCGGCCAGATGTCCAAGTCCACGCCGATTGGTGCGGTGGCCAAGTTCGCCGCAGGCGGAAAATCCGTCGCAAAGAAGGATCTATCAATGATCGCTATGGCCTATGAGCATGTGTATGTCGGTCATGTTGCCTTCGGGGCCAAGGATGTGCAGACCTTGCGCACCTTTATCGAGGCTGAGAGCTATGACGGGCCATCCTTGATTATCGCCTACAGCCCGTGCATTGCCCATGGCGTCGATCTGTCGCACAACATCCGGCAGCAGGAACTGGTGGTGAATAGCGGCCATATGAATCTGCTGCGTTTCGATCCGCGGCGCATCGCCGAAGGCAAGAATCCGCTACAACTGGATTCGAAGAAACCGAGCATTCCCTACAAGGAGTTTGCCCAAACCGAGGCACGCTTCTCGATGCTCTGGCGTACCCATCCGGAAGCGGCTGATGCGTTGATGAAAAGGGCTCAGGAGGGGGTCATGGAGCGCTTCCATCACTACGAACAACTGGCCAGTCTCTCTTATGAGGCAGAGAACGAAGGAGAGAAGTCATGATTGATCTATCCACTGATTATCTGGGCATGAAGTTGAAAAACCCGTTGGTGCCTTCGGCCTCCCCCTTTGCCAAGGACCTTGCTGCCGCCAAACGGCTCGAAGATGCCGGTGCTGCAGCCATCGTGATGAACTCGCTGTTTGAAGAAGAGGTGACGGCGGATGAAGAAAAGCTCGATCATCTCATGCATCATCAGGATATCGGCCATTTTGAAGCGGGGAGTTATCTGCCCGCCGATGATGCCTACAAAACCCATCTGGAATCCTATCTGGAGCAGTTGGAGGGGCTGAAAAAGTCGCTGGATATTCCGGTGATTGCCAGCCTTAACGGCACCACGCCCAGCGGCTGGATTCAGCACGCCAGGGAATTACAGCAGGCTGGTGCTGATGCGCTGGAATTGAATATCTACTACATGCCTGCCGATCTCACGCAATCATCCGATGCGGTCGAGTTGCGCTATGTTCAGATTCTTAGCGAGCTTAAGAAGCAGATTGAAATCCCCGTGATCATGAAGCTCTCATCACAGTTCAGTTCGGTGGGTCATTTCGTGCACAAGCTTGAGGCAGCGGGAGCCAATGGCGTCTCGCTGTTCAATCGCTACTACCTGCCCGATATCGATCTGGAGACCCTGGATGTGGTTCCCAGCTTAAAACTTTCATCTTCGGTGGAGTCGCGTCTGTCCATGCGCTGGATCGCCATGCTTTACGGTCGCGTGAATCTCACGCTTGCAGCCACCAGTGGCATTCATACTTCGGAGGATGCGATTAAGATGTTGCTGGCCGGAGCCGATGTGACGCATATGTGTTCTGCATTGTTGCAGCGCGGCCCTGCATACCTTGGTGAGGTGTTGAAGGGGATCGGACAGTGGATGGAGGAAAAAGAGTATGCCTCCATTACCCAACTTAAGGGCAGTGTGAGTCATGCCAAAGCACACGATCCGATAGCATTCGAGCGCTCAAATTATATCAAGGTGCTTAATAGTTTTGAGGCTCCCGACGGCGTCTGGCGCTAGGGCGCTGTAGTTATTTTTACCTGCTGTTAAAGGCCAAGGAGGATTCCATGTTGGGATGGGGAAAAAAGCGCAAAACTGCGTCGGCACGTCATATTCTGGTGAAGAGTCATGAACAGTGCGAAGCGCTGAAGGCGAAGATAGAGAACGGAGCCGACTTTGCCGAGCTGGCAAAACAACATTCCAGCTGTCCTTCGGGCAAGAAGGGTGGCGATCTGGGCAGCTTCCGCGAGCGACAGATGGTCAAGGAGTTCAACGAAGTGGTCTTTACCGGTGAGTTGCATAAGGTGCATGGACCAGTAAAGACTCAGTTTGGCTATCACCTGATTGAGATCACATCGCGTTCGGATATGTAGTCGACAAGAAGCATATACCCTTTGACTGGCTGCCATTGTGGCGTATTGCCTAGGTCTTTAAGTTGCAGTTCCTGACTATTCATGCTACATCATAGCTATGGTTCAAACATGCGGAAGGGAATATGGCTAAATTACAGGACGTAGTCGTACTACTCAGGGATGGCACTCAGCGTAAAGGTACCCTGAACGTGGCCTTTAACCCGCAATTGAGGCAAGTGTCGGTTGTCCACAGAGGAGAGGTGGATAATTTCTCCCTGAAAGATGTTTGTTGCATTTCTTTTCTTTCACAGCCCGGTCTGCCTCGCTATAAAAGACTTCCCAGTGAAGTGATTGAGAAAATTGTCACCGTCAGCGGAGATGAATTCTTAGTGAGAGTGTTGCCCAATGAAGTGGATGTTGATGGATTCATGGGTACACCGCAGGAAGACAATTCCCCCTTTCAGCGGATATATTTTATCTCGGAAGGAATTCGATCGCGAGAGCTTACAGATATGTTGGGAACGATCCTTCATAAGGAGAAGCTCGCAGATCGCTCCCTCATTGATAAGGCTGTTCAGGAACAGAAGGAGCTACGCGCCCGTCGTGTTGGCGATATCCTTGTTGATGAGGGGAGCCTCAGTAAGGAGGATCTGGAAAAAAGCATCCTTGATTTACCCAAGTCCGGCAAGAGCAAGAAGCAACGTGTACGGGTTGGCGAGGTGCTCGTTTCAGAGGGCCTTATTACTCCGATCCAGCTTGAAGAAGCGCTAGAAAAGCAGAAGCATGAAAAGGGCAAGCGTCTCGGCGAGATTCTTGTTGAAGCAGGTGTTATCTCAGAAGAGGCGATGTTAGTCGCCATGGCCATTAAGTTGAGGATGCGTTTCATCGATTTGGCGCATATAACGCCGAGCCCTGAAGCCCGTAATATGGTCTCTTCTTCATTGGCTAGAAAATATTCTTTACTGCCCATTTTTATGGATGATAAAAAGCTGATAGTGGCTTTTTCGGATCCTGCGAATCTGTCTGTTACCGAAGATATTGCCTTCCATTCGGGTCATCGTGTTGTCCCGGTATTCGCGACCAGAGAGCAAGTGACTGGGCTGATCGAAGAGCTTTATGGTCCGGAAGGGCATGAGGACGATGAGCTGGATATCGAGCTGACCGGTGTTGCCGATGAGGGTGAAAATGAGCTGGAGCAGACCCAGCTCAGCGAGGCCGAAAAGGCGCCGATCGTGCGGCTGGTTAATCGAACGATTCTTGATGGTGTTGCCGCCAAGGCTAGCGATATTCATATCTTTCCCGTAGAGGGTGGTACGCGCATCGACTTCAGGGTGAATGGTCTGTTGCAGCAATACATGCTGGTGTCTGAACTGGCTCTTAGACCGATGATTTCACGCATCAAGATTGTGGCCGGGATGGATATTTCCGAGCGCCGTTTGCCTCAGGATGGCCGCATTCAGATGCGAGCCAGCGGGCGTGAGGTGGAGTTTCGTGTTTCCGTGATGCCGGGTCTTCTCGGTGAGTCAGCCGTTCTGCGTATTCTTGATAAGGGAAACAAGCCGATGCACCTGGAAGATCTTGGGCTGAGTGATGCGCATGCCGAGGAGATCAATCAGATCATACGAAGTTCGCACGGTTTTTTTCTGGTCACAGGGCCCACTGGCAGTGGCAAATCAACAACCTTGTTGGCGGCCATGGCGAGCCTGACAACCCTGCCGCGCAGATTGATTTCGGTTGAAGATCCTGTCGAAGGCAAGGTTTCCGGCATTAATCAGGTGCAGATCAATTCAGCGATTGGATTCACCTTTGCCCGTGCACTGCGCAATCTGTTGCGCCATGATCCGGATATTCTGATGGTTGGAGAAATACGCGATCAGGAGACGGCGGAGATTGCGGTTGAAGCCGCGATGACCGGGCATATGATGTTATCGTCCCTGCACACCAATGATGCCGCCGGTGCTTTTCCTCGTCTAATCAACATGGGGGTAGAGCCATTTCTTGTGGCAGATACGGTTAAAGGGGTGATGGCACAGCACTTGATTCCTCGGCTTTGCCCGGAATGTCGTGTTGAGGCTCAACCGGAGAGCGATATTCTCACACAACTAAAGCGGTATGGATTCGACTATGACGGTTCTGCCTACAAATCGCCGGGCTGTAAGGCCTGCCACGAGAGCGGAGTGGGCGGACGCGTGCTTGTCTATGAACTATTGGTGGTGAACGAGAATATTGCACATCTGGTGTCGCTCAATAGCTCTGAGGCGGAGATTAATAAAGCTGCCCGCGAGGCAGGCATGGTATCCATGGCTGAAATGGCCCTTGGAAAAGCCAAGGAGGGCTTGATCAATCTTGACTATGTCATGCCATTACTGAGCACGCATGATATGGAGTCCGCTTCTTAACAGCGCTGTTTATCTCATATATTCCCAAGTGCCAAATTTTTTCTAACCGATGGATATTGTCGGCCTACCCCTTTTCATTCGTGACCGTTCCCAGCATGATGCGCAAGCTAAGAAAAGTCAGGAGTGTTAAGCGGTGGAAGAGCGGTACGAAGCACAGGAAATCGAGCAGAAATGGCAGCAACGTTGGGAGGCATCGGGTATCGATGCAGCCTCGGATGATGAGCAGGACCAGCGCCCGAAATACTATTGTCTGGTGATGTTTCCATACCCCTCCGGCAATCTGCATATGGGGCATGTGCGTAATTACTGTCTGGGAGACGCTGTAGCGCGCTACAAGCGCATGCAAGGCTTTAATGTGCTGCATCCCATCGGTTGGGATGCATTCGGCCTTCCAGCCGAGAATGCGGCAATTAAAAACAATCTTCCTCCTGCCGAATGGACCTATGCCAATATCGACCAGATGCGCGAGCAGCTTAAAAGGCTGGGGCTTTCCTACGACTGGAGCCGTGAAATCGCTACCTGCAGACCGGAATACTATCGCTGGGAGCAGTGGATGTTCACCCGGCTGATGCAGAAAGGTCTGGCATATCAGGCCAATGCCGAAGTGAATTGGTGCGACCCTTGCCATACCGTGCTGGCCAATGAGCAGGTGGTGGATGGCGTTTGCTGGCGCTGTGATACCCCGGTTGTGCGCAAGAATTTGAAACAATGGTTTATCCGTATCACTGTTTATGCCGAAGAACTATTGGCTGATCTGGATTCGCTGTCCGGATGGCCGGAAAAAGTGGTTGGCATGCAGCGCAACTGGATCGGCAAATCGACCGGTGCAGAGGTGTCGTTCGGGCTTGAAGGCTCGGATGAGACTCTGGATATCTTTACCACCCGTCCGGATACGCTGATGGGTGTGACCTATATGGCGGTGGCGGCCGGCCACCCGCTGGCACATAAGGCAGCCGAGGAAAATGCCGAGCTTGCAGCATTTATCAAAGCGTGCAGCAAGCTGTCGACCAAGGAAGCCGACGTCGAAACGATGGAAAAGAAAGGCATGCCGACCGGTTTCAATGCCGTGCATCCGATCACTGGGGCCCTTGTTCCGGTGTGGGTCGCCAACTTCGTATTGATGGGTTATGGCACAGGGGCCGTGATGAGTGTGCCGGCGCACGATGAGCGCGATTACGCGTTTGCTAGAAAGTACGATCTACTGATCAAGCAAGTGATTAAGCCGGCAGAAGGTGAGTGGGATATTGAATCGGCTGCCTTTACCGAGCAGGGCGTGCTGATCAACTCCGGGGATTTCGATGGCCTCGATTCTGTTGCGGCCAAACAGGCCATCACCGAATATCTGAGTAAGCAGGGAACCGGCAAGGAACGTGTTCAGTTTCGCTTGCGCGACTGGTTGGTATCGCGGCAGCGATATTGGGGAGCGCCGATTCCGGTGATTCATTGCGATGATTGCGGTGCGGTTCCTGTGCCCGATGATCAATTGCCCGTGGTCTTGCCGACCGATCTGCAGCCGACAGGTGGCGCCTCACCACTTAGCGAATGTGAAGCCTTTATCCATGCCGATTGTCCGCAGTGTGGCAAACCTGCCCGTCGTGAGCTGGATACCTTCGATACCTTTATGGAGTCGTCCTGGTATATGAGCCGCTACACATCGCCGCGCAGTGATGCAGTGATGCTCGATAGTAAAGCCATTGAACGTTGGGCACCTGTGAATCAGTACATCGGCGGTGTGGAACACGCCGTGCTGCATCTGCTCTATGCGCGCTTTTATCACAAACTGATGCGCGATGCTGGTCTGTTCACTTCTGAGCAGGGTGGAGACGAACCGTTCATCAATCTGCTGACCCAGGGCATGGTGCTCAAGGACGGTAGCAAAATGTCCAAGTCCAAGGGCAACACGGTCGACCCGAAGGCCATTATCGACAGGTTCGGAGCCGATACGGCGCGTCTGTTCACCCTGTTTGCTGCACCACCCGAAAAGGAGCTTGAGTGGAACGATGCCGGTGTTGAGGGCGGCCACCGCTTTCTCAAGCGCGTCTGGCGATTGCTGGAGAAGCTGGATGCCGATACGGGTGACAATGAAGATGCTGCTGCGGTGAAGGCGCTACGCTTTTCCATTCATACAACGATTCAGCGTGTAACGCATGCCTTTGAGCATGGCTTTGCCTTTAATGTAGCGATTGCTGCTCTGATGGAGCTGGCCAATACATTGCAGGATTTCCAGATAAAGTGTGAGGCTGGTAAGGCTGCGTACCGTGAGGGTGTTGAAGCGCTGGCGATCATGCTTGCGCCATTTGTACCGCACTTTGCCTGTGAATTTACCGAGAAGCTGGGCGTGGATCAGGTGGCTGTGGTGGCTGCTTGGCCTAAAGTGGATAAGTCCGCTTTGCTGCAGGATGAGATTACCCTGGTGGTGCAGGTACAGGGCAAGAAACGCGGTGAAATCACCTTGGGCAAAGATGCGACTCAGGATGATGCATTGGCACTGGCTCAATCCGATGCCAGTATCGCCAAATGGCTGGATGGTATGCAAATCGTCAAGGTGGTGCTGGTTCCGGGTCGCCTGCTCAATATTGTGGTGCGTCCGGCATGAGGTCGCTGGTTATTGCCCTGATCTGCTTGATGCTTTCTTCTTGCGGTTATCACCTGATGGGTATGGGCCGCGGTGTGGTTCCTGAGGATGTGCAGGTCGTGCGCGTTGTCGGGGCTGGCGGCAACGAACGCTTTATGAGCAGCTGGCTGAGCTATGTGCGCGACAATGCCTTGTACAACGTGATTGCTGCAGCCTCGGATCAAGAGGCCGGTGCGGAAATGCATGTCGGCAGGCTTGCCGAATCGATGGCGCCCATCACTTACGATGCCAGCGGTATTATTACCGTGGAGCGTATGACACTTAGCGGCGAGGTCAGTCTTTGGCGGAATAATGAGAGCATTTGGGACAGTGGCGCGATTTCAGTTTTTGAGGATATCGATGTGACCGGTAGCCCGACGGCCATCGAATCTGCCAAGACGCGCATTCGTTCCGATCTTGAGACACAATGGATAAGGCAGGCCTGGCTCAAGCTTTCTTCCGGCTTTTAAGTAAGGGCCTTTCGACCTTATGTCGCTTCGCTTGCCTGCTTCCAAGCTGCTTCCTGCGTCATATGCATGCTACTATCTAAACGGTGCAGACAGCGACGGCGTATTCGAAATGGCGGAGCTGCTGCTCGCTGATAAAGCCGACGGAGCCACCGTACTGCGCGTTGATATCAACGAACTGGCACTGATTCATCAGCAATTACAGCCGGGCCTGTTCGGAGAGGTGCGTTGCCATGCCATGGTGCGCAATGCCGGTAGCGCACGCCCCAATCAGATTGATCAACTGGAAAAACTTGCTGCGCAACCGCCTGCCGGTCTGCGCCTGATTATCTGTGCTGCAGGCATCGATCATAAAAAAGCTCTGCATAAACGTATCAGTGCATTGCCGGATATCGCATGCTGCGCACTGGAGCGCATGGATGAGGCAGCCTTCGGACGTTGGTTGGCCCAACTGGCTACTGATGCACATCTCAATCTAAGTGATGAAGCGCTGGCCATGATGAGCGAACACCTGCTTGGCATGCGTATGGCGACTCGCCAGGCCATTGAACGCTTGCGCCTGTATGATGCAGGGGAGGGGAATACCTTGAGCATCGACGTGGTCGGCGATCTGCTTGGCGAGCGAAGCCCGGGCGATTTGTCTGCCCTGTGCCGGGCCGTTGCTGAACGTTCCCCTTCAGCCATCGGCTTGCTGCGTGGTTTGTTGCGCGAACAACAGGTGGCCGAGGTGCAGGTGTTGAGCTGGATTTCCATCCGCCTGCAACAGCTCTTATTGTATGTCTGGTATGCCGCCAGCGACAAGCGCAGTGCTGCGCAAAATGCCGGCGTATTCGGTGAGGCGCGTCAACTCGTGGCGCGTGAGGCTGGTAACTGGAAGCCGCAGGAGTTGATGCACGCCATGCAGCGCATGATGCAAGTGGAAATGCTGCTTAAAGGCGCAAGCACAGAGCAGAAAGGTGTGGTGCTGGAGCGCTTTGTGCTTGAGTTGATATCCGGCGAGAAGGCATGACTGAGGATAGAGCTGAGGCTGAAGGCTGGCAGGATTTTGAACGCAGTCATGTCTGGCATCCCTATGCCTCGATGGTTTCGCCTGCGCAGATGTATGCTGTACAGCGAGCTGAGGGTGTGCGCCTATTTCTTGAAGATGGGCGCGTGCTGATCGACGGCATGTCTTCATGGTGGTGCGCCATTCATGGTTACAATGTTCCCGAACTCAATGCTGCTGCCACAGCACAGCTGCAAAAGATGTCGCATGTGATGTTCGGTGGTCTGACGCATGAACCGGCAGCAAGGTTGGCGGCTCGTCTTCTTGAGATTGCGCCGGATAGCATGCAGCACGTGTTTTTTGCCGATTCCGGCTCTGTATCGGTTGAGGTGGCCATCAAGATGGCGCTGCAATACTGGCAGGCGCAGGGCGGTGATAAGCAATACAAGGATAAAACCCGCCTGTTGACCATACGGCACGGTTATCATGGTGATACCTTCGGGGCGATGGGTGTGTGCGATCCGGTCAGCGGCATGCATCATCTGTTTGCCAGTATGCTTCCCGAGCACCTGTTTGCCGATGCCCCTACGGCGCGCTCCGATGAAGACTGGGAGGAATCCCAGATCGCCGATTTCAAAGATAAAATTGAAACGCACCGGGATACACTGGCGGCTGTCATCCTTGAGCCGATTGTGCAGGGGGCAGGGGGGATGCGGTTTTATGCACCTGAATTCCTGCGTCGGGTGCGTGCCCTTTGCGATGCCAACGATGTGCTGCTTATCCTTGATGAAATAGCCACGGGATTCGGACGTACAGGCTGCCTGTTTGCCTGTGCGCATGCGGGCATTGAGCCGGACATCATGTGCGTAGGCAAAGCATTGACCGGCGGCTACATGACCATGGCTGCTGTGTTGACCACAGAGCGGGTGGTGCAGGGTGTGCACGTTGATGCCAATGGGGAAGGAGCGGTGCTTATGCACGGGCCAACCTTCATGGCGAATCCGCTGGCATGTGCTGTAGCGCTGGCCAGTATCGATCTCTTGCTGGCTTCTCCGTGGCGGGAGCGGGTTGCTGATATAGAGGCGCATTTGAAAAAGGAGCTTGAGCCTTGTCGGGTCTTGCCGGGGGTGAGGGATGTGCGGGTATTGGGTGCCATCGGTGTTGTTGAAATGCATGAATCGGTGGATATGGAGCTTGTGCAGCCGATGTTTGTTGAGTGTGGCGTATGGTTACGTCCGTTCGGGAGGCTTATTTACACCATGCCACCTTTTATTATTGATTCCAAAGAGTTGCGAGCTATTACAAATGCTATGCATGAGGTTATATCAGCCTTATCCAAAGGTTCCTGATAGTTTATTGAGGTAGATGGAAGCTTCGCCGGGAAGCTTATGGAATCGGAAACTGGTGGAACCGACCGGGATCGAACCGGCGGCCTTTACGATGCGTAACGTAACGCTCTCCAGTTGGCTATCAATAAGCAGTCGAGCTACGGCCCCGTTTATCCCTTGCCACGGATGATAACTGCAATCAAAGTGCCGACAAGAAGAATTGGTTATTTTCCAATGGTGGTATTATCGCTCTTTGGCTGACTTGCTGCTTCCGATCCTGGGCTGCCATTGCCGGATACTGAAGCCCACACGAGAAAATCAAGAAACGATTCGAGATTCATCGGTTTTGCAATAAAGAACCCTTGTATGGTATCGCAGCCGATATCTTTTAGGGCATCCCAGCCCTGCCGGGTTTCTACGCCCTCTGCCACGGTCTTGACCCCCAGTTTGTTCGCCATCTGGATGCTCTGTTCAACTACAACATGCAAGGCTTCGTTATCAGAAACGTCTTTTACAAAAGAACGGTCTATCTTCAGCTCGCTAAAAGGGATGCGGGTGAGTTGCTGCATGCTGGAATAACCAGTTCCATAATCGTCGATAGATAGACCAAACCCGCACATTCGCAAACGAGCCAGATTTTCCAGTGAATGAGCAATATTGGTCATCGCTGCCGATTCGGTTATTTCCAGAATAATGTGCTCGGGCTCAATACCTGCAGACTTAACCACCTGGATGATCCTGTCTGCCAAATTGGTGTCATCTAGAGAGACCAGAGAAAGATTGACCGAAATGGAAATATAAAAACCTTTACTATGAAACATTTTGCAGGCAGAGGCAGCTTTTTCGAGCATGAGAAAAGTCAGGCCATCGATATTGCCGCTTTGCTCAAGTAGCGGAATAAATGCATCTGGGCTGATTACGCCATGCTGGGGATGGATCCAGCGGGCCAGCACCTCAGCACCAATAACTTCTCCTGATTCAATACTCACTTTGGGTTGATAAAAAGGCTCGATCTGCTTGCTTCGGACGCCATCCAGGATTTCAAAAAGCGTGAAAGGCGAGGACTGAGCAATGATTTGCTGACGCCCTTTGTTCCCTGGTGCTATATATTGAGAAATTAGCGTTTTAAGGGCCGATGGTGTGACAGGCTTTTCAATCTTGCCGAGCAATTGAATCTCATGCATGTTGGCCATCTTTCCAACCGAGTCGATCAGTTTTTTGTCGAGCGAACTGGTGATAATAATTGAAACATGCTGCTGTTCCTCTCCGAGATGTCTTAGAAACTCCATCCCATCCATTTCCGGCATGTTTAAGTCACAAATGACGATGTCTATCTTCTTATGTATCTCTCTACGCAGGATATTAAGTGCCTGCCTGCCATTGCTGGCATTGCGCACCGTGGTTGCCCCCAATGATAGCAACATCTCTGTGACCACTTTGCGTTGGAAGTCATCATCTTCTACAACCAAGAAACTCAGTTGATTCAAACTGTTCGGCATGCACCTCACCTTATATTCTGACATTCCCCCTTACATATTACGAAGCGGAGTATAGTCATACAACCCTGATTAGCGATAGCATTACGCACCTGTTGGATTAACTTTTGTGAGCCACATCACACGAAAAGTCATCTAACATGATCATAGAAAGAGGCGGAAGCATTCTGCTTCTCATCACCGGAGGGTGCATGCCGGAAATGAAGGCTATAGATCGGGCACGCCTTATTTTATTCGATTGTGATGGCACGCTGATGAATTCACATCATCATATTATCCGGGTGATGCAGCTATCCTTTGCAAAGCATGATTTGCCACAGCCGTCGGCAGCATCGGTATCCCAGGTCATCGGCCTTTCCCTTTCCAGTGCTGTGCAACAATTGCTGAAGGGGGCGAAAGAAGAACTCGCGGCAGCTGTTACAGAAACCTATCGGCAACTTTACCGCGATTTGCCGGGCGATTATGGTCTGTATGCCGGGGTTCGCGAAACGTTAGATACCTTGCAGGAACGTGGATATTGGTTGGGGCTGGTGACCGGAAAATCCCATGCAGGTTTGCAGCGTGTGCTGGTCGAATTTGCTCTGGAGTCATATTTTCTGGTGATGCGCACAGCCGATCATTGTCCCTCCAAGCCACACCCTGCGATGGTCTATGAGTGCATGCTCGAAATGGGTGTGGAAGGTGCTCAAACGACGGTCATTGGTGATGCAGTACTTGATATGCAAATGGCCTCTGCCAGCGGGGTAAAGGGCCTGGGGGTATCTTTTGGCGTTGCTGATAAAACAGCCCTGCACAAGGCGGGCGCGGCCCATGTGGTGGATCATTTCTCCGAGCTTCTGGAGCACTTTCCGCACTTGCAGTAGATGCATCCATCCTCCACGATACGGTAATGAAAAATTCAGCAAAGAAAACCATCCGTTACAGCCTTATTTTCCTTGGTGTGCTGTTTGTCCTGCTGGTCGCAGCGCCTTTCTTTATTGATGCCAATCAATACAAATCACTGATTGTCGATCAGGCCGAAAAAGCCACCGGTCGACATATAGAAATAGGCCAACTTCATGTTTCGCTGTTTCCCTGGGTGGGGTTGCGCATCGAGGATGTGCATATCGCCAATCCGAAGGGGTTTGCTGACGGGGATCTTTTACAGGTGAAAAGTCTGGATGTGCAGGTGGCTGTCCTACCCCTGCTGGGTGGTAGCTATCAGATTGAGCGTTTTGTCCTGGATACCCCTAAGGTGCAGTTGAATCGTGCCGCTGATGGTTTCAATAACTGGGAGGATTTATTACCTGCAGATGCTGCTCAGTCAGGCGATAGTGCTGCTGCATCGCCTGGCACCGCTTCAGGATCGGCTACAAAGCAGCAGGTGGTGGCTACAGAGTTGCAGGAAGGTGGCGGTATTCTGGCAGCGCTCAGCGCGCAATCCCTGCACATGAATGACGGCGAGGTACATTTCGTCGATGCGCAGAGCGGACAGAATATTCATCTTACCGCACTCAATGTTGAAGTGGATGATGTGCAGATGCAGCGCCCGGTGGCTCTGCGCATATCAGGTAAGTTGGGTGGCGATGGATTTTCAGTCGATGGCATGGTTGGCCCAGTGGGGGATATTGCCACGTTTGATGCGGCCCATCTGCCGATCAAGGGGCGCTTAACAGTGCCGACAGTCAGCTTGAGCAATCTAAGCGAGCTAGCCTCGGGGCTTGAGGCTTTGGGTGAGGGAACCCTAGGGCTGGATATTCAACTTGAACAGCGCCCCAACGGAGTGCGCGTGATGGCGGGTTCGTTGAAGTTGCATGCGGCGCATAACCTTTCGCTGGATGTGAAAGCCCAAATGCCGGATGAGAAGCGCATGCAGGTTGAACAGTTGTTGGTTAGATTGGACGGAATTGAACTGGCTGATATCAACGGCAATGTTACCGGCATCAGCAGTAAGATGCGCTATCAGTTGCGTGTGAATACGCCCGAACTGAGCCGCCTCCAATTGAGTCAGTGGGTGCCTGAGTTGCAAAGCATGTATGCAGCCCACCCTGCACCATGGAAAACCGTCAAGCTCGGCATGTTAGCTGCGGGTGATACGCAGGAGGTGGATATCCGCGACCTGCAACTTTTGCTCAATGGAGAGCTGGTACAGGTTTCTGGCAATATCAATTTTGCCAAGGCCCCCGATATCCGTCTGCGTTTGGCCTCCCGTTTGTTGCATGCTGACCCCTGGTTACCGCAGCCAGCACCAAGTGAAGCCTCTGCCAATACTTCTGTCGCTGTCGCGCCATCTGTCACAGCAACAATGCAAGTGGGTGCTTCGGCGCTAATTTCAGCTGCTTATGCAGCGGATTCTGCTGTTGTTCAGGAGAATGCCAAACCGATAGAGCCGGATCTGCGTTTTCTCAAGCCGTGGAAGATTGCAATGGTGATGCAAGTGGATCAGCTCCTGTTGCGTGGTCTGGATATTGGTCGACTGCGAGCCGATGTGAACGGCAGAAAGGGTGTGATAAGCATCGACCCTTTGCGCTTCGAACTGGCAGGAGGCCGTGTCGAGGAGCAGGCCAAGATCAATGTTAGCGAGTATCCAGCTACGTGGACCGAGTCCGTGAAGGTGCGTGATGTCCAGTTGCAACCGGTGCTTAAAGCGCTTTCTGATAACGATATGCTGAGCGGTAGCCTGCAAATGGATACCCGACTAGGCGGAAAGGGTCTATTGCCCGAGGCTGCCATGGAACGGCTGAGCGGAACCGGAAATGTTTTGCTGCGTGATGGAAGTATCAAGGGCTTTGATATTGCCGCCTTGCTGCGCAATATCCAGACCCTCGGACAGAGTGGTGGCGAACAGAAAAAAACCGACTTCTCACAGATGTCGGGTAGCTTCAAGATCACCTATGGCATAGCTAAAAACGACGATCTATTTGTTGCTTCCCCACTGTTTCGCCTAACCGGTTACGGTATGGTGAACCTGCCAGCCAAGCAGATGGATTATCATCTCAAGCCACGTCTCGTCGGTACAGCCGTTGGACAGGGCGACACGGCGGTTGTGCGCAAAGGACTTGAAGTGCCGATACGCCTGGTTGGGCCGCTGGATAAACCACAGGTGCAGCTTGAGGTTAGTATTGAGAGCCTGCTGGGAAATCGGGAAGCGATCCGGGAAATCATCAAAGACCCCAAGGGTATGCTCAGGGGAATATTGGGCGGCACATTGCCGGGCCGGCCAGCCGCTAATCAGAATACACAGCCACAGGCAGAAGCAGCGCCTGCTGATCCGCAACAACAAACAGCTCCTCCAGCCCAACCTGCCAAGCCGCTTGAGCAGCTTCTAAATCAGGTATTACCAAGGTTCTAGCCAATGTTTGAGCGCCTCCGATTACATCCTGATCGACCGCAGGCGCGACTGCTTAGTCATGCTGCTGAATATATTCGTAAGGGCGCTGGTGCTGTGGTGCCAACTGACACCACTTATGCACTGATGGCTCTGCCCACTGCCAACGATGTGCTCTCTAAATTCAGTGCTTTGCGCAAGTTGGATTCTCATCACTGCTGGTCGTTGATTTGTAGCGATCTGTCGCAGGCCGCGACTTATGTGCGTATGGATAACGAGGCGCATAGAATGATGCGTCGTTGTCTTCCCGGACCCTACACATTCATCCTGCCGGCCAATTCGCAGCTTCCTAAGCGTGTATTCGGCAAGCGGCGCGATGTAGGTATTCGCATCCCGCAACATGCTGTTTGTCAGATGTTATTACAGGAACTTGGCGAGCCTTTGCTTGCCACAACCTTGAAGTTTCCCGGCGAGGCAGATGCTGCCATCGATCCGGATGAATTTATCGATCGGCTCAAAGGATTGAATCTATTGGTGATGGATGCGGGCTGGAGCGGTGTGCAGCCGACAACGGTGGTTGATTTGTGTGGTGATATGCCCGAGTTGATTCGTGAGGGCGCTGGCGAGTGGCCGTAAACCGGCAATAAGTCGAGATGACTTATGCCTATGAACTTTATTTTTTCTGTAAACGAGCAAGCAGTCTTTTTACAAATAATTTGGCAGTCAGTCCTTCAACCGTATAAGACCAAAGCTTGCGCAGGCGGCGCAGTAGATAGGCCGGACGCAGGTGATAGGAAAGGGAGTTGTGTTGGCTGATCGCTGCTTCGACTTCGCCGGCATACCTGCCTGACGCGGCAATCTTCCGCTTGGCTTTTGCCTTGCGAAATAGCATGTGAATATCCGGCTCACCTTCACAAGAAAGGGTGCTGATTTTTTCGAAGCCGCATTTTTCTGCCAGTAATTGCAGCGTTTTTGGCGTGAAATTGTAAATGTGGGCGTAATGAAACATGCGATCAAAGGTGGCGAAAGGCCCTGTTAGATTCGGGCATTCGACGTAAAACAATCCCCCCTCGGCCAGCAGGCTATGGATATGTTTTAGTGCTCGTTTTGGTGAGGAAAAATGCTCAATGACATGAATCAGCAGAACCAGATCAGGAGAGCCTGCATCATTCAAATCATAGAGATTGATGTTTTCGATGCGCGTGAACAGCTGCTCTCTTGAATAGGTGTTGAAATCTCGATTCGGTTCGATGCCAGAAGCTTGGTGCCCATGGGTTTCGAAGGCCTTAACTGTGCAGCCAATACCTGCGCCGACTTCAAATACAGCTTCGTCACCTTTCAGGTAAGGACTCAACTGGTTGTAGATGCGCTCGCCATTATTCCAGGCGCGCATCACACGGCGCGGGGATGGCTTTTGCTCACCGTGATAATCCTGCCGGTAGCGCTTGGCATAATACTCGGCGACTTCAGTCTCTGAGGGGACTGGAAGATGCATAACCAGGCCGCAGCCGCGGCACAGTCCCGTTTGCAGAGATTCACCATGACGGTCGCTGGCCGAAACAATGCTAAAGTCGGTGCTGTCACATAGGTCGCAACGCGGCATTGCAGGTCTTTTCTTGGCTTTGTTTGCAGGGTTCATTGCCGCGAATCCTAGTAGGCTCATAGGCGGGTGGCTACAGCAAGCGTGAAGATTATTGAGATATTTCGGGTTTAGCTTGCGTAGGTAAGGGGATCATCCCGACCAAGTTCGGCAAAACCCTGACGGCGATACAAACATGAATCGCAGTGGCCGCATGGCCTTCCGTCTGGTGATGGATCATAACAGGAGTGGGTAAGCGAGTAGTCTAAGCCAAGCTTCAGTCCCATGGCGATAATTTCAGATTTTTTTAGGTGAATCAAAGGAGTTTCGATGTTTGTCTCATACCCCTCAACACCAGCCTTGGTCCCCAGTTTCAATGTTTGGGTAAAGGATGTGAAAAACTCGGGTCGGCAATCCGGGTAACCGGAGTAATCGACGATATTGGCTCCGATCACCAGCCTCGTTGCCTGTCTCGATTCGGCAAAGGCTGCTGCCATGGACAGAAAAATAAGATTGCGTGCCGGAACATAGGTCGCCGGAATGACGCTCTTGTCCTGATGGTCCTTGGGGACAGCTTGTTTACTGGTCAGGGCCGAACCGCCGATGGCATCCAGATCGACATGTAACACGCGGTGATCATCCACGCCCAAGGCTGTAGCGACACGCGCCGCAGCTTCAAGCTCGATGCGGTGGCGTTGCCCGTAGTCAAAGGCGAGGGTTGCACAATCCCAGCCCTTTTCGCGGACCGCCCATGCCAGGGCCGTACTTGAATCGAGGCCACCGGAAAGCAGCACCACAGCTGTGCAGGACATGTTTTCAGACATGGGTCGCCTCTGCCCCCCAAATATGTTTATGCATCTGCAACTGAAGGCGAGCAGGTGGTCCATCCTGTAGCATCCAATCGGCCAGTTCGCTAGCCGGTAGTCGACTTTCAACCGGCGAGAAAAGCACCGGGACTTCCGGGGCGAGGGTACGTTCAAGACGGCTCAGTGTTTGCAGTGCCCATACATAATCTTTACGACTGCACAGCACGATTTTCACTTCGTCACCGGATTTAAGGTGTTCGATATTCGACCAGTAGTTTCGAGCCTCTTCGCCGCTATCCGGTGTTTTGATGTCGACAATGCGGCGTACGGCAGGGTGAGTACCGCTAATATCAAAGGCGCCGGATGTTTCCAGTTGCAATAGAGGAGAGACCTTGGCCAGAGCGTGTAGCAGCGGCGCGCAGCCCTTCTGGGCAAGAGGCTCACCGCCGCTGACAAGTATCAGGGGGCGCTTTCGACCGCTGACCTCGGTAACAATATCAGTGACATTCATCCACTCACCACTATCGAAAGGGATGGCTTCAGGCGTGTCGCAATAGGTGCAGTTCAGTGGGCAGCCAGCCAGGCGAACAAGGGTGCATGGCATGCCAGCAAGGGTGCTTTCGCCCTGAATACAGTCATAAATTTCGTGAATGCGCACACGCGCCCTTACGGTCATGGCTGGAGAAGTCCTTACTGAGCTTCAGAAATGGATTGCAGCAGTACTCTGGCCTCTTCCGCAGATGGGGAATCGCCATGTGTTTTGATCAGGCGCTGCAATGAGTTGCGTGCCTCCGTGATGCGCCCCTGGCTTTGATAGGCTATGCCGAGTCTGAGCAAGGCAACTGCATGTTTGGTGCTTTCCGGGTAATTCGAAACCATCCATTCGAAATTTCCGATGGCGCGTGGGATATTATTTTGCGCCAGATAACTTTCACCCAGCCAGTAATAGGCCTGATCGCTGTATGCACCGTTGGGCTGGGTTTTCAGTAATTCCCTAAACTTTTCTATTGCCTCTTCATAGCGACCGCTCTTAAGAGCGAGATAGGCGGCTGTGTAGTGGTCTTTTTCATCTTCTCCACCGCTGCCGGTGATTTCAACGGGTTCGGCAGGCTTGATCGCCTGGGCGATCTTCTCAATCTTTTTATCCAGCTTTAGCTTGGTTATTTTTCGCGATTCATTCAGCTTGGCTGTGGTTTTCTGCAGCCTGCGGAGACTGTACTTGAGTTGGGCAATCTGCTCTTTTTGAGAGGCGTAAGCAGCATGTTGCTGCATGCTTGCAGTTTTCTGGTCGGCCAGTTGAGTTTCAGCCAGCGATAGCCTTTCAAGCATTTGTTTCTGCTGAGCTTGCAATTGTTCGACGGATTGCATGACCAGTTGTTTGTCCTGTTGCCAGGATTCCACTTCCTTTTTATCTACGACACATCCAGTCAGAATCAGACACACAGCAAAAGCGGCCACCGGAAAAACCGATGGCCGCTGCTGTATGGACAATCCGCTGTTTTTAGCGAAGAGCAAAGAGGTTAAACCGGCTTAGCTCGCGATGAACTTAGCGAACAACAATGTCGGCGCGCCTGTTCTGGCTCCAGCAGTTTTCGCCTGCGCCACGGCAGACCGGATTCTCTTCACCGAAAGACACAGTTTTGATGTTACCTGCTGCGACACCTTTGTTGACCAGATAGGCCTTCACGGAATCGGCACGACGTTGGCCCAGGGCCAGGTTGTATTCACGTTCGCCACGGGCGTCACAGTTACCTTCGATGGTTGCGGTGCTCTGTGGATGGGCTTTCAGCCATGCGGCGTTGGCATTAAGGATGCTGGCGCCCTCAGCTGTAATATCCGACTTATCGAAGGCGAAATAGATTGCACGCTCAGCTGCCATGCCGCCCTTGTTTACCTTGCTCACGCTGGCGCCACCATGACCTCCACCCTCGACGGTCTTTTTGGCACAGCCACCCATCATAAGGCCTGCTGCTGCGAATACGGCAATTGCCAGTGTAGAATACTTGTTGAATTTCATAATTTTCTCCCTTAATTATTTAAACCAGTTCTAATCCGTGCGGCGTTTCTAGCCGTATCTTACAACACAGCTGTGGTTTTTCCACCCACCAAAGCCTACCCTAACATGGCTTTAGCCTTATACTCAATGTGTACGATGGCGCATTTTCCCGGGCGATGCTGTTAATGCGACCAGACAGGATCAGAAGCATCTTCCCGTGGACTGGTCAAAGCCTCCGGTTCTCCTCCCCAGCTTGGCACGCGGAACACCCGACGCACTCCGGCGACTGTGCGGGAAAACAGGAGCATCTGCGCGTTCGGCGCCCATACCGGTGAGTCCACCTGCCCGCCGGTAATCAGATAGTGCACATCACTACCATCGCTGCGCATGGTAGCCAGCGCGTACTGCCAGTTTTTCAGAGCTATAAAAGCAATGCGATCACCGTTTGGCGACCAGGAGGGGGAGGTGTTGTATGGCCCCTCCATGGAGATGCGCTCCACTTTGCTGTCACTCAGGCGTATTTTATAAACTTGGGGTGTGCCGCTTCTGTCACTGGTGAAAGCAATGTATTTCCCGTCCGGTGACCATGTTGGCGAGGTGTCGATGCCCTTGTGGCGTGTCAGTTGGCTCCATTGGCGGGTTTTGGTATCAAACAGGTGAAGTTGCGTGTAGCCCGTATAGGACAGGGTGGCTGCAATATAACGCCCATCAGGTGACCACGCCGGAGTGCTGTTCAACCCTTCAAAATCGCCAAATGTACGTCGTTGCCCGGCGCTCAGATCAAAGGTCTCAAGACGGGGGTGATTGTCGACATAGGTATTCAAGGCCACCATATTATTATCCGGCGATAGATCGGGCGATAGCAGTAGCGTGAAATTGCGGCCAACCAGTTGTCGATTGGCCCCGTCCTGATCCATATAGACAAGATCGGCTTTCTTGCCATGCTTACTGACATATAGGAGATGGGTGTCAAAATAGCCCGGAATGCCGGTAGCGGCGCGATAGATATAGTTGGCGATATAATGGGCCAGCGGTCGCACAGAGCTGCCATGATAGGACAGGGTGCTTTTACTCAACAGTTTGTTGCGGAAAGGGTCGTGGACCTCGATGTCGGCATTCCATTGCTCGCCAGCTTTGCGGATATGGGTGAAGGCCAGAATATCCGTACCGATGATGCGCCAGTCGCCGTAATCGATACTCTTGCGGACCTGTTCGATATCGGCCAGATAGCTGAATGGGTTAAGCACCTTAAAGGAGCGGCTGGATTGCAGATCATTGGTCACGATGCGGTGAATGCTTTTCACATCACTGGCACTGGTGCCTTCAGCATCGCTCATCCAGGCAAGTTTCAGGGGTTGATAGCCGGACTGGAATATTTCAAATTCAGCTGCAGGGGACAGGGAAGGGATAAGAATGAGTAAGAGAAAACCGATTATTCGCATGGGGCGTTTTCTAGCCAGCATGCTGGGAGAAAGCAAGCGTCATTCAGGGGGAGTGGGCCTGCAATTTGTCGTTGGCGCATGTCGTATGCCTCCTGTCAGGGAGATGCTTGGATGAACAACCTGATTGCCACGGTCCGGCGGGCGCTGCAAAGCTCGGAAGTGGACGAAAAAATAAGTTTAACACGCCAGGCGATGCATGAACTTCGCGAAGATTCGCGTATGCCTGTCGACTTTGGCACGCCCTTGCCGGTTGATTCGCCAGGACGACCGGCTCGCCCGAAGCTGGTTCGTGGAGCAAAGGTGGCCAAACGCGGCTTTGGAACGCTGGAAGGCCGCATCATCATGATGCATGCCATCGCCCACATCGAGTTCAATGCCATCAATCTGGCGCTGGATGCGGTGCAGCGCTTTCCCGATATGCCAGAGCAGTATTACCGCGAGTGGGTGCAGGTTGCCCAGGAGGAGGCCTATCATTTCGAACTGGTGCGAGCGCATCTGCGTCATCTGGGCGCCGATTACGGGGATTTCGATGCGCACGGCAGCCTGTGGGAGATGTGCGAGAAGACGGCGCATGACGTATTGCATCGCATGGCGCTGGTTCCGCGGGTGCTTGAAGCACGTGGCCTTGATGTCACGCCAGGCATCATGGAGAAACTCACTCAGGCCGGTGACCACAATGCGGTAAGTCTGTTGGAGATTATCCTGCGCGATGAAATTGGCCATGTGTCCATCGGCAACCGCTGGTTCCGTTACTGTTGCGAACAGCGGGGCTTGGAAATCGAGGAAACCTTCTTTGCCCTGCTTGAACAATACTATCCAAGGGGATTGTTTGGACCTTTCAATCTTGAAGCGCGCGAGCAGGCAGGTTTTAGCAAGTCCGAACTCGACAGGTTGGTTTGAGATGATATGGACATGAAGTGAAGCTGGCGGTGTTCTGCCTACAGCTCTCTGCTATGATGCCGCCGCTTGTCGGGTGAGCTTTTCGCCCACATCGAAAATACTGAACGAGGAGTTCCCATGCCGCTAATCCGTCCCTTTGCAGCGCTTAGGCCGGCGCCCGAGCACGCCGATGCCGTATTGGCACCGCCCTATGATGTGCTGAGCAGCAGCGAGGCCAGAGAGAAGACCCTCGGTAAACCGTGGAGTTTCCTGCATGTATCCAAGGCCGAAATCGACCTGCCAGAGGATATCGACCCCTACGATGCAGGCGTATACGAAAAATCAGCCGAGAATTTCCAGCGCATGATGTCCCAGGGCGTGCTCATTCAGGACGATGCGCCATGCTATTACGCCTATCGTCTGGTGATGGGAGAGCATGTGCAGACAGGTATTGCCGCAGCAGCCTCTGTGGCTGCATATGATGCGGGGCGCATCAAGAAGCATGAGTTCACCCGTCCGGCCAAAGAAGATGATCGTGTGAGCCAGGTCGAGGCTTTAAGTGCACAGACAGGCCCGGTGTTTCTCGTCTACCCGGCGCATGCCGTGGTGGATGGAATTCTTACCGACGTTGCCAAAGGCAGTCCTGATATGGATGTCATGGCTGATAGCGGTGTTCAGCATACCCTATGGGTGATTCGCGATGCGGTTCAGATTGACGCCATCAGTGCCGCATTCGAGGCCATGGATGCACTCTATGTGGCTGATGGGCACCATCGTTCTGCCGCTGCATCACGTGTTGCAGCATCCCGCAAGTCTTCTAATCCACAACATACAGGTAATGAGCTATATAACTATTTTCTAAGTGTTATTTTCCCACACGACCAGATGTATATTCTTGACTACAACCGCGTGATTCGCGACCTGAACGGTATGCGGCCCAATGACTTTCTGGCTAAAGTCGCCGGGGCGTTCGATATCGCACTGGCCGATACGCCCGTGCATCCGCAGGGGGCAGGGCAGTTCGGCATGTATCTGGACGGCAACTGGTATGCGCTCTCCATCTGGGATGAATTGATTCCGCACAAGGACCCCGTAGCGCGCCTTGATGTGAGCCTGCTGGCGGCGAATCTAATCGAACCACTGCTGGGCATCTCCGATCCGCGTCGCGATACGCGCATTGATTTCATTGGCGGCATTCGTGGTTTGGAGGAGCTTGAAAAGCGTGTGGATAGCGGCGAGATGGCCATTGCCTTCTCGATGTTCCCGACTTCAATGACCGACCTGATGGCTGTGGCTGATTCAGGCGAAGTGATGCCACCCAAATCGACATGGTTCGAGCCTAAACTGGCGGACGGTGTGGTATCCCACATGCTGGACTGATTATTTTATAATTCTTGGCGGAAATTCCTTGATTTGCATTATGAGACTCAACCTCTAAGCTAAAGCTTAATGCTTGCTGAAAGTCATCAGACCATCATGGAAGCGGGCCGTTTGATCTTCCGCTCACCGACTGCCAACGACAGCTCGGCAGTCCAAGTACTTTTTCATCGCTGGGGGGGGATGGGTACCAATTCCCGAAAATCTTATGTGAATCTCTGCGAATATTTCGCTTCGACCCGCATGGTGGTCGAGCAGGATATTCATATTGTCACCTTTATTTCTGGCTGTATCTCTACAAAGCGGCCGATTGATATGCTCAGAAAACACTGATTGGAAGGAGATGAAAGATGACACACCCTCAAGAGGAAAAATCCGGAGCAGTCCAGGGAATGCGTAACGGTGGTGCTATCAGGAAATGCCTGTTTCCTGTTGCCGGTTATGGCACGCGTTTTCTGCCAGCTACCAAGGCGCAGCCCAAGGAGATGTTGCCCATCGTCACCAAGCCATTGATCCAGTACGGGGTTGAAGAAGCCCTGCAGGCTGGTATGACCAATATGGCTTTTGTCACAGGACGTAATAAACGTGCGATTGAGGATCATTTTGATACGACTTACGAACTGGAAGACCAGATCAGCGGTACGAGTAAAGAGCTTTACCTAAAAAGTATTCGCTCGCTGATCGATCAGTGCACCTTTACCTATGTGCGTCAGACCCAGATGCGCGGCCTGGGTGATGCTGTCCTCACAGGTGAGCCGCTGATCGGTAACGAGCCGTTTGGCGTCATTCTGGCAGACGATCTCTGCCATCATTCCGGCGATGGCGTGTTAAGTCAGATGGCAAAGCTCTATGAGCAATACAAATGCAGTATTGTGGCCATTGAGGAAGTTCCAGCGGAAGATGTCAGCAAGTATGGTGTTATCAGCGGGGATGAACTCGATGGAGGACATATCCGGGTCACCGGCATGGTGGAAAAGCCAGCGGTGGATGAAGCCCCTTCGAATCTGGCCGTCATCGGTCGCTACATCCTGACACCTGATATCTTCGACATCCTGCGTGCTACCCCAAAGGGTAAGGGTGGGGAAGTCCAGCTTACCGATGCACTCATGCAGCAAGCCCGCGAGGGAAGGGTGATAGGCTATCGCTTTAAGGGGCGTCGTTTCGACTGTGGCAGTATCGAGGGGTTTGTTGAGGCTACCAATTTCTTTTTCAAGCATGTAAGTCCACCCGCGTAGGTTTGAGGCAAGCGACATTCAGCCCAGAAAGGAGGGGATGTTGAATACCGGTAAAGATAAGCAATATCTGCTACTCATCAGTATTCACGGATTGATTCGCGGCCATGATCTGGAGCTTGGTAGTGATGCCGATACTGGCGGACAGACCAAGTATGTTCTCGATCTGGCTCGCGGCCTTGCCGAGCATGATGAAGTAGAAAGGGTAGATCTGGTCACGCGCCGCATCGTTGATGCCGGTGTCAGCGAGGATTATGCCGATCCCATCGAAATGCTTTCTCCCAAGGCTCGTGTTGTGCGCATCGATGCCGGTCCCGAGGAATACCTTGCCAAGGAACAATTGTGGGATCATCTCGACAGCTTCATGGATAACCTTCTCCAGTGGCTCAATGAGCAGGAGCGCATGCCGGACGCGATCCACAGTCATTATGCCGATGCCGGTTATGTCGGCGTCAGGCTTGCCAACCTATTGGGCGTTCCGCTTATTCATACCGGCCATTCGCTGGGCCGCGACAAGCGCAAACAGTTATTGGCCAAGGGATTATCACACGAAGAGATTGAGAGCACATACAATATCAAACGTCGCATCGATGCCGAGGAGGAGGTGCTGGCTCATGCAGCTCTGGTTGTCACCAGTACGCGCAACGAAATCGAGGAGCAGTACGAGCTGTATCACTACTATGATCCCAAGCGCATGGAGGTAATTCCTCCGGGCACGGATATGAATCAATTTCATCCACCGATCGAAAACGAGAAGATTGCATTTGCCGGACAGCTTGAGCGCTATTTGAAACAGCCGGAGAAGCCGATCATTCTGGCTCTGTCGAGACCTGACGAACGGAAGAATATTTTAATGCTGCTTGAGGCCTATGGCGAATCGCAGGCTCTGCAAGAGCTTGCCAATCTGGTTCTCGTAGCTGGCACGCGTGACGATATACGTGAGCTGGAGTTGGGGGCGCAGAAAGTGCTGACCAATATCCTGTTGTTGATCGATGTCTATGACCTCTACGGCAAGGTCGCCGTTCCCAAGCATCATGGATCTGAGGAGGTGTCGGATATCTATCGCCTAGCGGCATCCACTGGCGGTATTTTTGTGAATCCGGCGCTAACCGAGCCTTTCGGCCTAACTATTCTGGAGGCGGCCGCCAGTGGTCTGCCCGTGGTGGCGACGGAGAATGGCGGGCCGGTAGACATCATCGGCAACTGCCAGAATGGTGAACTGGTTGATCCACTCGATAGCCATGCCATTCGTGACGCTTTGTTGAAGCTGCTCAAGGATAGTGATCGTTGGGCGCAGGCTTCGCGCAACGGCATAGAAGGGGTAGGTCGCCATTATACATGGCGGGCTCATACCGATAAGTATCTCCGCTGTATTGGGATCGTTCAGGCTGAATATCAGTCACCGTCCAGTCAGCAGCCTGTACCGGCCATGTTGCGCTATCGTGACCGTGCCATTATCTCCGACCTGGATCAGAACCTGATGGGTGATCCCGGATCTCTGCAACAGTTTTCCGATGCCATAAGAGATAATCGCAAGCGCGTGACCTTTGGTATTGCCACTGGTCGTCGTATCGATTCGGCTCTGGCGATTATTAAGAAATATCACATCCCGCAGCCGGATATTCTGATCAGCAGCATGGGTACGCGTATCCATTACGGGAAGTCGTTGACCGAGGATGATTTCTGGATTGATCATATTGATCACGACTGGAAACGTCATCGTGTTCGCAGGGTGATGTCTGGTTTGCCCGGCTTGAAGCTTCAGCCCAATGTTGAGCAGAGCGAGTTCAAGATTTCATATTATTATGATCCACAGCATGCACCGTCGATCGAGGAAATCACAGCACTGCTGAGGAAGAAAGAGATTACCGCCAACGTGGTCTATTCCTTTGGTCAGTATATCGACATCGTGCCTTCACGTGCCTCCAAGGGGCAGGCTTTGCGTTATGTGATGCAGCGTTTCGATATCGCGCTGGATCATGTGCTGGTGGCAGGTGGATCAGGTGGCGATGAGGATATGATGAGGGGTAATACACTGGCCGTGGTGGTGGCAAATCGTCATCACGAGGAGCTTTCACAATTGGAAAATATCGAAGGAATCTATTTTGCCGATCAATCGCATGCGGCAGGCATCCTCGAAGCAGTGGGGTATTATGATTTCTTCAATCGTTGTGAGGCTCCAGAAGCTGAATGAGCGAACACCTGCTTATCTGCACTGATCTTGACCGGACGCTGATTCCCAACGGTCCGCAGCCCGAGTCTCCATTAGCGAGACCATATTTCGCGGCTCTTGTAAGTCGTGCGGATGTTAGCCTTGCTTATGTTAGCGGTCGGCATCGCTCTCTGGTGGAGCAGGCCATAAGCGATTTCCAGCTTCCTGACCCGGATTTTGTGATCGGTGATGTCGGAACCACGATTTACCGGGTTATTGCCGAGCAGGACTGGCAACATGATGATGCCTGGGAGAATGAGATTGCCCTGGATTGGGCAGGTAACACCCACGCAGGTCTTGTGAACTTACTCGCTGATATTCCGGCATTACAATTGCAGGAGACTGACAAACAGAATAGCTGCAAGCTGAGTTTTTATGTGCCGCTTCAAGCCGACTCTCTTGCGCTGTCGGCGACGATTGAAGCGCGTCTGGAGCTAGTGGGCGCACACTGCCGATTGATATGGAGCATCGATGAACCTGAAAATGTTGGTCTGCTCGACATCCTGCCGCAAAGGGCAAGCAAATATCATGCTGTTAGAGCTTTGATTAGGGATGGCGGCTTTGATCTCGGGCGGACCGTTTTCTGTGGAGATAGCGGTAATGATATTGAGGTGCTGGTTAGTCCGGTCCCGTCGGTGCTGGTAGCTAACGGTTCGGATGAAGTGCGTCGGGAGGCAATCTCTAAGGCCGAAGCTGGCGGACAGTCGGAGAACCTATATGTCGCCCATGGCGGCCTGTTGGATATGAACGGTAACTATGCCGCTGGCATGCTTGAAGGCATTGTCCATTATCACCCTGAAACCCTTGCATGGATGCAGTTTTCTGCACCCCCGGAGGTTACCTGATGCCAGCCACATCGCCTTGCATTTTCGGAGAAGTCCTGCTCGATTGTTTCCCAACCGGTGAGCGCGTGCTTGGCGGTGCTCCTTTTAATGTAGCCTGGCATTTACAGGCTTTTGGCGAGGCTCCGCGATTCATCAGCCGAGTGGGTAACGACAGGGATGGGAATGCGATTCTGGATGCCATGCTCAAGTGGGGTATGCGCACTGATGGTGTGCAGATCGATGAAGGTTTGCCGACCGGGCGTGTCGACATTACTTTCAAAGATGGTGAACCGGCCTACGATATTGTCCATCCGAGCGCTTACGATGCGATTGTGCCTGATGCTGCCACCGGCCATTACAGCGTGATCTACCATGGTTCATTGGCCTTGCGTGATGCGGCCTCCACTCATGCGCTTTTAGATTTGAAGAAACGATTAGCCACTACGGCGTTTGTCGATGTAAATCTGCGTGCGCCATGGTGGAATAAAGAGCATGTAACGCAATTGCTGGAGGATGCCGACTGGGTCAAACTTAATACTGATGAGATGAGTTTACTGGCATCTCCCTCCAGTAGTGCGGTAAATTTTGTCGCTGAACATCAACTCAAAGGCTTGATCCTGACTCATGGGGCCGAAGGCGCGGAGATCGTTACTCCCGGCGGTGAGAACGTTAGGGTTCTACCCGCTAAAAACCTGAATGTCGTTGATACCGTAGGCGCTGGCGATGCCTTTGCTTCTGTCATGCTATTGGGCTTGCTCAGAAACTGGTCATTGCAGCTCACCGCCGAGCGGGCTCAAAGCTTTGCTTCCAGAATGGTCAGCCAGCGCGGTGCAACGGTGCATGAGCCGTATTTCTACGATGATGTTATGGCCACATGGCAGGTCGATGGTCGACAGGAGTTAGCCGATGTATGAACAAATATCCCATTCGATGCTCAACCGCATCCTGGATGAGCTGAAGCCGGAAATTCGCGCTCGCGACCTGCGCCATTTCTATACACGCCTTGGCGCTAACTTTTATGCGATTTATTCCCTGTTTTCTCAACTCTATGGCAAGCGCGACGACGTTGAGCGCCAAATGGTCCGGCTTGTTGAAGTCATGGCGATCAACTATCTCAAGCGCGATAAAGCGCTGAAGAAGCTCGATATCGAGCGTGAGCGCAATCATAACTGGTTTCTCAGTCAAGAATGGGTGGGCATGGCCCTGTACAGTGATGGTTTTGCCGACAATCTGCAGGGTATGCGTGGCCGCTTGAGCTATTTGCAGGAGCTTGGTGTCAATATGGTGCATGTCATGCCTATCCTGCAATGCCCGCAGGGGGCGAGCGATGGCGGTTATGCGGTAAGTAATTTCCGTGATGTTGATGATCGTATCGGCACACTGGACGATCTGCGCGACTTGTCCTCGGATATGCGCCGTCGCAAGATTCTGCTGACCCTTGATGTGGTGGTGAATCACACCTCCGACGAGCACGAATGGGCTGAACTTGCACGGGCCGGTGAGAAGAAATATCAGGATTACTATTACATTTTCGATAACCGCGATGTCCCGGATATGTTTGAGGAGACCATGCCGGAAATTTTTCCGGAAACCTCACCGGGTAACTTCACCTTCAATGAGGCCATGGATAAGTGGGTGATGACGGTATTCAATAAATACCAGTGGGACCTCAATTACAGTAACCCTGCAGTATTCATCGAAATGATCGATATCATCCTGTTCTGGGCCAATCAGGGGGCCGATATTCTGCGCATGGATGCCGTCGCCTTTCTGTGGAAAAAAATTGGCACGCTTTGCCAGAATGAGCGCGAAGCGCATTTGATTCTGCAAATGATGAAGGACTGTTGTCAGGTGACTGCACCGGGTGTGCTGTTTATTGCCGAGGCGATTGTTGCCCCAGTCGAGATTACTAAGTATTTCGGTGAGGATGCGGTAATCGCTAAGGAGTGCGAGATTGCCTACAACGCCACCTTCATGGCGCTGTTGTGGGATGCCGTGGCGACCAAGAATGCCAAGTTGCTCAATCAGGGTATTCGTAACCTGCCTAACAAACTTGATCGGGCAACCTGGTTAAATTATGTGCGATGTCACGATGATATCGGCCTCGGATTCGACGATTCAGACATCGTTCGGGCTGATTATGAGCCCTTTTCACATCGGCGTTTTCTGGTTGATTATTTTACCGGAAAATTCGATGACTCAACGGCTCGAGGGCAACCATTCGGACACAATGAAAAGACCGGGGATGCGCGCATTTCCGGAGAGCTAGCTTCACTTGTGGGATTGGAGACTGCATTGGAGCGTGGCGATCAAGAAGGTGTTGAACACAGCATCAAGCTGATTCTGTTGATGCATGGCATGATCATGTCCTTCGGCGGAATTCCGCTGCTGTATTACGGTGATGAGATCGGCACGCTGAATAATTACGACTTTTCGCAGGATGAAAACAAAGGGGGCGATAGTCGCTGGATCCATCGTCCAGTCATCGACTGGGAGCGAGCTGAAAGGCGATACAAGCGGGGTACGCCGGAGCAACGCATTTTCGACGGGCTGAAAGAGATGATAGCCGTTCGTAAGTGCATTCCTGCATTCGCTGATTATAACAATCGCGAGCTATTACAGACCGATAACATCCATTTATTTGTGTTCATGCGCAGCAATCCGTTCCAACTAGGCGACAATGTTCTGGTGGTGGGTAATTTTGATGCTTCCCCCCAGTCGATCACCCTTGGAGAGCTTGGCAAGAGCGCCAGCTTCGAACTTGGCAGGTTGCGTGATCTTTGTTCAGGTGAAGCGCCAAGGCTGTTCAAGGATCAACTGGTGATCCCGCCGTATAGTTTTTACTGGTTGAGCGATTCCAAGCCAAATCCACACCAACTTTGAAGCTAAGCCCGACTTCTTAACTCAAAGAAAGATGGTGATGCACTCATAGTAAATCGAGGGTGCGATCCAGACCGCCGTGGGAGAGAGAGTAGGGGGCTAGTTCACGCACACGGGGCTTGGCATGAAAAGCGATACCCATACCGGCTACTTCGATCATGGGAAGATCGTTGGCACCGTCACCAATGGCGATGGTCTGCGCCATCGAGATATTCCACTCAGTAGCCTTGGCGAGCAGGGCGGTGCGCTTGCTGTTGGCATCTACAATCTCACCGATGAAACCACCAGTCAGTTTACCGTCCACAATCTCAAGCTCGTTACCCAGTGAGAAATCGAGGCCAAGTGTTTGCTCGAAATAGCTGGTGAAGAAAGTAAAACCACCGGACACAAGCCCTGTTTTCCAGCCATGCGCCTGTAGGCCCTTAATCAGGTCTTCAGCCCCATCGGTAAGCACGATACGTTCATCCAGCACGGTTTGTAGCACACCCGCATCCAGTCCCTTGAGCAGCTTGACGCGCTCGGTGAAAGAGGCGACGAAATCGAGCTTGCCCTCCATGGAAAGCTGGGTGATGCCGGCCACTTGATCCTTGATGCCCATGTAATCTGCTATTTCGTCGATGCATTCATTCTCAATCAGGGTGGAATCCATATCCATCAGCAGCAGACCCGGTTCGGAAAGGCGAGGAGAAGGTTTCAGGGCAGTGATGGCGATATCGACATTCAAACGCTCGGAAAGCGGTCGCAGGCGTGCGGTCATGGTTTTCGGTTCAGTCGTGCCTGTAAGCTGCATGCGGCAGTGTCCATCACGCGTGCTGACCTGCAATACACCGATGCGTTCCAGCGCCAGAGATTCGCAGAGCTCCTTGAAGACGTTGAAATCGTTGCAGCCGTGGATATGCGCATTCATGTGTGCCGCATCCAGCTCGGAAGGCCAGATATCCAGTCGTTTGCCCTCCTGCATGCTGATGCGTATCTGTACCTCCTGCAGCGTGGCGCAGCCGTAGTGCTGGCGTAGCTTGTAGGCGTCGTGCGTGCTGCACACCAGTAGTTGTCCGCCGCCAGGCGTGGCAAAGACGGGGGAGTTCACTTGAATGGGTAGTTCAAAGGAAGGCGGAAGCAGGAAATTGGTCAGCATGTATGTCTGTCCTTATCGGGAGTTCTTTGAGTCAAGGGTATCAAGTAACGATCCTTACAGGGTGTCGAAGTTCCTGAATTTTTCGATATCCGGAATGCTGATCTTTCTCCCCTCGACGCTCATTAACCCCATATCCTCCAACTGGCGCAGGGTGCGCGACAGCGTTTCCGGTGAAATATTCAGATGCGAGGCGATCACGTGTTTACTGGCCGGAAGTTTGAAATGTGCTTCGCCTCCGTTTCGCTCGTCTTTTTCGATATAGCGAAGCAGATAACCGATGACCCGTTGCGTGGCATTGTGCAGCGTCAGGGTGGCGATCTTATTGGCAAATTGGTGTAACTGGACACTCAGATTGGCAATGAGAATGCGTGAAAAATCAGGGTTCTGCTTAAGGCAGGTATCCACAGCTTCTTTGCCGATAAACAGCACTTCGGCATCCTGCATAGCGTAGGCATTCAGGGGGTAAGGCTGACCGAGAAACATCACGGCCTCGGCGAAATGATCGCCGGCAACGGCAATCTTGGCAGTGTGTTCGCGACCATCGGGTGAGGTGAAGGCAAGTCTGATGCCGCCAGAAAGCACCAGATGGAAGCCAGAACAAAGATCCCCCTGATGAAACAGTGGATTTCCCTTGGTAACACTGATGACCTTTGATCCGGCGGCAATCACGTCCAGTTCAGCTGCTTGTGCGGTGCGGAACATGGCGACGCCTGAAATAAGTTTGCGGATATTCAAACCGCGGATATGAGCGCTGTTGATGATGGACTCCCTGCCAAACGCCTTAGCGTATGCAGGCGAGCGCCTAAAAACAACAGGGCCGGCGTCAAGCCGGCCCTGTGCGTAGCACTTATCAGGTATCAGGCTTCTTGCCTAACCTCCTGTGGGACTTCCTGCCGGGCCCGGCTTTCGCCCTTGCCGATAGTCAGCAGGTCCCATACCAGTAGCACAATGCCTGCCGTGGTGACCAAACCAAATATCATACGCCACTGCATGCCCTGCACGAACCACGGGTGAACCTGAGCCGCGAAATAGCCCGACCAGGTTGATCCTTCGATGGCACGTTCGATGAACGACTGCTCGTAGCCGGAAATTAGCAGAGCCACAGTCATGCCGATTACGCCGAAGTTCAGCAGGCCCAGCGCCCATTTCCATTTCCAGCCATTGCCCGGAAGATTGCCCGACATCCATACGCCGCCGCGCCATTGCTGTACGGCAATGTAGAACACAGCGATCACGATAGTGGCATAGGCGCCGAAGAAGGCGAGATGGCCATGCGATGCCGACCACTGCGTACCATGGGTGTAGAGATTGATCTGCGGCAAGGTATGCATGAAGCCCCAGACGCCGGCCCCGAAGAAATTGCCGAAGGTGTGTGCAATCAACCATGCCATGGCCGGGTGATTCGCGCTCTTGAATTTATGCACACCGGAGTCGTAGATCGAATGCACCACCATGGCGACCAGTGGAATAGGCTCAAGGGCCGAGAACAAGCCGCCGATGGATAGCCAGTACTCAGGCGTGCCAATCCAGAAATAGTGGTGACCGAGGCCCAGAATACCCGAGCCAAACATCAGCGCCACTTCGATATACAACCATGTGGTGACGATCTTACGGCGTACACCGAGCATCTTAATCAGGCCCCAGGCCATGATGCAGCCGACCATGACTTCCCATGTTGCCTCAACCCACAGATGAATGACCCACCACCACCAGAACTGATCCACTGAGATGTTGGTGGTGTAGAACATGCCGGCCAGATAAATACCAGCCAGCGCCACCAGATCGAGAATCA
>Ga0316187_10000330_pt1 | contig 35683 bp, 30 predicted proteins | sample CroRivburrow1_MG_FD_204927 | JGI IMG/M metagenome (GOLD analysis project Ga0316187, IMG submission 204927) | Coastal sediment microbial communities from Maine, United States - Cross River worm burrow 1 | ecosystem: Environmental > Aquatic > Marine > Coastal > Sediment | place: USA: Maine... | reverse complement strand
TCGGTAATCCGGCGTCAGTCTTGCCGCAGGGTAAGGTAATTACCGGCAAGGTAGTCGTAGTGATCGCACAGCAGATGGCAAGCCAGCGATAGTACTCGGAGTATTCCAGCCCGTCTGCATACCCCGGATAACGTTCGTCGACCGGGTAAGCCGGCATGACAGTCGCCGGGCAAACCAGCAAATCATAATCCTGCATGAAAGTCGACGCGTTGGTAAACACCTGGCCCTGGGCAAGCTGCGACTGGCGGATTTCGTCGCCACTCAAGGCCAGCCCCAGTTCGACATTCCAGACCACTTCCGGCTTTAAAATTTCGCGCGTTTGCGCCAGGTCGGCACCGAACGACTGTGCGTAATCGAGCGCTCGAGGAACACTAAAGGCAATATCCGCCATACTCAGATCAGGATGGGCAATATCCACCGCAATGTTTTCCTGTTCCAGACGGGTCACTGCCCTGGCACAAAGCTCGACCACTGCCGGCGTGGTTTCAGTCACCCCGAGGTCTTCGCTAAAAGCAATTTTCAACGGCTTGACCGGCTGTGCCGCCACATTGCGAAACTCATCGATAGCGTGGGGTTTGGATAGCCCTGCCTTCGAGCTAGGACCCGCCATCGCATCGGTGAACAGGGCCAGGTCGGCTATGTTGCGCGCCATTGGACCTTTCTGAGAATACACATCGAACGGCGTCATACCCGGGTTAGAAGTTACCAGGCCGGGCGAGGGCCGCAAACTGGTGACCCCGCAAAAACTCGCCGGGGTACGCAGCGACCCGCCGAGATCGGAACCCTGCGCCAGCCAGGCAGTGCCGCTGGCCAGTGCAGCTGCCGCGCCCCCGGAGGAACCCCCGGCGCTACGCGATAAATCGTAGGGGTTACGCGTCGCACCGAAAACATCGTTGAAGGTATTGCCACCAGTGCCAAACTCAGGTGTATTCGACTTGGCGTAAACGATGCCACCGTTGGCTTCAATTCGCTCGACCATAATATCGGATTGCGCGGGCACATGATTTTCATGCAGCATCGAACCGTAAGTGGTTCTGACGCCCGCCACATCGGTTAAATCCTTGATCGCAACCGGGATGCCTGCCAGAACAGTGTTACCGTGATCAACCTGGTTCACTGCGGCGTAAGCACGTTCGAAACAAAGTGTCGGCAGCGCGTTAATTTCAGTATCTACCTGTTCGATACGCGCCTCGAGCGCGGCGAGCGTGTCCTCGATGCTGATTTCACCCGCTGTTAACAGCGTTACTATTTCGCAGGCGCTTTTTTTAATCAGTTCAAGCATAGCTGTCGCGCAATATATTTTTCTGCACCTTGCCCATCGCATTCCTCGGTAATTCATCAATAATGAATACCTTGCGCGGCAGCTTGAAACGCGCCAGCACCGGCTCGAGCGCCTTGATCAATTGCTCACCATCGAGCTCGGCATCGTCAATCGGCACCACCGCGGCGGCGACGGCCTCGCCCAGGTCAGCGTGCGCAATACCAAACACCGCGGATTCGAGCACCCCTTCGAGGGCATCGATTTCGGTTTCGATCTGCTTGGGATAAATGTTGTAACCACCCGAAATGATCAGGTCTTTATCACGACCCAGGATATGCAGGTAACCGTCATCATCGAACTTGCCCAGGTCGCCGCTGATGAAAAAACCGTCGTCGCGCAGTTCAAGCGCGGTTTTTTCAGGCTTGCGCCAGTATCCGAGGAATACATTCGGTCCACGTATTTCGATCATGCCAATTTCCCCGGCGGGCAAGGCAACGCCGGTTTCCGGGTCAGCGATCCTGATTTCGGTGCCAGGTAACGGGAAGCCGACGCTACCCGCGCGACGCTCCCCCACATAGGGGTTGGAGGTATTCATGTTGGTTTCGGTCATGCCGTAACGTTCAAGAATGCGGTGACCGGTGCGTTGCTCGAATTCAACATGGGTTTCGGCCAGCATCGGTGCGCTGCCGGAGACAAACAGGCGCATATGCGCAACCAGGTCGCGGTCAAAACGATCGTCGGCAAGCAAGCGGGTGTAAAAGGTCGGCACACCCATCAACACAGTGGCGTCAGCCAAATGCTCTATCATCTGATCGAGGTTGAAGCGCGCCAGGAAAATCATCGATGCGCCGGCAATCATGGCGACGTTGGTGGCCACGAACAGGCCATGGGTATGAAAAATCGGCAGCGCGTGCAGCAGCACATCGTCGTCCGTGAACTGCCAGTAGTCGACCAGCGTTGTTGAATTGGAAAGCAGGTTATCGTGGCTGAGCATGGCGCCTTTCGACAAGCCGGTGGTCCCGGAGGTATACAAAATAGCGGCCAGGTCCTGCGGCCCGCGCGCGATATTGTCGAATTCCTCTGGCTGCGCTTGCGCGGCCTGCATCAGGCTACCGCCACCATCGCCATCGAGCGTAACGCACTCGGCCTCGATATCCTCGAATTCGTTTTCACGCTTGCTGCTGCAGACAAATACCCGGGGTTCGGCATCTTCGAGGAAGTAACCGACTTCGGCTCGGGTATAGGCGCTATTGAGCGGCAGAAACACCGCACCGGCCCGGATCGTGGCCAGGTACAGCGCAATTGCCTCGACCGATTTGTCCACCTGCACGGCTACCCGGTCGCCTGCCTGCACGCCGAGGGCCTGTAATAGATTGGCAAGCCTGCCGCTGAGTCCAACGACCTCGGCATAAGACCAGGTTCTGCCATCGGCAACTCGCATCAATGGGCCAGTATCTGCAGCCCGTCCGGCCAGCAGGCCATCAAATAGAAAATTCGTCTTCATTAAATCACCGGAACCGGTTTACGGCGCAGGCCACTGACTGCATTACCCGCGATCGCAAGCATTAAGACGGCTCCACCGACAAGGGTGTAAAAACTCGCGGTTTCACCGATGAACAACCATACCCAGATGGGCCCGAGTAACACCTCGGTCATCGATAACAGCGTGAGTTCGGCGGCGGGCACTACTTTTGAACCGATGGTGTAAACAGCGAGTCCGAGCCCGACCTGAAATACACCCATCGACAGGGCGATCGCTATGTCATTCGCGGGCACATCAAACCCGTATCCACCGAACTGGCAAACCATGGCGGACACGATTATCGCAAACACGCCGGCGAGGAATACTGCCGGCAACATATCTTCAAGTTTGCCCCAGCGCAGCGCGATGGTGAAAATCGCAAAACCGGTGGCGGAAATAATCGCGCTTATGTTACCGCCCATGCGACCGGCCGAAATACCATTCAGAACCATGATAGCAATACCGGCCATCGCGAAGACCATGGCCACCCAGGTCGCCTTGCGTACCGATTCACGCAGGATTACCCAGCCGAGCACGGCTGCCAGGAACGGCGCTGCGGCGAACAGAAACATGGCATTCGCCACGGTCGTAGTCTGAATAGCGTAGATACCACCGGCAAATGCCAGCACCAGCCCCATACCGCCGATGGCGCCGGCTACCCCGGCCTTTCTAATCGTGGCAATCGGTCGGTGGCCCGAGCGGAAAGTGATCAGGATAAAAAGGAAAGCCCCCAGTGCCCAGGAACGATAGAACAGGATCTGCCAGACATTGGCGACCTCGATGCTGCGAATGCCCAGCCCCATGCTTGACCAGAACACGCCGGCCATCAATACCAGCAAGACACCATTCAGGTAGCTGATATTGGGTGTTTCAATCTTGATGGCGGTCGCGTCGGGCATTGGTTGATCATTTCAGCACAAAAATATGCTGCCAGAGATTAATTCAAGGTCGACGGAATGCAAAGCAATAGTTTTGCTGCCGCGAGCATGATTTTACAGCGCTATCGCATCGGCCTACACTTCGCCGGGGAGGGCTAGACCATGCAACAGAACCAGCAGTTAAACCAGTTCACTGTAGACTGGCAAAAGTCCAACATCGAGATCGATATCAGCAAGCTGCCCGGCTACGCTGCCGACACGGCCGATATTGAAACCTTCAGGCGCGATGGTGTGGTGTTACTGCGCGGCGTGTTCCCGGACTGGGTAGATACACTGCGCAATGGCTTACAACGCAACCTGGACAATCCACAGCAGTTTGCCTTTCCCTGTGAAAGTAATCCCGAGGGCGAAGCAGGCAGATTTTTCGACAGTTATTGCAACTGGCAGCTGATTCCCGAGTACCTCGACTTTGTCTCACATTCATGCGCCGCGTCGATCGCAGGTCAGTTCATGGACAGCGCTCATGCCCAGTTTTTCCACGAACACGCCTTCATCAAAACACCGGGCACACAACGCGCCACCCCGTGGCACCAGGATCTGCCCTATTACTGCGTCGACGGTTACCAGACTGCAAGCGTCTATGTCTCGCTCGACCAGGCCGACGCCGACGTCGCGGTACAATTTATAAGGGGATCGCACCGCTGGAACAAGCTTTACTATCCACGCATGTTTGATGACGGCAGCAGTTTCAACGATGACCAGCCTGACTCGATACTCGAAGCGGTACCTGACATCGATGCAAATCGGGATCAGTACGATATCGCGGCCTGGTCACTTGAACCGGGTGACACTATCGTATTTGATTTTCGTACCCTGCATGGCACCGGCGATGCCACCATCAAAACCCTGCGGCGCGCATTTTCGACACGCTGGTTAGGCGATGACGTCACCTATTGTGAACGCCCGGGAGATATTTCACCGCCTTACGTCGATCACGGTATGCATCACGGAGACAAGATGCGCGAAGACTGGTTCCCGCTGTTGTGGCACCGGGCGAAGTAGCATCCCGCGCGGCCAACTCCACCGGGGCTCCAGTATTCCGGGCGGCGCAAAACTCGATTCCCTGGGAACGCTATGCAGGATTTCACTTAGATTTGTTCCTGAAACCATGGAAGTGCCACTTTCGACAGTGAAAGTAGTGCCGGATCAGGGGATGTTCGTGGACATTGCGGCAACTATTTTTGCATAGACCGGGATTCGGCGTCAGCCTGAACCGGGTAGACCTGGTGCAGCTGGTAGAGACCGGGATGATCCCTGTTGAATTTAGACTCGTGCCTTGCAGAATACAAGATTACCGCTATGTCTTTTTAAAGTTTATATTTCAAATGCCGATAGTTTAACAAATGCATTCTGGTAAGAGCTGCCTTGTTTAAACTCAGGTATCATTTTTCTATCGTTAGCCTTATTGCTATTGTCACCACTGCCGTGACTTTGAGTCTTTATTATCGGCACATTACGATCGAACAACTGGTCAGGTTAGAAGAACGTAACTATCTGGCCCTGACACAGACGATCGCGAATTCACTGTTGCCCAGATACCGCGATTTCCTGAAACAAGCTGAAACACTGCCAGGCTCCCAGTTGAAAAATCACCCAATATCAGAGCAACTCCACGGTGATGTCGAAAAAATAATACACGGTCTGACGGTACTCAAGATCAAGATTTTCGATACCAAAGGTAAAACCCTGTTTTCCACGGACCCGACCCAGACCGGCATAATCAAACCGGTGGATTACCCAGGGAGTCTGGTTGCGGTTACCGGCGTAGTCATCAGTAAAATATCGAAAAGAGACGAGCTCCGAAAAATCGATGGCAGTTATACCCATGACCGGAGTGTCCTATCCAGTTATCTGCCTGTTCGGGTAGGTCCGGATGACAAAGTTATTGGCGTAATCGAAATATATTCAGATATTACCGAGACAATCTCCGAAATTAATCGCGTGCAGTTCGAGGTTATCGGTGTTGTGCTGTTAATTCTTGGCCTGCTGTATGCAATTCTGTATGTATTTGTTACCCATGCAGACCGGATATTAACCCACCAGCACAAGGAACATAAACAAGCTACCGACCTTTCCAGCCGGCTTGGGCGGCTACTGGATAAGTCAACAAACGAGATCTATATCTTCGATGCACATAGTTTTCAGTTCACACATGTCAACCAGGGCGGTTGCGATAACCTGGGTTATAGCACTGAAGAACTATACCGGATGACGGCGCTGGATCTGAAGCCGGAAATGACCCGCGATAAGTTTTTATCTTATATCGAGCCATTACAAAATGGCGAGCGTGACCAGGTAAGATTCGAGACCGTGCACAAACGCAAAGATGGCTCTACCTATCCGGTCGAAGTGCGACTGCAGTTTTCGCCCGAAGAAAAACCTCCAGTCTACGTTGCCATCATTCTTGATATTACCGAGAAGAAAAAAACCGATGACCGTCTGAATTACCTCGCTTATTACGACCATCTTACCGGTCTGCCGAATCGAGGTTTATATGTTGACCGACTGCAACAAGCGATGAAGGCAGCAGATCGCGACGATCACATGGTTGCAATCTTGTTTATCGATCTCGATCAGTTTAAGACTATCAACGACAGCCTGGGTCATGATGCAGGCGACATTTTGCTGAAAGAGGCTGCACAACGACTGCAAAGCTGTGTACGCGCGAGTGACACAGTAGCTCGATGGGGTGGTGACGAATTTAGCCTGGTGCTGCATGACGTAAAGAATATAGAAAATGTCAATGTGGTCGCAGAAAAGCTGATCGAGCACTTTTCCAAACCATTTCACATCGTCAACAAAAAGCTTTTTGTTACCGCGAGTATTGGCATTATTCTGTATCCACTGGATGATAGCAGCGTGGATAGTCTGCTGAAGAATGCCGATGCAGCCATGTACTACGCCAAAGAAACCGGTCGTAACAACTATCAATTTTACAATCATGAAATGACCACGCGACTGGAAGAACGCACGGGACTTCAAATTGAGCTCCGCCAGGCACTGGGTAACGATGAATTTGTTTTGTTCTACCAACCGCAGGTTGATATTAACAGTCATACCGTTGTGGGTACGGAAGCTTTGATTCGCTGGCAACACCCGGAAAAGGGTTTGATACCTCCGGACGAATTTATCAACCTGGCTGAGGAAACTGGCCTTATAGTTCCCATCGGCGAATGGGTTTTACGTGAAGCCTGCAAACAAAACCTGCTCCTGCAAGCCTCTGGATTGCCACCAGTAAAAATCTCAGTTAACTTGTCTGCCCGCCAGCTTATGGAATCAAACCTGGTGCAGAAGTTTGTGCAGATCCTCGATCAGACAGGCCATCCGCCAGCCCTGCTCGACCTCGAGATTACAGAAAGCATGCTCATGTCCGATATGGATCGAGTTAGTCAGACATTGAAAGAACTATCAGCTCTTGGTATCGCCATCTCTATCGATGATTTTGGTACGGGACACTCATCCCTTGCTTATCTCAAGCAATTCCCCATATCCACATTGAAGATCGATCGTTCTTTTATCCGCGATATTCCCGAGGATAAAGACGATATGTCGATTACCATTGCGATCATTAATATGGCTAATGCACTTGGCATTGAAACGATTGCAGAGGGTGTGGAAACAAGAGAACAGCTCGATTTTCTTAAACTTCACAAGTGCAATCTGATGCAGGGATATTATTTCAGTAAGCCGGTTGCATTCGATGAAGTCGAGAAGTTATTACAACAGGAACAGGATGATGCCCAGATGGCAAGGATTAGTCCTGGCATCTAGCGGATGACCTGCCCGGTTAAATTTCAGCCAGCTGCCAGTATGGCCAATTCAATGAATCGCTAATCCCTGGTCTGTAGTAATAAAAGATAGAGCCATAAACGAAAAGGGAGTTTAGAATTAAGTCTTTTGGGACAGCCCGGACATATGACTACTGAGCAACTTTCTGCAGACACTTCGGCTGTTCCCCCTCCTGATCGACAGCAACACAATGGCTGGCGAACCTTTGGCATTATTGTGATTACTATGGCAGTGACGCTAGCTGTCGGTTATTGGGCCGTGACCACATGGCTTTTCCCGACCGAGTTCAAGCCGGTAGTGCTGAATCAGGAACAACAGCAAACCCTGGATAAAAAAATAAAGTTACTCGGCGGGAGCTCGCGATCTAGTGAAAACGGGGCCATTGAACCCGAAGCCTATAGTGAAGTCGGCGCCAGCCGTGAAGTTGAATTCAGCGAACGGGAACTCAATGCCTTGTTGGCCAAAAACACCGCGCTCGCCAACAAACTGGCCATCGATCTCTCGGACAACCTGGTCAGTGCCAGGCTGCTGGTGGATGTTGATCCGGATTTCCCGGTCCTGGGAGGTAAGACAATTAAGGTCACTGGCGGAATGGAGCTACGCTTAGTCGGCAATAAGCCGAGCGCAGTACTCAGGGGCATCAGCGTCTGGGGTGTGCCGCTACCCAATGCCTGGATTGGCAATATAAAAAATGTCGATCTCGTCCAGGAATTCGGCGAGGCCGGTGGTTTTTGGCAGATTCTTAACGAGGGCGTGAAGAAGATCGAGGTGAAGGACGGCAGGCTACTTATCCAACTCAAGGAATAGATCAATGATAAATAGTTGCGCTCTGAACTCAATCAAATCACTAAATACAAGATACCGAACGGGGAAACCTGACAAGAGTAGCTAGTCGGCCAAAGTGACTACGTAAAAAGCGGCCAGGAACGGTGAGGAGGGTCTGCATTGGGCAATTTTTCGGCCTGTTTTACTCGCAGGGGAAAGCTTTTCTTAATGACACCAGGATATAATAGGAAGCCGATTTATCCAGTTGTTGAGGATTATCGTTCATGTGCTTAACGGCAGTTTTCTCCAGTTGGCTGCTAGTCAGATTTTCCGGCAGGCAATATCTCCTCATGCTGGTCTCTAAATCCAGCATCTGCGCAGCGTCAGCAACACCTAAAACATATCCAACACAAACATTCTGGTCGGCGACTGAATCACTTTCGCACAAGCTCAATAACTTGTTTGCAGACATGTAATATCCCGCGTTGGCAGGACTGGTAACGGACATTGCCGCAATGGTGATGAAAGCTAATACTTTTAATTTCATTTTCATATTTTTGCGCAACGCCCTATAGAAATAAGTGGGGTATGGGATTCTTTATCGACTGAGCTATCCCAATATCCACCCGTATACGTCATCAGGAATCTCCCTGATTTGGTGGAAAACTTAAACTGCCCGGAAAAGTCTTCACAGAAGATACTTCCAGAAATCGATGGATCACCACAAGGTGTCCCTGCCAAATCCGCTCCCACTAGAAAAAGGCCATATTTATTATTGCCCCTATAATAAAAATCACTCTTTGTGAGTTTGCGTAAGATATATTTTCTATCTTCGACAGTAAATCTTCCCTGTTCCCACTTACCGTTTTTGAAGACAAACCCCGTGGATTGCTCCGTAATACACAACCACGGATCGGCGCTCGCGACCGTTGCGAGCACAGATAAAAGCACTAACGCGAATATTCTCATTTGAACATCTACTGAAATATTTATTGTTTACTTACTCCGTACAGGCATGAAGCAATATTAACAACCGGGGTTTCTGAATGCCAGGCGGCGACTATAGTGGCCACTTAACGGCGAACCAACCTGTCATTTAGCGCTTCGGGATGCGCCTGGTTGTGTGCACTACAGCGACTTGCAGCGAGTAATCGTAAACGCAATCATCAGAAAGCGGGAGTTGGCTAGACTTCCTTACGCGCTTTCCACAGCTCCCAGGCCAGCCTGGCCCTGACCCCGAGACCGAGAAAAGGCTTGATCGGCAGTAAACTGGGCTCACCCAGGCTTTGCATGTATCCAATCAGTTCATTGTCGACACCGCAGGCCATGTCGGCAGCGAGCATACCTCCGGCGGTACCCTTGGTGACGCCAACCGCGTTCTGACACACAGAGGTATGAACATTGTTCGTCAGTTTGCCAAAACCGGGCGCGCCATTTTGTGACAGGCAGATAAATCCGGTCCAGGTATATTCCATGTTGACCTCGGGCAGCATCGGAAAACGTTTATCGAACAGTCGTTTATGGCGGCGGCCAATTTCAGCCTGGTAATCGGCGCTCTCGCGCATCGACGGGTTATAGTAAATGTTATTGCGTATCAAGATACGGTGATCCCTGGTGTATCGCATCGTGATCGATGCAAACGCATTCGCCGGGGTTACCCCCCAGTTTTCCTCGCAACCGATGGCGTCGCGCTCCGCGGCGGTCAATTGCCGACTCAGGCTGGCATTCGCTGCGAACGGCAGCAGGCGACGTTGGTAAAAACCGAATTTATCGGCGAAGGCGTTGACCCCGAGAATCAACTGCGATGCACTGACTTCGCCCCCGGCTGTGCTTGTCCTGATACGAGCACCTGTTTCGAGACCGGTGACCGGCGTGTTTTCATAGAGGGCTACATTTTGCGGCATATTATCAGCGAGCCCGCGCACCAGCGCCGCCGGGTTGAGCAGGCGACACCCCGGGGTGTAAACCGCCGCCTTGAAATGCGAGGTACCCAGCCGTTTGTCGAGATCGGCCTTGTCGATCCAGGTGAAGGGTTCGTTGAGTGCTTCGAGCTCGCGTGCGAATGGCTCGAGCATTTCTTTTACACCCTGCTCAGAGCTTGCGGTTTGATACTTACCGGGCTGACTCCAGTCGCAGTCGATAGCATAACGCTCGATCTGGGTTTCATGATAGTCGATAGCGGCGCGCGCCAACGCCATGTAACGATGTGACCCTTCGAGTTCATCCATCGAGCTGCCGACGACATGCGGTAAATCGATGGCAAACCCGGAATTCCGCCCGGATGCGTTTTCGCCTACCTCCCCGGCTTCGAGCAAAACAATTTTATCGTCGGGACGATTTTGGGCGAGACGACGCGCCGCGGCCAGGCCGGCGAAACCGGCGCCGATGACTACCCAGTCGGCGGTTTGCGAACCTGACAACGGCGCTTCGGGCGCACGTTCCGGCAGAATACGACTCCAGCCATTGCTGTTGTCGTTAACCGGTAAATGCGATACCTGATTTGAGTTCATGTTACTTCGTGCCAGTTCGACGGATGTATGGCGAAATGCAGCAAAGCCGATTCCGCCTCGTAAACCAGTTGCGTACCACTGGGCAGCCAGATCGAATCACGGGGTTTTAGCTCGTGTACCGCACCATCGGCATGCAGCTTGAGCAGTCCCTCGAACACGGTTAGAACTTCGTCGTATTTAATCGTCCATGGAATGCGCGCATGACTTAACCTGCCCCAGCCGACGCCCAGTTCGGTACCGTCTTCGGCACCGCAGACGGCGGCCACCTGCGCCATCTCGCCGTACTCGAAACGGGGTGAGAATTCGAGATTGTCGAATCGTTCGATACGCGGCGCAGCCTTTTCAGCGGTCATGTCGATTTTCCGTGTTGCATATAAAGTACATACCTGTATATTTAACCATACATAACTGTATGGTAGCAACAATGTCTGACACCGGCCTGCTTCGCGCAGTCGCAGAACGCGGCACTTCCAGCCTGCCACGCAGCCAGTTACAGCGTTTCGACTGGTTGCTGAAAGCACTGGATATCTTCGTTGCCGAAGGTATAGACGCGGTTCGCATTACCCGCCTGGCGCAGGACCTGGGTGTTACTCGCGGCAGCTTTTACTGGCACTTCAGAAACCGGGAAGATTTGATCGATACGTTGGTCAGCTACTGGAAAGACAAGAACACCGAGGCCATAACCGAATCGGTCAGCCATGCTGGTGATCTCACCGATGGCATTTTCCGCTTTTTCGAAACCTGTATCGATGCCGCACGATTCGACCCTCGCCTCGACCTTGCACTCAGGGAATGGGCGCGTCGCTCGGCAAAAGTGCGCACCCTGGTAGATCGCGAAGATGAGGCTCGTATCAAGGCATTGTGCGATTTTTTCAGTCGGTTTGGCTACGACATGCCCGAGGCGCTGATTCGCGCGCGAGTACTCTATTATTCCCAGATCGGATTTTACGCGCTCGAATCCACGGAATCCCTGCACACCCGCCTGAGTTATACCGAAGCCTATTTTGAATGCTTTACCGGTCGCCAGCTAAAGGCGATCGATGTCGAGTATTTCCGCCAACACATTCTCGAAACCTATGGAGATAAACTGCCATGAGCAGAAGATCCCGACGCGGCAAGCATCATGGCGTGGCCGACACTTCGCATCAACGCAAGGTCAACTACCGTAATTTAAAAAACACGCTGGTCAGGCAACCCGCGTTCAGCGAAGACCGGCTCGAGGCAATCCACGACACCGCGCTGCGCGTTATCGAGGAACTGGGCATCAAGGTACTCAACGCCGAGGCCCGCCAATACTTCAAACAAGCCGGTGCCAGTGTCGATGAAGATTCACTCATCGTAAAAATCGATCGTGCCCTGATAGCCTCTGCTCTCGAATCAGCACCGAGCGAGTTCGTGATACATGGCAGAACAGCGGCGCATGACGTCAGGATGGGTGGGGATAATATCAATTTCGTGTCCGTCGGCGGCGCGCCGCATATATCCGACCTCGATCATGGCAAGCGGCCCGCGACCCTCGAAGATACCCGCAACATCATCAAACTGTGCGAACACTTTGATGTCATTCATCTGCAATCACCCAACGTCGAATCGCAGGATATCCCGGTCCACCTGCGTCACTACCAGGTCACCGAAAGTCAACTCAGCCTGAGTCAGAAGCCGTTTTTCATTTACTCGCGTGGGTCGGCACAGGTTGCAGACGCATTTGCAATGACGCGAATCGCCTACGGTCTGAATCAGCAGGAATTCGAAGCCAGGCCCTGGTGTTACACCATAATCAACACCAACTCGCCACGCCAGCTCGACGTGCCGATGTGCCAGGGCATCATCGATTTTGCCAGGGCCGGCCAGGTAGCAGTGATTACCCCGTTCACCCTCGCCGGTGCGATGGCGCCGGTAACGATGCCCGGTGCACTGGTGCTGCAACACGCCGAGGCGCTGGCGGGTATCGTCCTGTCGCAAATCGTGCGCGCCGGGGCACCCGTCATTTATGGTTCGTTTACTTCCAACGTCGACATGAAATCGGGCTCACCGGCTTTCGGCACCCCTGAATTCGTACAGGCCGCCTTTGGTGCCGGGCAGCTGGCCAGGCATATCCGGTTACCCTGGCGGGGCTCGGCAGCGACCGCATCCAATGCCCCGGACGAACAATCTGTCTACGAGTTTTTAATGTCGGCCTGGGGTAGCATACTCGGTGGGGTAAACATGATGGTGCATGCGGCGGGCTGGCTCGAAGGTGGACTCACCGGCTCGATGGAAAAATTTATCCTCGATATCGAGATGCTGCAAACCTTCGCCGAGATTTTCAATCCGCTTGACAGTGACGACGCCGAGCTTGCGTTCGAAGCCATAGCCAGTGTCGAACCCGGCAGCCATTTTTTCGGTTGCGATCACACCATGGAACGCTATCAAACCGCGTTTTACGAGCCGCTGGTTTCAGACTGGAGCAATTTCGGCCAGTGGACTGACAATGGTAGTAAGACCGCGACACAACGCGCGAATGGTATCTGGAAGAAAATTCTGCAGGAGTTCGAAGCGCCCACCATGGACGTGGCGCGCAGAGAGGAATTACTGGCTTTCATCGAGCGCCGCAGCGCCGAGGGCGGTGCGGCGGTTGACTGACATCAAATGTTCTTCGATTTATCACCGGCCAGGGTAATATCAAATGGGGGGCGGGAATTGCCCTGTCCGAGGGCTTTACGTAGCATTGGGTCTGATACCTCATCAATCGCCCGCTGCGGCATCAGCTTAAAGAAAGCGGTGTCTGCAAGCTCCAGTGAAGTCTTGTGGTTGCGCGGATTGGAGCGCGCCCAATACTCGATTTCGAGCAACAGCGGATCCCCCGACTGATAAGCCCGGGCTGCAAATTGCTCGACTTCATCCACCGAAGTGATCGTATGAAACTCGCCCTGGAACGCCACACCAGTCACGGTTTTGACATCGAGCAGGTAGGGGACGACATAGGGTCCGTTGATAACCACCGATTTCTGTGAGCTTGAAATATGCGCCTTGTGCGCCGGGCCCATGCTGTGAACCTTGGTGATGACCGGGCGCTTGAACTGGGCACGATCGCCTTCCTCCGCATCCCACATCTCCAGCGTCATTCCCAGGTAGCCTTCATACTTGTCCGGTTGCGGAACAGCGCCGGCCTGCCAGCCTTCCCCGAGCGTGATCTCGACGCTGTGCTGTTCACCATCACGGATGAGCGCCAATACAAGTGTCTCACCTACTGGATGCTGACCAATCATTCTGACCACCTGCTCGGTATCGATTACGCTGGTATCATTGATCTGGTAGATGACGTCATGCGCGAAAATCCTGCCCTCGCTCGGGCCTTCAGTCGGCGTCCTGGTAACTACCAGGGCGCCACCACCCTGCGGCACTTTAAACACTTCCGCCTCATCCGGCGTCAGCGCACTGACGATACCGGTGAGTCCCGCATCACCCCAGCTCGGCGGGCCCAGGCGTAAATCAGCCACAACCTGCATCACCAGGTTGATCGGTACCGCAAAACCAACCCCGACATTGGTACCATAGCGAGATGTATCGATAGCGGCGTTTATCCCGATTACGTTGCCCGCACGATCAAACAGTGCACCACCGGAATTTCCCGGGTTTATCGCGGCATCGGTCTGCAGGTATGGAGTTGTACCTTCACGGTATCGCATGGTGTGTGAAATGATGCCCCGACTGATTGAATCGGGATTGCGTCCCAGCGGATTGCCAACCGCGAAAGTTTCATCGCCGGGTTCAACCAGATCAGAGTTACCAAGCTTAGCCACGGGAAGACCATCGCATTCCTCGAGCTGCAAAATCGCAATATCGGACCTGGGGGTAGCATTAACGACCCTGGCCGGGATCCCGGCAGTGCCTTGCCATCCCCGCGGGTAAACTTCGATGAGAGCCGCGTTGTCGATAACGTGTTGATTGGTCCAGACTTCGCAGTTGCGTGATGAAACCAGGAATCCGGAGCCGTTACTGATCTCCCATACCGAATCACCAAATCGATCAACGGTAACATGGGACATGCTGCGAATGGATACCGAGACATCCAGCATCCGGTTGGTATCGATCTTGTCGTGCTTTTCGAGCGCGTAGATACCCAGTGGTATCAGGCTGGCGAATAATCCCAGCACGGCGAATCGCCACAAAATGGTACTCTTCCTGTTCATGCGTCACCTCGTTAAGAATTAGGTGATGCCGCCTTGGTTAAGTTACTTTTTTATATATAGTGCAAATTTCAAGCCAGTGCTATAAGTGATTTTCAAAACGGGCTCCCGATCCACATAGAATCGCAATAAATTCATTTGTTTCAATTATTTAAAGGTGAATCATCGCGACAAAAAACTGCCTCGGGTGATGCCTGGCGACAAAAACAACGACAAATTCCTGCCTGGTTACTCTATTTTCAACCGATACTTGACGATACGGTCATTACCGGAATCAGACAGCCACAGTTCCGTACCCCTCACTTCGACACCTTCCGGGGTCGTAAACCGCCCCACGCCCCTGCCTGCTTTACCATCACCGAGTACATGCAACAGCCTGCCATTGGCATCAATAAACTTGACCGAGTGGTTGTTTTTATCCGCCGCAATAATGACACCCTCGGCGGTCAAATCGAGGTAACGAACCCCGTCGAAGCCATACTGCTCGCGCCCAAGTTCACGCATGATTTCGAGATCCGGAGATAGCAGCAGCATGCGGCTGTTGCCGGCATCTGCGAGCCAGATATTACCGTCCCCGGTCAACTCCAGATCATGCGGGGAAGCAAGTCCCGTCAGCTCGGCGACGACCTTTCCGTCCCGGTAGGCCACGACATTACCCGACCAGGCCCCGGCGACATAAACCCGGCCGTCAGGATGCAGCAATATACCCTCTGGTCCGCGGATTCGTTCGCTGAGTTCATCGACCAGCTTCGCACTGGTGCCATCCACCTCGTAAATGGTGACCCGATTGTTATGCGTATCGGCAACATAGGCGCGCCCCTGCCGGTCAAAATCAACATCGTGAGTGCCGGACTGATGATCCGATCCAAACGCGGCTAACAGTTCGAGTGACTCAGGATCCAGAATCGCGATACGATCATTGCCTACATCGGCAACAAATAAATACCTGCCATCCGGCGACAATTTCAGATCATGTGGATTACTCAACTGCGCAGTACTGGCGTTGACATAAGACAACTCAACTTCGGCCGCTGGTATCGTGCCTGCCCAGGTCATTGAAAAAATTAAGGTTACAAGGCGCGTGATCTTACGCGGCTTGCGGGTTGCCGGTTTCAGATAGGCGGGCATGGTGTCGGCTCCGTTCCAGTTGTTGAACCGTCCATGTTAGCAGTATGATACACGGTTGAAAAAGAGTGTTCGGGTAGCAGCGGAATTCGATCCCGCGCACCGATACCACTAAATTCTTATCCAGGATAAAGCAAGCATGCTCGACACTTTCGATAAAAATCGACTGCAACATCTGCAGCCAGATGATATTTCTGACTCACTGGAACACGGTTCGGTGGTATTTTTTCCGCAGTCTCCGGTACCGATTCCGTGCGCAGAGGATCTGCTTTTAATCCGCCAGGAGTTACCTGAACTGCTGCGACTGAAGAACATCAGTTATCACCCCGAGGCCGATCGAGTCCGCGGACTGGATACAGCAGATACTGAACTGGCGGCACGGGTAAAACGCATTCTGGTCGAGGTTAGCGATAATGTTGCCGATTTCCTGACAAGAAATGCACCCCGGCTGGTCGAGAACTGGACGGTTGGAACCTGCAGCTTCAGACCGATAGAAGAACATGGCAGAAAACTGGACGCCCATGCCAGTAACGAACTGGTACATATCGATGCCGGCGCTTACGGGGCGACCAATGGCGATCGAATTCTGAGGTTTTTCATCAACGTGAATCCCGACGCAGATCGAGTCTGGGCGACCAAGGGTAATTTCCCTGAGTTGTTCCAGCGTCATGGCGAGCAGGCTCAACTTGGCTATGCGAACGCAGGCGACGATTATATGACCAGGGGCCCCATGGATCATGCACGCACCGGTCTTGTTAATATGCTTGCCACTGCCGTGCCGGCATTCAAGGTGCTGGATTCTTCACCTTATGACCGGGTGATGCGAAAGTTCCACAATTACATGAAAGACACGCCTGCTTTTCAAAATGAAACGCAGGGGCACGAAGAGTTCCGCTTCCCGCCGTTTTCTGCCTGGATGGTGTTTACCGATATGGTTAGCCATGCCTGCCTGTCTGGTCAACATGCATTCGTCCACACCAGTATCGTTCCGTTGAGTAATTGCCGCCTGCCTGAAATGGCACCACTGAATATTCTGCGACAGGCGGCCATCAGCAGCCAGGTTAACAGCCGTTAGGGTCGCTGGCACCCAACGGCTCAGGACTTGAGATTTTCAACTGCCATATCAAGGCGCTCGATGACGTCGTCGATTTCGATTAAATCCATCACGCCATCATCTTCGATGCGGGTACCCCAACGTAAATCCTGCGGGCTTTTGCCGCGGAAACGCTCGGCTGCCTGAGGAAATTTATCGACACATAATTGCAGGGAATTGTAAGGCCCACTGCGTAGCGACCAGGTGGAGGCATGCAAACCGATGACGGCTGTGCCCAGCGCATTGGCCAGGTGAACGGGTCCTGCGTCAGGACTCAGCACCAAATCCACGCGCTTAAGCAGGGCGACCAGTTGCGGCAAGGTATCCTTACCGATCAGGTTAATGGCCTGTTGCTGCATCGCCTGCTCGATCGCTGCACCGGTGGTGCGCTCCAGTGCAGATGGCCCGCCGGACAACACCACTGCCATGCCATGATGCGCCACCGCATAATCGGCCACGGCGGCATAGCGCTGCGCGCTCCAGTTGCGTCGCGGATGACTCGAACAGGGGGAGATCAGCAGAATTCGTTTACCCGCGGGCAACACCGAATTCGCGAAAGACATGGCTTCGTCATCAATCGGAAAATTCCATACCGGCTCCTGAACATCCAGACCAATGGTTCGCGCAAAAGATAAATGCCCCTGAACCTGGTGCTCCTGCCTGGTCTCCGGAATCGCGTGCGTCATGAAAAAGCGATGAAAATCCCGTGCCCGATATCTGTCCCAACCCAACTTGATACGGGCCCTGACACAGGCCCCGGTAAAATTCGCCCGCGCCGAAGTCTGCATCTGCAGCATGACGTCGAAGTTCTCATCCGCGAGCTGTCGCCGCAGATTCAGATAACCCATCCAGCCTGCATTCTTGTCGACTACGACGAAGCGCACGCCATCCAGTCCGGCTAATAGCTTGTGTTCGAGCGTCGCACAAATCCAGGTTACCCGGGTTTGCGGCCATTGTTGCTGAATTGCGCGCAGCACCGGAACCGCATGCGTGACATCGCCCAGGGCTGAAAGCCTGACGATGCAGATACTATCGGGTGGCGTTACAAGCGGTAACATCGGGTAACCGGATTTAACCGGGATAAAAACCTAAGAATCTAGCGCCAGTTCAAACAGGCTGCCGAACTGACCCAGCTTATCGTCGATACCCGCTAACCGTAAGGCGTGCCAGGCCATGGCATGATTTGACGAGGTCAGTGGAATTCCGAGACTCTTTTCCAGTTCGGCGCAAGCCTGCATCAACCGCACCGAGGTACAGGAAACAAAAACCGCGTCAACTTCAGCATGCCTGATGATTTCGCGCACGCCTTGCTCAATCGACTGCGGCGTGATACGCGCGACCACGGTGTCGCGGTCGGCATTGAAAGAACCAAACACCGGCACCTGGTATCCACGCGCAGCGATGTAGTCGGAAACGATCTTATTGACGTCGGCCGGATACGGGGTCAATACACCGACGCGTTTCGCCTTGAAGGCATCGAAGGCCGCAAACGCAGCGGTAATCGGGGTTGTGCATCTGGCAGCGGGCTTGGCCTGCCTGATGTTGGCGAAAACCTGTTCCTCGCCGATCGCCATCGATGCCGAGGTACATCCATAGGCAATCACGTCCACCGGGGTATCGGGAGTTATCACCCGTGCACATTCGACAATGCGTGGTTCCATCGCGCGCAGGGTTTGCGGGGTTATCTTGTTTTCGTTATGAATCCGGCTCACATAAAGCGCAATGCCATCGAGCCCGGCAAAAACCTGGCGCCATTCATGTTCGATGGTGTAATCGGTGGCCAGCACAATCAGTCCGATCGAGGCCCGACGCGCAATACCCTCGTCAGTATCATAGGGTAAATTCTCTATCAGGAGGGTATCTTCGATTACTTTGTTGGCTGCCTGGCTCATAATTCACTTTACTCGGAATTGCGACTGCGCATACTTTACCATGAATAAAAACCGGATTGTCAGTCGCGCGATCGTATTAAACGCAGCCTTATCGCCAGTTTGCCGACTTCACCCAGTAACTGGCTATATCAGGAATTTCGAAGGCTGATTTTGGATGTGAAAATAGAAATCCCTGTATAAGCGTACAGCCCTCTTTGCTGAGGAAATCAATTTGAGCTTCGGTTTCGACACCCTCGGCGAGGACCTCTATTCTCATGCTTTTTGCCAACGCGATTATCGATTTCACGATTGACACGTCATCTTCATCTCCGGGAATATCTCGAATAAATTCCTTATCGATTTTAAGCGTGTCTACCGGGAGCTTCTTCAGATAAGCCAGAGACGAATACCCCGTTCCAAAATCATCTATCGAAATCTTTATGCCCAATGCACTGATCCGCTTGAGTATCTCAATCGTTCTTTCGGGGTTTTTCATGAGTTGGCCTTCCGTTATTTCAAACCCTAACGACGCGCCATCACAGTTATTTTGTTGCATCAGCTCCATCAGGAATTCCATGAAATCCGGCTGATCAATTTGCTGCATAGTCAAATTCAGGGAAAGACGCCCCACCGCAACGCCTGCATCTTCCCAAAGCTTCATTTGTTGCATGCCCTGACCCATCGTCCATCGATCAAGGGCAACAATCAATCCGGATTCTTCCGCGGCAGGTAGAAATTGCTCGGGAGAAAGCATACCAAAATCAGGATGATGCCACCGAATCAATGCTTCCATCCCGGTCAGCTGTTTTTGCTGGAGATCATACTGTGGCTGGTAATAAACTTCGAATTCACCGTGATCAAGCGCACGATTCAGACTTGCAATCATGTGTACCTTCTCCAGTGCTCTTTCCGTCATGTCATGGGTGTAAAATTCAAAACCATTGCGGCCTTTCTCCTTCGCTCGATACATTGCCGCATCCGCATTGCGTAACAGGATTTCAGGGCTTATGCCGTCATTTGGAAAAACACTTATGCCAATACTGGTGGTGACAAAAAGCTCACTGCCCTTGATTACCAGTGGTCGCCGCAAAATATCAAACAGTTTCGTAGTGATCTCGTTGATTTCTTCTTCCTTTTCAAACTCGCTCAACAGAATCGTGAATTCATCCCCACCCAGACGCGCGATCGTATCCATATCCCGCAGCACGCCTTTCAGCATTCCAGATACTGAAACCAGCACCGTGTCGCCAACCGAGTGACCAAAAGAATCATTAATCTGCTTGAAATTATCCAGGTCCAGGAAAAGAACCGCGAGCAGTGATTTATTGCGTTTTGCATGCCTTATCGCCTGGTCGATACGATCTAATAGCAATGCCCGGTTTGGGAGTCCGGTTAGTGAGTCGTGATAGGCCTGATGTTCGAGGTTTTTCTCGATTACTTTTCGCTTGTCTACTTCCAGTGACAGGGAGATGTCACTGGCAATCAGGGCGGTAAATTCCTGCTCGTTTACTGTCCATTTCCTCACATCACCGATATGTTCATGACAAATCACGCCAATAATATTACCGTCATAAAATATCGGGGCACCAAGTACGGAATAAATATCATTAACTAACAGGTATGCCTCAGTCAGTTCACGGGTTGCGGGATCATTTCTGGCGTCATTTACAACAATTCGTCTGCCGGTTTCCATGGTGGCGAAGTAACGCGGAAAATCGGCCTTTAAAAGTATACTGCCACTTGAATGCCCCTCCCCGCTAACATACATGGCTCGACATTCAATACTCGTTCTAGCTTCGTCATACAGCCAAATGCCGACACGTGCGACATCCAGGGTCGTTGCCGAGATTTCAGTTGCCATTTTAAAAGCGTGCTCGATAGTTTCATGGCTAGCCTCAGACCAGGCTATCATTGCGTTCTGGTAACGCTCGAGTTGAGCTGTACGTTTTTCCTCTCGCCTCCTTCTATCTTTTCTTTTCTTGATCCGCAAAAAGAATACCAGGCCGGCTATTGATATCGATGTAACTACCACCAAAGTGGAGATAATCAGTATCAGGGTCCGATTCTTTTCATAAAAGGTGGGTGGAATATTGTGAAATATGGCCATTTCATTAACTTCATCTGGCAATGCCATGCCCAGCTTTATTAACTCTGATTGATCAAAGATATAAGTGTTAGGACTGTCTAGAATATTTTCGACTCGATGAATGCCACTATCCTTTTGCATGCCTAGAGTAAGTCTGGCAGCTTGCACACCCTGCAGTTCTCCACTGGTTACATAGCCGCCAATGACGCCATCGAAAAAATAAGAATCCTCCATCGTAAAAATAGCAAATTTATCGAGCTCGACAATTTCAGCAACTACCGTCTCCGGATTGAGTAACAAACCGGTATGCCCCTTGATTTCACCAATACTAGTGAGGAAAAGGTATTTCTGGCTGCGACTAGACAAAACTTCAATCACTTCCTCCATATTGTTCTTAACGATGAATTCAACACGGATATCAGGATATTTCTCCAGCTGCTGCCTGATTTCGGTTTCAATGACCCGGTAAGTGCTGGACCCGTCACCCAGGATAATAATTGCCGCATCTTTCTTATCGAGGGTGTGTATTAGATCAAGATTTCTTAAAATATCCTTTTTCTCAAACACACCGCGAATGCGCAAGGCCTCGATGTCGTCGATGATACTGTAATCGTTAACGCCAGAAAAAATAACGGGGGCATCCGGGTATAATTTCAACAGGTAATTTCTGGCAAACAGGTATCCGTAGTCATCGGTCACGTATATTAAATTCGGCTTATATCCGGTGTACTTTACCTGCAGATAACGCCTGAACTGGCGTGCGTAATCATCGTTATAGGCACGTCGCTTCGTATCAAGGTATTCGGTACTGATATTGACGGGTACCAGGGAATTACTGGTCAGTTCTTCGACAAATCCCCGATGTTGCGATTTTGTCCAGGGGTATTCCTGACTGTACGCGTGAATCGCCAGGACACGAAAGCTTTCATGCGCCTGAACGCCCGGGCTGAAGTAACCCAGAGCAATTAACAGCAGGCTCAAAACAGGGGAAGTTCTCATATAATGAAAGCTATGCTATGCAGATTCTGTTGTCTTCTGACATGATTAGTGGCCCCAACGGTATTGCTCGCCTCACTTTAAATCGCTATAAAAACCGTTACAGCTACTGGCTTGGAGTCGTTTTCCCACAATCATTTTCGTTATCGTTAAAGTCATGAAAAAACACCAAGGAGTGTAAGTATAGCTATATGTGTAAATAGATTCGGTGAAATATTGGCTATTGACAGAAAACCTTAAAAAGACTTAATCAAGACATTTACAGGCTTACATTTGCGAATAAACGGGAACGCCCCTCCCCTTTCGGCTGGCCATGTTCCAGCCTGTTTTCTGTTATCGGCACGATCTGTAGAAAAACCCTGTTCTGCAAAGAGGCTTCTATTCCTGCCTTACAGAACTTGGTACTATAATTCTTTTGCTTATTCAGACATTCAGTTCCAGATGGAAAACCAACTGCATCGCCAGAGGGTGTTTGAATTTGGTCCCTTTCCCGGTGCTTTTTAAAACAGGCCATCGACATCGAAAATGGCCTGTCGAGTGGTTGCATCGGCGGCGCGCTGATCATCAGATTCATTCGTGTAAACATTATCCGGGTAATTTCTTTGCTAAAAACAGGATTCAGCAGAATTAACAATAAGCCAGGTCAATCGAGACAGATCTGATGGATCCCTACGCTATTCTTGGCATTCCTCAAAACGCAACCCTGGAGGAAATAAAAAAAGCCTACCGCAGGGAAGCCATGAAGTGGCACCCGGACAGAAGCAACAACTCGGCTGAATCGAAGGAGCGATTTCACCAGGCAGCAGAAGCATACAAATTCTTATCTGAAAGTTACTCCGCTGATCGAGACAGTAACTCTAAAAGACAATCCTCAAGGGAGTACCAATATAAAGGTTCAGCTTCCGGGCAATCTGAAAACTACTCTAATTCCAGGTATTCCAGCTCTTCCAGAAACCATTCCGGGGACGAGTTCGCCGATACAGTATTCTGGGACGCCATGCTGGATTTTGCCATCAAGCTTGCACAAACCGGATTAAACGAGGGTCAAATTTCCAGCCAGCTAGTTCAAAACGGTTGCCAGGAAACGCTGGCCGCGATTATTGCGGATAAAGCCTTTAATATTCACGCTCATTACGCTGCCAATGCGGGACGGAAAAGAAAACACGGTACCGATAAATCTACCTTTAAAGAGGAAAGACTGGAAGCCGAGTTACAAAGGGCCTTCATCGGCAGACGAAATATTTTCCTGAGCCCGAGGGACACCATTGATTACTACCTGGTAGTTTTCAGCGAGTTCAGGCAAACCGCAAATTTAAACCCCTTTTCTCTGATAAACACCAATAAGCGATTGATCAGGATCCTCAATTTCTCGATTCTCTTTTTCGCCGCGATGATCCTGGCGATAGACTTTTATCCCGGGGAATCTGAGTACAAGATTTTGCCTGATGCGACGCTGCTGCAAATTCCACTCGGCATACTTTCATTAATGTTTATCTGGACGGCATACCGGAAATTGTGGCTGGTTACACTTTTCTTCTGGCCCATTTACCTGGTGAGCCTCGCATTATTTGAAACCTATGCTCCGCAGGCACTCTACAATGACTATTTATCCGTACTGCCAATCGCTACTATTTGTTACCTGCCTTTTATTTTTATTGCACTGTTTGGCAACTATTTATATTACAGGAAGGCACAAAAAGTCATCCGCGTGGCAAATCGTTTATTTGATGAGCATCAGGATAAAATTGTCTGGATAAGAAATAACGCCGGCACTTCCAGTGCAGCGGCATATATATTTGCATTCATTTTCGTTTCGTCACTGGTTTACCTGAAGCCGGAGCGTGCAGAGTTTTTAGATTTGATAGATTTCAGCCTGCCCGGTATAGACCGCGCAGAAGACGATACCGCCAGTGCAAAAGTCAAACTGAGATTGAAAGAAGCGCACCAGTTTTTTGAAATTGCCGAGACACATTTTAATAGCTCGCCACCTGACTATCTCAAGGCTTCAATGGCCTACAGTACCGCCGCAGATAATGGATCGTTACTGGCCGCATACAAGCTGGGCTACATGTATTATACCGGTGCAGGGGTTCAACAGAGTGATGTGCTGGCGATGGAGTATTTCGAACTGGCTACCCGGACACCGCTGGCTTTCCAGCCACATAGCCTGCAGATAACCACAGAGTTCCTGGCTGAATCTTACAACAGTCTCGGCATCCTGTACCAAAATGGATATGGCACAAAAAGCAATACAAAAAAGGCGGCGGCAATGTATCGCAAAGCCGTGGAGTTCGGCTCCAAAAGCGCGCAGCGGAATCTTGCAACCGTTTATTCACGAAACGCCGACAGTGAACGCAGGCCTTTGGCGAACCCCAGCTATAAGTAAAAAGAAATGGGGCGGTGAAACGGCGGTTATCGATTACACCCCTCTCCTTTACCCCCAAAACGACGCTTGATCTGCAACCATGTTTTCAGGTTCCTGATGCCACCCACGGATTTCCTGCTGCATGCTGATTCGCCTGCCGCCCGCGGCAAAGCCAGCTGCAGTCAATGCTTGCGCCATGTAGCGTACACCTGTCATCGATGAGTGGGTGTATTTTGTCCTGTAATCCGCCTGGAAAACCCTAGTCCGGATTCCAATGCACCCTCAATCAGGCCGCCATTGCTGAAAGATGTTTCGGTGGAAATAAACTCGAGCTTGCCATCCCAGTCACTACCCAGTTTAAGATTGAGCCCATACTGTGGATGATGAATTTGCGACCCGTGATCAGCAACACTGGCAGTAAACCCTTCGCTACTCCAATCCTGAAAATAAACTGCTTTCGGGCTACTCGCCTGATCTCCGAACAAGGTCACGAGTTGCGCCGTTGCCTGCTTTATAAATTCAGCTCGCCCCAGACTCGCCCGGCTCTGCGGGTCCAGTTTGGAAAATCCAAAAAGGCTGAAGCTGTTTGCTGAAACTGGTGACGCGTCGTGAATTTCTGCCAGGGGTCCAGATTGGCTGAGGACGGTCCCACAAAGACCCTGCTGCCGCCAGAAGGGTTCATCATAGACCGCGAAAAATTTAGCGTGCCCTGCCATCCAGGTAGGTGTCGCGACCAGTGTTTGCATAACTTCGCGCGGCAGTGCAGGAGAATATTTGAGCCCTGCCGCAAGGCGGGGTGGTATCGCCAGGGCGACATGCTGCGCTCGTACCCGGGTTTGTCCGGATGGTCCATCTAAATCGACGCTAATAACGTCGCCATCGCGCGAAAGCCCCGTAGCTATATGACCCAGAAAACGATGGGAGGTATCAATTTGATTGGCTATTTCATCAACCAGGCGATTAATACCGCCCTGGATACGCCGCGACCCTGTCATTGGCGAAGGACCCCTGCTTCTCTCGACATAACCTCCCGGCCGCTGCAACAATAGATCGCCGTCGGCAAACTGAGCGTAGTGTGGAATGCTGAAATGTTCCAACAACCCGGCTACCAGTGGTTGCCCGGGCCAGAACCAGGAAGGACCAAGATCACAATCGGCGCCATCATCATTCCCAACTGTCAGAATTCGGCCTCCAAACCGATTCCGGGCTTCAATCACGCTTGCGTTTACCGCCGCAGATCGTAATTGCCAGGTTGCGGCGAGCCCACTAAGCCCGCCCCCGATAATCAAAATGTCAGCTTGTTTGATTTTGAATACCAGCAGGGCGCAGGCGTAATCGGTAGAGATCTGATTGCATGACCTTATTTAAAAATACAGTGCTTCGCGTAATCCGTTGCTTCATTAGCCGTCCAGTCACCTTTTGGTTTCTTCTCCAGCTTTTCACACCATTCATCACTACCTACCTCCGCCGAGCAAGCGATCAGCTGAGTAAGCAGCAAAGACAGGAACAGTAATTTCTTCACCTATTTCTCCAATTATTCATATGCGGGCTGTGGGCACAGAATGTTAACTTCGATGACCATCAGCGCGCGTAGCCGGCTTGTTGCAGATTCATAAAAACAGCAAACTATTTTTCGGCAGGACATAAAGGCGCTTTTTTGGCTTCAATGTACTTTCTAACTAATTGCCGTAACCGGCGTCGATCAAAACTTCGATAATGTCCCGGTCTTATCTCATCGGTTTTCAATTGCAGCAACTTCTCCATCGAGCTGATGTAATCATCCACCACCGAATCTTTCAAATCATCCAGTAGTTCACCATCATATACCACGTCTCCCGAGAAAAAATGCTGCTTATCGAGATCATACAAACCGACAGAACCGGATGAATGGCCGGGTAAATGCATAACTTCAAATGCCTTGTCACCTAAATCTATAATGTCTCCATGTCGAATCACGCGGGCATGGGGGCAGGCCCTGACTTCGTAGCTGCTGGCGCTGAAACCCTGGTAGGGGATGCGGTCAAAATCACTGTCGGGCACAAAACCAATTTCAGGCGCGCTTAATATGAGCTGTTGATCTCCACTGCACAGGGCGTGGTGTTCATGTTGATGGATGTAAACCTCGTCGAACTCGTGGCATCCACCACTGTGGTCAAAATGCACATGACTGGCGACCACTTTTAGTGGCTTGTCCAACAGATCGGCCAGGTACAGTTTCAGGCTGGAAACACCCAGACCGGTATCGACTAACAGGTCCGCATCACGCCCCTTGATCAACCAGAGGTTGGCGCGATTTTCCCAGGTGTAATACGGTTCGGTAATACAATACAGATCATCACGAATACGTTGGGTCTGAAACCAGGCTTGCTGTATCGCTTTCATCGGGTTTCAGCTTCCTTCGGTTATAGTCCAGATCATTGCGGCATGACACCCCGTCTTGCCGCTACTAACAAATTCGAGGAAAGGTAGCGCACTCTAGCGGGCCACCATGCACCAGGTTTTCGCCTCGCTCATCCGGATTGCATTCCCAGGATTTGTCAGCGAAACGCGCGTCATCGCCAAACCAGTGGGTACAGATCGCGCGCCGCCGGTTTTTGCGCTGCAGATTACCGGGGGCGCTGTGATGTGTGCGTAAGTTCAGGATCGCGCAATCACCGGGTTCCATCGGCGCCAACAGGATACGATGATCGCCCTCGATCTGGTCCCATTGCGGTGGACGCGAATCGCGATGATTCTTCATATCTTCACGGGTAAAAAAGTCGACCGCGAGATAATCACGATCAAGCTTATGGCTGCCGGCGGCAAAGCGTAACGCGGTATCAATCGGCACATGGTCCAGTGCCATCCACAGGTTGCATACCTGTGTCCCCGATACGGGCCAGTAAGCTTCGTCGTAATGCCAGGGTGTTTCCGCACTGGTACCGGGCTCCTTGACAATTGCCATGTCGAAATACAACAGCAGCGATTCCGACTGCATCACCCGGCGCGCCAGTTCCGCAGCCGGCGATTCAAAAGTGAACTCGCGGAAAGAAGGTAGCCGTTTCCACAAAAAGGTATCGAAGAAGAATCTACCCTTTTCGCCAGCCGCGCGATAACTGGAATACTGATTACTCCGCGAACGTGCGCGCAATGCTGCGGCTACCGCGCGGCGACCCTTTTCCACCCACTCATCACTGAACGCGTTACGCAGACAAACCACACCATCGCGTTGATAAGCCTCGAGCGCATCGCCCCCCGGAACACCGGGTGCAAGCGGTGTGAATTTTTCTATTTCTACGGTTCGGCTGGTCACTTTGTTGTTACCTCGATAAGACTCTTTACTGTTTTACCCTACGGAACTTGTTATCCATGTCCAGGAATCTCGAAAGTGTCATAAATAGCGATCATGTTCAATGTTTTTTAGATAGCCATGGCGGCCAGGTGCTGCGTCTGGTTTAATCTGCCGATCGATTCCAGACTGGTTATTTCAACGGGTATGCCCGTAGCTGATTTTTACATCGTCAAACGAGAAGCGGGCGCCGAGAATCCCTCGATTCCAGCCTGGGCCTGTCGGGACAATAATCCGGCGAATCTCGAGCATGATTACGCCAGCCCCGTGCGTCGCGTCGACATAGACACAGTTCCGGGAGCATTTCAGTTGCTGAATATTTTATCGATAGAGGAATGTCAGCGACTGGTCAGCCTTACTGAAACCCTGGGCTACGTGGAAGACGCCGCAGTTTCGTTGCCGCGATCGATCCGCCACAATGACAGCCTGACCTGGGTCATCGATGACGAAACCAACGCTATCATCTGGCAACGCTGCCAGGCCCTGATGCAGGATGAACATGAATTCAACACCGGCAAAGCGGCGCTTGGAATCAATTCACGTTTCCGTTTCTATCGCTACGGCCGGGGAGATTACTTCGCGCCACACACCGACGGTTCATGGCCAGGATCGCGGGTCATTGACGGTGAACTGATCGACAACGCCTATAACGATCGCTGGAGTCAATTGAGTTTCCTGTTGTTTCTGACCGAAAACTACGCGGGTGGTGCAACCCAGTTCTACGTTAGTAAGACCAATCCTGCCCACCCTGCCCGGCAGCCCGACGAGGCCGACATTATTGATCTGCGCACGCCGATTGGTGGCGCCCTGTGCTTCCCCCACGGCATGCATCCGCAGCATTGCATGCATAGTTCGCAGAAAATCATAGCGGGCACCAAGTACATCATTCGCTCCGACATCCTGTTTGAACTTTAATCGCCACGGCGCTAGAGATCGCTAGCGCGATCCAGTCCCATGAAGTAAATCGCGCTCTCCAGATCGGTGACGTCAATATGGCAGCTGGTCGCTGCGCGCAAGACCGGCTTGGCATGGTAAGCGATGCCAAGACCGGCCGCTCTGAGCATTGGCAGATCATTGGCACCATCGCCAATGGCGCAACATTCGCCAAGTGCCAGCCCGAGTGCCTGCGCACGTTGCTGTAGCAGACTACATTTCAAATCGGCATTGACAATCGGCCGCTGTACCTTTCCCGTCAATTTTTCCGCATCAATCTCGAGGTAGTTGCAATGTACCTCGTCAAACCCGAGCTGCCGGGCGACGGGTTCGGCAACCTGCGCAAAACCGCCGCTGACTAAAATGGTATGTACTCCCGCAGCGCGTGCCGCGGCGAGCAACTGCTCTGCCCCCGGGTTCAGGCGCAACTGTCCGACTATATCGTGAAACACCTGTTCAGGCTGCCCTGCCAACATCGCAATGCGTTCACACAACGCGGCGTTAAAATCAATTTCGCCATGCATCGCGCGCGTTGTAATTGCGGCGATTCGCTCACCCATGCCAAGCATCGCGGCTACTTCATCGAGCGTTTCCGCGGCAATAATGGTCATGTCCATATCACAGATCAGCAGGCGCTTGCCACGCTCTTTCTGTGGCTGTATGTAGACATCCGCAGCGACCAGTTTCGCGCGCAACGATTGCAACAAAGACCATGCCGTATCGGGGTCGCAGTCGATAATCACATCGCAGGCATTGGGCGCCAGCGGTCGATGTTCACGAATTTGCAAATCACCCAGCTCGGCGTCAAGCAGCGTCAAGGCATCGTTAAATTCACCAATCGTGCAAATGGTAACCACGAATGGCTGCCGGGAATCGCTGCGCCCCAACCATCGTGGGGGCTGAGCAGGGGTATCTTCAATCATTGCAGGGACGGGAAATGCAGATACTGGACGTTATTGATGTTTGGCAGCGAACGCAGATGCCCAAGATCCTCATTACTCAGCTCCTCGTCAATTTCAATCAGCACCATCGCTTTGCCGTTGCGGGCATCACGACCGAGGTGCATATTCGCAATATTGATGCCGCGTTCCGCGGTAGAGGTACCGATATCACCGATAACACCAGGCTTGTCGTCATTAGTGATATAAAGCATGTGTTCGCCAAGTTTCGACTCGAGCGGAATTCCCTTCACGTCAATCACGCGCGGCCGGTTTTGAATCAGCGTGCCACAAATACTGCGCGATTTTGTTTCGGTCTCAACCCCAACGGTAATCCGGCAAGGATACTCGTCGCGACCCTCGTTGTGCGCCTCGATCACGTTGATGTTGCGATCCCGTGCGACTTCCCGGGCATTAACCGAATTAACGTAACTGCTGTGGTGCTCGAGGATCGACTGCACCACCTGCACCGTTAACGGCGATACATTCAAGTCATTCGCTTCGCCGCCATAGGTAACCGTCAGCGTCTTGATTGGATCCTGCGTCAGCTGCCCGACGAAAGAACCCAGGCATTGCGCCAGCTGCAGGTAGGGGTGCAATAACTGCGCCTCCTCGGCGCTGATACTAGGCGCGTTAATCGCGTTGTTGATCGCTCCGGTCAACAGAAAGTCACTGATCTGCTCGGCAATCTGGATCGCGACCTTCTCCTGCGCTTCAATCGTGGAAGCACCGAGATGCGGAGTACAGATCACATTATCGAGCTCGAACAGCGGATTTTCTCGCGCCGGCTCGACTTCGTAGACATCGAGTGCGGCACCTTTCAAATGTTCGCTTTTGAGTGCAGCCAGCAAAGCCAGTTCATCGACCAGACCGCCACGTGCGCAATTGATCAGCATACTACCTTTCTTCATCTTGTTGATCGCGCTGGCGCTGATGATGTTGGTGGTCTCAGGCGTTTTGGGCACATGCAGCGAGATGATATCGGAGCTGCCGAGCAAGGTGTCCAGGTCGACCTTTTTAACGCCCAGCCTGGCGGCACGATCCTCGGTCAGATAAGGATCGTAAGCCTGCACGTGCAAGCCATAACCAATTGCCTTACTGGCGACGATGGAACCTATATTACCGGCTCCGATGAGCCCCAGTAATTTACCGGTCAGTTCAACCCCCATAAAACGGGACTTTTCCCATTTGCCGGCACGGGTAGAGCTATTCGCCTGCGGTATATGTCGCGCCAGCGACAACATCATCGCCATCGCGTGCTCGGCGGTGGTGATCGCGTTACCCAGTGGGGTGTTCATGACCACTATTCCGCGCCTGGTGCAGGCCGGGACATCGACGTTATCGACACCGATACCGGCCCGCCCGACCACCTTCAGATTTTTTGCATGCTCGAGCAACTCCGCGGTCACCCTGGTGGAAGAACGAATCGCGAGACCGTCAAACTCAGCGATCATTTCAAATAACTCGGCCTCGCTGAGTTTGCTCGACTGCACCACCTCGACACCCTGTTCTTCGAATACAGCCACGGCCTGACTCGACATCGAGTCGGAAATCAAAACTCTCGGCTTAGTCATGTTACTGCTCCCATATTGATTGTTTGAAATCCGCAAATGCCCAGTCCAGCCAGGGGGTTAATGCCTGCAGATCACTGGTTTCAACCGTGGCGCCACCCCAGATTCGAAACCCGGGTGGCGCGTTGCGATAATTGCCAATGTCGAGGGCAACGTTTTCCTGCTCGAGACTGACCAGCATGGAGTTAATAGCCTGTTGTTGATCCTGCGGCGATAGCGCAACAAAATCACTGTCAATTACCTGCAAACACATCGAAGTGGGCGAGCGGGTCGCCGGATCAGTGGGTAACCAGTCGATCCAGGTCGATTGGCTTACCCATGCATCGATGCAATCGAAGTTACTGCGGGTACGCCGCCATAAACCATCGACTCCACCCACAGTTTCAGCCCAGGCTAGCGCCGCGTGTAAATCTTCCAGCGCCAGCATGCTGGGAGTATTAATCGTGGCTCCGCTGAAAATACCATCAACCAGTTTCCCGTCCCTGGTGAGCTGGAATAACTTTGGCAGCGGGTAACGCGGCAAAACAGTTTCGAGCCTGGCTACGGCCCTCGGGCTAAGCGCGAGCATGCCATGCGCACCTTCGCTGCCGAGAACTTTCTGCCAGGACCAGGTGACCACATCAAGCTTGTCGAAATCGATCGGCATGGCGAAGGCTGCAGAAGTCGCATCGCACAGCACCAGGCCATCACGCCCTTTATCCAGCCATTCCAGATCGGGCAGGCAGACGCCACTGGTGGTACCGTTGTAAACCATCACCAGGTCATGCGCCGGGTTTACCTGGTCCAGATCAGGAAGCTCGCCATACTCAGCCTGGTACAGGTTCAATTGACTAATCCCGAGCGCCTGTAAATCTTTCGCCCAGTCATTGGAAAAACTTTCCCAGACCAGCACATCGACCGGTCTCGATCCGAGCAGCGACCACATCGCCATCTCGAAGGCACCGGTGTCGGAACCGGGAACAATACCGAGCTTCCAGTCAGCCGGCAGGCCCAGCATGCGATGAGAGATATCGATCGCATCGCGCAGACGTTGTTTGGGAAGTTTGGCGCGATGACTGCGCCCCAGGAAATCGGTGTTTAAGTGGGTGATATCCCAGCCGGGATATTTTTTGCACGGCCCCGAAGAAAAGCGAGGATCCGCGGGTCGAACACGCGGACGCTCGGGAAGGCCGCTGGCTTCCTCGTTCATGATATAACCTCTAGTTAAGGGTGGTTTGCTCCACCAGGCTCGCGCAGAATAGCATAAAATCCGCAATGCAAAAGCCTGTCACTTGCTAGCCTGTAGATTCTCGCCAAATTCAATGCAGATTATGATGAGTCTAAATGTGCCGCCTCTCGCATGGTTGGGGTTGATAGAAGGAAATTTTATCGATAGCTGCCATTTCCAGTGATATGCTTGCGCCGTCAACCTGTAATCTGATGGCACCCCGGGCTTTCGTCGATGCGCTATCAGATTAATGAATATCGACGATTGCGCCGATCCGCTAATTTCGAGAAATCCCACGGAATAATTTTATTTACCTGCAAGATGAATCATAAAAAGGCAATACAGTTAAAGCCCGATGATGCGGAACTTTATTACAACCGGGGAAAAGTGCTGTATGAGTCAGGGCAATTCGAAGCGGCTCTGGAAAATTTCAACAAGGCCATCGAGTTAAAACCAGATTATTTTGAAGCTTATACCAACTGCGGTGTTTTATTATCACGTTCGGGCCAATTCGATAAAGCAATAGCGAATTTCGACAAGGCGATTCATTTAAAGCCTGACCTTGCCGTGGCCTATGCAAATCGAGGAAATGCATTGAGCGAATCGGGGCAAGCCGAAGCGGCTTTAGCCAGTTACCACAAGGCAGTTCAATTGAAACCTGATTACGCAAATGCTTTTTACAACCGTGGCAACGTGCAGAGTGGATTAGGATTGTTCAATGAGGCCCTGGAAAGCTACAACGAGGCAATCCGGCTAATCCCCGATTACGCAGAAGCCTATTTTAATCGGAGTTGCCTGGGCGAATATGCCCAGGTGAGTGATGCCGAACTCGACTTTATGGAAAGACAGATAAAGCGGAAAGATTTAGCTGGCCCGGATCTGAAGAATTATCTTTACGCGCTTGCCAATGCCTATGAACATTCCGGAGAGTACCAAAGACATTTCGATTTATTGCTTGAGGGAAATCATTTAAAACGTCAGGAAATCGATTACGATTTCGCCAGAGAACTAAATATCTGCAATAAAATTAAGGCGCTATTTCCCGAAAAACCGGATGATGTTCAGCCACCGGTGGATACAGGTGATTCCTCTTTGACCCCGATTTTTATCGTTGGTATGCCTCGTTCTGGAACTTCTCTGGTCGAGCAGATTATTGCTAGTCATTCCCAGGTATATGGCGCAGGAGAACTTATCAAGCTGAGGCAGATTATCAGGCCAATGATCAGGAATGCAGTAGAAATGGGCAGGTCTGACAATAACCCCGTTTTAAGAAACAATATTGAGAATAAAATACGCTCTGATTATCTGGGTTACCTGAAAAACTTGAATCGGCCAGAAAAAATCATTACCGATAAGATGCCGTTAAATTTTATTTTCCTGGGATTTATCCTGTCAGCGATTCCCTCTGCAAAAATAATTCATTTGCAGCGGAGTCCAATAGCAGTTTGCTGGTCGATTTTTAAGCATAACTTCAGGGGGGAAGGCAATGGTTATGGCTATGAGATGGACGAGCTCGCTGAATACTACCTGCTGTATCACGATTTAATGGAATTCTGGCAAACTCGCTTTCCCGACATGATCTACCATCTGGATTATGAGGCGCTGACCGAAAACCAGGAAGTCGAAACCCGCAAGCTACTGGATTTTTGTGGATTGGACTGGGAGCAGCGGTGTCTTGATTTCCACACTACAACAAGAGATGTAAAAACAGCCAGCCAGGTGCAGGTCAGAAAAAAAATGTATCAGGGCAGCTCGTCCGCCTGGATTAAATACGAACAACAATTACAGCCGTTAATCAGCAAGCTTAAATCGGTCAGCGGCTAAGTGGGAAAGCAGACTTTATACAGACTGATTTGCTTCGCACCGTGCATTACTGCAATAAACTGTAACGTAAAAACTTGACGCAAAACCATATCCTGGCTAACCCAGGAAATTAGCCCCGGTGAAGAAGGCAGGTGTACAGCGGATTAATTCTGCTGGCCTGAAGAACCCGGAGGGTCAGAGATAAGGAGATTGACGTCCGGCGCAAGTTTGCCGGCACAACCGCGGGCTTCTGCGTTTGCAGCAGTTCACGATGGCCCATAGCGCTTCTTGATGACTTCCGGTCTCCCGCTGTCCTTTATTGTCATGATATAGAGATCGCCATAAACAGTGGGTGGGGCACCTTCTCCGCCCAGGAATGCATAAATTTCTGTCAGGTTTCCACCATTCCCGATCCATATCACTACTTCGCCCGGATGCTTCGTAAGAATGGTTTTAGTCACTTCGTGCTTGCTTGAGCCGATAACTTGCACCTCTATTCCCAGGTGTTCCGCCAATGGTCTTGCCGTATCCAGGTTACGTTTCAGGTCAGGGCTATAAATCGCGGTAATATTCATCTCGGCTACGGCTTCGACAAGGGCCTGTGCCCGCTGGCGACCCTTGTCATTTAGTTCCGTGGCGAGAGGATCTCTGTCGGCATGGCGGGTCAGAATGATGGTCGTCGTCGTACCGGACTTGGAGTGATTAACGATTGCGCAGCCCGCCAGTGCTACAACCAGAGAAGTGAATACACATACCTTAAGTAATCGGCTTACCTGTTTCATAATTTGCTTTCCCAAAACTTCAATACCCGGAAGATTACATAATTCAAATCATTTCGTCGGCAAATTTTAACATGCCTAAACTAAGTTCCTGATATGCTTTCGGCTTGAAGGAAAAATCGTATCTCTGGGGCTGCGACTAAACCCTGGTGTTTCGGTCGGAAAAATTTAACGTGGGTGAACTTTATGAATCAATCACTGAAAGCAGCACTGTTTTCAGCCTTCATATTTCCCGGGAGCGGCCATTTTCTGCTGAAGAAACCTGTCCATGGCAGCCTGCTGGCTGGAATTTCAATTCTATGCGTCTGGGCATTACTGTCCACCGCCCTGGAAAAGGCTCAGGAAATTAGCCTCAAAATTCAAAGCGGTGAAATTCCGCTTGATATAAGCAGGATAACCGAAGAGGTATCGAAACAGGTCGCAGAAGGTGGCACTCAACTGGCCGATATCGCTACTTACTTGCTGCTCGTCTGCTGGCTGATTGGCATCGCTGATGCTTACCGGGTCGGCTGGTTACAGGACAAGGCTAACAGCGCAGGTGACATAAAATCACAATAGGGCAATCGACGGTTAGCGTAAGCTACCCGCCATGATTACCTGTCGGGAAGAATGACAGTTGTTTTGGCCAGTTTCG
>Ga0316187_10000328_pt1 | contig 35893 bp, 22 predicted proteins | sample CroRivburrow1_MG_FD_204927 | JGI IMG/M metagenome (GOLD analysis project Ga0316187, IMG submission 204927) | Coastal sediment microbial communities from Maine, United States - Cross River worm burrow 1 | ecosystem: Environmental > Aquatic > Marine > Coastal > Sediment | place: USA: Maine... | reverse complement strand
CGGCGAAAACGGCGGTGAAAACGATCATCGTCAATAGCGGTTGGATAATGGCCCACCCAATACCCGCAAAACTCTGTTTGTAGCGGACCTTGATATCCCTCAGCGCCAGGATCAGGATAATGTCCCGGTTACGCCAGACTTCCGCCAGTTCCAGTTCAGGTAAACCGGATGGCGGGCTGATGTAGCTTGTCACAGGCCTGTTATCGACGTTCTTTGTCAGGCCACGGTTCATTGATCAGATACCCTGCCGGAAACTGCCGATTACCTTCGTTACAGTCGATCTGTACGTCATGAATTAATAGAATCGGAGTTCCAAAAGAATTACACTGCGCTTGCAGCGCACCAGGCCCCTATTGTACTTAATCCAGCGAGAACCACTACGTGAAAAACCAATCTCCGCGTGTCCTTTGCATCGGTGCCGGTCCGGCTGGACTGACAGCAGCCCGGCGGCTCAGCCTCTCCGGGGCGAGCGTAACAGTCCTGGAACGTGACCCGGTCTATGTGGGCGGAATTTCCCGGACAGAGCACTACAAGGGTTTCAGATTCGATGTGGGCGGTCATCGATTCTTTTCCAAGTCGAAAGAAATCGAAGCTTTATGGGATGAAATCCTGGGGGACCAGCTGATTTCCCGGGAGCGCAAGTCCCGAATTCTCTATCGCGGTAAGTTGTTCGACTATCCGCTTCGAGCTTTCGACGCGTTGAAAAAATTGGGGCTGATGGAATCAACACGCTGCATGCTTTCGTATTTCAGAGCCCGCTTGTCTCCCATTCGTGATCCCCGTACTTTTGAAGACTGGGTAACCAATCAGTTTGGCCATCGTTTGTACTCGATTTTCTTCAAGACCTATACCGAGAAAGTCTGGGGAATGAAGTGCCAGGAAATTTCTGCCGACTGGGCGGCGCAGAGAATCAAGGGATTATCACTGGGCACGGCGGTGTGGAAAGCATCGGTTCCTTCCTGGCTCCGAAAAGCCGGGAATACGCCTAAAACGTTGATTGAAACTTTCAAGTATCCGCGACTCGGGCCTGGCCAGATGTGGGAGGCCGCAGCTGAACAGATTCAGGAGGCGGGTGGCGACGTTTTTCTTGGCATGAACGTGCGGGGCCTGGCACGTGATTCAGAATCCGGTGTCTGGACGGTGACCGCTGAAGATCCGGACGGCCAGTCTCACGAATACCAGGCGGATCATGTCATTTCCTCGGCGGCTATCGTCGACCTGGCGGAGTATATTCAGCCAGCCCCGCCTGAAGCCGTGCTTACGGCAGCCCGGGCCCTGCGTTACCGGGATTTTTTAACCGTTGCGCTGATTGTCAGGGATGTGGATTGTTTTGATGATAACTGGATCTACATCCATGATTCATCGGTAAAGGTTGGACGGATTCAGAACTTCAAGTCATGGTCTCCGCACATGGTTCCCGACCCTGAATTGAATTGCCTGGGGCTGGAGTATTTCTGCTTCAAAGGCGACGGTCTGTGGTCTTCAGAGGATGAGGAACTGATTCGATTGGCGGATGAGGAATTGATCCACCTGGGATTGGTAACCCCTGGGCATGTGATCGATGGCAAGGTCATCAGGCAAAGTGGAGCTTATCCGGTTTACGATGAGGATTATGAGGAACGAGTCGATTTGTTCCAGGCCTGGCTGAAAAAGAAGATGCCGGGACTGCACCTGGTCGGCAGAAACGGCATGCATAAATACAACAACCAGGATCATGCCATGATGACTGCATTGCTGACTGCCGAAAACATTCTTTCAGGGGAAGAGCTCTGGGATGTCTGGAAAGTTAACCAGGATGCGGACTATCACGAAGTGGGCGAAGACCGGACGCTGGCGTTTAGCGAGCGAAAAGTTCCCGAAACTTACCGAAAAAGTGAATCATAATTCCCATCGCTGCAGAAAACGCACAACCTGCAAAAAAGATGACTTGCATTGGGACGACGGCAAAAGCAAAAGCCAGGTTGTGTCGTTTGGCCACCAGGACGTAAAAACCGAGCTGAGTCCAGGCAATGATCAGAATCATTGCGAGGGGCAGCACGCTCAGAGGTTGCAGATCGTATATCAGAGCGAAAGAGGCGGGCAGTATAACCAGCAAAAGGGGCAGGAATGAAGGCGTTCTGGGTTTGAATGCCATAGCAACGCAGGATGCGCTTGCTGCCAGGAAGAACACCGATGGAATCAAGGTGTCGGCGTGGCCGGTAAGGGGCAATAAAACGACTGCCAGGGCGAGTAAACCCGCTAGCAGGGTTGCAATTCGGGATTTATAACTGATGTTCAGGTCGTTCGGCAGTTCGTGGCTGGTCAGCAACAGCTTCATCCATGGAATGCCCCGCTGAAATACATCCGTGTAGATGACGTTCCCCAAAGTCCATTGTTTCAGATGCTGGCATTGCATCTCTTTTTCGAGCCGAATTTTATGACCGGATGCCAACAGGCGGCCTCCGAACTCGATGTCTTCGATACTGGGCCGATCGAAAGATTCGTTGAATCCGCCTGCGTCGATAAAAACACTTCGGCGAATCGCTCCGCAACCGGTCCAAAAAGTGCTTGCATCGGTTCGGGCTGTCTGATGAATCCAGTGGTGATAAAGATTCCGGTATTGGGAAATAAAGGAAGCATTTTCAGGAGAAGTGTCGTAGCTGCCAAATACCGCAGCAGTTTCCGGGCTGTTTTGCAGGACGCGAACAGCTTTTTCGATGGTGTCCTCGTGAACCACGACATCCGCATCGACGAAAAAAATAATGTCGCCGGTTGCCTCTTCAACACCCCGGTTCCGGGCCCGTGATGGCCCACGCTGGTTTTTCAGCCAGATCACCCTGGCACCGATAGAATCGGCGGCAATCCCGGTCATTCCGTCATCTGAAGCATCGTCCACAACCACGCATTCGATGCTTCGCCAGGATGAAGCCGCGATCGATTGAAGGCACTTTTTTAGATCTGCACCGCCGTTATACACGGGCACCACTATTGACACGAGTGGCTCATTCATTGTGTTTTACTGGCCATTGTCTGACTTCAGTTTGGTGTTGACTTCGTCGAGTTTTTTTTGAGCAAAAAGAACCTGTGGCTGCATGCGGATGGCCCTCTCCAGGTGGGTTTTGGCCTCAAGCAATTTGGATGTTTGATCAGGATACAGACCAACGAGCATCTCAGCCGCCAGAACTTCTTTCATGAAATTCTGTTTTTCAAATTTTATGGCCATTTCGAATTGTTTTTCTGCCTCGACATACTTATTTTGTGCAAGATAAAGTTGAGCCAGTGAGTAATGAGCGGAAGCTTTTCCTTCGTCGTTGTTCAAGGCGAGCATGAACGCTTTTTCCGCCTTGTTTTCCAGCCCGGATCGTTGATAAATCTGACCGCAAGTGGCTGCCAGATACCAACTGACTGCAAGCTGATCCTGATGTTTGTCGCAAAGTTGCCTGGCCTGTGAATGATTTCCTTCCGCAAAGAGGACGGTTAAGAGCACCTGCAGGTTTTTTTGACTCTGGCGGCCCTTATTATAATCGCTCTCGACAATTTCAAGCGTGCTTGCCCATTCAGCATTTCGCGCCCAGGTCAGCGGTGTGACTACGATCATGAAAGCAACGACCACTGTTGCGACAATTTTGACGGAGAATTTCCGGAATAGCCGGTAAAGAAGGAAGGCCAGTGCGATCGCAATGCCCGTGGCAGGCAGATACAAAGAACGCTCCGTGAGGATCGGGTATGTTGCGGCTTGGCTGACAAGTCCGCTCTCAGGTAGCAGTGCAGTGTAGTAAATCGCAAGTCCCAGAAGAGGGCCAGGGTTTTTACGCAGGAAGGCAGCAACAGAGAGTGCTGCGAGCAGTGCCTGGAAAATAAACGCAAGCCAGATATTACTTCCCGAGGTTCTATGGAACGCCAGCAACGGGTTTGGCCAGATCATCATGCCTAGACCATCAAACCATACCTTGACAGCCGGCAACAGGCTTTGCGCGTTGAATCCCAGCTTGCTCCTGTCCTGCATTGACGTCCCGTTTTGTTCCGTGCTCATCTCGACGGCTTCTTGTTCCGGCGCAGGAACTGGTTCCTCAGAGCTCGGGGCGACGGCGACTTGTTCCAGCGCACCTACTGATTCCCCAGGGCTGAGGGCGAAGGATCGCAAGGTGAGAAAAATGATGAGCGGTAAAAGCATTGTAAAAACCGGCAGGCACTTGCGAATGCGCTGGCTCCAGTTTCCCGGCTTGACGAGCAGCAGGGTGGCGACGGTAATGGCCGGCAGCATGACCGCAGTTTCCTTGCAAAACAGAATCAACAGAAACACCAGATTGAGGCCTGCCCAACTTTTTCCGGGCTGCTGATCCACGCGGGGTAAAAACCACAAAAGGCCAGCAATGACACCCAGGGCCACCCACATACCGGAGCGGTTGAAAATCGAATTTACGACCTCGGTATGAAGCGGGTGAACGGCAAACACAAGTGTTGCAAACAACGCAGCATAGGTGGAAAGCCGGGTCATGTTTCCTGTTGCCAGCAGCAAATACCGGATCAATCCAAACAATGCGATCGTAACCAGGCTGTGTAGCAATACGTTAACGATGTGATGTCCGACATACCAGTCGCCAAAGAACCTGGTTTCCAAAACAACTTCAAGCAGGAAGAGCGGCCGGTACAAGCCGGTTTCTTTGCCTGCAGATGCCCAGGCATCACTGTTAAAGTACTGCGCGATGCTGGTAAGACTCAAATCCCATGTGCGATTGCCGGCTGAAAATGTCACATCGTCGAACGTGAGGCTGTTGTGTAATGAACCCGCGTACGCAATCCACGCCACAACCACCAGGACAATGATGGCGAGCACGTTCAGATCCCGGTCGGAAAATGCTGAACCCGTGGGTTTTTTGCGGGTCACAGAAACTCGCTTTTTCTCGGAACGCTTATGAGGCGCGTTCTTTCTGCGAGTGCGGCTTCGTTTGGACATCGCGCCAGTCTACAAACTACCCCATGGGGCTTCAAGAAGTTCCACTGGGTGCATTATCTGATCTTGTCTACCGTGCAATCCAGTTGTCCGTCACTGACCTGAGCCTTAAGCCGGTCGCCCCGTTTCACCTGGCGCGTTTCATGAATCACTTCGCCTGAATGAGCCAGGGTGAGGATGGAATAGCCCCTGCCGATGGTTTCAAGTGGTGAGACAGCCTGAAGTGTCCGGGCCAGGCCTGCGAGTTGCTCCTTCCTGGAGGAAATGCCTGAGAGCGTGCCCTGTGTCAGCGTCTTTGACAGGGAGTTCAAACGGTCTTTGAAGGACGACACCAGCTGGTCCGGTCGGCAGGCGTACAGCCTGTTTGACAGCGTCTCGACTAACCGTGTCTGATCAGCCAGGTTTCTCTCTGCAACGCTTAAAAGGCGGCCCTGTTGTGACTGCAGACGTTCTGCCTGCCTCTCCAGTTCGCCGGCAGGGTGGCGCTGATGCAGCCGATGCGAGACGTGATCGAGTTTTTGGGTTTCCAGTTGCAACCGGGCTTGTATACGGCTTGCCAGTTGCCGCTGCAGCTTTCCGAACCCGGCTTTCAGAACTGCTATATCCGGTGTCGCGAGTTCCGCGGCGGCGGATGGCGTGGGTGCCCTGAGATCCGCGACGAAATCGGAAATACTGAAATCTGTCTCGTGCCCAACCGCAGAAATGACCGGAATCGCCGACGCAAACACACTTCGGGCGACTGATTCATCATTGAACGCAGCGAGATCTTCGAGTGATCCGCCGCCACGGCCCATGATGAGGAGATCCGCCCAGTCCTGTCGATTGGCTGCATCGAATGCCGCACAGAGTGCTGTCGGTGCTTCCACGCCCTGGACCGGCACCGGATAGACCCGGATGGCGGCAACCGGCCAGCGTCTTTCCAGGACATGCAACAGGTCTCTGATAGCGGCCCCGCTGGCCGAGGTGATGAGGCCAATGCGATACGGATAGGCAGGCAATGATTGTTTATGCGACGGGTCAAAGAGTCCTTCCGCCTCCAGCTTCTTTTTTAATGCTTCGAACTGGCGCTGGAGAATGCCTTCGCCAGCATCCTCCAGGCCATCCACGATGAACTGGTAGTCTCCACGGGGTTCGTACAGGCTGATGCGGCCTCTTGCCAGGACCTGCATGCCATTTTCAACGGTTACTTTCGTCCGGCTGGCAGAAGAACGGAACATGGCGCAGCGTATCTGGGCCTTCTTGTCCTTGAGTGTAAAGTACAGGTGGCCGGAGGCGGGTCGGGCCAGGTTGGAAACCTCTGCTTCGAGCAAGACTCTGGGAAAGCCTATTTCAAGGTGCAGCTTGATTTCCCGGTTCAACTCACTGGGGGTGTAAACATGTTCTGCCGCCTGGTTCATCTGCTGATGATAAACTCCGCGGGTCAAAAACGCATGGAATCCTCGATGAGAAACGCAAAATTGTTGCCAGAGCTGTTTATTATTCTTTCGTTCGGGTTTTTGGTCACGGCCTGCGGAGATCACACGAACGTCGCTGAATCACCCCCGGCGTCAACGGCGGGCAATGAAATCACTCTTATTCTGAATGCCCGGATTCACACGTTTGACCGGAGTAGCACCTCACTCGACTCGGGCGCGATGGCGTTTGGCGCCGACGGAGCGATTGTCGGGATCGGAAAAAGTGAAGGGCTGCAGGCTGAATTTCCAAACGCCACCCGGGTCGATTTGCAGGGGCGCACGGTATTACCGGGCCTGATTGATTCTCACGGGCACCTTCATGGCCTGGCCGTTTCATTCACGCGGGCAAACCTGGTCGGCGCCAACAGCAAGCAAGAGGTCATGGAGCGGTTGCGGGCGTTCGAGGCTGACCTGCCCGAAGGCGAGTGGTTGCTGGGCCAGGGTTGGGATCAGAATGACTGGTCAGAGCAGGTATACCCGGACCGGAAGGATCTGGATGCCGTGTTTCCGGACCGGCCGGTCTGGCTTCGCCGGATTGACGGCCACGCAGCCTGGGCCAACAGCATCGCAATAGCACAGGCTGACGCTGATTTCGGGGGTGACTGGCAAAAGGAGGGTGGTTACATTCACCGGGATGTGGAGGGTGAACCGACTGGCATTTTTATTGATGGCGCCATGCAATACATCGAGAAGGTGGTTCCTGAAACTTCACCTGAACTGATCGATTCGGCGCTCGATATTGCGACGGGCAGACTGATAAGCCTGGGCCTCACGGGTGTCCATGATCCAGGTGTCAACCGGTCGGTCATTGATCGCTACCAAAAGAAAATACGGCAGGGATCGTTTCCACTCAGGGTCTACGCCATGGCTGACGGGATGAACGAGACTACCGAATGGCTCTGCGATTCCGGGCCACTGGTCGACCCTTCCGGACGATTGGTCATGCGATCCGTAAAGCTTTACGCAGACGGTGCGCTGGGCAGTCGCGGTGCGGCCTTGCTGGCGGACTACTCCGATGAGGCGGGCAATCGCGGGCTGATGTTTATCAGCGAAGAACAAATGGCCGAGGCCTTGCGAAAGGTTTTCTCATGCGGATTGCAAACCGGTGTGCATGCGATTGGTGATGCCGCAAACCGCCAGGTGCTTGACGCTTATGAACAGGCGTTGGCGGACTACCCGGATAATCCCGGCCGGCACCGGGTGGAGCACGCCCAGATTCTGAGCCCGGAAGATATTCCCAGGTTCGCTGAAATGAATGTTATCGCCGCGATGCAACCGATCCATGCAACCAGCGATATGTACTGGGCGGATGAACGGCTGGGTGAAGAGCGGCTGAGGGGCGCTTACGCCTGGCAAAGCCTTTTGGAAAGTGGCGCAGTGCTGGCCTTCGGTTCTGATTTTCCCGTGGAAGAAGTCAATCCCATGCTGGGTATTTATGCGGCCGTGACGCGACAGGACCTGGAAGGCTGGCCGCAGGGTGGTTGGCAGGCGCAGGAGCGACTCAGCCGGGAAGCTGCGATTCGGGCTTTTACACTGGATGCGGCTTATGCAGGATTCATGGAGGAGCAGGTCGGATCTCTGGAGACCGGCAAGCAGGCGGATTTCATCGTCCTGGAAGAAGATATCCTGCAAATACCGGCGGAAAAAATTCCCGAAATCCAGGTGATGCAGACCTGGGTAGCGGGTGAGCGTGTTTTTTCCCGGTAATTGAGCCAAAATCTGCCGCGGTGATTTCAATAGGACTCGCCGCACGATATAATTAATCGATTAACTCTTCGACGCCCGGCCCGCTCCGGGCGTTTTGCAACAGGAGATTTTCCAGCATGCAGTTAATCGGTGAAGCCCTTACTTTTGATGACGTATCCCTGGTTCCTGCCTATTCACAGGTATTGCCAGGCGATGTCAACCTGAAAACACGCCTGACCCGGGAACTCGATCTGAATGCGCCACTGGTATCCGCTGCCATGGACACGGTGACGGAAGCAAGACTTGCGATTGCAATGGCGCAGGAAGGCGGAATCGGTGTCGTGCACAAGAACATGACGCTCCAGCAGCAGGCGGAACAGGTTCAGATCGTCAAGAAATTCGAAGCGGGCGTCATCAAGGATCCCATCACCGTCCGGCCTGACACGACCATTCGCGAAGTGCTTGACCTGACGCATCGCCACAACATCTCGGGCGTCCCCGTTGTGGACGGAAATGAACTGGTGGGGATAGTGACCAGCCGGGATATGCGTTTTGAGAAACGACTGGGTGATCCGGTGCGCAACATCATGACGGGAAAGGACAGCCTGATCACCGTGCAGGAAAACGCCAGCCAGGACGAGATACTCAGTCTGCTTCACCGTCACCGGATTGAAAAGGTGCTGGTGGTGAATGATCAATTCGAGTTGCGGGGACTGGTGACTGTCAAGGATATTCAAAAATCAACGGATAACCCTAATGCAGCCAAGGATTCTCAGGAGAGACTGCTGGTTGCCGCCGCAGTCGGTGTTGGCGGAGACACCGAAGAACGCGTGACGGCCCTGGTGGAATCGAACGTGGACGTCATCGTCGTGGATACGGCACATGGTCATACCAAAGGTGTGCTGGAACGGATACGCTGGGTTAAATCCCAGTTTCCGGATGTCCAGATCATCGGTGGTAATGTCACCACGGCCGAAGGCGCCCTGGCGCTGGTCGAGGCCGGGGCGGATGGTGTGAAAGTTGGCCAGGGGCCCGGTTCCATCTGCACCACAAGGATGGTTGCGGGCGTTGGCGTACCACAGGTAACCGCTGTGGCTAATATTGCAGACGCGCTGAAACAGGCAGGCGTGCCGTTGATTGCCGATGGCGGAATTCGCTTTTCAGGTGATTTCGCAAAGGCTGTGGCCGCCGGCGCGTGGACAGTCATGATCGGAGGCCTGTTCGCGGGTACAGAGGAGGCGCCGGGTGAAGTCGAGTTGTTCCAGGGCAGATCCTACAAATCCTATCGTGGCATGGGCTCATTGGGCGCCATGCAGGAAGGCTCCAAGGATCGCTACTTCCAACACGATGTCTCCGCCGAAAAGCTGGTTCCGGAAGGAATAGAGGGCAGGGTGCCTTACAAGGGCACTTTGTCCGGAGTCATACATCAATTGCTGGGTGGTCTGAGGTCATCCATGGGGTACATGGGCTGTGAAAATATCGAGCGGTTCCGCACCGAATCGCGTTTTGTCCGGATCACCAATGCGGGAATCCGGGAGAGCCACGCCCATGATGTTCAGATCACCAAGGAAGCTCCAAATTACAAGCTGTCCTGAACGAGACAAACATGTCAAAGACAAATGATATTCATCTGCACCGGGTTCTGATTCTTGATTTTGGTTCTCAGTACACTCAGCTGATCGCAAGGCGAATTCGGGAGATTGGAGTTTACTGTGAAATCTGGCCCTGGGACTCGTACGATAGCGAAATCGCCCAGTTTGCTCCGAAGGGCATTGTTTTGTCCGGTGGGCCGGAGTCTGTCCACGCCGAGGACGGGCCACAGGCGCCCGCTGTGGTGTTTGATCTCGACGTCCCCGTATTGGGCATCTGTTACGGTTTGCACACCATGGCTGCCCAGTTAGGGGGCAAGGTCGAGCCGTCTTCTTTCAAGGAATTTGGGTATGCGAGAGTTACGGTTGAACAGCCATCCCGATTGCTCCAGGACATAGAGGACCACATTGACCCGCAGGGAAATCAGCAGCTGGATGTCTGGATGAGTCATGGTGACAAAGTGGTGGAACTGCCCGCAGGTTTCGAACTCGTGGCCAGCACCGCTTCTGCGCCGGTGGCTGCAATAGCAGATGACGGCCGGGGTTTTTATGGAATCCAGTTCCACCCTGAGGTGACTCACACGGCCCAGGGAGAGCGAATCCTGGAGCGCTTTGTTCACGATATCTGTGGTTGCGAAGAGGCGTGGACACCGGAAAATATTATCAGGGACAGCATCGACCGTGTGCGGGAGCAGGTAGGGGGCGATCACGTCATACTCGGCCTGTCCGGAGGGGTGGACTCCAGCGTGGTTGCCGCGTTGCTGCACCGGGCCATAGGCGATCAGCTGACCTGTATTTTCGTGGATACGGGGATGCTGAGGTACCGCGAACCGGAACAGGTCATGGCGACTTTCGCGCGGCATATGGGGGTTCACGTGATCAAGGTCGATGCCCGCCATCGGTTTCTGGATGCGCTGAAAGGCGTCGCTGAACCGGAAGAGAAGCGCAAGATAATCGGTGGGATTTTCATCGATGTGTTCGAGGAACAGGCCAGGGCACTGGGAAACGCGAAGTGGCTGGCACAGGGCACCATATACCCTGATGTGATTGAGTCCGCCGGCAGCAAAACGGGGAAGGCGCACGTCATCAAGTCACACCACAACGTGGGCGGTCTGCCTGACTACATGAAAATGGAGTTGGTGGAGCCCTTGCGTGAACTGTTCAAAGACGAGGTTCGCCGGATTGGCATGGAGTTGGGGCTGCCAAGGGAAATGGTATTCCGGCATCCGTTCCCCGGTCCCGGGCTCGGTGTACGGGTGCTGGGCGAAGTCAGGGAGGAATTCGTGGATCTGCTCGCACGGGCAGACCATATTTTTATCGAAGAATTGATGAAGAACGACCTGTACGATAAGACCAGCCAGGCATTTGCCGTGTTTTTGCCGGTCAAGTCGGTTGGGGTTACCGGGGATCAGCGCCGGTATGAATACGTCGTGGCTCTTCGGGCCGTTGAAACAGTGGATTTCATGACTGCGCGGTGGGCTCATTTGCCTTATGAATTTTTAGAACATGTTTCACTTAGAATTATAAATGAAATCAATGGTATATCGCGTGTTGTTTATGATATTTCTGGGAAACCACCTGCCACCATTGAATGGGAATAGCTCATGGGATCTTCGCAGATACAGGGATGGTGAGTTCTTTTACCGAAACCGACCGGCTCTGGATGGAGCGGGCCATATCACTGGCTGATGCTGCGGAACGCGAAGGCGAAGTTCCGGTCGGTGCGCTGGTGGTAAAAGATGGAGTCCTTCTGGGAGACGGATGGAATAAAACCATCTCACTGAATGATCCTTCGGCCCATGCCGAGATTCTAGCTTTACGCCAGGCGGGAGAAACATGTGGTAACTACCGTCTTCCGGGGTGCACGCTGTACGTTACCCTGGAGCCTTGCTGCATGTGTGCCGGCGCCATGATCCACGCCAGGCTGGATCGGGTCGTTTACGGCGCGTCTGATCCGAAGACCGGTGCTGCCGGTGGCGTTTTCCAGGTGTTGAGTGATCCACGACACAACCAGGTGCCGGTCGTGCAGGGCGGATGCCTTGCTGACGAATGCAGTGAACAGCTTAAACTGTTTTTTCGACGCCGCAGGATGGAGAGGGTCTGAACCGTAAAGCGCTTCAGATCAAAACAGCGTATTCACCCACAAGCCGATGTTGCGGCCGGGAGCGTCAATTCCGGAGCCGTGTTCCCGGTAGTTGTTGTCCCCCAGATTTTGCAGCCTGAGCCCGAGTTCCAGGGTGTCGGTTGCCTGCCAACTGGCGAGGAAATTCACCGTGCCCCAGCCGGCAGTGCCGAGTGGATTGATCCGGGGGTCACTTTCATCACGAGGGCTGAGGCGGTCCTGTCGATCGGCGAAGTCAATGAACGGTTCAAAGCGCCACTGTTCTCCATGAAGGAATACGAGGCCGAGGCGGCCGCTCAACGGCGGAATCCGGTCCGCCGGAACGGTCTCACCCTCGTCAGATTCTTCGCCATGGGTATAGTTGACCACAGCATATAGCTCAAGACTGTCCGATGCGAGAAAACGCAGACCGGTTTCCACGCCGTAAAGCTCGACCGAATTCAGGTTATCGCTGCGGACCACCAACCGGCCTTCGGGCGTTACATCACCCGTAAAGCGGGAGCTGATCTTGTCCTGGTAATCCGAATACCAGGCAAAGGCTTCGGCTTGCCAGCGATCGGTTGATGCCTTGATGCCCACATCGTAACTCCATACCGATTCCGGTTTAAGGTTGGGGTTCGGCACGTTGAAACGGTTGCCGGGCCGGGACCCCAGCGTTCCGAGGTCAAAAATGTTGGGCGGACGGAAGCCGCGCCCGACATTGCCCACCAGAGCAATGCCGGGCGTGATCATGTAATTCATGTGGAGATCACCGGTAAAGTCCGAAGGTGTCAACCTGACGGCATCCAGTTCTGCGGTCGCGGGCAGCTTGATATCGAACCAGCTGTATCGCAGCCCGGCATTGAGGGTCAAACGGTCCCAGCGCCAGGTGTTGGATGCATAGATGGCGGCACTGTCCATGCTTGAATCATCCGGAAAGCGTCCACGGGAAGGGCGTGACTCGCCTGTTGATGTATCTGTTCGAAGCCGGCTGCTGGAAACCTCATCCCAGTAGAATTCCATGCCCCAGATCAGTTCACGATCCGGGCCATTGCCGCCGCCCCAGGGTGAATTGAACTGAAGAGTGAGTCCATCCAGCTGGCTTTCATTGTCTTCGTGGATTACCTCGGGATCTTGCCAATCCTGTGTCAACCGGTCATCGGTGATGACCTGTCGGCCCAGGTGCGCCTCGAAGCGGTCAAAAAGGCGCGACTGGCTTTCCAGGCGGTAACGGGCATGAAGAAAACTCCTCCGGTTCGGTTTGAATTCGTACTGTTCAGAACTTGGGTGGGTCTGGCCATAACCCGGAACGAGTTCATCAATCCGTGGCGTAGAGGGTTGCTCCAGGTATTGGGCGGAGAGCATCAGCTCGGAGTGCTCATTCAGATCGAAGCGCCATTTCAGATCGCCCGCCTTGACCTTGTAAGCAGTGGGTTTGATGGTCTCGCCACCACCAATTTCCCGGTCGTCATGGTGTTGATAGCTGATGCCGCCGGACAAAACGTTGCCGGATTTGCCGGTAGCGGCTTCGAGCCGGCCGATCAGACTGTTGTCCACACTGTTGAACGTGCCGTAAAAACGGCCCTTGCCTTGCCAGTCAGAGCCCTGGAATTCAGGTTCAGCAGTGAGGACCTGTAGCACACCGCCCATCGCATCAGCCCCATAGAGCGATGGTGCGGCGCCCCGAATGATTTCGGTCCGGTCCGTGGCATAGGCGTCGACCAGGCCAAAATACTGGTTAGGCGCATTCCGGAAAAAGGCGTTGTTCAGCCGCATCCCGTCTACCAGGTGAAGCACTTGGGAGCCTTTCAGGCCACGAATGATCGGAATGCCCTGGCCGGGTGTGGTTTGCTGAAAAAAGGCACCGGGGACACCACGAAGCATTTCTGCCAGCAGTTCAGGCGCCAGGCGGTTGACTTCGTCTGCACCCACGACGGAAATCGCTTCAGCGACATCCAGAACCGATTCTTCGGTCCGGGTTGCCGTAACGACCACGGATTCCATCACCCGGTTGACTTCAAAGTCCTCTTCGTCGTCATTTGCCATGGCGGGGGAGGAAGCCAGGCCCGGAAACAGCAGGAAGAGAAAGGCAGCTGCGTGCCTCCCTTTAATCAAATGCATGATGATCAGTCCCTGCCTGGCACGCCCCGGCCGGGTGTCCATGGGACACCGGCCTGGTTCAGCTCAGCCTGCAATGCCGGCATATCGGTATCATTGATGCGCTGTATCCGGGTTTTTATGTCGGCGAAATCCCTGCTCGCAAGATTCGCCACCTTGCGGTGCGATTCCGTCGGTCCGTAGGTGGACCGGAAAGTGCCCAGCATGACCACACCAAGACGGCTGCTGACGGATACCGGTCCGGCATCGCCGTACAGGTCTCGCGCTTCGTTTCCTGACAGGCGCTGCTTCAGGCCCAGCAATTCCAGTTCAAGCGCACGGGCGCTTTTGCGGAGGCTATCGGGTGCACCGGAACGCATTAATGTTTCCTTGATAGCGAGGGTTTCCGTGAGCAGTGTCTCTATCGCGGCCCCTGCACCGGCTACTTCCCGGTTCAGATTGTCGATTTGACGTGTAAAGGCGACGACCTCTTCGAGAGGGGCTCCCGGCTGGCCGCGCTCACTGATCGCCGTAACGGTGAACGACTGTGTCTCTCCAAGGGCGCTTATTTGACCGTTCACCCGCCGGGCCATGCTGACCTGGTACTTACCGGGTGCAGCCAGTGGGCCAGGGAACTCGATATAGCTTTCACCGGCGGGTTCTGGCGTCCAGGGAGAAGATGCCGGGTAACGCAGGTCCCAGGCCACGCGGTGGAAGCCGGCTGTGACTGGTCCCTCGATGCGCCGGACGATCTCTCCGGCTTCATCACTGACGGTTAAAACAATGGAAGGCTCTTCTTCGATTTCTTCTTTGCGCAGTGCATCCCAGCCCGGGTAGGGGGTGTCAGCACCGCTCTTCTCGAGTTTTTTCTCCGATTCCCTGCGCTGTTCCTTTGCCGTCCTCAGTCCATCGTTCAGGTAGTAAGTGAAAACCGCTCCAAACGGGGGGTTGGGTGCGACGAAAAAACTGTCCCCCTGGCTCGATTTTCCGTTCTCCTTGAAGTCACCCAGGGGCAGACGGGGAATATACCAGTCGGCTTCCCGGACCGGGAAAAGTACGGCTTCATTTTGCAGTTGATTCTGCGTGATGTTGCGCAAGGGACTGTAGTCATCCAGAATCCAGAATCCCCTGCCGAAAGATGCGGCGACCAGGTCGTCTTCTCGTTGTTGAATGACGAGGTCGCGGAACGATATGGTGGGTGCATTGCCGGCGAGCTTGGTCCACACCTCGCCGCCGTCCACTGTGAAAAATACGCCGAATTCAGTGCCTGCGAACAGCAGTCTCGGGTTGACATGGTCCTGGACAATTCGCCAGACGATGTGCTTTTCGGGGAGCCCTTCCGAGATGTGGGTCCACGTGCCTCCCCGGTTGGTGCTTTTAAGTACATACGGAGCGAAGTCCCCGGACTTGTGATCATCGACCGCTACGTACACCGTATCGGCGTCATAAAGGTCTGCCTTGATGTCATTGACGAAGAAATCATCGGGGACATCGGGCAGGCGTTCGATCACCCTCCAATTACTCCCGCTGTCTTCACTGATATGGATACGGCCATCGTCGGTGCCGGCGTAGAGCAGGCCTTCTGCGACCGGAGATTCCGACAGCGAAGTGATCGTGCCATACATCGACATGGCCATCAGGTCCCAGGAAGCGTCGAAACTCCAGACCCGTCCCATCATGGGTTCCTTCAGACGATCCCGCCCATGGGAAAGGTCGCCGCTAATGGGTGTCCAGCTGTCGCCCCGGTCATCCGAGCGCCAGACGCGCTGACTGGCGAAATACAATCGTGCAGGGTTATGCGGGCTGATCACAATGGGGGCGTCCCAGTTGAAGCGCTCTGCATCTTCTCCATCCGCTGGTTGCGGCTGAATGTAGATCATTTCACCGCTCTTGCGGTCATAGCGCACCAGGTTGCCCTGCTGCCATTCCGAGTACACGATGTTCGGGTCGGTAGGGTCGACGGCGGGTTGATGGCCATCGCCGAACAGCGTGATGAACCAGTCACTGTTGCGGATGCCGTTTACGTTGTCTGTCCGTGAAGGCCCGCCCTGCGTATTGTTATCCTGAGTACCGCCATAGACGTTATAAAAGGGGATGTCGTAGTCAACAGCCACTTTGTAAAACTGGGTGACCGGAAGATTTGCAACGAAGCGGAAAGTCTTACCCAGGTCGAAAGATTCATACAGTCCGCCGTCGGTACCATACATCAGGTAATCCGGATCATCGGAGTCGAATGCCATGGCGTGATGATCACCGTGCTTGTAGCCATGAGGCTGGGGTACAAAGGTCTTGCCGCCGTCTTCGGTGATGTGAAGCGTGGCATCCATCTGGTAAACCCTGTCCAGTTTGTGCGGGCTCGCAAATATCTCCTGGTAGTAATGTGGACCGGTACCGCCTGACAGGTAGTCGCTGCGTTTTTCCCAGCTTTCACCCCCGTCCAGCGAACGCCAGAACCCACCTTTCCGGCCCCCCAGTTCGATCGTGGCGTAAACCACCTCCGGGTCTACCGGCGATATGGCCAGGCCAATTTTACCCATGTCTTCCTCGGGCAATCCCGTCGTCAGTTCCCGCCAGCTATTGCCGCCATCGACCGATTTGAATATGCCGGATTCCGGGCCGCCATTCATCAGTGCGGCAACATTTCTCAGTCGCTGATGTTTGACGGCGAAAAGCACGTTCGGATTGCGGGGGTCCATGTGCACTTCGCTGACCCCGGTGAATTCACCAGCGGACAGAATAAGGCTCCAGTTCGCACCGCCGTCAGTGGTTTTGAAAAGACCGCGATCTCCACCGCCAGACCACAAAGGTCCCTGGGCCGCCACGAAAACCACATCAGAATTTTCAGGGTCAATGGCGATCATTCCGATGTGCTCGGAGTTTCTCAGGCCCATGTTGTTCCATGTGCCGCCTCCATCAAGGCTTTTGTACACACCGTCGCCGAAACCCACATGCCGGCCGCTGACATTTTCACCGGTACCCACCCATACCGTGTTGTGGTTAAGGGGATCAACGGTCACTGCGCCGATGGAGTAGGCGCCCTGGCCGTCAAAGACGGACTTCCAGGTGGTGCCCTGGTTGGTGGTTTTCCAGACGCCGCCACTGCCCACTGCAATGTACCAGGTGCTGCGGTCGGACGGATCAAATGCGATGTCTGCAATTCGGCCGGACATCAGGGCAGGGCCAATTCCGCGCCATTCCAGGCCTTTGAACGTCGTTTCGTTAAAACCGGGCGGGCTGTCTTCGGTGGCCTGAGCCTCGAACGCCAGGCCGAGCAGAAGGATGAATCCTGCTGTTGCCGTGATCAAAGAGTTTCGCATTCTGTTTACTCCGGGGAATCGGGTTGAATTCAGGCAGAAAAATAGCCGCAAATTATGACACACATTATACTGGAACTCATGGCAGACAAACCCAGCACAAATGTACACCCGATCGAGCCCCCGGGCAGGCACATCTCCCGTAACACGGGCATGGATTTCAAACCTGAACTGTTTGGCAGTATCCGGATTAACCGGAGTGCCATCGAAAGGCGGGCTGCCACCATCGGAACGCGCCGCACGGTCAAGAAAAATTACCAGGCCGCCTGGCTGCTGCGGGCACTGACCTGTATCGACCTGACAACGCTGGCCGGTGACGATACGCCAGGAAGAGTGAGGCGCCTGTGCCAGAAAGCCCGTCGGCCGTTGCGGTACGATCTCTTGCGGGCGCTGGGCGTCGAGGACCTGAACATCACGACAGCGGCGGTGTGCGTGTATCATAATTTCATTGAAACCGCTGTGACTGAGCTGGAAGGCAGCGGGATACCGGTCGCTGCGGTTTCGACCGGGTTCCCAGCCGGTCAGATCCCGATGCCGCTCAAGCTGGCCCAGATTCGGGAGTCGGTGGCCGCCGGCGCTTCGGAAATCGATATCGTGATCAGTCGTGAGAAGGCGCTTTGTGGTGATTGGCAAGGTCTGTACGACGAAGTTCGTGACTTTCGGAAAGCCTGCGGTGAGGCGCATCTCAAAACCATCCTGGCGACCGGTGAGTTGGCGACTTTGACCAACGTGGCGAAAGCCAGTTGGGTTTGCATGATGGCAGGGGCCGATTTCATCAAGACCAGCACCGGCAAGGAATCAGTGAACGCCACTTTGCCTTACAGCCTGGTTATGGTGCGGGCCATACGGGATTATTATGCACTGACCGGTTTTCGAATCGGTTACAAACCGGCGGGGGGTATCAGCAAGGCGAAAGAGGCTTTGAATTACCTGATATTAATAAAAGAAGAAGTGGGTAAACAATGGGTTAGGCCGGAATTATTCCGTTTTGGTGCAAGCAGTCTCCTCGGTGATATCGAACGCCAGCTGGAGCACCATGTCACGGGCAGTTACTCCGCGAGCTACCGCCACCCCAACGGCTGAGCCAGGGAAGGATAAAGCATGGAAGTCAGAGATATTTTTGAGACACTCGAGTATGGCCCCGCTCCAGAAGATGCGGGCCCCGCGAATCAGTGGCTGGCCGACAGAAACAGCGTACTGGACCACTTTATCGGGGGCGAATGGGCGACGCCGGAATCAGGCGAATATTTTCCATCGAACAATCCGGCGACCGGTGACCTGCTGGCCATGGTGGCCGATGGCAACGAAGCTGATGTAAATAGAGCGGTTGCCGCTGCCGCAGACGCTCTTGAAGGCTGGGTAGCTATCGGAGGGCATGGCCGGGCGCGTTTCCTGTATGCCATGGCCCGCTGCATTCAGAAGAACAGTCGCCTGTTTACCGTGCTGGAGAGCCTCGACAACGGTAAGCCGGTCCGCGAATCGCGGGATATCGACATTCCCCTGGTGGCCCGTCATTTTTACCATCATGCGGGCTGGGCCCAACTGATGAGCGAAGAGATGGCCGGCTATCGGCCTATTGGTGTGGTTGGGCAAATCATTCCGTGGAATTTCCCACTTCTGATGCTGGCCTGGAAAGTGGCGCCTGCGCTGGCTATGGGAAACACCGTGGTTCTGAAGCCGGCAGAATACACGTCGGCGACGGCGGTTTTGTTTGCCCAGATGTGCCGGGAAATTGGTCTTCCGCGTGGCGTCTTCAATCTGGTCCTTGGTGATCACAAGGCGGGAGAGGCTCTGACCCATCACCTGGAAGTCGGTAAATTGGCATTCACCGGATCCACTGAAGTTGGCAGGATATTGCGCAAGGCCACAGCGGGCACCGGAAAGAAACTGACGCTTGAACTGGGAGGTAAATCGCCCTTTATCGTATTCGAGGATTCCGATCTTGACAGTGTGGTCGAGGGGCTGGTCGATGCGATCTGGTTCAACCAGGGCCAGGTTTGCTGCGCAGGTTCCCGCCTGCTGGTGCAGGAATCTATTGCTGAGTCTCTGCATGAAAAAATAAGGGCCAGAATGTCACGGCTGGTGATGGGCGATTCGCTGGACAAGGGGATCGACATCGGCGCGCTGGTCGATCCGGTGCAGCGCGAAACCATATCGCGCCTGGTCGAAAAGGGTGTCGAGGAGGGCGGTCAGCTGTGGCAACCGTCCTGTCAGTTGCCCGAAAAGGGTTGTTATTATCCGCCTACGCTGATCACTGATGTACAGCCTGCAGCACGCCTGGCCCAGGAAGAAATTTTCGGTCCCGTGCTCGTATCGATGACTTTTCGGACACCGGCGGAAGCGGTCTCCCTGGCTAACAACAACCGTTACGGGCTGGCAGCCAGCGTCTGGACTGAGAACATCAACCTCGCGCTCGACATCGCGCCCAAACTCAAGGCCGGCTCGGTATGGGTGAATTGCAGCAACGTATTTGACGCAGCCGCCGGGTTTGGCGGATACCGCGAATCCGGATTTGGCCGCGAAGGCGGTAAAGAAGGCCTCTATGAATACGTCAAGCCGTTTTGGGAGTCTCGTCTCAGCAAGGAGCCGGTTCAACAGTTGCCGCGGTTCACGCCGGTGGACATGGTCCCTGAAAACGAGGCACCTGAAATTGATCGCACACCAAAGCTGTACATTGGCGGGAAGCAGGTAAGACCGGACGGCGGCTATAGCAATGCGGCTTATGATGCGAACGGAAAAGTGATTGCTGAGATCCCTGCGGGTAACCGCAAAGACATCCGTAACGCGGTCGAGGCGGCCCGCGCTGCCGGTAGCTGGAGTGCGACAACAGCACACAACCGGGCGCAGGTGATGTTTTACATCGCTGAGAATCTCAGCGCCCGTTCAGCGGAGTTTATTGGCCGGATACAACGCCTGAGCGGTAAAGACGAACAGGCTGCCAGGGCCGAGTTCGACCTATGCATTCAGCGAATCTGGCATTATGCGGCGCTGTGCGACAAGTACGATGGACGTGTTCACTCCACGCCATTCAGAAACGTGACGCTCGCCATGCGGGAGCCCCTGGGGGTCATCGGTGTTGTGGCGCCCGGGGAAGTCGGCCTGCTTGGTTTCATTTCGACAGTTATGCCGGCCATCGCGATGGGTAACCGTGTTGTGGTCATTCCTTCACAGCATTACGCCCTGCTGGCGACCGACTTCTACCAGGTACTGGATACCTCCGATTTGCCCGGAGGAGTGATCAATATTGTGACCGGTGACCAGGAGGTCCTGGCGGAAGTGCTTGCAAAACATTACGACATTGAAGGCATGTGGTACTGGGGAACGCGGCGCGGCAGTCGCAGGGTGGAAGAAGAAGCGGCAGCGACCATGAAGCGTACCTGGGTAAATTACGGCTTGTACCACGACTGGAATGATGCGGAGCAGGGCCAGGGCGAGACTTTTCTGCGCAAGGCGATCGAAATCAAGAACATCTGGATACCCTACGGAGAGTAGGTAGGCGACGCCGTTATTCGGTGGCGACCCCCAGTTCAATGACGACCCATTCGTTATCGCCGGACTCCACTTTGACTGGCGCTGCCAGCGATATGCGGTTTTCGCTGAATTCACCACCGGCCAGAAAGGCTTCGCGAATGGCTTCAGCCCGCTCCCCGGCCAGTGATTCCAGTTCAGCAGTCGCAATATTTTCGGATGCCAGGAGACGGTCCCGCAAGTCTCCCGCATAAGCGAGATCGTCCAGCCCCGACGATTCTGTGCGGTGTTCGTTCTTCACGGAATCCAGTGGTGTTTGGGGGAATCGTTCTTTGAACAGGTCTTCCAGCACCGAGCGGATTTCATCATCCAGCATTTCGATCTCTTCATCCTCGTCGGCTGCCTGCTGACCGAGGCGATTAAGAACTTCATCCCGAAGCTTGAAATACCGCAATTTGGGAACATCGATCGCCGGGTCGTAGGGACCACTGATTTCCACGCGGAGTTGCGGACGTTGCAGCAGCGCTGTCTGTAATTGCGTGATTTTCTCGAGCTCTGGCGGTGTGAGGTCGGACCGGCCTGCCAGGAACTGGAACTGCCCCAGGTCTTCTGAGTCGATACCGATCAGGCTTCCCAACATGCGAAAAGGTGCGGACACGATCTTGGTGAGCACCGTGGTAATTGCCTGCATCACCACACCACTGATCTTGAATTCCGGTTGGTTGACGTCGCCCGTTACCGGCAGATCTATCCTGATGATCCCGTCAGAATCCTTGAGCAGCGCCACGGCGAGATCCAGCGGCAAACGCGCGGCGTCCGGGCTTTCCACTGCGTCACCCAGCGCCAGGTCACTCAGCACAACCGTGTTTGTCGAATCCAGTTTACCCTGTTTAATCGAGTAGCCAAGGTCAAGATCGAGTTTGCCCTCGTCGATTTCCCGACCGGCAAATTTGACGGTGTAAGGCGACAGGCTGGACATCTGCAGGTTACGGAATTCCACCGAAACGTCCGTGTTTCCAATCGGATCGAATACGGCCATGCTGCCCTCGATTCTGGCCAGGCCAAATTCGTCCACCTGGCCTTCCAGCCGGATATTTGCAGGTTCGACACTGGACGTGTCGATGGTTGAAATCGAGCCATCCATATCAGAGATCTTTGCGGCAAACTGCAGGGGTAGCGACAGGTCGGCGAAATCCAGAATCCCATCTTTGACACTGATACCGCCCACCAGGATGGAAGGCTGATTTTTGTCCTCAGGTTCCTCCACCACAGTTTGCTGCTCACCGGTGTTTAAAAGGCCTGACAGGTTGGTGGAGCGGTCTTCATTGATTCTGAAGCGGCCATAAGGTCCGTCGAAAGATAAAAGAGAAAGCCGCACGTTGTTTTCACCCGCCACCCATTCGAAGCGGTCGATTTCCAGTTGTTGCCAGGCCAACAGGCTTTCATCGGTTCTTGTGTCACTGATTGCCAGTTCAGTGATCACCGTGGACCCACCCAGGCTCAGTGCAGCAGCCTGGTCCAGGCCGATTTCGATTTGCGCTGCCAGTAGTCCACCTTCGACCGACAGGGCCGATCGTTGTTGAAGCCAGGGCTGAGCCATTGCCAGAGGGATGCCCTCCAGACCGGTATTTCCATTAAATGTCACTTTGGGAAGTAAGACGGTATCGCCCTCAATTTCAAAGGACCCGCCCTGGTCCAATTGCCCGGCAAGCCTCAACGGGACATTCCTGCCGGGTTGATTGCTGATGCCATCCGCCGTTAACTGCAAGCCGGTTATCGACACTGAAGCAGGAGGAGAGAGGCCCTGATCGGTCAGGTGAACCGCTCCGTCAGTAAGCTGTAGTCGGCCGATTTCAAGCGACCAGGGCCCGCCTGAACCCTGATCGGCATCGACGCCTTCACTCACTGATGTGTCCGAAGGCCGAAGCTGAACCAGGTTGAGTTGACGATTCGCATCCAGGGATGCCTTGATGGCCGGGTCAGAGATTTCTGCTCCGCTGAAAGTCAGCGTTTTTTCCGGATACCGAAGCTGTCCGCCTGAAAAGCCCAGTGCAGATATGGACAGGAATTCGGACACTGGCGCCAGGCCCGAAACGGATATGCCGGAGAGCTGTACTTGTAAGTTATCCAGCGCAAAATCCAAACTGCCGTCAGGCTGCTCATTGAGTTGGTAGTCCGTACTGATGGCCAGGGCTGCACTCATGGATTCCAGCGGCAGCAGCGCCTTGAGATAGGCCGTTGCAGGCTCCAGTTGCACATTCCTTATCACCAGTGTGCCTTCGGACTGAAACGGGCCGAGGTCCAGGCTGCCCTGCCATTCCAGGCTGGCCTCGCCGGGGAACTGGATAGCCACGGTTTGCTGGCCAAAACGGTCCGGTAAGGTGTTCAGCGCCTCGATGGAAATATTGACCGGGCCGACATCCAGAGCAACAGGGTCTGCGGGTACATGATCTCTCAGTTGTATCTGGCCGTCGCGAAAATGCAAAGCCTGGACCAGTAACCGGGGCAAGCCACCGCTCTCCGTTGTGCCAGGGGTCGATTGCTGGCGGCTGGAACGGATATCTCCCAATAACCGGCTCAAACGGCTGTCACCCGGCTCGAATCGTTCGATCAACAGATCCAGCCCATCCAGGCTGATTTCACGAAAAGTCCATGTCCATTTGAACAGGCTGGACACCTGGAAGTTAAGAAACAGCTGATCAAATCCAGCCAGTGTTTCTCCGTCCGTGTCTTTCAGTTCAAAGCCCTGCGCCTTGAGCGTCAATTGAAACGGGTTAAAATGTATTTTTTGAATGGAAGCTTCTCGTCCCAGGTCTTTTCGGACAGTGTCCACGACCAGCTTGTTAAGCAAAACCGGAACCAGGAAAAAGCCACTCAGGGTGTATAGCAGAATGATGGCGAGCAGCCAGGCCCAGGTGCGGCGCTGACCGAACCGTTTCACTTTCTCGGGGGCGGTATCTGTCGCTTTATTTCGGGTTTCTTTGTTGGACACTTTGGCGTAATAATCTGGTTGGAGAACTCAGCGTACCATGAGTGGTCCAACCCGCGTCAAACAACGCGTGATAGACTCCAGCATCCTGTGATTTTATGAATTTTGTTACTTTGAAAACGATCAAGCCTATTCTCGCCCTTCTGGGCAGTCTGATTCTGGCAGGTTGTGCCACGGCAATTGCGACTGCCGGCAGTGGTCTGGCGGGCAATCTGAACACGGCGATCCTGAATCAGGATGACCCTGCGCTGGTCAGGGATGGCGCACCAGCCTATCTATTGATGCTGGACAGCTTCGTTGAGGGTGCGCCAGAAAACGTTGCAGTATTGAGTGCGGCGGCCGAACTGTATTCAGCCTACGGCGTCGTATTCGTCGATGACCCTGTCAGGGCCAAGAAACTGACCCGTCGGGGCATGTCTTACGGCCAGCGGACACTGTGCTCCGCTGAGAAAAATGCCTGTGAGATCTGGACCCTGAACTATGACGAATACGTCGAACGGTTGAGGGTAGTCAACGAAAAAGAAGTCGAGGCGCTCTTCACATTCGGGCTGAGCTGGATTGCTTACATACAGGCTCACAGTGACGAGTGGTCGGCGCTGGCAAAACTACCCCAGGCAAAAGCCACCTTGTTGCGTGTACAGACACTGTCACCGTCCTACAAACAAGCCGATATCGAGCATTTCCTGGCGGTGCTGGACACCATCCGCCCACCGGCCCTGGGTGGGGATTTCGATTCCGGCCTGGCTCATTTCGAGCGGGCCATGTCACTTTCCGGGGGTTATAACCTGAGCATCATGGTGGATTTCGCAAAGTACTATGCCCGGACATTGTATGACCGCGAGCTGCACGACCAGTTACTGAATGAAGTATTGGCTGAGAATCCCGTTCACCCCGGCTATACACTTTTCAATACGCTGGCCCAGCAAGAGGCGAAGGACTTGCTGGCTAGCGCCGATGACTATTTCTGAAAAAGGACACATTCAAATGAGAACCCAATTGGCAATGCGGCTGCTGGTCGCCCTGATCAGTCTGATGGTGGTGCCTGCAGGCTTCGCACAGACTTTGAAAATTGCAACCATAGCGCCGGAGGGTTCGTCCTGGATGAAGGACATGCGTGCCGGGGCCAAGTCGATCGAGAAACATACCGAAGGACGGGTCAAATTCAAGTTCTATGGCGGTGGCGTACAGGGCAACGATAAGCAGGTGCAACGAAAAATGCGCACCGGCCAGTTGCACGGCGGTGCTTTTACATCCGGCGCCATGAACAGATTCCAGAAAGACGCAGACCTGTTTTCCATGCCGATGATTTTCGACTCCATCGATGAAGTCCGTCATGTTCGAAAAGTGATGGACGGGGAAATACGTCAGAGGCTGGAAGATGCAGGCTACGTGAATTTCGGTTTTGCCGGCGCAGGCTTTGCCTACATGATGTCCAATCAGCCGTTGGTCACGCTGTCTGATCTCAAAGGCCAGAAAGTCTGGATTCCGGAAGGCGACCCCATCGGTTTTGCCGCCTTGCAAGCCCTGGGCGTGGCTCCGGTGATCATGCCGGTTACAGACGTCATGACCGGTTTACAGACCGATCTGCTGGACAGCGTCACCGTTCCCCCGGTTGGAGCACTGGTTTTCCAGTGGCACACCCGTCTGAAATTCGTCACCGAGCTTCCGATCGCTTACGTCTACGCTGCACTGCTTATTGACGAGCGCGCTTTTTCAAAAATATCCGAAGCGGACCAGAAAATCGTCCGCGAGGTGATGGAGGGAACGTACAGGAAGTTCGATCAAAACGGTGTCCGGGAGAACAGTGACGCTTTGGTAGCACTGCTGGGTAACGGTTTGCAATTGGTGGTGCCGGATACCTCTCAGGTTAACGAGTGGCGCTCCATTGTAAATGATTCCTCCAGAACACAGGCCGGTAACGGGGTCTTCGATATTACGCTTCTGAACCAGATGCAGGGCCTGGTCGACGCTTATCGCAACGGCACGGCAGTTGGCTCCGAATAAGAGTTTGCTTGCCCGCCTTGACCGGGCAGGGCGCTTAGCCGAAGACTCGGTTCTGGTGGTCATTCTGACCGCGATGATTCTGCTGGCTGCCTCGCAGATCTTTATGCGTAATTTTTTGAACATCGGCTTCATCTGGGGCGATGAAATGCTGCGTATGCTGGTGCTTTGGATCGCCGTCGCCGGCGCCATCGCCGCCAGCCGTTCGGACAAACACATCAACATCGCGGTGCTCGACCGGTTTCTTCCGGAAAAAGTGAAGCTGGCAGTCAAGATCCTGGTCCACCTGTTTACGGCCGGCATCTGCAGCGTCGTGGCCTGGTTCAGTGCCCAGTTTGTCCTGACTTCAAGAGAGTTTGGCGACATCCTGATGGGCAGTGTTCCTGCCTGGCTTCCGCAGCTGATATTGCCGGTCGGATTTGGTCTCATCGCCTATCGCTATGCGCTTTTTGTGTTCCGGGAGTTACTGACCCTGGCACGGGGAGGGCGGTCAACGTGATTGTGATCGGGCCGCTGCTGGTGCTCCTGGCCCTGCTGGGCGCACCCCTGTTCGCCGTCATCGCGGCCAGCGCCATGCTGGGATTCACCCGCGAAGGGATCGACTTGCAGGCCATCGCCATCGAGTTCTATGGCATTGCAGAAATGCCCATCCTGCTGGCCATTCCTTTGTTCACTTTTGCCGGGTACCTGTTGAGTGAAAGCGGGGCGCCCCGAAGGCTGGTCCGGCTAACCCAGGCTCTGCTGGGCTGGATGCCGGCTGGCCTCGCTATTGTTTCGCTGGCCGCATGCGCATTCTTCACTGCTTTTACCGGCGCTTCAGGGGTGACCATTATTGCCCTGGGCGCATTGCTGTTTCCGGCGCTTCAGCAAGCAGGCTATCCCGAGAAATTCAGTCTCGGTCTGATCACTTCGGCCGGCAGCCTGGGTCTTTTGTTTGCTCCCTCCCTGCCTCTGATTCTGTACGGAATTGTCGCGGAAATATCGGTTGAAGACCTGTTCCTGGCAGGTGTGCTTCCCGGCTTTCTGATGTTGTTGATGTTGTCCGGTTACAGCGTCTGGAAGAACCGTGCAATCAGACTTCCGCTTTCGGATTTCTCATGGAAAGAGGCCGGTGCGGCCATCCGCGAAGCGGCCTGGGAAATTCCGCTCCCTATTGTCGTACTGGGAGGGATTTACAGCGGCTATTTCGCTATTTCGGAGGCTGCAGCCGTAACGGCGCTGTATGTTTTGATTGTCGATGTCCTGATCCTGCGCGAGATACCGCTGAAAAAGCTACCGGCGGTCATGCGGGAATCCATGGTGCTGGTGGGTGGAATCCTGATTATTCTCGGCATGTCGCTGGCTTCCACCAACTACATGATCGACGCCGGGGTACCCCAGAAGCTGCTTGAATACGTCAGTCAGCTAGTGACCAGCCAGTTCACCTTTCTGTTACTGCTGCTCGCTTTCCTGCTGGTGCTGGGGGCCATCCTGGATATCTTCTCGGCCATTGTGCTGGTGGTGCCGCTGATCCTGCCGGTTGCGATCCAGTTCGGCGTTCATCCGGTTCACCTGGGGATTGTTTTCCTGGCGACGATGCAACTTGGGTACATAACTCCTCCGGTAGGCCTGAACCTCTTTATCGCAAGTTATCGATTCGAGCGGCCGATCATAGAGCTGTACCTGTCAACCCTGCCGTTTTTCGTGATCCTGCTGATTTCTGCGGTACTGATTGCTTTCTGGCCGGGTCTTTCGCTGGCTTTCCTGGGAGGTTAGTTGCCTGTACGTTATTCGGTGATCAGGATCAAAGCGGCCCATTGAACCAGGTGCCCGGAGGGCTTCTCTGGGAGATAATACTGCAATGAAAAACAGCTATTTCAAGGGAGCTTCGGCACCCGCCCTGGTGAATGAAACCATTGGTCAGTTCTTCGACCGCATCGTCAAACAATATCCCGAACGCGAAGCCCTGGTAGTCAGGCACCAGGGCATTCGCTGGACCTGGTCGGAATACCGGGATCGGGTTGAAGAATTTGCGACCGGTTTACTGGCGCTGGGTATTGCGCCGGGAGACCGGGTGGGTATCTGGGCGCCCAACTGTTACGAGTGGTGCCTGGTGCAATTCGCGACGGCGAAAATCGGGGCGATCCTGGTCTGCATCAACCCGGCCTACCGGGTTTTCGAACTGGAATATGCCCTGAACAAATCCGGATGCAAAGTCATCATTTCTGCTGAACGATTCAAAAGCAGCCATTACCTGGAAATGTTGCAAAGGCTGGCTCCCGAGTTGGCGATCTGCGAGCCGGGCAGCTTACGGGCAGCAAAACTCCCATCGCTTGAGATGGTCATTCGGATGGGCAAAGACCACACGCCGGGTATGTTTAATTTTGAACAGGTGTGCAAAATGGGCGGCGCCAGCGAAATACGTCTGATGGAGACACTCCGGGCAACGCTGGCTCCGGTTGACACCATCAATATCCAGTTCACCAGCGGTACGACCGGAAATCCCAAGGGTGCGTCCCTGACTCATTTCAATATCCTGAACAATGCCAACCTGGTTGCCGCCGGAATGAATCTGACGCAGCAGGACCGGCTGTGTATTCCCGTCCCTATGTACCATTGTTTCGGCATGGTCATCGGCAAGCTGGCCTGCGTGACCCAGGGGGCGACGGCCGTATTTCCGGCAGATGCTTTCGAACCGGCTGCGGTTCTGGAGACCGTTGAGCAGGAACGCTGTACAGCGCTGCACGGCGTTCCGACGATGTTTATCGCGGAACTCGAACACCCTGAATTTGACCGCTTTGATCTTTCTACTCTGCGTACGGGCATCATGGCGGGTGCACCCTGTCCGGTCGAAGTCATGAAGAAAGTCATTTCACAGATGAACATGTCGGAAGTATTGATCGCCTACGGACAGACAGAATGCAGCCCGGTCAATCACATGACGCTGGCTGACGATCCGCTGGAAAAACGGGTGGAGACGGTCGGCCGCGCAGGGCCACACCTGGAGGTCAAGATCATCGATGAGGAAGGGAACATCGTCCCGATCGGTGAAAAAGGAGATATCTGTACCCGGGGTTACGCGGTGATGAAGGGTTACTGGGATGAGCCTGAGCGAACCGCTGAAACCGTAGATACAGATGGCTGGCTGCATTCCGGAGACCTGGGCGTGATGGACGAAAACGGGTATGTGCAGGTCGTTGGACGCCTCAAGGACATGATCATCCGTGGAGGGGAAAACATCTATCCACGCGAAATAGAGGAATTCCTGTTCACCCATCCGAAAATCCAGGACGCTGCCGTAGTGGGCGTGCCGGACGAGAAGTACGGTGAGGAAGTCTGCGTTTGGGTTCAGCTCAAGGAGAATCAAACGATGGACGAGGAAGAGATCCGCACCTTTTGTAAAGATCACATCGCCTATTTCAAAGTACCCCGTTACATTCGAATCGTCGACGCGTTCCCGATGACGGTCACCGGCAAGGTTCAGAAATTCAAAATGCGTGAGCAGACGGAAAAAGAACTACGACTGGGCTGAAAGGGCTGCAAAACAGATGCAGCCAACGTAAACTTCTCTCATGCTGCGACTGCGACACCCCCTGGTTCTGCTTTTGATCAGCTTGCTGGTCATGATGGGCGTATTACGTTCTTATTCCACGCCGGATCCCGTGGGTGCCGATGCGCCTGATGTCGTGTTTTCCGCCGCGCGAGCCGAAGCGATACTGGGTGATCTGTTGCAGGAGGGTGTCCCTCATGTTGCAGGGTCTTCCTTTAACACCGTGGTGCGCAATCGGGTGGTGGCGCATCTGGAATCCTCCGGCTACAAGGCCGAGCTTCAATCCCGCTTTCATTGCAATGCAGAATTTGGAAGTTGCAGCCCGGTTGATAATGTCATCGCTGTCAGGCCGGGGTCGGAGGGAGAGTACGCGGTGCTGTTGACGGCGCACTATGACAGCGGCTGGGCTGGCCCGGGTGCCGCCGATGACGGCGCGGGTACTTCCGCGATCCTTGAAATTGCCCGAATGGTAGCGGATTTTCCTCCGTTCAAAAATGACATCATCTTCCTGATTTCAGATTCGGAAGAAAACGGCCTTATTGGCGCCGATGCGTTCGCTGAACACCATCCGCTCTTCGAAAAAGTCAGGGCAGTGATAAATCTCGAGGCGAGAGGGGTCACCGGGCCCAGCGGCATGTTCGAAACGGGTGAAGGGAATCGCAGAATCATCCGGATGTTTTCCAAGAATGTGGACCGCCCGGTCGGCAGTTCCCTGATATACGAAATCTACAAAACCATGCCCAATGACACCGATTACAGTGTTTACAAGCGGGCGGGTGTCATGGGGGTCAACTTTGCTTTCGCGCAAGGCGTGCCTGTTTATCATTCTGCGATCGATAATGTTGAGCATCTGGACCTGGGCAGCCTGCAGCACCACGGGGATAATGCCTGGGGCATGCTGAAGGCACTGGGTGAGCGAAACATCGGCGCCATCGTCTCGCGGGAAGATGCCGGATACATTGATGTATTTGCGAATCGCCTGGTGCATTACCCGGTAAGCATTACGACAGGTCTCGGTATATTTCTGGGTGTATGGGCGATGATTGCCATCTTCATCGCGTTTCGGAAAGAATTTCGATTCCGGCAGCTGCGTTGGGGCCTGCTGGCCATACCTTTTCTGCTGGTCTCGATCGTTCTGGGCGGTTACCTGTTGTCATGGCCCCTTGGCCGTTGGCCGGACCTGCATCCCTTGGAGCACCCCTATCCCTGGGCGGGGCGGCTGGCGCTGTTCCTGATGATCGTGCTCGCCGGCTACACCACGCTGAAAGTCTTCTCTGGCCGGGTTTCCGCCTGTGCATGGATGATCATGGCCTGGGCGATTATTTTTGTGCTGGGCATGACGCTCACCAGCAAGTTGCCCTCTGCATCACATATCGCTCTTCTGCCACTGAGTATGTTTGCACTGGGTTCGGTTATTGATCTGTTTCGAAGAAATTCGGCGGCGCCGTTACTGTTTTCGTCCCTGCTTGGATTTGCTGCCACCGCATTCATTTCCTTCTACCATTTCTTCATGCTCGATGTGGTGATGAATTTCGATCAGAGCCATATCAAGACCGCGACGTTTATGCTGATGGCCCTGGCAGTGATGCCGATGCTGCTGGCTTTTGTCAAGGACCATGAATTGACCTGGCAACCTGCCCGGTGGTTGTTGGTTGCTGTGCTGTCTGTTTGCCTGGTGCACCTGTTTCTGCCGGGGTACACCGCTGATCGGCCGCGCGATATGACGCTGATGTACAGCGAAGTGGAGGGCCAGGAAAACGGTTACGTGGTGCTGGAAAGCATATACCAGCGGCACGACCCGAAGTACGCCAAAAGCCATTCTTTCGAGCCGACCGAACTGAATTCAGGCCGGTTGGGCTTGGTGACGCGTCCTGCGCGTGAAATAGCCGCGCTGGGCCTGCCGGGTGTCGAGCTGGAGGAGTTGGAAGTTCGCCCCGGGGACGATTCGTATTTACGCGAGATTCGCCTGGATCTGCCGACAGGGACACCTTTGCTCCGGCTGACCATTCCACTGGAGGCCGGAGTGACAAAAGCCTGGGTGAATAATGAGCTGGCACTGGATACATCCATAGAAAGCAAACACCGGCGAAAAGACATCCGGTTGCAATTAATCAACCCTGGAAACGACCCGGTTAACATCCGTTTGCAGTCAAGCAGTGCGAATTCTTACCGCATGGCCGCGGTGACCTGGCACGATCTGCCGGGGATCCTGGTTTCTCCCTTTATGGGAAACTGGCCAGATGATGCACAGCCGTTTCTCTATGGTCCGCGAGCCGAAAAGATACAGGAATTCAATCTGCAGCAAGTGCCGGTCACTGCGGACCGCTGATTGAGCGCCATTCTTTTCCGGGAGTCATCTGAATGGGTACATACAAGGTCACGCCAGTCACAGCAGCGGATTACCGCCGGTTGGCGGAAAAGCGACTGCCGCGGTTCCTGTTTGATTACATAGACGGAGGCGCTGGCGATGAGCAATCGATGGCGGCGAATGCCCGCGACTTTGCACGAATCCAGCTCCGTCAGCGGGTCATGCGGGATGTCAGTCTCGTCGAAACCGGGACGCAACTGTTTGGTCATGATGTGAGCATGCCCCTGGTGCTGGCGCCCGTGGGTCTGGCTGGCATGATGGGTCGCCGTGGTGAGGTCAAGGGTGCGCGCGGTGCAGCGGCTGCGGGTGTGCCGTTTACCACCTCGACCGTGGGGATATGTCCTATTGAAGAAGTCAATGCTGCGGTGCAATCGCCGGCCTGGTTTCAGTTATACATGCTGCGAGACCGGCAACTGGTGCGGGACCTGCTGGCTCGTGCGCAGGAAAGTGGCTGCACGACCCTGGTGTTCACGGTTGACCTCGCTGTTACGGGTCCCCGTCATCGGGATACCCGCAACGGGATGCTGGGAGGCGAGCTGAAAGGACGGTTGGCCAAGTTCTGGCAAATCATCACCCGCCCGCGCTGGGTCATCGATGTCGGGCTGCTCGGCAAGCCACATGATTTCGGCAACCTGCGAGAAGCCGTGGAGGATGTGGAAGACCTTGAAGGATTCAAGGCGTTCATTGATGCGCAATTTGATCCCAGCGTGACCTGGGAGGACATCGCCTGGTTAAGATCGCAGTGGCAGGGCACGATTGTGATCAAGGGCATCATGTCGGCAGAAGATGCCTGTGCCGCTGCTGATGCAGGGGCTGACGGGGTCGTCGTCAGTAATCATGGCGGCAGGCAACTGGAGGGTGTGGCTTCCAGTATTTCAATGCTTCCCGAGGTGGTCAGTGCTGTGGGTGATCGTGTTGAAGTGCTGATGGACGGTGGAGTCCGAAACGGCACGGATGTAGTGCGGGCCCTGGCGCTGGGTGCAAAAGCAGTGATGATCGGCAGGCCCTGGGTCTGGGCGATGGCAGCACGCGGTGAAAACGGCGTTACAGGCTTGCTTAAGGTCATTCAGCAGGAAGTAGCGCGCTCCATGGCCCTGATGGGCGTCACGCGGATCGATCAGATCACATCTGAGACGATTGATCGACCATAGCTTCGATCAGGCACGGCCCCTGGCCTTCCATCGCATCGGCGAACTGCTGGTGGAATTCTTCTGCGTTAACGGCCCGGCTGGCTGGAACCCCCATTCCCTCTGCCAGAGCTACCCAGTCCAGGTCAGGCCTGGAAAGGTCCATCATGGAAAGCGTCTTCGGTGTTGGCGTGCCAGCACCCACCCGGGCGAGTTCAATATTCAGAATCGCATAGCTGCGATTGTTCATGATCACGACCGTAACATCGGTGTTTTCGCGGGCCATCGACCACAGTGCCTGGACGGTATACATCGCGCTGCCGTCGGCCTGCAGCGCGATGACTTTGCGGTCCGGGCAGGCAATCGCCGCTCCGAGACTCAGGGGCAGTCCCTGTCCGATGGCGCCACCGGTCAGCATCAGCCAGTCATGTGGTGGCGCGTTTTCAGTGACGGGGTACAGGCCCAGTCCGCAAGTGGCAGCCTCGTCGGAGATGATCGCGTTCTCAGGCATCAGCAGCGTCAGGCTTTGCCCGATGGCCGTGGGTGTCAGGGCGCCGGTCGGTGACGGGGATGGGGTCGCAATGGGAGCGACCGTGGCTTCCTCCCGGGCATCCAGCTTTTGCGCGAGTGCGTCGAGGGAACGTTCGAGGTCGTCATCGGAACTGGCAAACTCCACCACTTCACAACCATCAGGGGCAAGCCAGCTTTTCTTCCCGGGGTAAGCGAAAAAAGAAACCGGTGCGCCGGTACCCACCAGGATGATCTGTTCCAACCCTTCCAGTTGTTCACTGGCCTGTTCGGAGAAGTACTGCAAACGTTCCACGGGGACCCGTCCGGCGCCCCTTTGCAGTCTTGCTGCAAAGGTTTCACAAAGCACTCGCGCACCGGTGGCGCGGGCAATGCGCCCGGCGATTGACAGGCCTTCCGCGCGCAAGGCTTTTCCACCGAGCAATAAAGCGGATGGTTTTCCATTGGACAGTGCTTCGGCGACTTCGAGGATTTGCGCTTCCGGAACAACGGAAGCGGGCCGCAAGGTTACACTGGCGGTTTCCAGGGTTGCGTCTTCCCAGGCGTGATTGGCCGGCGCAATCAGCGTGGCAATTTTGCCGGACCCCCGCATCGACGCTTCCACCGCCTCGGCTCCGGAGGCCGCCAGGTCATCCGCCGATATGGAGACTTTGACCCAGTCGGAGACCAGTTTTGCGTGCGCTGGCACATCCGAGGTCAGTGGCGCGTCGTATTGGAGATGATAGGTGGCATGGTCGCCGACGATATTGATTATCGGTGAATGAGCTCTCCTGGCGTTGTGCAGATTAGCCATGCTGTTGGAATAACCGGAACCCACATGCAACAGGGTCAGCGCCGGCTTGTCCGCCATCCGGGCGTAGCCGTCGGCTGCCCCGGAAACAACGCCTTCGAAAAGGCACAGTATGGCGCGCATGCCCTCGTTGTTACCAATCGCCGAGACCAGTTGCATCTCGGATGTACCCGGGTTGGAAAAACAGACTTCCACACCACTGGCTACCAGGGCTTCGAGTAATTTTTCCGCACCGTTCATGAGGTATCCCGTCTCCGTTGCGGCAGGACCCTTCCTGGATTCAGGATGTTCTTTGGATCCATTGCGTTCTTTATGGTTCGCATCAGGCCTACTTCTGCCTCACTCCTCGAATAGCGCAGGTACGGCAGTTTTTCGGTGCCGATCCCATGCTCTGCTGAAATGATTCCCTGGCGGGGAGCCAGGGCTCCATAAACGATCTGTTCGACCGCGTGCACCGATTCAGGGTCCAGGCTGCCCACACCCACACCCAGGTGGATATTGCCGTCCCCCAGGTGTCCGAAGGTCACCATTCGGTAACCGGGCCATATTTTCGCAAGCTTTTCACGAACTTCGATGACATACCCGTCCATGTCGGGAATGCTGAGACTGATATCGAAGGTCATCGGAGGAAAAAGGCTTTTCGCCAGCCCTTCGACGTCATCACGTATAGCCCAGAGCTCATCGCGCTGTTGCCGGCTTTGCGCGATCACTGCATCGCTGATCAATTCATTTTCAAACGCTTTCTGCAAGGCGTTTTCAAACCGCAACGGATCAGCATCTGTGTCGCCACCTGTCGCTTCCAGCAGGACGTAAAAAGGATGGGACGTGTCAATCGGCTCACCGTGCTTCTGACCGTCCCCGATAATCAACGAGTAAAAGTCATTCCACATGACTTCGAAGGCACTCAGGGTCCCGCCCAGACTCGAATCCATGTTCTTGAGAAAGTCAGCGAGCTTTCCAAACGCATCGATCGCGACCAGGGCCGTATTAGTGCTGCGGGGAGCAGGGCGTAAGCGCAGTACTGCGCGGGTAACGATCCCGAGGGTTCCTTCGGATCCAACAAACAGCTGTTTAAGGTCGTAGCCTGTATTGTTCTTTATCACGTTCTTGAGGGAAGAGATGACCGTGCCGTCTGCCAGGACCGCCTCTACGCCCAGAAGTTGTTCGCGCATCATGCCGTAACGGATCACACCATTCCCGCCCGCATTGGTGGCGATGTTCCCCCCCACGGTCGCCGTGCCGCGCGCGCCCAGGTCCAGTGGAAACAACAGACCTTCCGATTCGGCCGCTTCCTGGACTTTTTGTAATGGAACCCCGGCCTGAACAGCCACGGTGCGGTTGACCGTATCGACCGGCTCCAAGCGATTCATTCGTTCCAGCGACAGCGCAATCTCATCAGGGCCGGCGATGGCGCCCCTGACCAGTCCCGTCAAGCCGCCGTGAGTAACAACCGCCTGTCCCTGATCGTGACAGAGCTGGAGAACAGCAGAAACCTCTTCAGTGGAGGCGGGGCGAACGATGGCCAGGGCTTTACAACCGCCCATGGGAGGCCAGCTGTCGGAGCGGGCGCTGACATCATCCCCGGTCAGAATACCGTTCGGGCCAACAATGGTTTCAATCGATTCGATCAGGGCAGTCATGATGGGCTCACTCGTTTGAAATCTGACCTCCAGTTTAACGCAGTGTTCCGGGCGGCGCGTTGGCAATGCGCATAAAAAAACGGGCCACCGGGGTGGCCCGTCTAATCATCGCAATCAACAAATCAATAGGCGTATTTTGCCGAGAACTGAACTCGGGTCAGGTCTCCGTCAACGCCGCTTTCAACCTCTCTGTTGGCATACATGAACTCGATGCCAAAATCGAGTTTGGGCTGCGGGCTGTAGATCAGGTTGACGTGCACACTGCCGGCGTCCTTGGTC
>Ga0316187_10000327_pt1 | contig 36001 bp, 33 predicted proteins | sample CroRivburrow1_MG_FD_204927 | JGI IMG/M metagenome (GOLD analysis project Ga0316187, IMG submission 204927) | Coastal sediment microbial communities from Maine, United States - Cross River worm burrow 1 | ecosystem: Environmental > Aquatic > Marine > Coastal > Sediment | place: USA: Maine... | reverse complement strand
CTTCTCGCCGATCTCCTTGAGGGTCAGCGGGGGCCCTCCGGCCAGGCCGAACCGAAAGGTCACGACGGTCCGCTCCTGCTCGGTCAGAAAATCCAAGGCCTCGGATACGAGCGAGTTGGCTTCGCGCCGGATGAGGTCGTCTTCAGGGCTTTCCGAGTTGTTGTCGACCAGATACTCGGAGATCGACGAGTCGCGGTCTTTTCCGACCTTGTCGTCGAGGCTGACCTCCCGTAGCTTGAGCTGCAGAACCTGGTCGATCTTGTGGACGCTCTTGGACAACCGGGCGGAGATCTCCTCTCGTTTCGGCTTGCGCCCGAGCGATCTGCGCAGCGAGTTTTCAGCGTCCCGGATCTCACGGACCTTCTTGAGCTGGTAGTTGGGCACTCGAACCATGTTGGAGTGCTCGCTCAAGGCCTTCAGGATCGACTTCCGGATCCACCAGATCGCGTAGGTGATGAACTTGGTGCCTTTGGAGGCGTCGTAGCGGTGCGCGGCCTCGATCAGGCCCAGATTCCCCTCGTTGAGAAGGTCCTCGAAGGGAAGGCCGAGGTTCCTGTACTCGCTGGCCACCTTGACGACGAAGCTGAGATTCGACTCGATCAGCTCGTTGAGAGCCTCGCGCGACCCCCGCTTGACACTCCGCGCGAGCGACTGTTCCTGCTCTTTCGAAAGCAGCTGATACTCCCGAATCTCGGAGAAATACCGGGACAGTACGGAGCTTCGCTCTTTCGCGCTTACGTTCATTGAGTCTCCTCGGCGGCGGCGTGGGGGAAGGAGGGGATTGACGGTTGACACCCTTCACCGATGGTCGTACATTCGAATAACCGATTTGTAAGTAATTTATTATTCGTCGAGAACGCTTGAAGGAGTGGCTTGTACGCTAACAAGACGTCAGCGGAGTACGCTGGCCCTCTTCTTGGGCTACATCCTCTCGGGTTCCGATTCACCCGCGCCCTCCGCACCACACAACGAGTCTTTCAGGTCGCCGAAGGACTCGCTCGGCTCGTGTGCTGCTCTTTCCCCCGATGCCTTGAGTTTATGCGGCTGAGGGATGAGTGTCAAGACCCAATATCGTCAGGAGCCGCGCCAGTAGCGGCTTTTCGGTGTATTCTGTTTTAGCAAGGAGGGGCTAATGGGTACGCGGAATACACGTCGTCGACAGACAATCTTCGTGGGTAGCAAGATCCGCCAACTGCGAAAGGAACACAGCCTGACGCAGTCGGAGCTGGCGCGCCGAATCGGAGTTCAGCAATCCGATCTCTGCAGGATGGAGAACGGCGAGTACAAGGTCTCGCTCGATACGCTGTTCAACATCCTCGGCGTGTTCGGGATGGAAATCGGAGAATTCTTCGGGGGTGCGGTCGGCACGGCCCCGCCCGGAGAGCAAGATAACGAGCTGCTGCGAATCTTCCATCGTCTGGATCCGCGGACACAAGAGGAAGTCCTCGACTTCATTCGCTACAAGGGCATGCGCCGGATCGCGACATGCCCCGAGTGAACCCGCCGGTCCCGGAGGATGCTTCGGCCGATCCTTGCGATGGCCCCGGTCAGGTCGAGCCGTACACCGACCTGAAGGACCGGGGCAAGCAGGCCACGCTTCGCGGAGAGTTCCGTGAGGCCATGGTGTTCTACACCCGCGCCCGTCAACTCGCCCACTCCGACGGCCCGCCCGAGAGGATCGACGAGGCCGACCTGAACGTCGCGATGGTCTTGATCCAGATGGGCGAAGCTCGCAAGGGCGAAGAGGGCCTCAGAGAGATCCTGCTCCGCACGCGGGACCAGCGCATCGGCGTGGCCGCGGCTTACAACCTCGCGTCGAGCCTCAGGAAACAGGGCCGGTTCGAGCGTGCAATGACCTACGCTCAGAGAGCGCTGGAGCGGACGGCGGGCCTCGACGCCGTCGACTGCCGCGCGATGATCCACAACCTCATCGGAAACCTGCACCTCGGCCAGACCTACCTCGAAGAAGCGCTCGCCGAGTATCGCAAGGCGCTGGCGTTGCGCGAGTCGCAGGAGGGCGACACGCGGTACTCCCGGGCGATCGTGCTGGAGAATCTGGGGTACTGCTTGCTCCTTCAGCAGCGACTCGACGAGGGAGCCGAGCGCATCCAAGAGGCGCTGGCCCTCGCCCGCGAGGTCGAAGACCGTCGCTGTCAGGCCGAGTGCCTCCAGGACATGTGTTACGGGCTCCTCCTCCAGGATCGATACGACGAGGCGATTCGCGAGGGAGAAGCCGCGCTCGAGCTGGCCGCGGAGGCCGGCTACGACGACATCGAAGAGAACTGCCACTACCTGCTCGGCGAGCTCGGCAGCCGCACGGACGACGCCGAGCGCAGGGATCGACATTTTCAACAGTTGCAGAGCCTCCATCCGGAGCTGCCGTTTCTCAGGGATTTCCTATGCGCCGTCGACGTCACGCAGATCATCACGCTCAAGCGCTGAGAGGCGCCGCCCTGTCGGCGGTGGTCCTCGCGGTTGCCTCGGTCCTGTGCACGCCGCTGTGGGCCGACGATCAGATCGCAATCGCCGGCGATGGAACGGTGCACAGCGTCTCCCCCGGGTTCGAGCTCGCCGTCGGGAACGCCACCCGAATCCTCCACGTCGAGCAATCGTCTTCGGGAGAAAGCGTCACCCGGATCCTGCCCGGCACCGACAGCGGCACCAACTTCCATCCATCGATCGAGATCGATCCCGTCACCGATCTCCCGGTGGTGGTCTGGACCCATGTGGAACGCGGCGACGCGGAAATCCACCTCGCGCGATACGACGGAACCGAGTGGACCGACTCGATCGCCGTGGCCCCCGGCCGCGGTGACGACGTCGACCCCGAGCTCAGGATCGACCAGAACCTGGTGCACGTTCTCTGGCGGCGAGAGACTTCCGGGGGCGACGTCGTACTCCTGAGGGCGAGCCTGGATCGAGAGACCCTCGCCCTGGTGCTGGGTCCCGAGCACCTTCCCACCACGGGCATTCCCCTGGTTTCTCCGGACGGCAGCGCCGACGCGCCGGCCGAATCCCCCGAGCCCGAGGACAGCTTCGTGGTCGAGGAGGTCTGGGACGATGACGAGGGAAGCCCTCACGTCCTGATCGTCTACGGAATCCGCGACGAACCGATGCCGGTGGGCTACCGACAGGGTTTCATCCTTCCGCCGGAGATGGACGACGTCAACGATCCCACGGCGTCATGGGTCGGCAGCCGGCTCGTGCTGAGCTTCGTGGTCGGCAACCGGCTCGTCTATAGCGTCCTCGAGAACCGTCAGTGGTCCGACCTGCGGCGGGTCAACGTCGATGGGCTATCGGCGGCCGATGCGCGTGGCGAGCTGGAATCGATGCTGCTGAGGACCGACCCGGTCCACCCATCCGGAAACTGACTCCCCGTCTCGTCAGTGGATCCAGTCGTCGTCCTTGGGCGGCATGACCTTGAACTTCCGACGGCGCAACTTCCAGCGAAGCTCGTCGAGGAACTCCCTCAGCCTCCACGCGCGCTTGAGGTAAAGGTAGCCCACAATCATGCCCCCCAGGTGGGCTACGTGGGAAACCCCGCCTGCGCTGTGCCCCAGCGTGAAGACGAACGTCACCGCGAACATGATCCACGCGAAGGTTCGGGCCCGCATCGGGAAGATCAGCATGAACAGGATGACGCGCTCGGAAAAGACCTTGCCGAAAGCCAGGATGAGCCCGTAGACCGCACCTGAGGCGCCGACCGTGGGGATGAGCGGGTTCTGGAACAGGCCGCCGACCGTGATGAACAAACCGGCGCCGATTCCGCACACCAGGTAGTACCGCAAGAAGGCGCGGCCCCCCCAGTGCCGCTCCAGGTCACCCCCGAGCATCCAGAGAAAGAGCATGTTGAGGATGATGTGGAACGGGTCGGTTGCGGAGTGCAGCCACATGTAGGTGATCGGCTGCCACACCCATCCCTGGAGGACCAGGGCGGGTACGATTCCGAGGAACCGGGACAGCCCGGCGATGCCCATGACCGGGCCCAGCAGGAATTGCACGGCCCAGATCACTCCGTTGATGATCATGATGGTCCGGACCATGGGTGTCAGCGGCGGGAAACCGATGCCGCCTGACGGGCGCTGGGGTGGGTTCCGGTAGTAGCTCAAGGCAAAACTTCGGCGGTTCCGGTCTCACGATCGACGTGGATCCAGACCAGAGGAAGGTCGTCGACGGTTCCCAGCTCCTCGCCGGTCTTCCCGCAGCAGCGACACGGTTGGTTGAGGTTGAAGGGTTCCCCACACGACAGGTTGGTCACCACGCCGTTGACCCGGAGGTTCAAGTGGTAGGCCCAGATCCCCCGGCTGTTGCGGATCCGCAACCGTAAAGGGTTGTTGCCGTTCTTGAGCTTCGGGGTGATATCGATCCATCCTCCCTTCAGGCGCGAGTCGGTCATCACGGCCTCGGTGTCCAGAAAGACGTCGATGGCGTCGTCGGACTTGACGTTCCGGATCTCGACCTTCAGGGGAGGCAGCGGGGCCTCGAAATGAATGGATGCCACGTCCGTCCGGGCCATCCTCACCGTCTCCCCGGAGACGCGGATCACCACGAACTCTGCGTCGACGGAAACCAGCTCGCCCTCGTGACGCGCTCCGCTGTTGAGGATAACGGTGTCGGCACAAAGCACGGCAGGCCCCGCGATTGCCAGGAACACCGTCGCCAGAACGGCACCGACGGTGCGTCGCGTCGAGATAAGGTGAAGGAGATCGATCATGACAGCAGGACGCCAGCATAGCCGCTCGTCGTTGCCTCCGTCAAACGCGAGCGCGGCCGACGGCTGGAGACTCCTGGGAGTCGCGTGTCGCGAGGTCGCGGCCACGCCGGTTGAAGGCGGCCGCGCCGTCGAGCCCATCCTGGAGCGGGCGCTCGAGGCCACGGGAGCCGAGCGCGCCTTCGTGGTCGGATCGGCCGAGGGCGGTTCGGAGCAACCTCCCCGCGTCCTTGCCACGGTGTGCCGCCGCCGAGACGGTGAGCGTTTACCGAGCCGAACCGTTGTCGGTCGCTCGCTGGTGGGTCGTCGCGTCCTGATCTGCCCGGATGCCGCCCACGACCCGCGCTTTTCGTCGGGAGCGTCGGTGCGCGCGCTCGCCCTGCGGTTCGTGGTCTCGGCGCCCATCGGCCTGCCCGGAGGAGGTCGAGGCGCCCTGGTGCTGGACAGCCGACTCGACCGGTGCGGGCGTCGAACGGAGACCCGCGAGCTGCTGCAGGCCTTCGCCGCACTGATCGGTCTCGTTCTGGAGCGGGACGAGGCTCACGACGTCACGTCGAATCCTCCCGCGGAGGTACGGGAGTTGATCGGGGAGTCTCCGGCGTTCCGGGAACTGCTGGCCCGCGCCGAGCAAGTGGCTCCGTGGCCGCTTCCGGTTCTCGTGACCGGCGAGTCCGGCTCGGGCAAGGAGGGCATCGCGCGCACGCTCCATCGCTCGAGCCCACGGCGGAACAAACCCTTCGTGGCCCTCAACTGCGCAGCGGTAACCGAGTCGCTACTCGAGAGCGAGCTGTTCGGCGCCGTTCGTGGAGCCTACACCGGAATCGCCAGGGATCGCCCCGGGCTTTTCAGGCTCGCCGACGGCGGCACCCTTCTTCTGGACGAGGTCGGCGACATGTCGCCGGGCATGCAGGCCAAGCTCCTGCGCGTTCTCCAGGACGGTCGTGTTCGCTCCGTCGGCGGCGAGGTCGAAGAACTCGTGGACGTGCGAGTCGTCGCGGCCACCCACCAGGACCTTGGTTCCCGGGTCGAAGAGGGCGCTTTTCGACAGGATCTCTACTACCGCCTCGCCGTGGTCGAGCTCCGCACTCCGCCGCTCAGAGATCGGTCGGGCGACATCCCGCTGCTCGCCCGTCACCTGAGCTCGAAGCTCGCGCGAAGGATCGGCGCCGACATTCCCACGTGGACGCCGACAGCGCTGTCCCGGCTCGAGGGGTATGACTGGCCGGGGAACATCCGCGAGCTCGAGGCGGTCGTCGCACGCGCCCTCCTGCAGGCGGGCACCGGGCCCATCCTGCGCCGGCACGTGGTTCTTCCCCGAGAGACGCCGTCGAAAGCCGTCGCGCCGGGCCAACGGCTCGAGGTCAAGATGATCGAAGGCGCGCTACGAGACCACGGTGGTGTGGCGTCACACGCCGCGGCGGCCATCGGCTGGTCCCGGCAGAAGCTCGCCCGCAGGATGGCAGCGCTCGGGATCGGCTACCCGGTTTCCTGTTCCGCCCGGGAGATCACGTCGTCGCACAGCTCCACCCCCCACGACGAGCCTTCGAGAAAGGCACCCCACTCCTCGTAGCCCTGCTTGACCCAGCCCGAGCCCAGAGCGGGATGGGCCGCCGGCTTGCGCGGGCGGCGGATGAGAGACATCCCGGCCTCCGCTGGCGTGCGGCTCCCCTTCTTTCCGTTGCACTCGATGCAGGCACAAACCACGTTGGTCCAGCCCGAGGTTCCACCCCGCGACACGGGAATGACGTGATCGAGGTTGAGATGTTTCTGCGAGAAGACCCTACCGCAGTACTGGCACCGGTTGCGGTCGCGGTAGAAGATGTTCTTGCGCGTGAAGCGCACGTTGCGACGGGGCACCCGATCGTACCGCACGAGCTGGATCACGCGTGGGATCCGGATAGCGCGCGTCGGCGTTCGGATGATCCCGTGCCCGTCCCTCGGCGGCAGGTCGCACCAGTGCTCGAAGGGGTAGGTCCGGAAATCGTCGGCCACGGCGTGGGCCCGACCCGCGTAGAACAGGTGAAAGGCGCGGCGGACTCCCGTCACCTGGATCGCCTGATACAAGCTGTTGAGAACCAGGACCGCTCCGTCCAGCATCTTCCGCCCGCCGTTTCCGCTACGCGCCGCGCCGGGTCGCGCGACGGCGCTGCTCGTTCGAGCGCTCGAGGGCGAGTCTCACCAACCGTTCCAGCAACCTTGGGTAATCGACCCCCGAGGCCTCCCACAGCTTGGGAAACATACTGATCGGGGTGAATCCCGGCAAGGTATTGACCTCGTTGAGATACACCCGCCCGTCTTTGCGGTCCAGGAAGAAATCGACGCGCGCCAGCCCTGCGAGTTCGAGAACGCGGAACGCTCGCACCGCGACCTCACGAACCTCGACCGCGACGGCCTCGGGTACCTCGGCTGGAATCACGAGAACCGAGGTGCCGTCCTCGTACTTGGATGCGTAGTCGTAGAACTCCCGTGACGGAAGGATCTCACCGGGGACGGATGCCTCGGGCTCGTCGTTCCCGGTCACGGCGCATTCGATCTCGCGCACGTCGAGAGCCTTCTCGACCACGATCTTCGGGTCGCATCGCATCGCCGTTTCCACGGCCCCGGCGAACGCATCCGGCTCGTCGACCCGCGACACTCCCACCGAGGAACCGCCGTTCGCGGGCTTGACGAAGACCGGAAATCCGAGCGTCTCCCCCACCCGAGCGCGCATCCCGTCGGGATCGCGAAGGTACTCGCCTCGCCGGAAGGCCGTCCAGGGCGCCACCGGCAACCCGTGATGCTCGAACAGCGACCTCGAGATCTCCTTGTCCATTCCGACCGCCGAGCCGAGCACTCCCGAGCCGACGTACGGGATGCCCGCCAGCTCCAGCAAGCCTTGAATCCTGCCGTCCTCTCCCCCCCAGCCGTGGATCAGCGGGAAGATCGCCTCGAGGCGAAGGGCTCGTTGACGTCCGCCGGCGTCGAGGTAGACGAGATCGCCTCGTCCCGGATCGATCTGCAGCACGGTGGCGGGCGGTTCACCCGCCGGCACCTCCACCCGGGGCCGCTCGCCCGACAGGAACGCCGCGGACAGCTCCGGAGTGAGCCACCGACCCTCCTCGGTGACGCCGATCGGGACGCACTCGAACGGTCCGGCCTCGAGTCCCTGACGAACGCCGCGGGCGGAGACCACCGAGACCTCGTGCTCGACCGAAGCACCTCCGAACACCAGTCCGACCCGCAGCTTCTCGCTCATCATTCGCCCGCCCCACGCGCGTGCTCGAGCATCATCTGCTCGATGGTCGACTCGATCTCGTCGTCCAGACTCGGCGCCTGCAACACGACCTCTCCGCCGGCGTCGAGGATGACGTGCGAGGGGAGCTGTTGGGTGCGGAACTTGGTCTGGGCCGCGCCTTTGGCGTCGAACATGAACTCCCCCTCGACGGCCCCCGTGCCGAGGAACTCTTGCAAGCGCTCGGTCGATTGTCGCGTCGGGACCGCGATCACCACGAGACGGTAACCACGGTCGCCCCAGCGTGTGACGAGCTCGGCGAGGCGGGGAAGCTCGTCGCGGCACGGCGGACACCACGTCGCGAAGAAGACCAGGTGAAGGACCGGAGCCCCGGGGTTCAGCTCCACCGGACGCTCATGGATCGGATCCGTAAGGGTCAGGGGGAGGGAGGGATCCGGTGACGGCGCACCGCTGGCGGCCCCCATGGCGAAAGTGGCCGCGACGACGGCTCCCAGGATGCGAACGGCAAACGGCTTTCTCGGGTCGGAGTCCACGCCTCGACGCCTCAGGCCAGAAATCCTCGGACGGCCTTGAACAGAAAATAAGCGCCGACCGCCAACAAGGCCACCCCGAAGCCTCTCTTGACCCAGTCCATCCAGGCACCTGGCTTGGGGAGATTGGAGAGCAACCCCGAGAAAATGCCCAGAATCATGAGGAGAAATCCGAGCCCGAGAGCAAAAACGAGCAGAAGGAATCCCCCCAGAAATACGTTTTGTCGCTGGCCCACCACCAGTAGCAGAACCCCGAGGACCGGAGCGGTGCACGGCGCGGCGACGAAACCGGAAGCCACACCGATCGCGAACGCACCGAGGTGCCCGCCCTTGCGCGTGCCCTTGCTCTGGACGTCACCGAAGAATGCCGGGACGCGAATCGTCCAGATATCGAACATCGCCATCGCAAACGCGAGGATCATCGCCCCGACCGCCAGATTGACCCACGGCGACTGGGAAATCGTACCGAAGGTGCGCCCCAGCAGCGCGGAGACGACGCCGAGCGCGGCGTACACCACGGCGAGGCCGGAAACGTAGACCAGCGAGAGGGTCACGGCCCGTCTGCGGCTTCCCGCGGCCGATCCACCGATGTAGGTCACGGTGACCGGGATCACCGGGTAGACGCACGGCGTGAAGCTCGTCACCACCCCGGCCAGAAAAACGAACAGCACGACCAGCGGCGAGCCGGCATCGAGCTGCCCCTTGACGGTCTCGCCGAGGGCGTAGTTCAACCCGTTCAGCCACTCGATGAACTGCTCGAACACTCCGACCATCACGCGTTCACAGGACCTTCTGGATCCTGGCCACCAGGTCGCGCTTCGAGACGAGCCCGACGACCTGGTCCTTCACCTGTCCCCCCTGGACCAGGAGCAGGGTCGGGACCGACAGGACCCCGAACTTTGCGGCGGTCGTCGGCGCGCGGTCGACATCGACTCGCACGAACTTGACCTGCGAGTCCATCTCGGTGGCCAGCTCGTGCACCACGGGCTCGAGCTTCTTGCACGGCCCGCACCACGTCGCGGAGAAATCGACCAGCACCGGGCGATCGGCCTTGAGGACCTCTTGTTCGAAGTTGTTGTCGTCAGCGTCAATTACAGAGCTCATGGACTCTCCTAGCAGCCCGTCCGCTGGGTGCGGCGGGGAGACCCAAGGTTAGCACGGACGGAAGATCCAGGCCGAGTCGGGACGCCACCCTAGAGTCGGGATGATGCCTCGCGCACCCGGATCAGCTGGACGGTCTGAAGCTCGGGATAGAAGTCTGCCTCGACCGTGATCCGGCTCCCCCGCAGGCTCGGCTCCATGACGATGTCCCGCGCCGACGGGTGGTCGAGATTGACGTTCCAGTACGAGCCGTCTCCCAGCTTGAGGACGTTCAGATGCCGCGCGTTGCGACACGCCAGCTGCTGGGCGAACGAGGCCCCCGTCATGTCGCAGTTGTGGTCGACGACGGTGACCGTCTTGACGACGTGGAGGATCTTCGGCTCTCCGACGGAGCCCGCATCCCCCGCCGGCATCCCGACCAGGGTCGGGACCAGGAGCGCCGCGAGGAGAACTGCCGCGGCCAGCGCCGAGACGGCGGGCGTCCGGATCCAACTTCCTTCTCGGCGCTCCGCCGACGGTGCCTCGAGCTCCAGGGCTTCCCGGACCCGCGTCTCGAGTCCTTCCGGGGCGGCCTCCGCGACGAGACGGCCCCTCAGGCCGCGCAGGAAGGAGTCCTCGGCCTCCAGGTATCGGGCGCAGGCTTCACACTGTGCGGAATGGTCGATCAGCTTCTCGCGATCGGCCTCCGCCAGCTCGTCGGCCTGGAGGTGATAGACCCACTTGCGAAAATCCCTGCAGTCGACGGGCCTATCGAGGTAAAGCGGTCTCATGACGGTTGATCTCCGTCTGGGGCAACGGATCGAGGCCCCTTGACTATTCCCTTGCGGCGGGCGAATTCGAGCAGGGCGGCCTGAAGCAGCTTCCGGCCCCGGTGGAGCCGGCTCATCACGGTCCCCAGTGGGATCGTCAGGGCTGTGGCGATCTCCTTGTAGGACAACTCATCCACGAGGTCCATCACGACCACCGTCCGGTACTCCTCGGGGAGGTCGGCCATCGCCTCCTGGATCTCCCCATCCAGGACCCCGTCCATGACCACCGACTCGGGAGTCGGGGCCCGGCGCTCGCTGAGGAAATTGTCCTCCACCATCTGCTCGTAGACGGCCTCGATCTTGTCGAAGTCGACCTCCTCGGGACGAGCCTTGGCGGCGCGGTAGCGGTTGATGAAGGTATTCCGGAGGATCCGGTACAGCCAGGCCTTGATCTGGGTCCCGGCCTCGTAGGAGTCGAAGAACCGAAACGCCCTCAGGTAGGCCTCCTGGACCAGGTCCTCGGCATCCTTGCGGTTACGCGTGAGCTTCAGGGCGAGATTGAAGAGCGCATTGATGTGCGGGAGCGCGACGCGCTCGAACTCGTCCCGGCGCTGATGAGGCGCACCAGCGGTCACGACGGGACTCCTTCACGTTTCCTGGCGAGGTGCAGCTACAGCCGCCGAACGCTACACCTGGGGGTCCGTACGTGTCAAACGGTGCTAGCATTGATCTTTCGCACGCGGGGTGTTTCCGTGACCACGATCCCTCTCTCTCCGGCGCTCGTCGAGCGCCTTCGCGATTCCGGGCCGATTCTCGCCCTCACCGGGGCGGGCGTTTCGGCCGAGAGCGGCCTCGCGACCTTCCGCGGCCCGGGCGGCATGTGGGAGGGGCGCGACCCCATGGAGCTGGCGACCCCCGAGGCGTTTGCCGACGACCCTCACACCGTCTGGCGGTTCTATGCGTGGCGCCGCGAGCAAGCCGCGGCAGCTTCACCCAACCCGGCTCACCGAGCCCTGGCCGAGCTCGAGTCCGGACGGGACGACTTCACCCTCGTGACCCAGAACGTCGACGGGCTCCACGAGCGCGCGGGGAGCCGCGGGGTCATACGACTGCACGGAACACTCTGGAGGCTGCGGTGCTCGGTGGAAGGCACCGAGCGCGACGACCTGCGTGACGACCTCGGTCCCCTCCCCCCGCGATGCGAGTGCGGCGCCCTGCTGCGCCCGGCCGTGGTGTGGTTCGGAGAATCGCTACCCGAGGAGGCCCTCGAGCGCGCGATGCACGCCGCACGCCGTGCCGGCGTGGTCCTGGTCGCCGGAACCTCGTCGCTGGTCTACCCGGCGGCGGCGCTCCCGGAGATCGCGCAACGCGCGGGTGCGTACGTCGTCGAGATCAATCCGGAGGAAACGCCTCTGAGCGCACTGGCCGACGAGCGCCTCGCTGGAGCCGCCGGTCAAATCCTACCGGCGGTGGCCGAGGCCGCGGCGGCGGCTTCGCGGGACCGGTCGTGAACCCAGACGCCAAGATCCTGTTTGTGGACGGCACGTCCGGCGCCGCCGGGGATATGGTCCTCGGCGCCCTGGTCGATCTCGGCGTGCCCCTCGCGAGGATCCGCCGGGTGCTGGAGTCGCTGCCGGTTGAGGGTTGGCGTCTGTCATCGCGGCGGGTGACCCGCGCCGGGCTGACCGCTCGCAAGATCTCCGTTCGCCTCGCCGGAGCTCACCCCGGCCGGGGGTGGCGCGAAATCCAGCGCATCCTGAAGGCCGGGGACCTCAAGCCCACAGTGCGGCACCGGGCATTGAGGATCTTCCGACGCCTGATCGAAGCCGAGGCCGAGGTCCACGGGATTGCTCCGGAAAAGGTCCATCTCCACGAGGTCGGCGGGATCGATGCGATCGTCGACGTCGTGGGCGCCTGCGTCGCTCTCGACCACCTCGCGCCGGACCGCATCGTCGTCTCGACCTTGACCACGGGCGCCGGCACGGTGCGTTGCGCCCACGGGATCTACCCCGTCCCGGCACCCGCGACGGCGCGACTGGTCCGCGGCGTTCCGGTGCGTGGAGGCGACATCGAGGTCGAGCGCCTGACCCCGACGGGAGCGGCGATCTTGACCACGGTGGCCGACGCGTGGGGCCCGCTTCCCGTGATGCGGCCGTCGAAGGTGGGCCACGGCGCCGGCGATCGCGACCTCGGCGACGACCCCAACTTCCTGACCATGATCCTGGGGCACAGCGCGCTGGCGGCGGCGAGGTCGGGTGGCGGCGCTGAGGCCCTCGTCCTCGAATTCAACGTCGACGACGCCACGCCCCAGGCTCTGGCCTACGCCTCCGAGCGCCTGTTCCGGGATGGAGCGCTGGAGGTCTACACGACTCCCGTACACATGAAGAAGGGACGCTCGGGCCATCAGATCACGGTCCTGGCCGAGCCGGACCATCTCGAGATCATGGCCGCCATCGTTCTGGAAGAGACGACGACCCTCGGACTGAGGTATCGTCGCGTCGGACGGATCGAGCTGGAACGGAGTCGCGTCAAGGTGAAGACACGTCATGGAACGGTACGGGTCAAGGTCGGGCATCTCGACGGTCGCGCCGTCCAGGCCTGGCCCGAGTACGAGGACTGCGCGGCCATCGCGCGCCGCAGAAACGTTCCGTTGAAAGAGATTCAACAGGCCGCGCTCGAGACGTGGCGCAGAGACCGTGGCCGCAGCGGGAGATCTTCATGAGCGCGCGACCGAAGTTCTATGTCACGACCCCGATCTACTACGTCAATGACGAGCCTCACATCGGCCACGTCTACACCACGATCGTGGCCGACGTCATCGCCCGCTACCGCCGGGCCACCGGCCATGACGTCTACTTCCTGACCGGCACCGACGAGCACGGGCAGAAGATCGAGCGAGCCGCCCAGGCCCAGGGCCTGGATCCGATCCAGCTCGCCGACCGCGTGGTCCATCGCTACCACGAGCTGTGGAAGCAGCTCGAGATCAGCCATGACGACTTCATTCGCACCACCGACCCGCGACACCGGCTCGGCGTCGAGAAGCTGATCGGAAAGATGAAAGCGGCCGGTGACATCTACCTCGGATCGTACGAGGGGATGTACTGCGCGGGTTGCGAGTCGTTCTACCCCGAGAGCCAGCTGGTCGACGGCCGCTGTCCGGAGCAGGGCCACCCGGTCGAGCGTGTCTCGGAAGAGTCGTACTTTTTCCGGCTTTCCCGCTACCAGGAGCCGCTGCTCGAGCACTTCCGCACCCATCCGGAGTTCGTGCGTCCCCGGACGCGGTTCAACGAGGTCAAGGCGTTCGTCGAGTCGGGGCTGAAGGACCTGAGCATCAGTCGAACCAGCATCTCGTGGGGCATCCCGTTCCCGGATGCGCCCGGCGCCATCGTCTACGTGTGGGTGGACGCCCTCACGAACTACATGAGCGCCCTCGGTTACGGCGGCAACGAGTCGTCTGCGACCATGAAGTACTGGCCCGCCCAGGCTCACCTGGTGGGCAAGGACATCCTGCGGTTTCACGCCGTCTACTGGCCGGCGTTTCTGATGTCCGCGGGAGAGCCCCTTCCCGAGTGCATCTACGCCCACGGCTGGTGGCTTCGAGATGATGCCAAGATGTCGAAGAGCCTGGGCAACGTGGTCAAGCCCGGCCCCCTGATCGACGATTTCGGCGCCGACGGACTGCGCTACTTCCTTCTGCGCGAGATGACCTTCGGCATGGACGGCAGCTACTCGGACGAGCAGCTCCTCGATCGCTACAACGGGGACCTCGCCAACGACCTCGGGAATCTCACCAGCCGGATCGTGACCCTGATCCACAACGGCTGCGACGGCACCGTGCCGCCGCCCTCCGACGAGCCCGTGGAGCACGAGCTCGCACCGCTGGCCGAGCGCGCCTTCGGGGATTACCGCGAGGCCTTCGACAACTACAACTTCAGCAGCGGACTTACGGCCGCGTGGTCGCTGGTGGCCGGCGTCAATCGCTTCCTGGTGGATCACACCCCCTGGGAGCTGGCGAAGGACCCCGAGCAGCGCTCGCGCCACCGGGCAGTCCTGCGCGGCGCGGCGGAGGCGCTGCTGCAGGTCGCGGCGATGGCGGCGCCCGTCATGCCGAAGGCGTGCGCCGAGATCGCGTCGCGCCTGGGCACGACGCTGCCTGACTCGCTCACCGGGTTCCGCTGGGGGCTGCTGCCCGAACGGGCGCAGGTCGTCAAGCGCGGCTCGCTGTTCCCGCGCATCGACAAGAAATCCTACTTCGAGGAGAGCAAACCCATGGAAGAGAGCAAGACGCCGCCGAAGGCCGAGATGGACGACCGGATGACCCTCGACGATTTCATGAAGGTCAACCTGAGGGTTGCCCGGGTCTTGAGTGCCGAGCGCGTCGAGGGCACGGACAAGCTACTCAAGCTCGAGATCGACCTCGGAGCCGAGAAGCGTCAGATCGTGGCGGGCATCGCGCAGAAGTACGAGCCCGACGCGTTGGTGGGCAAGACGATCGTGGTGGTCGCCAATCTCAAGCCCGCGCGGGTTCGCGGCGTCGAAAGCCAGGGGATGCTGCTGGCCGCCGACGCGGGCGAAGGCCCGGTGGTCGCCAGCTTCGAGACCGACGTCGCTCCGGGAACGAGGGTTCGCTAGAAGCAGGAAGCTCAGGCCCCGGGATCCTTGTAGATGTACCGGATGTGGGCCTTGCGGATGAAGACGTTGGGAGCCGACTCGCGATTGATCTTGATCATGTCGCGGTCGTAGTACTCGATGACCCCCCGGACCTCCTCGCCGTCCGTCAGACAGACGACCATGGGCGTCCGCGCCTCTTTGTTCTTGAACAGATAGTTGACCTCGGCGCCGGTCGATTCCGGAGGGGCGGTCCGTCTGCCGCCGGAGCCCCTCGAGCCGTCGCGCCCCCCGGACGGTCTTCGCCGTCTGCCCCCGCTGTCGTTGGATCCGCCCATCTCGTCTCCGTGTGATTGGCTCGAAACACTAGCACAGCGCCGGGGCCACTGCATCGCGAGCTTCAGGCCTGGATCGCGGTCACGACCGCCGCCAGGACGACGTCGTCCGCGGTGCAGCCGCGGGAGAGGTCGTTGGCGGGACGGGCCAGTCCCTGCAGGATCGGTCCGACGGCCTGCGCGCCGGCGAGGCGCTCGACCAGCTTGTAGCCGATGTTGCCGGCGTCGAGGTTCGGGAAGATCAGCACGTTGGCCTTTCCGGCCACGGGGCTGTCGGGAGCTTTGGCCGCCGCCACCTCCGGGATGAGGGCCGCGTCGACCTGGAGTTCACCGTCGCAGGCGAAGTCGGGGTTCATGGCGTGGAGACGATCTCGGGCATCCCGTACGAGAGCGACGGCCTCGTGGGTTGCGCTTGCGCGGGTAGAGAAGGACAGGAGCGCCACTCGAGGCTCCGCGCCCGTCAGTCTGAGGTAGTGCGTCGCGGTGCGCCACGCGATGTCGGCCAGCTCTTCCGAAGATGGGTACGGCACCATCCCGCAGTCGGCGAATGCCAGGATGTCGTCGCCCGATGGGGTGGGTTCCCTCAGCCCCATGAGGAAGAAAGACGACACGACCTTGGCTCCCGGGGCCGGTCCCAGAACCCGCAGCGCGACCCGTAGCGTGTCGGGGGTCGCGTGGGTCGCTCCGGCGACAGACCCGTCGACCTGCCCCGAGCGGACCATCGCCGCCGCGAAGTACATCGGGTCATCGATCCGTTGCTCGAGCTCCCCTGCGGGGACGGACTTGCCGGCCAGCGCCTCCTCGAGCGCCCTGCGGCACGCATCCCGCGCGGGGGAGATCGCCGGGTCCTCCACACTCACGTTGCTGATGTCGACCCCGAAGGACCTCGCGGCCGCTTCGATCGCCTCGCGCGGCCCTGCCAGAACGGGCTCCACGATTCCCTGCTCGGCGAGCCGTGCCGCGGCCGCGAGCACCCGCTCGTCGACGGCCTCGGGGAAAACGATTCGTTTCGGAGGTCGGGGCGCGCGATCGAGAATTCGACGAAGCGGACTCACGATCGGATGCTACCACGCCGGCTCAGGCGCGAACGGAAGGTGTCCCACGCCATCAGGGAGACCGCGGGGATGAACTCGACGCCGCGTGCCCATCGCGGGACGTCACCGTCCCCGCCGAGATAGGCCAGCGGCACCAGGGCCGCGAGGAGGAGCCAGCCGCGAGAGAACAAGGCCGCGGCAAAGGGCAGGATCCACAGCACGTACCACGGGTGGAGTGTGGGGCTGAGCAGCAACACGCCTCCCAGCACCATCAGGCTCTCGCGAGCGGCATCGAGCCGACCCCTGAGCGCGACGATGGCGATCCACGTGAATGCGAGTGCGGCAGCAGTGGCCCGGGCCAGATAGGGGGGCCAGACGTGGCGATAGAGCCAGTCCCAGGGAAACACCCCCTCACCCCACCGGGACTGGAGGGAGGCGATCGTCTCCTTGAGCCACGGCGCGAGGTCCACCGCCTCGAACGCCCTGAGGATGGCGGGAAAGAAGAAGCCGTTTCGTTGCCAGCGACCCGCGTAGTCGAACAACCCCCCACCCACGGCGGGCCCGGTCAGCGCGTATGGCAGGGCCAATGCCACGACCGCGGCGAGGAAGACGAGCGTCGCCCTCACGGGCCATCGTCGAATCTGGCCGGGAACCAGGACGATGGGGAGCAGCTTGATGTGGACGCCGCCCGCCAGCCCCGCTGCCGACAGGAATGGGCGATCCGCCACCGTCCAGGCGGCGGCCAGGACCACCAGCGCCACACCCGCTGGCTCCACGTGGCCGCTGCCCGCGGTCTCCAGGATCGCCAGCGGGTTCCACGCGTAGAGGATGACCCGGTCACGGGGAAGAGACAGCACTCGCAGGAGGTACGCGAGAGCCAGAACGACCCCGAAATCCAGCAGACCCGCGGCGAGCTTGAACCCTCGCACTCCCGCCCCGACGATCGAGAGACCGACGAACAGCACTTGAGACAGAGGTGGATAGATCGTGTGGATCTCTTTGTGGTTGATTCTCTCCCAGTCAACGTCCCGCAGCGCAACGAGCGTCGGATCGTCGGGAGCGTGGCGGTAGGGGTGGACCCCTTGCATCTGCACTCGTCCGTCCCAGACGTATCGGTAGATGTCGTCGGAGAGCGCGGGCTCACCGAAGGCGGACACGACGCGAAAGAGCAGGGCCGCCCCGAGGGCGAGACGCAGGGCTCGTGTCGGGCTCCGTCGGATGGTCCACCAGGCTCCCGCCAGGATGAGGATCAGGACGCCGTGGACCGGCAGCAGGATGTGGATCCGGGCTCGCAGGTCGCCGAGGGAGGCCAGCCACAGATACAGAAGCGTCGAGAGAATCGCCAGGGCGAGAATACCGGCGGCTCCGCGGCGGTTGCTCCTACCCGGGCCTCTGTTAGCATTCCCTTCCAGGCTCACGTCCGGGCCCAGGGTAGCACGCGGGTCGGCCCGAGCCGTTCGTGCAGGACGCTTCACGAGCAGCGCCAGGGGGAGGCGGACAGGTTATGCCGATCGTGCTCGAGTCGATCGTGCGGTGGGCCGTGCTCGCGGCCTACTTCTCGGTCCTCCTGATGATGAGCGTCTACGGCGCTCACCGCTGGTATCTGCTGTTCCTGCACCGACGTCATCGCGACCAGGCCCCCCGTCCGGTGACGATCTTCGACGAGCTGCCGACCCTGACCGTCCAGCTGCCGCTGTACAACGAAATGTACGTCGCCGAACGTCTCATCGACGCGGTCTGTAATCTCGACTACCCGAGAGAAAAGCTCGAGATCCAGGTGCTCGACGACTCCGCCGACGAAACCTTGGACATCGCGCGGCGCGCGGTCGCTCGCAAGCGTGCGGCTGGATTCGACATCGTCCACCGGCATCGCGCGGTCCGAACCGGGTACAAGGCGGGGGCTCTGGAAGAGGGCCTGCGTCTCGGGCGCGGCGATCTCGTGGCGATCTTCGACGCCGACTTCGTCCCGCCACCCGATTTCGCGGCGCGACTGGTGCACCACTTCACCGATCCCGAAGTCGGGATGGTGCAGGCTCGCTGGGGCCACCTCAACCGCGAGCACTCGGCGTTGACCCGCGTGCAGTCTATGTTCCTCGACGGCCACTTCATGATCGAGCACACCGCGCGCAACCGCTCGGGGCGATTCTTCAACTTCAACGGCACCGCGGGGATCTGGCGCCGGCGATGCATCGAGGACGCGGGCGGATGGCAGCACGACACCCTCACCGAGGATCTCGACCTCTCGTATCGCGCGCAGATGAAGGGCTGGAAATTCGTCTTTGATCGCGACGAGGTCGCGCCGGCCGAGCTGCCGCTGGAGATGACGGCGTTCAAGTGCCAGCAACACCGCTGGGCCAAGGGATCGATCCAGACTGCCAGGAAGCTGCTCCCACGGATCTTGCGAAGCTCGATGCCGGCGCGGGTCAAGACCGAGGCAACGTTTCACCTGACCGCCAACTTCGGCTACCTTCTGATGGTGCTCCTGACACTGCTGGTGGTCCCGGCGGTATGGCTGAGACGCGAGATCTCACCGTGGTGGATCGCGGCCGTGGACCTGCCGCTGTTCGCCTTCGCATCGGTATCGGTGGCCTGGTTCTACGCTGCCGCTCAACGAGAGGTGTCGGGCACCTTTCGCGGCATCGGCCGCTGGATCCCCTTCCTGATGGCCGTGGGTATCGGACTGTCGGTCAACAATACCCGGGCGGTCCTGGAGGCGCTTCGCGGGCGACCGTCCGAGTTCCGGCGAACCCCGAAGTACAACCTCGGCGAGGGAGACAGCGTCGCCGCGCGGCGCTACCGGGGACGCGCCAGCGGAGACATCTGGATCGAGGCCGCCCTCGGGGTGTACTTGACCCTTGCCGTCGTGGGCGCCGCGCTGACCGGTCTGTGGGCCGCGGTCCCCTTCCTGATGCTCTTCCAGGTCGGATTCCTGTACACAGTCGGCACCACGCTACTACAAAGCCGGCGAGTCCCCGCGCACCCCTGAACCCCTCCTCCAACCGAATCCCGCCCGTGCGTGCACCAATCCCGAAACGCAACAGACCGGTGCCAGGCACCGTTGCAATTGCAGCCCGTTTTCCAAGACTCGTCCCGACAGCGGCTTGCGGGCATCGCAAGACTGCAACGCAACGAACGTGACGCCTGGCACCGGGTTACCGGGTTAGCGGAGGTTGAAATTGGGCCAGAGGAGGGCGGTTACTTGGGTGCCGGGGTCGAGGGCGTGGGCGCCGGGGGGGGTTATGACGAAAGCATTGGCCCTGGACATGGAGACTACGTCGCCCGAGCCCATGGCGCGGACCGGGAGTGCGGTGAAGCCGTCCTCACTACGCGCGACCCGTGCCAGGTGGTAGGTTGTTCGTCGTGGCTTGCGCTTCAGGCGCTCGGAGAGGACCGCGGTGACCTCGAAGTTGTCGCACCGCGCGTAGCCCATCATCTTGCGCAGGGCCGGGGCGACGAAAACCGCGAAGCCGGTGAAGGTCGAGACCGGGTTGCCCGGCAGGCCGACGACCAGGCAGTCTCCGTGTCGTCCTACGAGCATCGGCTTGCCCGGGCGAACCGAGACCTTGTGGAACACCTGCCTCATGCCGGCCTCGGCCAGAACCTCGCCGACCAGGTCGTACTTGCCCATGGAGACCCCTCCGGTAATGAGCAGGACGTCCCCGTTCAGCCCGGCGCGGACGGATTCGTTCAGACCTTCGCGAGTGTCCGGCGCGATGCCGAGGTAGTGGCCCTCGAGGCGGAGTTGGCGGAGCTGCGCCAGGAGGCAGCGGGCGTTGCTGTTGCGAACCTGATGCGGCGCTGGCATGACGTCGGGTTCCACCACCTCGTCGCCACTGGAGAGGACCTGAACGACCGGCGCGCGGTAGACACGGGCGCGGGTCCGCCCCACCGATGCCAGTGCCGCGATCTCCGGGGCGTCGATCGGCGCACCTCGGCTCAGGACGCTCTCTCCCGCGCGCACGTCCTCGCCGCGGACTCGGATGTGCTGACCTCGAATCGGCTCACCCTGGAAGCTCACGGTTCCCGCGGCCGTGTCCTCGGTGGTCAACTCGACCATGACGACGGTGTCCGCGCCGGGTGGAACCGTGCTTCCGGTCATGATGCGGACGCAGCTTCCCGGCTCGACCCGGAGGTCGTCCACCGGCCGTCCTGCACGCGCCTCGCCCGCGAGGGTCAACGTACGGCCGGGTTCGTGAACGTCCTCCCAACGCACCGCGAAACCGTCCATGGCGGAGCGGTCGGTGGGCGGAAAGTCCCGGTCGGCGAGCACGTCCTCGGCCAGAACGCGCGCCCACGTGTCATCGAGGTCAACCTCGACGACGTCGAGCCGACTCGACTCCTCGAGGATCCGTCTTTTGGCTTCTTCAACGTCGATCATGGAACCCACAGCTTACACCGCGCCCCTATCGACGGGCGATCATGACCCGGGGGATCTTCCGGAAGTCCGGGCGGACCTCGACGATGCTGAAGCCGGCGGCGTGGATCGCCTCGCGTGCGCCGGGCTCGCTTCGCCATCCCAGCTCGACAACCAGGAAACCGCCGGGCGCCAGCGAGCGGTAGGCAGCCGGGGCGAGCGAGCGGTAGGCCTCGAGGCCGGTCGGGCCCGGAACCAGCGCCTCCTTCGGCTCGTGATCGCGCACCTCGGGGGCCAGCTCCGTCCACTCGTCCTCGGCCACGTAAGGGGGATTCGAGACGACGACGTCGAACCGGTGCGAGCCCGCGGGTGACAGGTCCGACAGGTCCCCCTCGACGAGCTCGACCCTCGCCTCGACGCCGTGACGCTCGACGTTGGCCCGGGCGACCGTCAGCGCCGCCGATGAGCTATCCAGGGCCACGACACACCATTCGGGGCGCAGGACCGCGAGGGCGGTCGCGATGCAGCCACTGCCGGTGCCCACATCGAGCACCCGGACGTCGGGGTCGAGCGGAAGGGACACCACCGTCTCGACGACGATCTCGGTTTCGGGTCGCGGCACCAGGACGTGGCGATCGACCTTGAAGGCCAGGCCGCAGAACTCTTCCTCGCCGACCAGGTACTGGAGGGGCTCGCGCCGCTCTCGTCGCGCCACGAGGGCCTCGAACGTTGCGGCGGTCCCCGGGGAAAGTGGATCGGGTCCCCGTGCCAGGACGCCACCGCGGTCGGTCTCCATCAGCCGGGCCAGCAGTTGCATCGCTTCACGGCGGGGGCGCTCGACGCCGGCCGCTTCCAGTCGGCGGGCCGCGTCATCGACGGCGCTGCGCACGGAAGACAGGCTCAGACCTCGACCTCCTGCTTCAGGCGCTCGGCCTGATCGTGCGTGACGAGGGCATCGATGATCGCGCCGATCTCGCCGTCGAGAACCGCCTGGAGGTTGTGAACGGTCAGGCCGACGCGGTGGTCAGTGATGCGGCTCTGCGGGAAGTTGTAGGTACGGATCTTCTCGCTGCGGTCGCCCGACTTGACCATCCCGCGGCGCTCCCGCGCGATCGCCTCTTGCTGCTCGGCGAGCTTGAGATCGTACAGACGGGAGCGCAGCACCTGCAGAGCGCGAGCCTTGTTCTTGTGCCACGACCTCTCGTCCTGGCACTGCACGACCGTGTTGGTGGGAACGTGCACGATCCGCACCGCCGAATAGGTCGTGTTGACCCCCTGCCCGCCCGGTCCGGAGGCGCAGAAGGTGTCGACCCGGAGCTCCTTCTCGTCGATCTCGATGTCGACCTCGTCGGCCTCGGGCATGACGGCCACCGTCACCGCCGAGGTGTGGACCCTTCCCTGCGCCTCGGTGACGGGCACCCGCTGGACGCGATGGACTCCGCTTTCGTACTTGAGGCGGCTGTAGACCCGGTCGCCCTCGATGATGGCGATGACTTCCTTGGCTCCGCCCACCGAGCTTTCCGACAGGCCGGTGGTCTGGACCTTCCAGCCCATCTGCTCGGCGTAGCGGCTGTACATCCGGAAGATCTCGCCCGCAAAAAGCGTGGCCTCGTCGCCGCCGGTCCCGGCGCGGATCTCCAGCACCACGTTCCTGGCGTCGTTGGGATCGGCGGGAAGAACCAGCCGGCGAAGCTCGGTGCCGAGGTTCTCGAGCCGGGATTCCAGGACCTCGATCTCCTCGAGGGCCATGGCCCGCAGCTCCGCGTCGTCCTCGCCGTCGGCAGTCCCTTCAAGGAGCTCCTGGGCGCCCTGCCAGTCCGAGTGAACCTTGCGGTACTCGCGGAAATTCTCGACGACGGCCTCGAGCTCCGAGTACGCCTTGCCGGTCTCGCGGTATCGCTCGCGGTCCGAGACCACGGCCGGATCGCCGAGCTCGACGGCGAGCTTCTCGAATCGCTCCTCGACGGCCGAGAGCTTGGACTCGAGCTTGGGATCGAGTGTGGGAGCCATGGTGCGAATCCCGGTTCAGCGCCAACGGGAGACCCGTGGGGTCGATCGCCCACGGCCGGAGCCGGACGATGCCGGCGTCAGGAGCCGCTCGAGTCCGAGGGGACCCCGGCCTTCTGGTAGCGCTTCTGGAACCGCTCCACGCGCCCCGCGCTGTCCACCAGCTTCTGCTTGCCGGTGAAGAACGGGTGACAGCTGGAGCAGATCTCGACCCTGAGATCCTTCTTGGTGGAGCGCGTCTGGATCTTGCTGCCACAGGCGCACACGACCGTGATCTCGTGATACTCGGGGTGAATCCCCTTCTTCATGACATCAACCTCGCGTCTTCATCGTCACGACGCCGGGCCCCGTAGCCACCCGACACCAAGTACAAACCGCGATTATAGGCGAACCCCCCAAGATCCCGCAATGAGCCCCCAAGCGGAGTGACCCTCGGGCCAGGGGCAGGACCCCGCCTCCCTCCCGGCGGCTTTTGAAACCGACGGTCCGGATCGTCATCACCCGCGAGTCCGCATATCCCTGGCGCCATCGGGGGTTCCCACGAGGCCGCCCGGCGGTTTCAGCAGACGCAGGGCGGGAGGCGGGGTCCCGCCCCTGGCCCGAGGGGAGCGGCCCCACGAGAAGGGGGCCCCAACCTACCCAGCCATGCTGTTGAGGAATTCCTCGTTGCTAGCCGTCTTGAGCATCTTCTCCCGAAGCAGCTCCATGGCCTCGACGGGAGACATCTCCTGGAGCACCTTGCGCAGCACCCAGGCCCGGTCCAGGTCCTGCTTGTCGAGAAGCAGCTCTTCCTTGCGGGTTCCGGAGCGATGCAGGTCCATGGCCGGAAAGACACGGCGGTCGGCCAGCTTGCGATCGAGATTGATCTCCATGTTCCCGGTGCCCTTGAACTCCTCGAAGATGACGTCGTCCATCCGCGACCCGGTGTCGACGAGCGCCGTGGCCATGATCGTCAGCGAGCCACCGTCCTCGGTGTTCCGGGCAGACCCGAAGAACCGCTTCGGCTTCTGGAGCGCGTTGGAGTCGAGCCCGCCGGACAGCACGCGTCCCGAGGTCGGCTGGACGGCGTTGTACGCCCGGGCCAGGCGCGTGATCGAGTCGAGCAGCAGGACGACGTCGACCCCCGACTGGACCAGTCGCTTGCACTTTTCGAGGACGATCTCGGCCACCTGCACGCTGCGGGTCGCCGGTTCGTCGAAGGTCGAGGAAATGACCTCGCCCTTGACCGACCGCTGCATGTCGGTCACCTCTTCGGGCCGCTCGTCGATCAGCAGGACGATCAGCTCGACCTCGGGATGGTTCACCGCCATGGCGTGAGCGATGGCCTGCATCAACATGGTCTTGCCGGTCCGGGGTGGCGACACGATCAGGCCGCGCTGTCCCTTGCCGAGTGGGGCCATGATGTCCATGACCCGGCCCGACACGTCTTCACCGGGCAGCTCCATTCGAAGCCGCTCCTGGGGGTAGAGCGGGGTCAGCTTGTCGAACGGCTTGCGGCCACGAAGGGCCTCGAGGGGCTTTCCGTTGACGTTCTCGACGCGGCCGAGGGAGAAATACCGTTCGCCGTGCTTGGGAGGCCGGACCGTCCCGACCACCGAGTCTCCGGTCAGCAGCCCGAAGCGCCGGATCAGCGAAGGCGAGACGTAGACATCGTCCGGACCCGCCAGGTAGCTGGCCTCGGCCGCCCTCAGGAAGCCGTAGCCGTCCGGGAGCTTCTCGAGCACCCCCTCGGTGATGATCGATCCGTTGCGCGACGCGTGCGCCTGGATGATGCGGTACAGCAGCTCGGGACGACGCATCCTCCCGGGCTCGCGAACCTGGAGGTTGGTGGCCAGCTTGACGAGCCCGCCCACGTCCATCGATTTCAGCTCTCGAATGTCCATATCAGTCCCCGCCCAATGCTCCGTCCAGATGACTCCAGATCTCCCGGACGCCCAGCCCGGTGACAGCCGACGTCAGGATCGGCAATGCCACGAGAGAATCTCCGGACAGATCCTGTTCCAACGTTCGCCGGGCCGATGCGCGGCCGTTGCCGGAAAGCTTGTCCGACTTGGTAGCCGTCACGAGATACGGAATCTCCTGGGCTTCCAGCCACTCTTGCATCACGTGGTCCAGCTTGGTGGCGCCATGTCGGGCGTCGACCAGCAGGATTGCCAGCACGACGCGATCGCGGCACCGTTCGAGGAAACCTTCCACCATCGAAGCCCAGCTCTCGCGAACGCTCCTGGGAGCGTTGGCGTGTCCGTAGCCGGGCAGATCCACGAAGTGAAACTTCTCATTGACCTTGTAGAAATTCACGCTCTGGGTGCGACCTGGCGTCGACGACGTACGTGCCAGACCCCGAACCCCCAGCAGTCGATTGATCAGCGACGACTTCCCCACGTTGGACCTGCCGAGAAACAAGACCCTCGGACTGCCGGAACGCGGCTCGTCCTCCGGGCGATACGCCGAGCACTCGAACCGGCAGGAAGTTACTTTCAACGAGAGATTCCTAAGCGGGGTCAGTGGCGGGGTCCGTCCGCCCGGGGAAGGCTCAGTGAGTCACCGGGCCTCCCGTGGGCCGATCGTCCAGTTCCGCCTCGCCGTCTTCCCCACCTAGATTCAAGGCCTGCAGAGGCTTGTCGAGCGCCAGTAGCAGGACCTCATCTATGTGTTCCACGAGGTGCACGTTCAATTGCGTGCTGATGTCCTCGGGGATCTCGGCCAGGTCTTTCTCGTTCTCCTTCGGAAGGATGACGTTCCGCGCGCCATAGCGGTAGGCCGCCAGGACCTTCTCTTTGACGCCGCCGATCGGCAGCACCTTGCCGCGGAGCGTGATCTCGCCCGTCATGACAACGTCGCTACGCACGGGGATTCCACTCAAGAGTGAGGCGAGAGCGGTTGCGATGGTGATACCCGCCGAGGGCCCGTCTTTCGGAATCGCACCCTCCGGCACATGCACGTGGATGTCGTACTTGCGGTAGAACCGCGGATCGATGCCCAGGGACTCGGCGCGACTGCGAATGAACGACATCGCCGCCTGGGCCGACTCTTGCATGACGTCGCCGAGCTGGCCCGTGAGGGTCAGGCGCCCCCTGCCCTGCATGGAGGTGGCCTCGGTCGTCAGGATCTCGCCGCCGACCTCGGTCCACGCCAGGCCGGTTGCGACCCCGACCTCGGGATGGCGCTCGATCTCCCGCGGCGGCTGGTATCGCGGAACGCCGAGCAGCTCGACCACCGCCGCCGGCGTGAGCTTCTCGGCCTTCTCGAGCTCACCGGAGACCAGCTTCCGCGCCAGCTTGCGACAGATCGACGCGATCTCGCGCTCGAGGTTGCGAACGCCCGCCTCGCGGGTGTAGCGCTCGATGACCTCCCGAATGGCGTCGTCTTCGAAGGAAAGCTCGATCTTGCCGAGCCCGTGCGCCTTGATCTGCTTGGGCACGAGGAACTTCTGCGCGATGGCCATCTTTTCTTTGAGGGTATAGCCGGCGATCCGGATGACCTCCATCCGGTCCCGCAAGGCGGGCGGGGTGGTGTGGATGACGTTGGCCGTCGCGATGAACATCACATCGCTGAGATCGAACTCGGTATCGAGGTAGTGATCCAGGAACGAATGGTTCTGCTCCGGGTCGAGCACTTCGAGAAGCGCCGACGATGGATCGCCCCGGAAATCGGCCGCCATCTTGTCGACCTCGTCGAGCAGGAAGACCGGGTTGCGGCGGGTGGCCTTGCGCATCATCTGGATGATCTGTCCGGGGAAGGCGCCGATATAGGTCCGCCGGTGGCCGCGAATCTCGGCCTCGTCGCGCACACCGCCGAGAGACAACCGGACGAATTTCCGGCCGGTGGCGCGTGCGATCGACTTGGCAAGCGACGTCTTGCCGACGCCGGGAGGTCCGACGAAACAGAGGATCGAGCCCTTCATCTTCTTGACGAGACGACGAACCGCCAGGAACTCGAGAATCCGTTCCTTGATCTTGTCGAGCCCGTGGTGGTCTTCGTTGAGGATCTGTTCGGCGCGCTTGATGTCGATCAGCTCCCGCGACTTCTTGTGCCACGGCACCGCCAGCAACCACTCGAGGTAGTTGCGCGAGACGGTGGCCTCGGCCGAGACCGGGGGCATGACCTCGAGGCGCTTGAGCTCCTGGAGGGCCTTTTCGCGGGCCTCGGCGGGCATCTTGGCGGCGTCGACCTTCTGCCGGAACTCCTCGATCTCGTTGACGCGTTCGTCCTTGCGCCCCAGCTCGTGCTGGATCGCCTTCATCTTCTCGTTGAGGTAGTACTCTTTCTGGGCCTTCTCCATCTGCTTCTTGACGCGGCCGTGGATCTTCTTGTCGACCCTCAGCTTCTCGACCTCGGATTCGAGCTGTTTCGCGACGTCCTCGAGACGCTGCGTCGGTGAGACGGTCTCGAGGAACCCCTGCTTTTCATCGACGCTGATGGGAAGATGCGCCGCCACGGTGTCGGCCAGCCGGCCCGGATCCGCGATCTTGACCGTCGATAGCATCGTCTCGTAGGGAAGGCCCGGCGAGTACTTGATGTAGCGCTCGAAGAGGTTCGAGACGCGGTTCATGCGATCCTGGATCTCCGGCGTGACCTCGACCTCCCGCTCGATCAGCTTCATGACCACGCGGTAGAAACCCTCGGGGTCTTCTTCGATCTCGAGCACGCGGGCGCGATGAGCGCCCTCGACCAGCAGCTTGACATTTCCGTTGGGGAGCTTGAGGTGCTGAACGATGTTGGCAACGGTACCGACAGGGTTGATCTCGTCGGGTGAGGGATGATCCACGGTCGCATTACGCTGGGTGGACAGAAACAGCTTCTTGCCACCGGCCAGCGCGCGCTCGACGGCCATCAGGGAAGGGCGCCTACCCACAACGAAGGGCACCATGGTGCCCGGAAAGACCACGATGTCCCGCAGGGGAACCATGGGAAGTGTGGTGACGCTCTCCGGAGAACGCGTGGAACGCTCACCCATCGGTGCTCCTTATTCTGGGAACCGGGTCGTGCCTTTCGACGACTCGGGAAATCAGTGCTAGCCGGCCTTCTCCATTACGGCCAGCGGATTGCTCTTCTTCGAGACCACGTCCCGCGTGATGACGACCTCCTTGACGCCGGACTGGGAGGGCAGCATGAACATCATCTCCAGCATGAGCTCTTCGAGGATCATGCGGAGTCCGCGAGCACCGATCTTGCGCTCGGTGGCCATCTTGGCGATCGCCTCGAGGGCGTCGTCCGTGAACCGCAGGCTGACGTTCTCGAACTCGAAGATCTTCTGGTACTGCTTGACCAGGGCGTTTCGGGGCTCTTGCAGAATGCGCTTGAGTGCGGGCACGTCGAGCTCGTTCAGCGTTGCCATCACGGGCAGCCGTCCGACGAACTCGGGGATCATTCCGTACTTGATGAGATCTTGGGGCTGCATGTGCTCGTACAGCTCTTGCAGATCCTTGTCGCGGCGCGATTTGACTTCGGCCTTGAATCCCATCGTCTTGCGGCCAATGCGCTGCTCGATGATCGACTCGAGGCCCACGAACGCGCCTCCGCAGATGAATAGGATGTTCGTGGTGTCGACCGGGACGAACTCTTGGTGCGGGTGCTTGCGCCCCCCCTGGGGCGGGACGTTGGCGATGGTGCCCTCGAGGATCTTCAGCAGCGCCTGCTGCACGCCTTCCCCGGAGACATCGCGGGTGATCGACGGGTTCTCGCCTTTACGGGCGATCTTGTCGACCTCGTCGATGTAGATGATGCCGCGCTGGCACTTCTCGACCTCGTTGCCGGCGGCCTGGAGGAGCTTCAGGATGATGTTCTCGACGTCCTCGCCGACGTAGCCGGCCTCGGTGAGGGTCGTGGCATCGACGATGGCGAAGGGCACGGCGAGCAGGCGCGCCAGGGTCTGGGCCAGAAGCGTCTTGCCCGAGCCGGTCGGCCCGATCAGAAGGATGTTGGACTTTTGCAGCTCGACTTCGTTGCGGCGCCGGGAGATCTCGTTGCGCTTGTAGTGGTTGTAGACCGCCACGGCGAGCCGCTTCTTGGCCTGCTCTTGACCGATGACGTACTCGTCGAGGAACGACTTGATCTCGACCGGCTTCGGAAGCTTGCGCCCTTCCTGGTCTTCGCTCTCTCTCTCTTCCGCGATGATGTCGAGGCAGATGTCGACGCACTCGTCACAGATGTAGACGGTGGGGCCGGCAATCAGCTTGCGGACGTCGCGCTGGCTCTTGTTACAGAACGAGCACTTCAGGCCTTCGCCCTCGCTCTTCTTCCGTGGCATCCGCCTCTCCTCACGCCTCGGCCGGAGGCCCCGGCCAAGCGATCAGGATCTCTGGTGAATCACCTGATCGACCAGGCCGTATTCCTTGGCCTGGGGCGCCGACATGATGAAGTCCCGGTCCGTATCCTTGGCGATGCGATCCTCGGTCTGACCCGTGTGCTCCGTCAAGATACCGTTAATCCTGTCACGGAGCCGTAAGATTTCTCGCGCGTGAATGTCGATATCGGTGGCTTGTCCAGACAATCCCGACATCAACGGCTGGTGGATGATGATCCGGGAGTTCGGCAGGGCGAATCGCTTGCCCTCGGCGCCCGCCGAGAGCAAAACGGCCGCCATGCTCGCCGCCTGGCCGATGCAGATCGTGCTGATGTCCGGCTTCACGAACTGCATGGTGTCGTAGATCGCCATCCCGGCGGTCACCGACCCGCCCGGAGAGTTGATGTAGATGCTGATGTCGCGGTCGGGCTCTTCGGCCTCGAGGAACAGCAACTGGGCGATGACCAGGTTCGAGAGCTGGTCGTCGATCGGCAGCCCGATGAAGACGATGTTGTCCTTGAGGAGCCTCGAATAGATGTCGTAGGCACGCTCTCCGCGACTGGTCTGCTCTACGACCATCGGCACCAGGGGCATCGACTACTCCTCGCCTTGAATATTAGCAACGGAGACCAGGAAGTCAAGCGACTTCTCCCTAACCACCTGAATCTTAAAGGCTTCCAGGCCATCGTGCTTTTCGAGTTGCGCGCGGAGCTTCTGCTCGGTCTCCCCGATTCTCTCGGCTTCCTTGCGGAGGCGCTCGGCGATCTCGTCGTCGCCGACCTCGATGCCCTCGTCCCGGGCGACCGCGTCGAGCACGAGCCTAGCGTGGACCGATTTGCGGGCGGGCTCCTCGTGGCGCTCCCTGAGCGCCTTCCAGTCGACCTCTTCCGAGCGTGGATCGACGCCCTGCTGCACCATCATCCGGACCATGTCTTCGAGGCGGTGGCGGGTCTCGCCCTCGACGAGAACGTCGGGTAGCGGGATCGGGTTTTCGAGCAGGACCTTGTCGATCACCGACTGGCGAATGGCCGAGTCCGACTCTGCCTTCTTGCGCTCCAGGAGATCCTCTCGGATCCTCTCCCTAAGCTCATCGAGGCTGCCGAACTCCCCGAGATCCTTGGCGAACTCGTCGTCGAGCTCGGGCACCTCCCGACGCTTGATCTCGTGGACCTTCAGCCGGTACTCCACGGGCTTTCCGGCGAGCTCCTTGGCGTCGTAGCCTTCGGGATACTGCACCGTGAACTCCAGAACGGCGTCGGCGGTCGCGCCTTCCAGGTTTTCGTTGAATTCCGGGAGGCTGTTGGGCGCACCGACCTCCATCACGATCCTCTCTCTCGTGAACGTCTCGCCGCCCTCCGGTGTTCCCTCCACGTCGGCCACGACGACGTCACCGGTCGCGGCGACCTTGCCCTCCTCGGTGACGAAACGGGTGTGCGCCTGCTGGAGGTCGTCGAGAGCCGACTTGACGTCTTGATCGGTGACCTCGACCGCGGGCCTTCGAACCTCGACGTCGCGGTAGGCCTTCGGTGTGAACTCGGGAACGACCTCGAAGCTGGTCTCGAAGCGAAACGGCTGGCCCTCTTCCAGGGTGATCTCTTTGAGCGTGGGATCCCCGAGCGGGCTGAAGCCCTTGTCACGAATCGCCTCGGTGTACATCCGGGCCACGAGACGCTCTTTGAGATCCTCGTCGACCTCACGACCGAAGCGGGCCCGGATCACCGACAGCGGCGCCTTGCCCTGCCGGAACCCCGGGATCTTCGCCTTGCGGCCGTAGTGCCGGAGCAGCTCTTCTTTCTCGCGGGCAACCTCGTCGGCCGCCGCCTCGATGGCCATCTCTTTTCTCACGGGGCTGACGTCTTTGACCTCGATCTTCATCGCTCGCCCATCCTCCCGCTGACTGGTTTACGGCTGATCACGATCCGGGTTCGAGGGCCTCGGGGAATTGGCGCTGTGCCCACGCAGCTCGGTGATCTCAGTGAATCCGAGGCCTTGGAGAGAGAGTCCGTTTTTATCGCACCGCATTCGAAGCCCGTGAGTATAGCACGCAGGGCCATCGACCTGATGAACCGCGCTGAGCCATGCTTCAACCTCCTCGTTCACGAGAAGTGTCGGGGAGGCGACGCGACAAGGGCGGAGAATTCCGCGGCCAGAGGAAGGTTGGTGAGCCGCCAGGGAATCGAACCCCGAACCCGCAGATTAAGAGTCTGCTGCTCTGCCAATTGAGCTAGCGGCCCGAACCATGTGCCGGCCCCGGAATCGAGGCGCGGTCATCCTAACACACCGGATGCGCTCCGGCGCGCCCTCGACGGCGCGAGCCGCGCGATCGCTTTACGGCCGGGTCGGGGCCGGCGGCGTCGAGCCGATGGCGGACTCGCAATTCCGGTTGACGTTCCAGCCCGCCGCGCTCGCGAAACACTTGTTGAGGTAGAGGCAAGTCCCGCAGCGCCACGGCTGCAGCACGAACTGCGGGCACTTCTCGACCTTCACGGGATCCGGCAACGGGCAGGCGGTCGGCTCGGCCGCGGACAGGGTGGCAATGCCGACCCCGATCGCTGCCAGGATTCCGAAAACGAGGATTACTCGCGAGAGCTTGTGCATGATAGTCCCCCTTCTTTGGAGGTTCTACGCGCGAGACGGTCCGCTGGTTTCATTCGGGGGCAATGCTGACGCTACGGATGGGATGGCGCGCCCAGAGGGATTCGAACCCCCAACCCTCGGATCCGAAGTCCGATGCTCTATCCAGTTGAGCTACGGGCGCGTGCCGTTGTGTCTACGATCGAGAACTGGGGTGAGTGAGGGGATTCGAACCCCCGACAACCAGATCCACAGTCTGGAGCTCTACCAACTGAGCTACACTCACCACACCATCTGCTCTCGGGCAACGGACCTGTTTGGCGCGCCTGGGAGGATTCGAACCTCCGACCCGCGGCTTAGAAGGCCGCTGCTCTATCCCCTGAGCTACAGGCGCGTCGGTGTCATTCCGCGATCACCTGCGCCCGGCTCGACCTCGGTCTCCGATCTCTCGAGCCGGAACGGGGGTCTCCGCGGAGAGCCTCGTCGAGCCCGCCTAGAGTAGCGCGTCGGTGGGAGGGCCTTCAAGTCGGCGCCCTGCGGGTGTCCGGGAGCCCACTACGGTCCCGGCTCGAGCGCCGTGAAGGTCCGCTCGCCGTGGGCACACGGCTCCTCGCCGCATAGAACCTCGACGGTGAAGCGGAAGTGCCCTTCCCCGAGCGTCCGCGCAGGCACCATGTCGGTCAGGACCGCGCATCGGGCGTCCTCGGGCTCGATGTCGACCGGGTCGAACTCGGCCCGTGATGCACCGACGACGCTGCGGCGGACGTGCAGCGTACCCTTTTGCGTCTTGTGGCGGCAGACCAGGGAGACGAATGCCGTCGGGAAATCGAGGCGCACGGCGTCGTTGTCTCCCACGGCGAACGCTCCTGAGGTCCTCGTCTTGTCCCCGCGCACCAGCACCCGCTTCGATGGCTGGATGACCGCGATGGGGCCGACGGCCGCGGGGGCGTGATCGAGGTCGGGCCACGTTCCCTCGATACGCCGCGAGCCGATCTCGTCGGTCTCGTTCTGGCGCACCACCGCAACCAGCTCGAAGGGGCCCGGCGCGAATCTGACCTCTCGCTCGAAGGTCACCGGCACCCCCGCGCCCTCGACGGCGATCCGGCTCGAGACCTCCTCGCCCACCCGGCCGCTCGACACGAGGGACGCGCCAACCTCCCAGGTTGACCGGGGGATCGGGACACCGGAGGCGGACACCTGGACCAGCGCGTGGAAGCGACCCTCGCTGTAGCCCGTGGGAATGACCGCCGCGCCGACGTTGACGCTGCTGCCGGTGACGCCGGGGCCGAGGTAGGCAGCGAGGAGGCGGGCCTGGATCCGCGCTTCCTCACTCTGAACCGTGAGCCGCCCGCCGGTGTGGACTTCGAGTCCCGGGACGCGCGGCCGGACGTAGACGGACAGCGACGTGTCCTCCTTCATATCCGCGGGATCAAAGCTCAGCATGAACAGGGACGACAGGTCCGCCGTGATCTGTTCGGAGATCACCTGGGCGTCCGCGCCTCGCAGGAATGCCTGTCCTCCGGTTTCGAGACCGAAGTAAGTGAGAACGTTCTGTGTGTGGTGATCCGTGGACTCGTCGAGGCCCTCCCCTTCGACGGGGTAGAACCGAACGCCCTGGGCCGTCGCCGCTGCGACCACCTGGTCGAAGAAGTCGCGGACGTCTCGAGGCGGCGCCAACGGGTCGGCGTTGTCTTCTTCTTCCCTCGGCAAGCGGCTGTTCCTCGGGTTGCTGAGGTCGGTGATCTCGGCATACATCGCCCCCGGCTCGAAGCGCAGAATGTCCCCGAAGTACAGCAGGGACTTCGGCCGATCCGTGTCATAGAGTCTCGAGAGAAGCGCCTGCAGCCGGACCAGGCTCTTCTGCGCGTGCCACAGCCCGTCCGTCTCGTACGTCCTGGCCCTGAACCTGATCTGGTTCAAGCGGCTTCTGTAAATCTCGTTGCCTTTGTTCTCCAGGCGCTCTCGATCGCTCTTTAGGGTCGGGTCGAGAGACGCGGGAATCCTGTAGCCTCCCAGGCCGCCCGGAGAGGGACCCTGCGTCTCCCTCATCTGCCCGGGGCGGTTGTCGAGAACCGCGGTCGGGAGCCCCCCGAAGCTCCCTGCACCCTCGAGGTCCCTCATGGCGATGCGAATGTCGTCGATGTACGCCTGCTCCTGCGTGGCCCAAGTCTCCATGTGCTCCGCATCTTCGTCGATCCGGTCCAGAGCGTGGAGCAAGGCCTGGCGATCCGAAGTCGGCTCGGCGAAGATCACGAGCGTCGTGCCGTTCGAGACGATCATCCCGCGATCGTCGTCCGAGACCAGGCTCGGGATCAGCTCACGGCACAAGTCGAGAGACCGGTCCCGACCGCGAGGCGTGAGCATCGACTGGTCGAAGTAGAAGATGTAGGTCGCGGGCAACGGCGGATCCGTGGTGGCTCCCGAGGGGGTCGCCGACGTGCGCAGTCTGTCGACCGCGAAGTCCTCGATCAGTTGGCCGCCGACCACGAGTTCCAGGTCGTCTTTGCTCAAGCCCGCCAGCGTCTCGGGCGGTCCGGTCACGACGACCTGGAACTGGGCGAGCCGGGTCTCGACCTCCTCGACGACTCCCGAATCCCGAGTCCCCTCCGCGACGGGCTCCGTCTCTTCTGCCCCGGCCGACACAGCGCCGGTCATCGCCAGGGCCAGGATCGCGGCCATAGGCCGGTTCATCATGGTTGCCCCACGCGTTATGGGTCCAGAATACGGCGAGTCGGCTTCGAGCTACAAGCTCGGATCCGGATACCGCGGGGGGTTCCCCGCACGCGTATCAGTAACGGGAGGGGTTGGTACGCGTGGCAGGATTCGAACCTGCGACCCCCTGCTCCGGAGGCAGGTGCTCTATCCAGCTGAGCTACACGCGCGTGTGACCCGACCGGGGCATGCTCGCGATCTCCCGGCTCGTCGGGTCCGCATTATTGCACATGAGCCGAGGCCTCGAAGCTCTTCCAGTGCCCTCAGGCGAACCGCAGACAGACAACCTCGGCGCACCGTTCGCTCACCGCGCCGAGGCGATGGTCGGGGCGGTCAGATTCGAACTGACGACCCCCTGCTCCCAAAGCAGGTGCGCTACCAGGCTGCGCCACGCCCCGATCGACCGTGATCCCTGTCGGTTCCCGGCGAATCTAGCACCGCGCGCTCCGGACCGTCAACGCGCCGGGCCGGCCGGTGGCCGTTCGCCGTGCCTTCAGCTATCCTCTCGTGTTTTCCGGGGGATCTTCCGACGATGCGCATCGCCCTGTTCGGCTTCCCGATGACGGGAAAGAGTACGGTCTTCTCACTCCTCACCGGGCTGGAGCCTCCGTCCCGCGCCGCGCGCGGTGAGGTCGTCGTCGGAGTCTCGAAGGTCCCCGACCCGCGGCTCGATCGCCTTTCCGACATCTACCGGCCCAAGAAGTTCACGCCGGCCACCGTCGAGTACATCGATCTCGCCGGCATAGAAAAAGGCGAGGCCGCCACCGGACTGCCCATCGACAAGCTCCGCACTGCCGACGCCCTCGCCCACGTCGTTCGAGGCTTCAGGGACGACGACGTCCACCACGTCGAGGACACGATCGACCCCAGGCGTGACTGGGAGACGATGGAGACGGAGCTGCTGCTGGCGGATCACACCGTGGCCGAGCGGCGGGTGGGCAGGCTCGAGGAGCTCGTCGGCAAGCCGAATCGCGAAGACGAGCGACGCGAGCTCGAGCTCCTGCGCAAGTGTCTCGACGCCCTGGAGCGTGGGGAGCCCCTCCGCAACACCGATCTCTCGGACGAAGAGCGGCGCCGCGTGCGCGGGTTCGCGTTCCTGACGATGAAGCCCCTGCTCGTCATCGTGAACGCCGACGAGGCCGACGGGGCGCTTCTCGACCGCGGCCCCGAAGCCTTCGGACTCGAAGAGGCGGCAGCGCGTCCCGACACCGAGGTCGTCGCGATGTCGGCGAAGATCGAGGCCGAGATCGCGCATCTCGACCGAGAGAATGCCGAGGAGTTTCGCGCCGATCTCGGGATCACGGAACCGGCCCTCGATCGCGTCATCCGGGCGTCGTACCGCCTGCTCGGGAAGATCAGCTTCTTCACCGTCGGAGAGGACGAGTGCAGGGCCTGGACGATACGCCGCGGCTCGAGCGCGCGCGGCGCGGGCGGCGCGGTCCACACCGACATCGAGCGCGGCTTCATCCGGGCGGAGACGGTGGCCTACGATGACCTCGTGACCGTCGGAAGCTGGGCGGCCTGCCGCGACAAGGGCACGGTCCGGATCGAGGGCAAGGACTACATCGTCCGCGACGGCGACGTCATCGACTTCCGATTCAACGTCTAACCGGTTCGCCTCTCCCCTCTCCATAAAGGGGACACTCTCCTTTTCTGCCCGATATGGGATACAGGTGCGTCCCGTCGCCACCACGACCTGGTGCTGCCCCATTTGGGGCAGAAAAGGAGAGTGTCCCCTTTTCACATTTGGGGCAGAAAAGGAGAGTGT